>Ga0265297_10004462_pt1 | contig 22860 bp, 21 predicted proteins | sample Munlanlwell13791_FD_192502 | JGI IMG/M metagenome (GOLD analysis project Ga0265297, IMG submission 192502) | Leachate microbial communities from a municipal landfill in Southern Ontario, Canada - Leachate well 137-91 | ecosystem: Engineered > Solid waste > Landfill > Unclassified | place... | reverse complement strand
ACTAAAGATTATCGAATGGAGTTAAATGCTAAATTAAATGAGGACAAGTATTTACTAAATCGTTGTATCCATTTAATTGAGGAATTCATCACTACTAGTGATCTTTCTTTTTTAAATAAAAGGTTACTTGTAATAAAAAGAAATATCATTTGTTTTCTTTCTGAAATAGAAAAAATATGTACTGGGATTGAAAATGGGTATGACTCAGTATATTCAGCAAACCTTCGCGAAGTTGAGATATGGGAAACCAAATATCGATTAGAAAAACTAAAACCTACAAACCTACAAAAGAATGTTCTTCCTAAATTAATTTCATCATTAAATAATGTACATGGATTTAATCTTCCTGAATATGTAGAATCCTATTGCAACTTTTTTAATCAAAAAATAAGGTTGATATTTGGAGGAGCTGGTACAGGTAAAACTCATGGACTTTCTAACTCTGTAGAAAATCATTTGAATAATAATATGCCGGCACTGATTATTCAAGCCAAAGGTAATTATTCTAATAATTGGACGGAGATATTATCAAAGGCTTTAGAGTTGCCTAATTGGACTAAACAAGATATTTTTACTGCACTAGAATCATGTGCTATAAGGAATGACAATGAAAAGACTCACACATTAAAATCAGGTGAAGAATTGAATTCGGAATCAACTAAAATTCTAATTTGCGTTGATGGTCTGGAAGAAGATATATCAAATGAAGCAGGGTGGGTTAATCGTATAGAAGATAGCGTATTGTTAATTCAATCTTATCCAAGGTTACGTTTTTTATTTAGCGCTAGAAATTATTTTCAATCAAACAGTTCCATATCCAGATCAACTATTTTAGATACAGTTTACCTTTCAAGAGAAGGTGATGTACAAATACATGAAGTAATTGATGATTATCTAAAAGAATACGATATTGAATTATCGCACTACAGCCTAATTAAAGGTATAGATAGTTTATTAGCATTGCGATTATTTTGTGAGAAATATCGAGGTACAAGATTTTTTGCTGGCGATAAAACACTTACAGCGACTTCTGAATTACTTAATGATAAAGTCCAACGTGCAAATGATGAATTCGCCCAATTATTACTTCCAAAGAGACTTAACAAAGCTCGTAGACCTTTTTTCGAAGCACTATCATTTATTGCCAAATACTTTTATTCAAATATAACCATTGAACATAATAATTTTTGTTTATTGCTTAAAACCGAAATTAATTATCTCGAAATTTCTGAATTAGATATTTTAATAGAATATCTGGCAAATAATGGTTTCTTGATAAAATCAGAAAGAATAACCAATAATGGAGGCGCATTAAACGAAGTAATCACCGAATATCATATTACTTATCAATCTATTATTGAGCATATAATTTCGTTTGATATTTTGAATAATTTAAAATCAGGTGAACTCACAAAAATACCTGATATATTGCATAGTGGTATGATAATGCCACTGGATTATGCTCCTAAGAAATTCGATTTTTTTGATGTCTTACCCAATAAAAAGATTATTCAAGATATTATAAATGCTATTTTTAATGATACAGGTAGATTAGTTGGTGAAAATGGTTTTTTGACAGAAGGATTCAAAGATGAAGAAATATTTAAAATGCAAATGGAGGCTATTAGACAAGCTCCAACTGAATTAGCTTTCGAATATAAACCTATGATCGATTCGTTGTTTCTTGGCGGCTTTAGAAGTCAATTTAAAGTATTGAAATACTTAATTTTACCTTCTAGCAACAACAATAAGAAAATTTTTGGATCTGAATATTTACATGATATACTAATAAATCTACCATCAGCATTTGAAAGAGATAAACTTTGGTCTGGATTAGATAGATACGAAAAATTCCAATTGAGTGAAGAAGATAGGTTCAGTTGTGACTATTACACTCTTGCTAATGTATTTGATGAGTGGGAATTGGGTCGATACATCTCTATTCTGAGCAAGAGTATAACGAGCAACCGTTGTTTTTTGCATGGGGATTATCAACAATAAATCAAAAACTAAGAAAAGAACTAAGATTTGAGTTGACTAAATGGGCTATTGAACAACCACATGAATTTATTAAATTACTGAATAAGATTTTTTGTAGTAATGATCCGCAAATTCAAGAGGACTTAGCATCAATAATGCTTGGAGTTGCAACAAAACTAAAAGATGGAAAAGCCATTAAAGAACTTGCTGTTTGGACAATTGAAAATATTTTTTCAAAGATTGAAATATATAGAAATATAATTATCAGACAGGGATTTAGAGCGATAGTTGAAAAGGCTTATTTAATGCGGGAAATATCTGATAGAGAAGTCGAGATTTGTAGACCAAAACCAATACATAAATATAGTTTACTTGAATTAGACCAAGATTATCTTGCAAATCCGGTAGAGGAATATTACCCTATAGTACATGATTTGGCATGGTATGTAATAAAAAAAACATACAATAATTTTTTAGAAGCACCGACAAGATATGATGATGAATTAAAGGATAATAATGGCACAGAAGCTTCATTGTTATTATCGCAATACAATATACCAGGTCTTTATTCTCGTAATTTTGGGATGGCAGCTGCTATTTCATATATTAAAAGCTTGGGGCTAAATAGAGTTGTTGGAAACGGAACTACAGATGCTACTCATGGTGAAAAAAGTGAGATATTTACATATGAAGAAAAATATACATGGTTAGCAGTTCATTACATACAAGGGTATTTGTCAGACTATGTTCCTATGGAACTAGGTTCTGGAAAAAGAGAATTTGTAACAGATTATTCCCAATTGTCAGAAATACATAATCCCGCAGAAAGTATTAAGGACATGGATGAATGGTATGAAGATTATGAAACAAATTTTTCTACAGACTGGGTTATTAAAGAGTTGCTTGTGAACGAGATAGGCAATGATATTACAGAAGGGATAAAATACAATGTAAATACTGAAATTAAGTATGATTTTAGAAAATGGGTAAGATTTATTTCCAAAGATTTCAACATTAAAGATAATAATGAGTGGCTGGCTCTATACAATAAAACTGTTTTGCACGATTCTAAATCTTTGGTTTATAGCTGGATGCTATTAGAAGGATGTTTGATAAAGAAAGATGACATAAGTAATTTTATCCAATCAATAACAAATAATCTTGATAACTTTAATTTTATATCAGAGTTTAATAGTTTAATCTCATATCCTAAAGATGGTTCAAATTGTAATCCTTCAGATTTAATATGGATGAGCTGGATTGATGAAGAAAATCAATCACAAGAATACTATGATATTAAAGCAAAAAAAGAAAATACGTTACTAAATTCAATAGTTGAGGTGGACTATTTTAAAATGCCATCTCGAATAATAAGACAGTATTTAGATATAAATGAGTTAAGTAATAAAAAACTCCTAAATACAAAAAATGAAATAGTCTCATTTATTCATAAACTTGAAGATAATAACACAGGAGATAGCCAACATATGGTCCTTGTAGATTCTCATAAATTAAAGTCTGTAATGGAAAAAAATAATTATGAAGTTGTTTGGTTTGCTGAGGTTCTCAAACAAAGAAATCCGTTGAATAAAAAAATAAGAAATAAATATTTAGAACAAAAAGTTCGGAAGTATTTTATTTGGAATGATGATGGGGAGCTGAAAGATATAAAGATATGGGATGCCCGATATTCAAATAGTAAAGACTGAATTTATGACTGAATCTTATCTAAACTATCACCCAAAGTAGTATAGGTTAAACCAACATCTACAGACAAGTACAGAAAATTTTGCTCAAACAAATTTATTGCAGTTCAAACAACTAAAGCAAAATTTTTCTCAGCAGCAACCTCAGGCTAAATATCTTAACGCAACTTGTTTCTTATATGCTTCATTCATGAATTGTGGCTCTTAACAGTTTGAATTTTTTATATTCATATTCAAACCAGCTTCTTATGGGCAACTAATTGATATTTAGATACTAAAACCCTAACTTTAGCCTGACTTCGGTTACCGGATCCTATAACTATTTTTTTATATTAATATATTTAAACCAACTATGACCTGCCCTTTCTGCAAAAAAAAAGAAATAATCGATTTACTTTGATTGATTTACAATTTTCTAATAGCTCTTGAGCTTGTGCAGGTCTTAGTGTCGTTAATCCATCCATTATCTCATATGCTTCATTCAATTTAAATTGGTTTGGATTCAACAATAAACATTCCATTATTGCTCTGGCAGCACCTGAAATTTTCATCTTTAATTCTCCATCTATGTAATCAACCATCCCAATTTCTTTATTCTTTAAAAGCAAAGTACAATATAATTTGGCTTCCATATCCCATTTATTATTCTTAAACCATAATGGCCACGAGAATCGTCCTTCAGCAAATAGAGTTAACTCACTTGAATTAACTTGAAGGTAATGTGCCACTCCCTATTGTTCCAAGGCAGAATGCCCTTCAATGTGAACACTTGCATTTGCCCGAGTCTGAGGAGTTGTAATAGCACCAGATAAACTTAGTTTATCTTCTTTTCTTGTCACATCTCCTTTCCGTATTAACTTCAACCAGCCACTCTTCCGGTAGCGTTATTGAAGTTCACATATGGATATCCTTCACCATCCAAACACGGAGAAAGCAAAACAAGCCCTTTGGGTAGTTTCAGGACTAATTCATTCCATCCAATGAAGTTTCTAATTGCAATCAATCTTGATATGTGTTACAAATTGTATTTAGAAACTTCTTAAAAGTCACTCTTTATTTCTTCACTAAATGGCTCAATTCTGGGTTATTTCTGATTCGTTCCATCTCGTCCACGATAATCTGGGCAACTTCTTGTTTGATTCGATTGTAGTTTTTATCAATCTCCTGTTTGAGGTTGTCGTTGCCGTCGCTGTCAACAAAAGACGCAATTTCAGGTATCATTTTGTAAGCTTTCGTTTCGGCAGCAACTTTGGCATTATCAACCACTATTTCCGCATGGAAAATCTTTTGTTCAATTCGTTCCTCAAAGTTATCGGAGACAGCACCAACAAAAACGCCTTGTGTCAGGTTGCTGATTTTTGATGCAGGAATAAGACTGTCCAACTGTGTGCTCAATGAAGTGGATTTATCCTGACGATTGATGGTCATGGATTGGCGTAATTGTAACACCTTACCGAATCGGTCAGATAAGTTCTTAGCTGTTTCGCCCACTACTTGTCCGCTAAAAATGTTTCCAACCGTATTCTGAATGACTTTTGCTTCCTTATCACCATAGTCACGATTCAATTGGCTGTAGTCCTGAAATCCCAAACACACAGCCACTTTGTTGCTACGGGCGGTAGCAATCAAGTTATCCAACCCACGAAAATAAATGGTCGGTAGTTCATCAATGATAACAGAACTTTTGAGTTGCCCTTTTTTGTTGATAAGCTTTACAATACGGCTATTGTACAATCCAAGTGCTGCAGAATAAATACTTTGCCTGTCAGGATTATTCCCTACGCAAAGAATTTTGGGTGCTTCGGGATTATTGATATCGAGGGTAAAATCATTTCCGGTCATTACCCAATAGAGTTGCGGAGAAATCATACGGGACAATGGAATCTTGGCGGATGCAATTTGTCCCTGCAACTGATCTTGCGCTCCACCTTCCCATGCATCCATAAACGGTGAAAGGTAATTTTCGAGGTCAGTGTAAGAAGTCAGGATAGTGAAAATATCGGAATACTTCTTATTCAAAAACTCAATGGCATGAGGAAAAGTACAATACTTTCCGTCCTTATAAATTTTCAAATACCAAATAATGGCTGCCAACAGAATAATCGGAGATTCGACAAAGAAATCACCTTGCTTTTGTATCCAACTGCGGTTCAGGTTAAGCATAATGGTATAAGCACTTTCGTAAGCATCGCTAATATCCGTCATAAAGGTTGGATTAATAGGATTGCAACGGTGGCTCTTTCTCGGATTGTCGAAGTTGATGACATAAAACTTCGGAGCAACTTTGTACTTATCACGATGTTTCAGTAAATGATTATAAGCAATGGTCGACAAATCGTCGAACTTAAAATCATAGATATACATGGCAAAGCCTTTTTCAATCTGCTGTTTGATAAAATTATTGACTACAGCATACGATTTACCACTACCGGGTGTTCCCAACACGATTGTAGCCCGAAAAGGATTGACAATGTTTATCCAGCCATCCCACTGCTTCTTTTTATACCAGAATTTGGTAGGTAAGTTGACGGAATACTCATTTTCCAGTAATCGGGTTTCCTGCATAAAGCTTTCATTCTCGTTGTTGAACACATCGTCCATCAGGCTATTCTTCAACAATCGACTCATATACAAACCTGCCATCATCATACAAATATAACCAATGGTCAACGTTGAAATATAAAAAGCCACGTTTGCCAGTATGGGAAATGGTAAAGAAAGTATCCACCAATTCAGGAAGAATAGTTGAGTTCCAATAATTAGCAGAACACTGATTTTAGTCCAAGAGATTTTCTCTTCTTTGACACCTTTTGTGCCTAGGCAAGATAACCCCAGAAAAACTATTGCGAACAACTTTGTCCACAAGATAGAGGAAAACAACCCTCCCGTTCGTTGAAAACCCAGTAGGATTTTGTTCAATGTTTCAATAGTCATATTCCATTGTTGGAAAGCTTCATAACAGTACCAGTAAATATTTATCAGTACGAATAGTATACTGATAGCTCGCATAAATTCCATAACTTTTGCTAAGCCTCTTAAATCATCTTCTTGTTGCATAATGTTTTAGTTTTTAGTTTGAATTCATTTGTTTCTATTTTTTTTAATTCGTTTATTTATTTCTAATTCCTTTATTTGTTTTTTACTTGCTTCTTGTTTGGATTTCCAATCTTCAATATTTTATTATGTTGGCTTCTTCCGTTTTTTTTTCTTTCTCATTCTCCGAATAAAAGCTTCTTCTTCAGAATCTGTTCCATTATTAGTCTCCATACTGAATAAATTGAGAGATTCATCGGAATTATCGGAATCACGTTGAGATTCGAAATCAGGCTCGTCAGTGTGTCCTACATGACTATTAGTATGTTGCTGTTGTTGATTATTATTCTTTTTAGACGAAGTAAAAAGCTCATTAAACACATTTGCCGAGAATTCCTTACCCAATCGCGAACCATTGAGCACACATTTGTTTTGTTGATCGATAAACGTTACTCCATAAATACGCCCGGCATCATTTTGTCGGAATACGACATTGATACCAGTTGTTGCTAGTTGTTTTTCAAACTCAGCCCGATTTCCGGGAGGTTTCATAGCTTTTGTCAGTACAGTTTTGCATCGGTCTTTCAATCTTTTTTGCTTGATGATTTCACCAGATTGTAGCTTGCATTGTTGCAATGCTTCATATCCTACTGTTTTTCCAAACAGAGACGATTTAAACGGTTTACCAACACGCTCACCTTTATCATCTATTGCCGAATACAGCAAGCCATTATACATCTTATCGGCAGTCCCACCTTTGATTTCTTCAACTGTAATGTGATACAAGGATAACAAGGCTTTATATTCACCCAAGGTTTGAAAATGATAGGATTTCACTAGCGGTCGGATGACCCCTGCTATCTGACTTTTCAAATTATCTTCACCATACGCAATACCTTTTATTGAGAGTTCTGGTTGTTTTTCCTTCTTATCAGCTGGCAATAAATGATATTTTTGTTCTATATGTCTGCAAATCTCCATGGATTTGCGGAATTCAAAATTGTTATCCAACTTCTTTCCATTCTCGTCCACCCGAACCGATACAATATGGAGGTGATGGCGGTCTATATCCTCGTGTTTATACACAATAAAAGGTTGGTTGCCATAACCCAGTTTTTTCATGTACTCCTGTGCAATTTCCGAAAGTTGGTCATCCGTCAAAACATCTTTCGGGTCGGGATTCAAGGAAATATGCAAAATCGGGCTTTCCGTTTTTTGATTGGCTGCCAGATAAGGGTCAAAGGACCGTATGCAAACACCTACCGTATAGTTTCCATCCCGGGGTTCTATTATCCGGTTGGTAAGAATTACTTTCCCTTTTTGCTCATCTACTTTGCTTTGATTGTATGCCAATGCTCCAAAAATGGAACTGCCTGAACTAATTTTAGCTACCATTTTTTGAATATCATTCCATATTGGTATCAATCTTTGTTGATTCTATATCTGCTGAACCGTATACTTTCACTTCAAAAACTTGTGTCAAGTCCAAAATCTGGCGGTTTAATACGACTAGTTCAATGGTTGCTTTCTCCAATTTAGCCAGATAATAAAGTGCCTTTTTCTCCTCAAACGCAAATTTAATGGACTTGACCGCTTGGTTATAATTGACCCCAATGGCACGAAACTGTGAGTGAAAGCTTGTCAATCGCATGTAATAATCCATCACCCCTTTATCCAATTTGACTACACGAATGGCTTTATCGAAGATGCAAGCGGTGATAAAATGCGCTTTTACTTTCATTCCAGACTCATCAAAGCGACCTAAAAATGCGGTATTTTGTTCCTCATTAAGGCTTATTGTATGACGAAATATGGCTGGGTCACTCTTCAGATTCCTCCCTGCTTTGGATTTATGCGGCACTTTATTCTCTTTTTTGTTCATATCGCTTGAATTATACTTTTGAGCTATTTGCTCCATAATTACTCTTTAAAAGCACCAACTTCGGCGGTGCTTTTCCCCCTGAAAGGGCAAGTCATTTTGAGATGCTGAAAGAATTTCAAGCATCTCAAAATACAACTTGCCATTTGCTAAGTGCAAATACGATTAGCTTTATTAACTGCACAGATAGCATATTGATTTTCCGTTCTTCATGACAGCGCAAAAGTAGTTTCTACTTATGGACTGTACCATAGCTGGTTATAGGACAAAGTAGGACTGTGCGTGCCAAACGAAGACAGTTTTAAAAAGGGATTGATTTAATGATTTCATTTGCCGACGATATTGATTTTCAACACATATGTCAGCAATTCATTTGGAGTGGTGAATGAAAATTAAAAAGTTGAATGAGTGGTTGGGTGAATGGATAGCTGATTGAATAATTGAGTGGATAATTGAATGGATGATAAACTGAGTTTCAAAAAATATTGTCAGTAACTCAACAAACAATATTATCAACAGTTCAACACTAAATATTTTCAACGAGTCAACTTTAAATATTGCCAACACTTCAAAAAATCAACAATAAATATTTTCAACCAATCAATAATATTAATTGTCAAGGAGTCAACACAAAATCTGATTGACGAAAATTATTAAAACATTGCTGACATAAAATATTGTCAATAGGATGACAAGGTATTAACCAATCAAACATGATTAAAAAAACTCAAAACATACAGCAACTCAACAATACAACAACAAATATTTTTAACAAGAAAAAAGATTGACATGAAGAAAGAAACCTTATTCGTTGCCTTTTCTACCCAGAAGGGTGGAGTCGGCAAAACCACTTTCACCGTATTAGCGGCGAGTTACCTGCATTACCTCAAAGGGTATAATGTGGCAGTATTGGATTGCGATTTTCCGCAATACAGCATCAATGCCATGCGAAAACGGGATACGCAGCAAGTGGAGACAGATGACTATTACAAGCTAATGGCCTATAACCAATTCAAGCAATTGAATAGAAAGGCGTATCCAATTATTTGCAGTTCGCCCGAGGATGCCATCGCTTCAGCAAACAGTTTTTTAGCATCATCCGATATGGAATTTGATTTGGTATTATTCGATCTGCCCGGGACTATGAATAGTGTCGGTATTTTACAATCGCTGGCAAACATGGATTACATTTTTACACCCATCATTGCTGACAGGTTGGTACTGGAAAGCTCCCTTTCATTCGCTCTATCCATCAATGAACTATTGGTTAGCAATACATCTTTGCGATTGAAAGAACTTCATCTTTTTTGGAATCAGGTCGATGGTCGTGAAAAGACCGATTTGTATGAAATCTACGAAAAATCCATCCACGAATTTGGTCTTCCGCTACTTCGCACTTTTATTCCGGATACCAAACGCTACAACAAGGAATTGTCCGGTAGTCGGAAATCAGTGTTTCGTTCCACCCTATTTCCAGCCGACAAACGATTGATCAAAGGCAGTCATTTGGAAGAATTATTAATCGAAATCGTTCACATCATCAAATTATAAACACCATGGCAAAGCAAACAACCATCCCTAAAGTGGATGAAGATTTTATGCGAGAAGTTATTTCACAAGGCTTTCCAATGAAAAAAGAAGCCTTAAAAGGAAAAGACGTTTCAGTAATTATCAAAGAGGATAAAAAACCGGCAGTCAAAACAGGTAAAACAAGAAACACCCCAAAGCAAAAACAAATAGAGCAAACGGATTATCTGGAAACCTATTTTGAGAAAGTAAATCTTACGAACCGACAACAGATCAGCATTTCCAGAGAAACCCACTTGACCCTTTTCAGTCTCGTCAGCATGATAGGTGGACACGGAGCTACCATCAGCAGCTATATCGAAAACATTATTCTACAGCATCTTGAAAGTTACAAAGAAGAACTCAAAGATATGTATGAAACCCAATGCAAAAAACTTATACTGTAATGACAAATCTATTGATCATATCTGCCCTTTTGTACCTCGTTTGGGTACTAATATATTTGCAACGTAACCGAATTCGAAAATTGCTGTTCCCGAAAGCAAAATTACCACCCACCAACACTCCAATTGCACCAATGGATGACGATGTGATGGGCAAAACAAAAACACAATTGAGACAAGTTGAGACAAAAGATGACAGCCTGAGACAGATTGAAAAACCGGTTGAAATAGCCATTACATTTGCGGCATCCAATGAAATATTGAAGTCGGCAAGGATTGACGACTGTGAATTGGACAGCGCATTTTCCGACTCTCCCGAACCAATGGATTTGGACATTGGATATGAATATGAGGAAGAGGAATTACTCAGTGAAGATGATTTGGATTGCTTTGTGAACGATGAGTTTACGGAATTAGCTAGAGGGATTCAGTATGATGAGATGGAAAATCTTATTCAAGTCATGCAACAAAGCAATGCTTCGCCAGCCGCTGAACTTAGTGCAGTGACTACAATCACAGAGATGAACCAAACAGAGCTATTTCAAGATATGGTTTCACAGATTGATGGTGGCAAAAAACGAGTCACTGAAATGCTGAACAAGTATAATACTGAATCCTCGGAAACTAAGCCAATGATTGCCGAAAGTGGCAATACTGATTTTGAAACATTCGAGATAAACAATTTTTTATAGTAAAAAATACATAAAAACGATTGTAGCTAAAAGGGACACGATGGTTACTAGAAAATAACTAAAACTACATTTTCCGCAAGCAATAATATTAGGGTGAAAATTAAGATTTGTACCCTAATATTATATCAAAACTCTTTTATAAATCAACCGGCACATTCAACTTCAGACTAATATTTCGTCCCATATTATAAACTCCCGTTTTCCCAGTAACATCATTGTAAGCCGCATATTTTAGTCGACTCAAATGGCTTTGATAAACTACATCTGCCAGATTGCTTCCGCTGATATAAATTGAACAAATAGTCTGCTTTTTTAAAACAATATCACCCCCAATACTTGCATTGAGTAATGTATAGGCAGGAGTTATTGTTTCTGTATTGAATGCTGAATAAACCTTGTCCTGCTTGAAGTAATATTCTAAACCAAAAGATACAAAACAGTTTCTTAAATGCTGACCTACTTTGTCAATATCTGCTCTAATGTCCGATTTCCATTTAGCACCAGGAGTAAAAGGCAAATACTTGGTAGAGTCAGATTGATGTTGAAGTTGAGCATTTACATACGAGAAACTGTTCTCAAAATGCAACCAATCAAATGGGTGCGGATGTATATCAATGTAAGCTTCACCGCCAATAAGCTGTGCATTACCTGAATCAAACTTGTATGCAGGAGCACCGTCAGCAATAGAATCAGCCCCCATCACACTGCTTAGTTTCCGTGAGAAAATATAGTTGGAAATGTTATTGGCAAACAAGTTAATCTTTGCGCTCACATGTTCTGTATTATATCCCAACTCGTAATCCAGTTGCAGGCTGCTTTCAGGTTTCAAATTTGAATCGCCAATCTCGTAACGGATTGTTCCTTCGTGCACACCATTTGAACCTAATTCACTAATGTTTGGTGCACGAAACCCACGAGATAAATTCAGTTTAGTGTTCCAGTTTTCGTTCAGTTGGTATGTAGCTCCTAAACTTCCGCTAATGCCACCGAAATCAGTTGAAAATCCTGCAAATCGTTGAGTAGAAGTCGGGTCGGAGAAAGTTGTTTTATCTCCATCGGCATTTAGATATAATGCATCACCTGTTTCAAATCGTTTATCGTAACGCAAACCGCCACTAATATTTAATTTCCCCCAAGCTTTCTTACCAATCACAAACAGCCCTGCATCAAAAAGCCGATATTCAGGAACTAAGTATTCAATTCCTTTGTTCAGTGAGTTTTGATACATTCCATTTGTTCCGAACGAAAATTCAAATCCGTTTCTTTCAGGTAAAAGATAATGTACATCGTAATTCACGGTATGAAGCAAGAAATACAAACCGTAATTGTTCGGAGTAAGCACATCGGCAAACTCTTGACGGCGATTCTGTTGGTAACCAATAGTCGCTTTTAGACTTCCTTCGCCAATCAAGATATTGTTATTCCACACCGCTTTGTAATGTTTTATTTGCTGATAAGGCATCAGATGTTTGTACGACATAAAATCTGCATGAGTAGCAATGGCTTCGCCTTGCGTTCCATTTTCCAAATCTACAGGTTTGATAAATTGTCCGGTGGCACTGTCTCGGTCACCTTCCACAATACCGGGTGTGAGTTGATAAGTACTCAAAGTCAGGTGTGAATATCCCCACCAGTTACTTATGCCAAACAACCCTGAAACAGCATTTTCGCTAAATCCTGAATTGTACACGTAGCCATCTTGTTTGTTTTGATAAGCGTGAGCTTGTTTGTTGCTGTAACGCACATCCCACACAAAGGCTTGTTTGTGGCCGGCAAAATTTAGAGAGTAAGCTATCAAGCCATTGTTTGTTTGATAATTTGCTAATGCATTCAATCGCATTTTTCCTTGTGAAAGAATAGGAGCTGAGAAAAAGTTGATTACTCCAGCCATAGCATCTGAACCATACATCAAACTGGCAGGTCCTTTCAGAATTTCAACCCGACTGACTTCATTTTCGTCTATCTCAATACCATGTTCATCGCCCCATTGCTGACCTTCCTGACGAACTCCATCGTTTACAACCACTACCCGATTATATCCCAATCCACGAATCACAGGCTTTGAAATACCGCTTCCGGTGGTTATTTGAGATATGCCCGGTTGCGAACTAATAGCATCAATTAGATTAGTGGCTGATTGTTGTTGCAATTCCTTTAAAGTAATAATACTCATTGGAGTTGGCATTTTTATCATTTGTGTTGCCCCTGTTTGTCCCGTTACTACCACTTCATTTATTTCTACTACCGATTCAGTCATTATAAAATCTTTCTTGTCGATAGTTTTTAAATCGATATTCTCAGCAATTAATTTGTAGCCTACGGCAGTAATCTGAACCAGCAGAGTCCGTTTAGGGAGGTTGTCCAATGTGTAATTTCCAACGGTATCTGTAACAGCTCCCGTTTTCAATTCAGGAAAATAAACGGTTACGCCTGTTATTGGTTCTCCATGTCTATCGGTAATTTTTCCGTTTATGTTTGTATGTTGATTTCCCATATTATCCGCCCAACTGCTTGCAACGAGCAACAATGAGAAAAGAATAGATAGTATCTTTTTCATTTCAATATCTTTTTTAAATTAATGAATTGTCAATAACTTATTGCTACTGACGATGTGAAATTTGTACTCTGATTTTCGGAGTACAACCAAACGCACCAAGTAATATTTTACTTTGCGTTTTAGTTTTTTGTAATGAATAAAAGAGAAGATTATAGTGCAGGAGGTGCACGTAGTTGGAAAAGGTGAGTAGAATTAGTGGCAAGACAAGCAACTGTACACGGTGTTTGCTCATTCCGAGCAATCATAGTAGCTTGTGGAACGCTAATTTGTTTTTGTGGAATGAACGTGCAAAATTCAAAGTCGCAAATGGGACAATCTTTGTAGTGCTCTGTTGTTAAAGCCTGTCCTTGTGTAGTTGTGCAAATGCTCACTAAATGTTCATGATGAACAAAGAAGCTGTGAGCTGGTTTGATAAGCAATGAACCGACAAACACCGCCAATAAAAGCAGTGCAAATCGGGATTGATTTATTTGTTTGGCTGTTATGTTCATTGATTTAAATCGTGCGCAAAGATACAATGAATTAAAAGACTAAATGTTCAATATTGCTTGGTAATTTCATTTCCAACTATTTGAGCCGCTATAGCTACGCAACGTGTACATGGGCGTAATGCATAATACTTGGCATTTCGATCTGATGGTTCAGGATTTTCAGGTTGATGCTTCGTTTTTAGCAAGTCTGCACAAATATATGAACCCATCTCTGCTTTGAACTCTTTGGCGGTGCGTTGAACAGCATCGTAATTTTTTAGTTTTAGCGGTTTTGTCTTTTGTGTCAGTTGCAGGATAATGCATACCCAACACCAAAAACATACCACTTACTGCTCCGCACACTTCTCGAAGTCGCCCCATACCACCGCCAAAAGAAGTAGCCAGTTTGGCTGCTGTTTCCTGTTCAATTCCATATGTATCGGCATAAGCCATAAAAACGGCTTGGGAGCAATTGTAGCCGTCTCCAAAATACGAAATTGCTTTATTAACTTTCTTTTCTAATTCCTCGTTCATGCTATACTTTTTTATTTGCTTCAATTCTCATTAGCAAAAAATCGGGAGCTTTGCAGGGCTTCCAATCGTTCAGCCCAACAAATGCAAGTTCCGTTTCAGCTGTATTGATTAGTTCATTCTGCTCATTATACAGCTTGTATGAAAACCAAATACGCACTCCTTCAATATTCTTTAACCTTGTTTTAACTGTAAGTTGTTCATCGTAATGGGTTGTTTTCAGGAACTTAAATTTCATGCTTATGACGGGACACATTACGCCTAGTTCTTCAACTAAATTATATGGAATACCAATACTACGAAGTAGCTCCCAACGAGCTGCTTCGTAGCATTTTACATAGTTGGCATGATGCATAGTTGGCATGATGCATAGTTCCCATTTTATCTGTATCGGGGTAAGTAACTCGAAATCTATATTCGTGTGTTATCATAAGTGTCAAAAAAACTCTTTATCTCCCCATTTATTAAAGAGATAAAGAGTAGTTAATCAATAATAAGAAAAACTCACAGTCTCAGTTTTTTGAATTCATCTTTCATTCTCTGAATATCGGCCAACCAATCCTCTATGTCGTTTTCGTGTTCCAACTCTTCATTCAGAATAGTCACTGCCATTTGATGCGTGCTATGGTCTTTGCCATTGGTGAAATCAGCAATTTCCTGATAACGTTCGATAGCGCATCTTTCACCTTTAAGGTTTTGCTCTAGAATAACTTCAATGTAAGGATCAGAAGGTTCGTCGTAGCTACAACGAGCCAACTTTGTCCAATCCATAGGATTGATAACGGGTGTTCCACCTAATTGAATAATTCTGTTTACGACCAATACTGCATGTCCAAGTTCTTGATTGGCATGTAATATAAGTTCAGGTTCAACTTCACTACGCATTGGTCCTTCCATCAGTCTGGCACCAATCCAATACTGGTAATAAGCCAACCACTCTTCAGAAAGTGCGGCATTCAACATACCTAAAAGTTTGTCTACATCTACAGATGAGACTTTAATTGCTTGTCTTCCCATAATAAATTATTTTTTAAGTTTAATAGATCTAAGAATTAAAAAAACATTTAGCATTACATGAAAACGATTAATTATGACTGCAAACGTGCCCTTCTTCATGTGCATGTGAAGCACAATTTGAGTCACCATCCTGAATATTACCAGCCAGATAATCTTCTATAAGTTGATGCACATCGCCGTTACAATTGCGGACAACCTGAATATCTTGTGAAGCTAACTTATTGACTGCTCCATCTCCAATTCCTCCGGCAAGCATAATTTTCACGTCTAGTTCGGCTAAATCATAAGCGACATTTGATTTACAGCCACAACCTTGTGACGATTTAAGAATGGTTTCTGCCATGATTTCGTTATTATCCGAAACAACAAAAATAGTGTAAAATTCACAATGACCAAAGTGGTCGTCAATTTGGTTGTTTTCTTTTGTTGGTACTGCAATTTTCATATTTTCTTAATTTTAATTGTTTTCTTGATTTTTGTTCTCAATAATTCCCGCTTTGCGTCGTTTCCCCATTCCTTGTCCCAATTTGTAATGCTTAGAGTTTTTTTCGGAGTTCTTACAACAGTTTCCTAAACTGCGACCTGTACCCGAACCTTTGTTTTCAGATCCTTTTTCATTTAATCGTGCAATAATTTCAAAATTTAGTTTGTTGGAATCAATATCGTAAAACCGGTATAAAACTGTTTCAATTTATCTTTTAGTTTATCTTTCAATAGCTTATATACATTTTCACCAGTACAATGTCCTGTGTAAAATTTGGTTTCGGGATAATGTGAAGTCAGTTCATCAGCTAGTTTGTTTATTTCAAATTCTGTTTCATATTGTCCTTCATATCCATCAAGCAAATGGAATCCACCAAAAACCATAGAAATAGGTTTTCCAATTGTTTGCTTTACCGAGTCCAAGATATTCAAGACACCACAATGAGCACAACCAGAATATACAATCATTTCATTCTTACCAAAGCAAACAATTAATTCATGATTAAAATCGTCGGCAATAATCTCATTTTCGGACTTTTTTAATAGTGTTTTATTTGCTTTCGGCATTGGATTGCTACACACTTGACACGGAAAAACATGAATCTCACCTTTGAATACTGTTTCTGAATCGACAAACACAAAACGGTTTTCTGTGTTTTGTAGATTTATTTCACTGCTTATTTCCTTTAATCCATTACGGTTTGAGTAGAATCGTTGTGTGAGTGCATTCTTCGACAAAACAATTTTCGCTTTCGTATTTATTTTCAAAAAATCATGTAAACCTCCAATGTGGTCATTATGTCCATGCGAAATAAACACATAATCAATAGCTGCTATATCCACTTCCAAGTTGGCTGCATTCTGAAGAAACTTGTCAGAAGCTCCGGTGTCGAGCAAACATTTATAGGTGTCTGTTTCAATATAAATACACAAACCATGTTCTTTTTCAAGAATACTGTGGAGTTTTTTATTGTCGGATAATATCTGAATTCTCATATTAGAGGGTATTTATCGGCGTTAATTCATCGTTGCAAAAATTCTTGCAGTCTTTACAAGGAATGTGATTTTCGAGTCCATCAATTAATTTAAAACAGCGTTTACACCTAAACCATTGTCGGTCGAACCGAACGTTCCCACCTTCAATTGTTATCATTTTTCCTTCAACCAATGCTTGTGCAATTGTTTTGCGGGCTTTTTCGTAAATACGTGTCATAGTAGGACGTGAAACGTTCATTTTTTCTGCTGCTTCATCTTGGTTCATCCCTTCGTAATCGAGCAATCGAATAGCTTCATACTCGTCAAAAAGTAATGATACTGAACTTGATAAATGTCGTGGAATACCGTAAGGTTTAAACCCTTGCATGAGTGGAGGGTTACTTATTTTTCGGTCTTGTTTTGGGCGAGGCATGATTTCAGTTTTCAATTATGAGCTGCAAAGATACAAATAGTTTTGAACTTATGTTCATAATTAATTGTAAAGATTTAATTCAATCATGGAGACAAAAAATGAAGTAGCATATAAGGGCAAAAAGAAATTATGTTAAATTGGTTTACTGCTAATAATTGTAAATTCAATAACAATTTGGAAATACTTAGCTGATACCCTCCTTTCATAACATGAATTAATAGAAACATGTTTGAGACAAGTTGCGACAAACAACGACAGCCTGAGACAGATTGAAAAACCGATTGAAATCGCCATTACATTTGCGGTGTCGAAGGAAAATTTCTTAAACTTTCAATTAAATAAAAATAGTTTTTATGATTAACAAAAAGGTATTTCTAACAGCAACCTGCTTTTTAGTAGCGTATGCTTCTCTTCAAGCACAGGGAAATGGTTCGGGCGGTATCACGGAAGCCACTACCATGATTACATCCTATTTTGAACCTGCCACCAAGTTGGTATATGCCATCGGAGCGGTTATTGGTTTAATCGGTGGTGTAAAAGTATATAGCAAATTTTCATCGGGTGATCCCGATACAAGTAAAACTGCTGCATCGTGGTTTGGTGCTTGTATCTTCCTGATAGTGGCGGCTACTGTACTACGTTCCTTTTTCCTGTAAGATCATGGCAGTTTATCCAATCAACAAAGGTATCGGCAAGACGGTGGAGTTCAAAGGGCTGAAAAGCCAATACCTCTTCCTTTTTGCTGGTGGACTGCTGGCCATCTTTGTACTTTTCGTCATTTTGTTTATGACCGGAATCGGTCAATGGTTTTGTATCGGTTTTGGGGTTATTGCATCTTCGGTTCTTGTCTGGCAAACCTTCGCCCTGAATCACAAATACGGCGAGCATGGACTTATGAAGTTGGGTGCAGTTAGAAACCATCCAAAGTATCTACTCAACCGCAAGCGATTTCCACGATTATTCAAACACATTCATAAAATAGAAAAATGAGAAACACATTAAAAGCTGCAACGCTAGAAAGCAAGTTCCCAATTTGGGGTGTGGAAATGGGTTGCATCATTTCAAAGGATGCTGACATTACGGTTGCCTTCAAGGTAGAACTTCCCGAACTCTTTACCGTGACGGCAAAAGAATACGAAGCGATACATTCTTCGTGGACAAAAGCGGTAAAAGTGCTTCCCGATTATTCAATAGTGCACAAACAGGATTGGTATATCAAGGAACAATACGAACCCGAAATCAAGCAAGAAGAAATGAGTTTTCTTTCGCGAAGCTTTGAACGACATTTCAACGAGCGTCCCTATCTGAATCATATCTGTTACCTGTTTCTGACCAAAACCACTAAGGAGCGTTCACGGATGCAAAGCAACTTTTCGACCTTGTGTCGTGGTTCGATTATTCCTAAAGAGTTTCGGGACAAGGAAACCGTTGAGCGGTTTTTGGAGGCAGTCGGACAGTTTGAAAGGATTGTCAATGATGGTGGATTTATTTCCATTACCCGACTGGATACCGATGAGATTGTGGGGACAGAAAACAAAGCTGGGATAGTGGAAAAATACTTTTCGCTGTCCCAAGAAAATACGACAACACTGAAGGACATTACGCTGAAACCCGATGAGATGCGAATTGGGGATAATACACTTTGCTTGCACACGCTGTCGGATGTGGATGATTTGCCTGCCAGCGTAGGAACGGATATTCGTTACGAGAAACTGTCCACCGACCGTTCCGATTGTAGGTTATCCTTTGCTTCTCCAGTTGGACTGTTGCTTTCCTGCAACCATATTTACAATCAATACCTATTTATCGATGACAGTGCTGAAAACCTGCGGAAATTCGAGAAAATGGGACGGAACATGCACTCACTCTCAAAATACAGCCGTAGCAACCAAATCAACAAGGAATGGATTGACAAGTACCTGAACCAAGCGCATAGTTATGGGCTGACTTCAATTCGTTGCCATTGCAACGTGATGGCTTGGAGCGATGACAGGGAGGAACTCAAACATATCAAGAACGATGTGGGAAGCCAGTTGGCATTGATGGAATGCAAGCCCCGACACAATACCGTGGACACGCCAACACTCTTTTGGGCGGGCATTCCGGGCAATCAAGCGGATTTTCCGGCAGAAGAAAGTTTCTATACTTTCATTGAACAGGGCATTTGCTTTTTTACGGAAGAAACAAATTACAAAAGTTCCGTTTCGCCTTTCGGAATAAAGATGGTGGACAGGCTGACTGGTAAACCCATTCATGTGGATATTTCAGACTTGCCCATGAAAAAAGGGATCATCACCAACCGGAACAAGTTTATCCTTGGACCATCGGGCAGTGGAAAATCCTTTTTCACCAACCACATGGTACGGCAATATTACGAACAAGGTTCGCATGTCCTCTTGATTGATACAGGTAATAGTTATTTAGGACTTTGCGAGATGATTAATCGTAAAACCCATGGCAAAGATGGCGTGTATTTTACTTATTCGGAACAAAACCCAATTGCGTTCAATCCCTTCTTTACCGAAGATGGCATATATGACATTGAGAAAAAGGAAAGTATCAAGACACTCATTTTGACTTTATGGAAACGGGACAATGAACCACCTACACGAGCCGAGGAAGTGGCGCTTTCCAATGCGGTGAGTCTGTATATAGATAAAATCAAATCCAAGGAATTAGCCGCCAGCTTCAATAGTTTTTACGAGTACGTGAAAACGGATTATCACGAAGTATTGGTCGGGAAAAAAGTGCGGGAAAAGGACTTCGACATTGCCAATTTCTTGAATGTGCTTGAACCATATTACAAGGGCGGTGAGTATGACTATCTGCTGAATTCAGACAAACAGATTGATTTGCTTTCCAAACGATTTATCGTTTTCGAACTGGATAATATTAAGGATCATCCCATTCTATTTCCGATTGTCACCATCATTATCATGGAAGTTTTTATCAATAAAATGCGACGGCTAAAGGGAATCAGAAAAGTTATCCTGATTGAAGAAGCCTGGAAAGCAATTGCCAAGGAAGGAATGGCAGAATACATCAAATACCTTTTCAAGACGGTTCGTAAGTATTTTGGAGAAGCCATCGTAGTAACGCAGGAAGTGGAAGATATTATCGCTTCGCCCATTGTAAAGGAATCCATCATCAACAATTCCGACTGCAAAATCCTGCTGGACCAACGCAAGTACATGAACAAGTTTGATTCCATTCAGGCACTATTAGGGCTTACCGAGAAAGAAAAGGCACAGATACTTTCCATCAATCTGGCAAATAACCCGAACCTATTGTATAAAGAGGTTTGGATCGGATTGGGAGGAACACAATCTGCCGTGTATGCCACGGAAGTTTCCATGGAGGAATACTATACCTATACTACCGAAGAATCGGAAAAAGTGGAATTATTCAACCTCGTGGAGAAACTGGACGGGAATATAGAACTGGCCATCAAGCAACTTTGCGAAACCAAAAGGAACGAAAAATAATCCATTTTCAATTCTATTTACAAATCCATTTTTCAATTTCTTTTTTAAAAACAACATTCAAAAATCAATTATAATAATCCATTTCAACAAAAAACAAAATGAAAATGAAAACAAAAATCTATTTGGCAGCCATCGTCCTAATGACTTGCATGATGTCCTCCAACGCCCAATTCGTGACTTTTGACCCGACCAATTTGGTTCAAAGTATCGTGAATACGACCAATCAAGTGATTGAAACTTCGACAACAGCCACGAACATGGTCAACAATTTCAAGGAAACGGTGAAACTCTATGAACAGGGCAAGAAGTATTACGATGCACTGAAATCAGTCAACAATCTAGTGAAGGATGCGAAAAAGGTACAGCAAACCATTCTGATGGTGGGTGAAATTTCTGACATTTACATGGATAGCTTCCAGAAAATGCTCAGTGACAAAAACTACAGCGTAGAGGAATTGGGAGCGATTGCTTTTGGCTATACCAAACTGTTGGAGCAAAGCGGCGATATGCTGGTTGAACTGAAGAGTGTGGTCAATGTGAGTGGGCTGTCCATGACTGACAAAGAACGCCTGGATATCATTGACAGGATCTACAACTCGGTGAAAAACAACCGCAATTTGGTCAACTACTACACTAAAAAGAATATCACGGTGAGTTATCTACGCTCCCAACGGGCTGGCGACACGGATCGGGTGATGGAATTGTACGGTAGCACTAACGAAAAATACTGGTAAGGTATGCTGTTAGCCATTGAATTCGATAACCTGCACCAGATTCTGCGGAGTCTGTATGTAGAAATGATGCCACTCTGCTCCAATATGGCAGGTGTGGCCAAAGGGATAGCCGGTCTGGGTGCCTTGTTTTATGTCTCCTCTCGGGTGTGGCAATCCTTGGCGAGAGCCGAACCTATTGATGTGTATCCACTATTACGTCCCTTTGCCATCGGCTTGTGCATTATGTTCTTCCCTGTTTTTGTGTTGGGAACTATCAACGGGATATTAAGTCCAATTGTCCGTGGCACCAATCAAATGTTGCAATCCCAGACTTTTGATATGGTCAAATATCAAAAGGAAAAAGATAAACTGGAATATGAAGCTTCCATGAAAAATCCTGAAACAGCGTATCTGGTCAGCAACGAAGAGTTCGACAAACAACTGGAAGAATTGGGTTGGAGTGCCACGGACTTGGCCACCATGACGGGAATGTATGTGGAAAGGGGGTTGTACAGTATGAAAAAAACCATTCGGGATTCTTTTCGTGAACTGTTGGAGATACTGTTTCAAGCGGCTTCGTTGGTGATAGACACCATACGCACTTTTTTCCTGATCGTGTTGGCCGTTCTTGGACCCATTGCTTTTGCCATTAGCGTATGGGATGGATTTCAGTCTACGATGACGCAGTGGATTACCCGATATATAAGCGTCTATCTCTGGTTGCCTGTATCCGATTTATTCAGTACCATCCTTGCCAAAATACAGGTGCTAATGCTTCAAAATGATATATCAGAATTGCAGAATAATCCCAATTATTCCATCGATTCATCCAATACAGTTTATATCGTTTGTGCGCCCGTAAAGTTAGTATAATAAATATCTCCTTAGCAAGAGATTAGGTAAGTGTTTTTTGAAAAACCTATCATCAACCGACTT
>Ga0265297_10004461_pt1 | contig 22861 bp, 30 predicted proteins | sample Munlanlwell13791_FD_192502 | JGI IMG/M metagenome (GOLD analysis project Ga0265297, IMG submission 192502) | Leachate microbial communities from a municipal landfill in Southern Ontario, Canada - Leachate well 137-91 | ecosystem: Engineered > Solid waste > Landfill > Unclassified | place... | reverse complement strand
ATATTATAGATATAATTCATGAGGCGATGATAACCGCTTCTGAAGTAACTTTGAAGATAGATCTGTTTCATTTGAACTCCTTTTTATTCTCTTCCTTGGAGTCCAATATGTTAATGAACTTTTGCAGCCCCTATGCCTCGAAGATCGAGGTAATGCCCTTTAAATGAATAAAATGCTATGATGAACCCATGCTCAAATTTTTGAAGAATATTTTTGTCAGAGAAAATTCAATCAAGGGAGCTGGTTTTATTTTGATTGTAACGCTGGCTATGTCAAACCTGTTAGGAGTAATCAGAGACCATTTTTTGGCGCAAAAAATCCCGACCGATCGGCTGGATATTTATTTTGCCGCCTTTCGTTTGCCGGACTTAATTTTTAATGTCTTGATTTTGGGTTCAATCGCGGCCGCGTTTGTGCCGGTTTATTCTAGTTATTTAAAAGAGAAAGGCCCAAAGGAAGCGACCCGGCTCGCTCAAGCGGCGCTGACGATCGGCGTAGTGGCAGTTCTCATTTGTTTGGTCGTTCTATTTTTTATAATTCCATATCTTGTGCCGTACTTGGTGCCAAATTTCGGTCCGGACAAACAGCTTGAAACGGCGCGGATGGCCAGATGGCTACTGCTTTCACCACTTATTTTTACGGTCTCGTATTTTTTGGGCGGGATCTTGAATTCCCACAAGCGTTTTTTTGCCTACTCGATCGCGCCTCTGGTTTATAACCTGTCAATTATTGTGGCAGTTCTACTTTTTGCTGATTCAATGGGGGTGCAGGGAGTTGTTATTGGTGTGATTGTCGGTGCCATCATGCATTTACTGGTCCAACTTCCAGCGGCCATAAAGGTCGGCTTTAATTTCAAATTCCATTTTGATTTTCACGAAAGGGGTGTGCGCAAGATTTTACGATTAATGGTTCCCCGCGCAATCGGGCTCGGGGCAAACCAGATTCTGCTGGTTGCCTTTACCGCTTTTGCCTCGGCCTTTCCGGGGGGAATCGCCGTTTATAATTTTGCCGACAACATTCAAACTGTCCCTTCGGTCATTTTCGGCAATTCTTTGGCGCTGGCGGTTTTTCCTACTTTGGCCGGTCTGTCGCTGGGGAACAGGGAAGAGAGGGAAAGATTTCGGAGTTTGGTCTACAAAACTCTAAAAACAATCATTTTTTTGCTTGTGCCGGCGACGGTGTTGGTGATTTTACTGCGCGCTCAAGTAATCAGAATTATTTTGGGATATGGGTTTTTCGGCTGGTCCGATACCAAAACGGCGGCGGCGGCGCCGGGGTCATTTGCTCTTTCAATTATTGCTCAAGGTTTAATCCCGCTTTTTGCTCGCACTTTTTATGCGATGCATAATACCAGAACGCCGATGACAATTGCGATTATTTCAATTACGATCAGCATTGTGCTGGGATTTTTATTTACCCATAATTCTACCTCGGCGGTTGCTGGCGTAGCCACTTTGGCTCTGGCTTTTTCGATTGGATCGTGGATAAATTTAATTTTACTTTTGGTCTTTTTGCGAAAGAAAATCGATCTTGATATGGGAGCGATTATCGAGTACACCCTGAAAGTTGTGATTGTGACGCTCTTTATGGCGGTGGTGGTGCAGTCGACCAAGGGTTTTATCGCCGAGATGTTTGACATTGATAGGGTACGCTATCTGGTTATGCAGACAGGTTTGGCGCTTCTTTGTGGCGCCCTTTCATATTTTGGGTTGGCGTATTTTCTCAAGTTTGATGAAGTAAGAAAATAAATGGCGCAGCGGGATAAATTTTACAAGAGTTTAGATGAGCATAAACGCTCGAGGGGTAGTTGTAATTGTTGGAGCTTGGCCCTTCTGATGCTAATAGTTGTAATGGTGGCGGAGCTCTTGCTTTTTTATATTGGGCGGGGCGTCAGAATGGAGCCGGAGGATGTGACGGCGGGAAAAATCGATTATACCGAGGCCGAGTTTGCCCGTCTTGAAGCTGATGCTGATATCGAAATTATCGTCACGGAGGCAATTTTGTGCTCTAAAATATCCAGAGCGCGGGCGCAAGCCAATTTAAAATGTCGGATTTCAGAGGACGGAATTTTAATTAGCGGAAAAATTGCGACCTTTTTGCCGGCGAATGCTTCGTTGGAGGTTTGGCCGGTTGCGCAGAGTGGGCGGTTGGAATTTCAATATAAGGCGGTGCGAATAGGACAGTTTAAGACGGCGGGTTTTTTCGCTCCGACAATGGCGGGGGCGGTGAATGAAGCGGTAGCGGCGGATTTAGCGCCGTTGCGGGTGGATAAGGTTGACTTGTCGGAGGGAATTATGGTAGTTGGTGGGAGGAGGGTAAGTGACGGATAGCTTTACTCTCAGGACCAGAAGTCCCGACTTCCAGCGAGTCGGTCTTCCTACCCGCTCGGCCAAATTCCCCCGACTAAAGCGTCGGGGGACCAAGCAATTTGGCCTGCGCGAGTTCCTTCGAGTAAACTATCCGTCTGGGGAAGGTAATATTAGTGAAAAATATTCGTAATTTCTGTATTATTTTACACATCGACCACCTTGCCACCGCATTTCTCGAGGACGCGTCAGCCGACCCAGCGAATCGGCTGCGCTCAATCTCGCCCTCGCTCCTCCTTCGATAAACTCAGGAGACCATGCTCGCCAGGGGCTCTGGAAAGCCTCTCGAAATGGGTAGCGGCAAGTGGAATTAAAGGAATTTATTAAGTAAAGTATTAAGCTAGACAAATATAAATTTATGGCAAATATTCGTAACTTCTGTATTATTTCGCACATTGACCACCCCGTCACCGATCCTTTCTGTCTTATTGAACTGCGTTCAATCACGTCAGAAGCGGATGGTGAGGGGCGGGAGTCGGACGGGTGGAGGATGAAGTGGATTTAAACAATATTCGTAATTTCTGCATTATTTCCCATATCGACCACGGGAAGTCGACGCTGGCTGACCGTCTTTTGGAGATTACCAAAGCGGTCGAAAAGCGTGAGATGAGAGAGCAGGTTTTGGACGTGATGGACATAGAGCGGGAGCGGGGCATCACGATCAAGCTCCAACCGGCGCGGATGTATTATCGACAGGAAAGCACGAAACTCGAAGCACGAAATCCTAAAAAAACCGTAAGTACCGACAGTTCGGATTTCGATATTAGTGCTTCGAATTTATCAAATATAACTTATGAGTTAAATTTGATTGACACACCCGGCCATGTTGATTTTTCCTACGAGGTTTCAAGGTCACTGGCGGCGGTGGAGGGGGCAGTGCTGTTGGTGGACGCGACCCAGGGCATTCAGGCGCAAACGCTGGCCAATTTGGAGCTGGCCAAGAAGGCAAATCTCAAAATCATTCCGGCAGTTAATAAAATCGATTTGCCCCAAGCGCGGTGCGAGGAGGTTGCCTTTGAAATTGCGGAGGTTTTAGGGTGCGATCTGGACGATATTTATTTTATCTCGGCCAAGACAGGGGAGGGGGTCGAAAAATTGCTAGAAGCGATTATTGAGAAGATCCCGCCACCGAAACGAGACGAAGTGGGTTGTGCTAGAGCGTTGGTTTTCGACTCTTTTTATGATGATTTTAGGGGAGTGGTGGTATATGTCAAGGTTGTCGGCGGGGAGTTTAAGCGGGGCGAAAAAATTGTTTTTGCCCGTAATAAACGGCAAACCCAAATTAGCGACTTGGGGGAGATAATTTTGGGGCTTAAAACTGCAGAAAAGTTAACTGCCGGTCAAATTGGTTTCGTTGTCACAACTTTTCGCGAGGTAGCCGAAGCCAGAGTGGGTGAGACGATTATGCCACTTGGAGGAAAAGGCGAGCTTTTAAGCGGTTACGACGAGCCCAAGCCGATGGTTTATGCCGAATTTTTTTCGACTTCAGGCGAAGATTATGCGTTGTTGCGGGAAGCGCTCGAGAAATTAAAATTAAACGATTCGTCTTTCAGTTATGAACCGGCCTCTTCCAAGGCCTTTGGGTTTGGTTTTAAAATCGGTTTTTTGGGTCTACTTCATCTGGAAATCGTCAAAGAGAGATTGGAGCGTGAATATAACTTGGATTTGATCATTACCACTCCGACTGTTAAGTACCGAACGGGCGCCACGGGGGTGGAGGAGCCGTGGGTCAAGGCCGAGGTGATGGTGCCCAAGGATAAGGTCGGGCCGACTATTACTTTAATTGAAGGGAAGCGGGGAGAGCAGAAAGACATCCGCCACCTCGAGGAAAAGGTGATTTTAATTTACGAGATGCCTTTGGCGGAGGTAATTGTCGATTTTTATGACTTATTAAAATCGGCGACTTCGGGCTACGGCTCGGTTAATTATGATTTGATCGGCTATCGCGAGGGCGATTTGGTTGATCTCGATGTAGTGATTGCCGAAGAGAAAGTCGAGGCGTTCTCGCGGAAAGTATATCGCGGGTTTGTCGAAAAGGTGGCGCGCCAGATGGTGGGGAAGCTCAAAACATATATTCCCCGTCAAAATTTTGAGGTCAAGATTCAAGCGGTGGTGGGCGGGCGAATTGTGGCGGCGGAGCGCCTCGCGCCGTATCGCAAGGACGTAACGGAAAAATTATACGGCGGGGATGTGACGCGTAAGAGGAAACTTTTGGAAAAGCAAAAAAAAGGCAAGCGGAGGATGGCGAGGGTGGGGAAGGTTGAGATTCCGACCAAAGTTTTTACGCAAATGCTCAAGTACTAATCAATTTCCAATTTTCAATAATCAATTTTCATTTAATTGTAAAATTATTCAATTATTGAATTAAATGATCATTGGAAATTGATAATTGAAAATTTGAATCCTAAAAAAGGAGGGCACGAGGGCTCCGACGAGGCGTCGGAGCCCTAGGGTGCTCGTCGGGCGTTGCAGGTGGCTATCGCCCGAGCGAAAAGTTGCGATGCGGTAACGGTCTGACCGCCGGGGAGAGTGAAGTAACTATCCTGAATCACCCTTATCTCGACGGACTTTCCATCTTTACCGGTGAGGTAGCAGGCGCCGTTGGTGCTGTGAAGGCGATCGCTGTATTGCACAAGCACATCACCTGCTCTTACGCGCAGTGCTTCTCCGTCCGATGTGGTCTCAACCCACTTGATGACGAGGTTCAGGTCTTCGTCATACTGGTATGGTCCTGGCGGGGCTTCGCAGTGTGGGGCGCGTTCAAGTCTCGCCCAGAGAGCCATCGCCCGACGCGACCTCGAGCTGTCAAGTTCGCCTCTCACGGTTTTTTACCTCCCACCGTTCATTCGCCTTGCGAGCACGATCTAAAACTACTGTATGGGTTTTCAAAATGACTGTCAAGGGCAAAAATTTTACTCAAAATCCTCGCGCTTTTCCCGCACAAAAACGAGCCAAGATTCAAAAACGGACATAATCGTCTTAAACGGCGCCTCGATAATGAAGTCCCAAAACCAGAGCGTGACATTGTAGTTTGACCACTGCTCGGACAGGACTTTGCCGATATAAACAAATGGCAGAAAAATAAAATTAAAAATGCCGATAATAACCGTCTCATCGCGGCGCCTGACCTCCAGTTCCTTGGCGATGGCGGCAATGCGAAAAGCCAAAAAACTGACCAGCGAGACAAAGAAGAAAAACAAGACAATACTGACTAAGTTAAATTGCAGGGCGATCAATCCCCAAGTGACGAGAATTAAAATGGCCACCGAGCTCAAAAAATGAAGAATGTTAAAAAGCAGATACGCTCTGGATCTTTTATGCTTGAGGGTTAAAACCGGCGCTTGCTCGTATTTACCCCGTAAGACAATCTCCTCGACTTGCCTAATCAGGATTTGGGTATTTTTATGTCCGGGAACTCTAATGAAAAGACCGATGATAAGCATCAAGAGCGGTGGCAGGAGGACATTAACCGACAAGGCCGTATAATTAACCGCCCCGAGGTAGTGCAGTTCAAATGGGTATTCGACGATTAAAGCCAAGATGATTTTAGTTAATAAAATAAAAATAATACCCCGCACGATCGAGCGCATCACTCTCGAATAAATCTGTTTATTCCGACGCCTGATGATCCCTTGGGCGGCGCTCTCCAAGGTCTCCTCGTCACGCAACACCTCGTGGCCGTCATAGCGCTGGCCGATAATTTCCCAGATGATGCGAAAGGCGGGGATGTGGCGGCGGGCGTAGCGCTGGAGACGGTAGCTGGACGGGTCAAAAATTTGCCTTGTCATCCACTTGAGGTTCTGGTCGAAATTTTTTCCAAACTCCTCTGCTTCCGCTTTGGAAATTATCGGCCAGCGCGGGTAAAAATTTTTGACAAGGTCAAAGCGCAATTGGTCAAGATCAAATTTAAAAAGCTCGCGTGCTACGCCGATATGCAATTTGCGGGAGAGCTCACCGGACTCGATTTCTGTCTCGGCAATGTGAAGATTACCGGCGATGCAGTTGGTTGTGATCTCCAGAAATTCCTGCTGGGCGGTCGAAGGGCGTAAAAATCGTTCGATTTCGCATGCGGCCAGCCCGAGTACGATTTCCGTGATTTGGGTGCTGTTTTGATTTGATTTGACGAATTTGCGCAGAAAATTGTATTTGCGCAAAATGGTCGCGACTTCGTCAACATAGGAGAGGGGGATAGTTTCGTTTTTGAAATATTTTGCCCAGACAAGCTCGCGCAAGATGACGCGGGCGTTGTCGCTTTGACGCATTTTCAGGTAGACGCGCCTTTTGAGAATTCGTTTGATCGCATTTTTTAAAAATAAATGCTCATCTTGCCAGTCGAGCGAATTGCGCAGTTTTTCATAATAAAAGGCGGCCTGGCCGACCGATTCGTTGACTTTAATCGTACCTTCGGCTTCGGGAAAGGGTTTGGACTCCTCTTGTGACCGCTTCGCGATTTGAATTAAATTTTCCATTTTTTAAAAGGTGAAATTTACTATATCATTAAGACGTGGTAATTGCATATTTAGATTTTATTTGGGCGCTGGTGGCGCTTCTCTATGACCTAGGCAAGCTAGCTTCAATCAGCTGGTTTTTATGGCCATTGGTTGTAATTTGCCCGCTCTTTCCCTTTTTGCTCGGACTGGTCTTTCTTGAAATTACAAAAAAAAGCAGACCAAATCAATTTTTATTGGCATCAGCGGGCATTGCAAGCGCGACTTTCGGCGCTCTGGCCTTGCTTTTTTATCCGCTTATTATGTTCAACGAGGGCTTTAGTTGGGCGGGGTTTGGACAGATTTTGTGGGTCTTATTTTATGGCTTGCAAGGGTGGTATTTAGTTTATAAATATAAAGTCGGCTTGGGGCCGATTTTAGTTGCCGGTATTTACTTAATCGGCAAACTAACCCTTGACTACTTTTATTTGAGTTTTGGCTATTTGGCGGTCGAAAAATTAACCGCCGGCCAACTGTTGGGGCTCTACGTGGCGGGGTTGGCGGTGGTTGTGGTAGTTTGCTTAATCGCGGGGCGTACAGGCGCTACTGATCCTTGACTTTTTTGCCGGGGGAGTGTTCTTGGGCGTCAAAAGGAGTATCGGGGTTGGCGTCTTTTTTTTCTTTTTCGACTAGTTCAATCACTTTTTCCATTAATTTTTTCGGGTCGGCATCATAAACGATCTTGGCGTTGGGGCGTTTACATTCATCGACAATCTCCTTGATTTCGTCGGCGACCCCGCCGGTTTCGGTTAGAATTCCGATCGGTTTGCGGTCTTCGAAGGCGATTGTAAATTCGTTTAAGGTGCCGATGCGTCCACAGACGGTGATAACAGCATCGGAAGCGCGGGTTAAAAACAGATTGCGACCAGAGTAGCCAAAGCCGGTATAAATAATAATGTCAAAATAATCGGTGGGGAGTTTGTATTTTTTAACGTGTTCGATTTCGGAATAGGCCGGTGAAAGTCCGATCGAAAATCCGCCTTCTTCCTTGGCGCCGATGGCTGCCCACAGGGGCACGCCGATCGTGGCGCCGGTTGTTAAAACGCATCCCTGTTTGACAATTTCCCGCCCGAGCTCCTTGGTTTTCTCCATCGCATCGGCGCTACAGTGGTCGGTGACGGCGGCGCCGGAGACGCAAATTTTATATTTCATTTATCCTCCTTGGTTATAATTCGAATGATTCCCCCTTGGTGGGAAGGGTGGTTTTTATTCCAGTTAAATCCTGAATTTTACTTTGCAGGGCAGTTTTGGCTTCGGCTTCACCGTGGATTAAGAATACTTGTTTAAGATAGTTCTTGCCCCGACCGACCCACTCGGTGAGTTTTTGCTGGTCAGCATGTGCAGAATAAGAGCTTATCTCCTTAACGCGCGCCTTAACTTCTACCGGCTCGCCCATAATCTTGACATTTTTTACACCTTCGCATAATTGTCGGCCCAGCGTGCCCCTAACCTGAAAACCGACGATGGCCAAAGTAGTGCTGGGCTCGCCCAGAAAACGTTTTTCGTGAAAAACGATTCGACCGCCATTTGACATTCCCGAGCCGGCGATGATAATTTTGGGCTCAACCTTCTTGTCAAGCGCCTTCGATTGTTCCATGTCTTTGATCATCGTGAGGCCGGGAAAGTTGAAAAAATCTTCACCCGTGCCTAAAATTTCAGTTGCTTCTTGATCAAAATATTGGGGATATCGACGGTAAATTTCGGTGGCGGCAATGGCGAGCGGGCTGTCGATATAGACCGGAATTTTTTTTATTCGTCCATTTTTAATTAAACCATGCAATTCGTAAATTATCTCCTGCGTTCTTTCCATAGCGAACGACGGCATCAGCAATACCCCGCCGGCCGACATCGTATCCTCGACGATCCTTTCTAATTCTACCTCGCGCTCTTTAACTTTTTTGTGGAGGCGATCGCCATAAGTCGACTCCATGACAACATAGTCGCACTCGGGTAATTTTTCCGTATCGCACAAAATCGGAACGGGGGGATTGCCTAGATCCCCCGAAAAAACAATTTTTTTACCGTCAGTTTCAACTAAAATAATACTTGACCCTAGAATATGTCCAGCGTCGAAAAGCGTCACTTTCACACCCGCCGCCGGTTCAAAAGTTTCGTGATATTTGTGGGTTTTAAACCGGCTAACAGCATTTTGCACGTCCTGGTCATCATACAATTCCGGTTTGCCCTTGTCCGCGGCTTCGTCTTTGAGAATTTTTCTCGTATCACGCAAAAAAATCTCTGCAAAGCCCGCGACTGGTTCGGTGGCGTGAATAAAACCCTTAAATCCGTCCTTGGCCAATTTGGGCAGGCGCCCGATATGGTCAATGTGGGAGTGGGTGACCAAGGCAAAATCAAGCTTTTCCGCCTCGAAGGGCAAATCATCCCAATTATTATTTTCTTCTTGTGGATCGCCTTGAAAAAGACCGCACTCCACAATAAACTTAACGCCTTGCTCGGTTTCAAGATAAAAATTCGATCCTGTTACTCCCTCGGTTGCGCCGTAAAATGTGATTTTCATTCTTGGCTGCCCGATAAATCTTTTTTAGGTGGCGTCTCGACTCCGATAATTTGCAGGGCTGAGCTGGTTCCGATGCGGGTGGCGCCGGCGGAAATCATTTTATTGGCTTGCTCGAATGTGTGAATCCCGCCCGAGGCCTTGACGCCCATTTCTTTCCCAACGCTCTCGCGCATAATTCTAATATCCTCCACCGTCGGGGTGCGTGGCCCATATCCGGTTGAGGTTTTAACGAATGCCGCGCCAGCCCTTTGCGCGCGACGGCAACATTCGGATAATTCTTCGGGTGACAAAAATCCGATTTCGACAATTACTTTTAAGCCGACAGGGGAGATGGCCTTGGCGATTCGGCCGATTTCAGCTTCGATAAAATCGAAATTCCCTTCTTTGATTGCGCCGATATTAGCGACCATATCGATTTCGGTCGCGCCGTCGGCAACGGCCGTTCTGGCCTCGTTTATTTTCTCGTTCGTGGTGGTAAAACCAAACGGAAAACCGACTACGCAAATAATGTCAACTTTTGCGCCGGCGAGAAAATCCTTGGCCTCGCGGACACGGTAAGGAGTCACGCAAACACTGTGGAAATGGTACTCGACTGCCTCCTCGCAAAGTGTCTTGATTTGAGCGCGGGTGGCGTCTGCCTTGACATTAGTGTGATCAATATATTGGGCAATTTTTTCCACAGAAAGAACGGGGATCATATTCCTCCTTTTCTCTTACCATCCCAAAGTTTTAGCGAAGATGCAACCGCTATTTTTTACCGATGCCTTTTTTGACTACCGAGAAGTAGTAGATGATATCAGCTAGCCAGACAAAACCGAGAATCAATCCGGCCACCATCACAATCAGCCAAGTGGTTTTCTGCTCGAAATCGCGGTTTAATAGATCAACCAAAAGGACAATCCACCAGATCAGAAAAACCAACCCAATTATACCCAAGATTACCCAGAGAATTATCATTCCTCCAAAAAACAAACCGGTCCCGCCGAGGATAGCCGCGGCTGCTTCGGCCTCTTCGGCCGTCAAAGTTTGACCGATCGTGTCGTAGGCGTCTACGGCACTGTCGGTCTGTGCGAGCAAAGTACCAATCATGAACCTCCTTATTTATATATTTACGCAGCCCGAATCATAATCTAAATACGAGCTGTTGATTTCTTTTTCATACTCGAGAATAGTCGCGATATTCTGGTTTTCAAGGGTGGATAATGCGCTCTCGGAATAATTTTCATCTGTCTTATACCACGGCATTTTATCAAAATAACACTGTAGATCACGGTGTTCAAATGACCGGCCGTGGCGGGCGTAGATTTCGTTGCGGGCGACTTTTAATTGCCATTCGCTCAGTCCCGTTAGCTCACCCCGCGTGATCTCGCGCTTATCTGAATCAAAGAAAATATAATCGCTGGGAGAGGCCGAAACGGTAGCCGAAGCGGTGGGGGTGGGTTCGGGTGTGGCGCTCTCCAACAGTTTTTGCTCGTTGATTTTTTTCGCTTCGTAAAGATTGTATCCCCAAAAACCAAAAATTGTGACAATAATAAGCACGATAAAAACAATAACAGTCACGACGACGGGATTGCTTGGGCCTTTAGTGGTGTCTTCGGGCAAATTCTCTGGCGGGTTTTTGTTTTCTTTCCGATCTTCCATTTTATTGATTTAAGCCACCTTTGATTCCGTCAATAATACCGCGATAGACATTGACGACTCTGACAACGGGATCGGTCGCGGTGTCGTGCCAAGCGCTGTCAACCGTCGAGACAAAACCGCTATTGCCGGTGGCTTGCGCTTTTTCGCGCCCGATTTGATACTCGGCTTCAGTCCATCCGGAAAATCCGTCGTGGGCGTCGATGACTTGAGTCATATATTCCAGAAAATCATTGTAAGCGGTGATAGTTGACATACCGGCTTCCTTGCTCGCGAGGGCAGTATTTTTTTCATTAAGCTGTTTTTGTAAATCAGCAACCTCGGCGCGCAGTTTTTCAATATCGCTGGAGGTTTTTGATACGGGAGAAATTGAGGCCGTGACGGTGGGGGTGGGGCTAATAGTTACAGTTGGAGACGCATCAAGCTGACGGGCCTCGAAAGCGCTTTTCGCGCCGTAGTAGCCGATGATAGTAAAGACAATCGCCGCGACGACCAAAATTACAATGATAAAAATCAAGCGATGTTTGGGAATGGAAAGATCGATTTTCACCTTCCTCCTTTGTTAGTTAAATTATAATAGATGCAAATAAAATGGCAAGGCCGGCGCGTGGCGCGCCGGCCTGTGGGTAGTGCCGGTTGGGGGCCTACTCGTCATGTCCCCAGGCGACAAGGAGGCCGAAATGGTTCTCGATTCCCTCAATTAGCCCGGAGAAGGCCCCGTCTGTGTTGGCCTCATCCAACGCCTGAAGTACTTCGGCATGCCTCCCGCCCGGGACATCTTGGGGACAGGCGATGGGCCTTCCCTTGAAGACGAACATTGCCATGTCGCTTCTCCCTTCTGTCACAAGGACAGGATGTTGAAACGATTTCTTCCCTTGTGGGGAAATCAAATGGTAGCAAAAAGATGCTCCGAAAACAAGCAATGCCTTGGATCGATAAGTAAATTTTTTAAAAATTCTGCTTGGCTAGAGTTTGGGTAAATTAATTAGTAGTCGCTGGCGAACGGGTACAGTTAGGGCCGGCGCGATGCGCCGGCCCTGTGGTACGGGAGGGGTGCTACTACCTCCCTTATTTGAGGAAGTCAAGCACCCCTCTGGGTACTTTCTCGAGCTCGAGGACGAACATTCCGATGGCCTTGAGTGTCTCGGGCTTGGGGAGTGGCCAAAGCCGCCGAAGGAGGTTGTAGCGCATATGGAGCATATCCTTGCCCGGGTATAGATGGTTGAGTACTTGGGCGAGTAGCGGCTCAACCTCCTCGCTGAAGGAATAGCAGCCGTGGTAGCTGTCGTAGGTCCCGAGAGCCTGCCGTATCGCCTGCGCTTGGCTATGCGCCTCGCTCACCACGGCCGCAATACGCTCGGGGTGGGTATCACCACATACCGACCGGGTTTGGTGATACCCAGTTTCCGCGAGACGCATCAGCCGGCCGACGACGGCGAAGTCGTCGGCGAAGTTGCCGATGTCACGCAGGGTCTGAACGAAATCGCTCTCCCTCTGATGCTTGAGAAGCTGGGCGACCACGAACTCGCGTGCGGTCCGAGGAACGCTCGCTATGCCGAGGCGCTTGTACGCCTCTAGCGCAGCAATTCCTTGCTGGTGGAGCTTATCCGCCAACTTGTCGTAAGTCACGTGCCTCTCCTCTTTCTGCCGGAAGTTCCGGCTGGTCGTTGCTGTAGGGTGCGTTCTCGACTTAACTTCGAGAAGACCCGAGCTTAGCGCAAATTTTCTAAACTGTCAAATAATAAAGCAAAATCCGCCCAGTGGGCGGATTTTGCGCGGGAGGTAAGTACTTCTTAGTATTAGCTCTCTTGCGTCTCGGTTGGTTCTTGATCCTGTGTAGCTGCGCACGGTCCCATGCCTCGGCCGTGGCCTTTACCAAAGCCACCAATTTTATCCATCGCTTCCGGCCGTGAGTTCTGCCAGTCGCGGATCTGCTGGGCTTCATCCGCGGTGATGGTACCTTCTCGAACCGCTTCACCCAAACGTTCCTCTTTCCGCTCCTGCATCTGCTTCTGCCGTTGTTCTTGATTGTATTGTTGGAGCTTATCAGCTGTAGCATGATCGACTATTCCGTCTGAAACGGCTTGCTCGAGCATATTTTGCCTCGGGGCATTGCCGGCGGCATTATTTGCGGCCTGGGCGTAATTGATTCCAAGCGCGGCCACAATTCCCAAAACTGCAATAGTCAGTATGGTTGTTATTTTACTCATTTTAATCACCTACTTTCATTTTTAGTTGATGCCCGCGCGAGCACCAAGTAATACAAAGCTAAATTGGATTTAGTACATTCGCCGAGGGCCGGCCGGCCGGCCATTGCCAAAGCCGCGTCTTCCTGCAAACTCGCCGATTTCTTGAGCTTTTATCTCGTGGTTGTTGATTGCGCCAATCACGATAATCCGTTTTCCGACTGCCAGAGAACCGGGCATTTTAGTACGATCGTCAATCAGAGCCGTCCATTCATTTCCTTGCTGATCGAGCAGAGTAATTTGATTTTCGGAAACAGAGGTGATTTCACCGATTGTGCCCGGAAAGCGTTCGGGAGCGATAAATTTTCCGTATTGCTGGTACAGGGGTTTGAGGGGTTTTGCTTTGGCGATCGTTTCGTTTAAGCCACTTAATTCGGCGATAAAATAGCCGGCCAACAAAGATACAACCAAAGCCGCGATCAAAATGTTTCGATGGCGGTAAAAAGTGGAAATGTTTTTGGTTAAAAAATAAAGCACCACAATTAAGAGGGCGGCAAGAAAAACCAGCTCCCACGGCAATCCGGCCATACCATGCAGAAAAAAGCGTGGTCGGATGAAGACCCTCCAAGGAAAATACTGAAGAAGATAAATAATCGCACCTAAAAGCACAACGCAGGCCAGCCATAATATGGCGACTATTATCTCCCGAAGAGTATTTTGTATGACAAAATAACTTTTTGGTTTTGGTTTTTTATCTTGAACGGCGTGCTTGATTTTATCTTCTAATTTGGTCATTTTTAGCGATTATTTTTTTTAAATTTTTTTTGGCGCGATTCAACATCGATCCGACCGAGTTGACCGAGATACGCAGGATGTCAGCAATTTCAAGATATGATTTTTGCTCGAAGTAAGCCAGCTCGATGATTTCCCGATCGCGGTGGCGCAACTTAGCTAACCCTATTCTAATTGCTTGGGTGTTTTCTTTTTCCAGAATCATCCGATAGTTGGTACCGTGATCGACAAGTTTATTTTTAATCTCGTCTGAGAATTCAACGATCCGGTGACGGTAGTTTTTTTTGATAAAATTGACCGATTCGTTGTGGGCGATACGGTATATCCAAGAAGAAAACTTCAATTTCGGGTTAAACGAAGCAATATTAGTGAAAGTTTTGACGAACACATCTTGGGTCAAATCCTCCGCTTCTTGCCAATTGCCAATGAGGCGGGCGATATAGCGGCGGATTTTTTCGGCGTACCTTGTGACGAGTGGGTCAAAGTGTTTGGAATCTTGCCGGCATAACTGCGCCAGCTCTTCATCGGATAGGGGCATACATAAATATTACAATAAAATGTGGATATTAGTACCAATAGATGAGTTGAGAGGAATTTGTTTTACAAAACTAAACCATATCATAGTATGCCATATGATAATCCCCGATCCTGTTACTCGCTTGAAGAAAAGGCGGTGGCGAGCATGTAGAGCCCGCTTAGGCCGACGAGGGCGTAGACAACTCTGCTGATGGTGCTCATTTCACCGAAAATAGCGGCGACGAGATCCCAACCGAAAAAGCCGACAAGCCCCCAGTTCAAGGCGCCGACAATTACGAGGACAAGAGCGATCCACCCAATAGTGCCCATCTTTTTCATAATAACTCCTCTGGTTAGTTTGGATTCGACCGCTTTTATTATACCAAATTTTCACCTTTACTCATAAATATAAAATTCCGGCGGACGGCTGGGTTGGGCGGGTCGCAAAGAGGGAAGGGGAAAGGAAATCGATATAATTTTCGCGGAGGATTTTTTGTGTTTTATAACATCACCAGCTATTGTGGCGATTAATTTATCCATTAGAAACAGGTAAATGAGATCGGCCTTTTTGATATTTGGGGCGAATTTTTTAATATTGCCATAATAAATAGGTATTTTTTGGCGGTTTAAAAGCACATTTATTTTGGCGAGTAAATAATAAAATGGCGAGATCTCAACCCCGATAGCGCGCGCGCCAAACTCGCGACTGGCGATGATGAGGGTGCGGGCGTTGCCACAGCCAAGGTCGAGGATGGTTTGGCCGGCTTTTAATTGGGCGGCGCGGAGGGCTTTTCTGATTGTATCTGATTTGGCATAGACGGTTGGGGCGCCGGAGAGAGCGGAAATGAAAAGGGAGATTTGCCAGAAAAGCAGGCCGAGAGCGAGCGCGAGAAAAATAAGCGAAATTGTCATTTTCTTGAGCGTAGCATAAATAAAAAGAGGAGGCGCGTATATCTTGCGATGAGCAGGAAGCGTGGGGCTGGCGTAAGACGGGGGCGGTGTGTCAAAAATAGCCACTTTTTGGTGACCGATGTTTTTGGAGGGGCTGGAGGGGATCGGTCACACCCTACAATTTTTTGAAAGTATCAAATTTAGAATTGCTATTTTGGTTATTTTTCTTTTCCAAACAGAATTTTTTCTATTTGGATTGTGCTAAACAAGGTGTCTATTTCGGAAAGCTTGGCCTGAGCCAGATTTTAGATATTTTTCAAAATCAATTGCTTGTTGCTTGATCATAAAAGCACAATAAAAGACCAACTCGACTGGTCTTTTCCCTTTTGTCGCCAAGGCATCCCCTTTGCTGTGCTTAATAAATCTTTTTTTGACATCCTTTGCAGATCCGGCATAGTAGCTATCATCTGCAAGATTCAGTAAATAAACGTAATACATAAGCTTAATGTACAAAAAGCCACCCTTCGCGTAAAGCTACGGGTGGCACACTTCTTAGTCTTCGGTGGCTTGCCACTTGATTTTTGCGGGGTGGCTTGCCACACGAAGCCTTGGCGAAGTGTGGAGGGCCAGGCGGGGATCGAACCCGCGACACGTTGCTTAAAAGGCAACTGCTCTACCACTGAGCTACTGGCCCATGGCACTTACAGTGCTAATTTCAAATTTTTAATTACTAATTTCAAATAAATAACTAATTATTGAATTTTAAATGTAAGGTGCGAAGCAAACAATATTATCTAACTGCCAGGAAAGGCCTCTGCACAACCCATGAGCTACAGGCCCAAACTACTTCAAGAATACTACTTCATATTCTACCAAAAATCAAGCAAATATACCGATGCAAAATAAAAAACACCTTTTAGGGTGTCGGAGGGAGCGGCTGGCTGGTGCCAGCCGCTCCTGCTTTTTTTTTGATATGATGAGACCATGAAAATAGCAATTGTCTTAGGTTATGGAGTATTTGAGAAAAGCAACCGCAATTATAAAAATTATTTAGATAAATGCTTAGAGTTGATTCAGAATGAACAAACCGAAAAGATAATATTCTGCGGGGGATTTACCTACCCCAATTTTCCCAATATTTCGGAAGCCAAATCGATGTGTGCTTACTGCGTTGATGCTGTGCCTGAAATGAAAAACAAAGTAATCTTTGAAGAAAAATCTATTTCAACCGCAGACAATATTACTGCCGCTAAAGAGTTAGTTGAGATAAACAAATTAAAACCAGACGAGGTTGTGCTTATTGCGAACAGCATCAGGATTCCCAAAGTATTTTATTTTACTCTGCTGACCTTTGCGGGGCTATATGGCGAAAAAATTTCACGAGAAGAGATTTACGAGGCGTTTTTTAATCTCAATAAAGAAGGTATCGACGTAACGCGTGAAGTGGAACTCACCTGCGGGCGATTTAAGTTTTATGGGTTGGACATGGCTAGAACCAAAGAAGAAATAGGTCGCCAAATCTCCACAACAATGCTGGAGCTGGCCGGCTCCGAGTTTCCCAAGCTTGCTGAAAAAATTTCTCTAAACAGAAAACAGCGCTGGGGCTTAAATTAAATCGCTTCTACCACCAGTTCGCCTACCAGACACGGACAGAAAATAGTATAATATTAATACATGTAATTTAGAGGGAGGAAAAATGGAGGGGAAAAGAACGCATTATCTGGCGATTGTGATAAAAGGTATTGTCGCGCTTATTTTTGCGATGTTGGCGTTTTTTGCAACCGGCTTGACTTTGGAGGTTTTACTGCTTTTGGTGGGAATATATTTTTTCGTGAGCGGACTGTTTGCGGTGATTGGCGCGCTTATGGCAACCGACCACCGCTATTGGTGGATGCTTCTTCTCGAAGGCATTATCTCGATGGTGATTGGGATGATCGTTATTGTCTGGCCGGGAATCAGTATCACGGCAATGATTTATCTTGTCGCCATTTGGGCGATTCTAAGCGGTGTTTTTGAGGTAATCGCTGGTTTGGTGGCCGCCTGGGCCGCCCCAGCCGGCGCTTTTGTCAGTATCGCCGGAGTATTCACTCTTTTGCTGGGGATATTATTCATCGTTTATCCCGTGGCAACAGTCAATATTATCATCTGGATGCTGGGAATTTACGCTTTATTTACTGGTTTGGCTTATATAATATTCGGTATTCGGCTTAAGCTGGCGCAATAAATGGCCCAAGAAAAAGGGCGAAAGTTCGTTATTTACTAGAATACAAAAAACTAGTTGGTCTAATTTGTGCCGTGTTAATTGTGCCCTAATTGATGATATTTCTGTTTGCTTTTCCTCTCAAGACAACAGTTATTAACCCTGAATTTCATAAGGTCAATTTAAGGAATGCCGATGTTCCACAACGATGAATGTGATTATCGCAGATGTAGCGCAATACAATATTTCCGGCACATTTGCGAAATTTGAACTTATCGCCGGCGTCATTCTGGGGGTATCCGCGCTGGTGTGTATAGCTGTGTGGGTTTTGGAAAAAACCGGTAACGATAAATTTTTAAAATAATTTTAACTTAATTATTGACTCGGCGCTTGGTCTTGCTACATTGGTGATGTAAGTCGTACCCTAGATGAAGGGAGCGCTGGTGTTATGGGCAAGGTCTTCGTCGTCGGCATAACGGGGCGACAGGGCGCCGGCAAGAGCGCTCTCTGTCGGGAGTTGCTCTCGCTCTGGAACGGACCGAAGTGTCGCGTCGCTATTGGCGACGCGCTCAAGGCCGAACTGGCGGACACGGGGATCGATACCTCCCTCAAGACGCCGGAGGTGCGCCAAGCGATGCAAGCACACGGGAAGAAGCGCCGGGCACAGGGCCCCGACTGCTTCATCGACGCAACCGAACAGGCAATACTCGAGTTCGTAGAACGAGAACTCGAGCCGGGGAAAGACATCCTCGTCGTTGTTGATGACGTGCGCATGGTGCGTGAGGCCGAGTGGTTGCGCCAGTTCTGCGCGAGCCGGCAGATAGAGTGCCGACTTGTGCGGATTGTTGTTTCGCGCGATACGCGAGCAGGGCGGCTGGCAGAAAAGGGCCTCGCGCTCGCCGGCGAGGAAGACGCAACCGAAACAGAGCAGGACAGGATCGCGGTTGATTGGACTGTGACGAACAACGACTCGGTGATCAAACTAATCGAGTCCGCATGTCTTATCATCTGCGACCTTCTCGGTGTACGGCTCTGACCGGGGGCGGAGACAGTATCCGCCCCCCAGCCAAAAAATTAAAGATGAAATTTAGAGATTTTCAAAAAATAATTGCTGATATTTACGGTCAGCCCGATGATCGCCATTTTTCGATTTATGACCTTGTTTCCAACCAAAACCGCTTCACGATGAGAGCGCTCAAGGGCATTAGAAAAAAAGACAGCCGAAAAATCAAGGCAAACTTAATCATTGCTTTTTGTTGGCTTCTGGCAATTGCCAATCGTTTACATATTGACCTAGATGACGCAATTTGGCGCAGATTTCCTAATCTCTGTTCATATTGCGGCAAGGCGCCGTGTCAGTGTAAAAAAATAAAACCGCGAAAGCGCCGAAAGATCGGGAGAATTGGGACGGCAAGACCGACTACAATCGCAGAATTTCAAGCGATGTTTGGCAGAATTTATCCGCCCGGCTCGCGCTCGGTCGTTGATGCTGGCATTCATCTGGCCGAAGAGACGGGCGAAATCGGAGAGGCGATTACGATTTATTTAGGCGAACATCGTCGCAGTCAGTTTACCGAAATTGAAAATGAGCTAGCTGACTGGATCTCGACGATGTTTGGACTGGTCAATTCAATTAATTTTGATCTGGAGAGGGATGTGGAAAGAAGTTTTAAAAACGGCTGTCATATCTGTAAAAGTACTCCCTGCAAGTGTAGTTTTTCTTATATTGCGAAGTTTGACTCGTAATTGTGATTCTCTTATTGATTATTGGCGGTGATTTGATATTTTATAATACTCGTGAAAACGCGAGGAAGAACATTGACATGACGGGACAGGGAGGAAACGCCAAAGGCTGAGGGTGATATCAACGATGTTAAGTTGCGGTACCTACAGGAGATCTGGGTTGAGCTGCACGGAGGGCTTGGGTCGATCGCGCGACCATATGGCGAAAGGAAGGTTCGAAGCGATCCACTCGCCTCGAGCCAGACCTTGTTCGCGGACCACTGCGGAAGGAGCATCGTGTTAGTGTTCTTCGCTAACGACAACTTCAGCGGGACGATCTCGGTCTGGTCGTATGGTAAAGACCGCGATCTGGCCCGCAGGGTCGTGGCGGCGCTCAAGCCGAGCAGGCTCGAGATCGATCTGCAGTACAGGTGAGGCAATGTGCCCACTAAAATCAGTTTTGTCGTTGCATTTCTCGAGTGGTGGGGGCTGGAGTACGAGATCAGGGCGCGACAACGGTAGCGAAGGAGGTACGATCATGCACCATGTGACAGTGACGTACGAGTGTTGTCCGTCGAAAGACAGGCGTTGTTGCGACGGCCAGTGCCGTTGTGATGAGGGAGGGCGGTGTGAGGGGAAGTGCCCCTCACTGCTCATTCGAGGGGGCGTAGTTCCGTTTCGGTGTCAGGCATACGACAGGGCGCTCTGCATAGACAGAGAAAGAAACCGCCCAATCGCCCTGCCTGTCTGTCTGGAGGCCGAGCGCAATCAAGGAAGGGAGTGATCAGAGTGAACGAATGGGTAATAGCGGGAATCGTGGTGGTGGCGGGAATTGTCTACAACATCTATCGCGCTGTTAGCTCCCGCCAGCTACGAGACGGTCAGAAGGAACCGAGAGATGAGAAGGAGCGGTGGATGCAAAGCGTCGTCGAGCAGTTAAGTGCTTTTCCGAGGGAGGGGTGGACAAAGCGAATCGACAAGGACCATTTCGAGGCTTCCGACACAACGCCGGGCGGTGCGCTGGTCAGTCTGCTCGGTCCGCCGATCATGTATCAAGGGGGTAGTGTCAGAACTATCTTCGAGACACTGGTCAGGCTTGAACCCGATGGACATGTGGTGCCGGACGACAATGGCTTCGCGTTGCGAGTTGTAGAAAGCCACACAACCTACGCTAACGCCCAACACAGCGAGTCGGTGAGTTACTGCGTTACACAGGTGCTCGGGCCAAGAGACACCATGCCTTGGTTCGGTTGTAGGTCCTCGAACCGCAACCATCCGCTCCGGCGCCTCTTCGATGAGCTGGAGGAAACCGTCCCAGAAGGCAGAACTGAGTAGATAACACCGAGGAAGGGGGCAACAAATGGCACATAAAACCGCTCGCGAGTTCGACGGTTGTCAGCCCGATGGACTCTTCTGCGGGATGCTGGAATGTCCGTGGTTCAGAGTCCTCGGTGGAACGAAGTTGCCGCGAGCGTACTGCGAGGCCTACGGAGCGGAACTTGGCCACAGCATAAGGGTCCTTGTCCCGGGTGGGTTTCGCATCCGGTACCACGTGCTCGAACGGTGCTGTTCCGATGAGCACAATCCGCGTCGGCGCGAGGCCGACATCAGGGGTCCGTAGCCCGCCAAGGTTATGGACCCCGTTTTAATTTTAAAGATATATTCAACTGCATCTTGGGAATTTGCTCAAGATAAGGTATTTTAAGATTATGAAGCGAATATTTATCGCGCTTGGTTTGGTTTTGGCATTATTAGCGCCACTTGTATCCCAAGCTGAAGAGCAGAAGACGGTCTATCATTTCTATTCCAAATATTGTTCGCACTGCCTCGACCAAAACGTGTTTTTAGATAAACTCTCGGACGAATACCCCGATGTGTCGATTTTGGATTTTGAGGTGACGGCGGATCCTCAATCAGCAGATTTATTTAAGCGCTTTGCCGACGTCTCGGGCAATGAGGGTTTAGCGGTGCCAATTATATATATCGGCAATTATTTTGTCTTGGGCTATGACGATGAGTTCGGTAAGGGTCAGGAAATAAAAAACATCCTTGATTATTACAAGGAAAATGAATATCGGGATCCTTTGGTGAAACTCGAGGGAGGGGAGAGGTTTGGGGAGTTCTTGCCGTCCAAGACAGCCAATAAGGTGAAATTGCCTCTCTTGGGGGAAATTTCAACCGATAATTTATCTATTTTACCTTTGACGATAGTTTTGGGTTTGGCCGATGGATTTAACCCTTGCGCGATGTGGGCGTTGGTCGCCTTGCTGGGCTTGTTGGTGGCGCTCAACTCGCGCAAAAAAATTCTCCTTGTCGGCGGAGTTTTTTTGCTCATGAGCTGGCTTGTATATTTTGTGTTTTTAGCGGCCTTTTTAAATGCTTTTCAGTTTATTAAATACGATTACATTATCCGCCCGCTTATTGCTGTGGTGGCGCTTTACACTGCTTACCAAATGCTTCGCTCGGCCATACGAAATGAGCAGGAATGCAAAGTAACAACCGGTAAAAAGCAGATTTATCGGCAGATTGAAAAGCTCTCAAAAATAACCTTCGCCCCGCTCTTGGTGGCTGGGGCGGTTTTACTCGCACTGATGGTCAATCTGGTCGAATTTATGTGTTCGGTTAATCTGCCCGTCATTTACACCAAAGTGCTTTCAATGTCTGATTTGACTCCCCTGCAATATTATCTATATCTGGCGTTGTATAATACTTTTTATATGTTGGACGACTTGATTGTTTTTGGCCTTGCCTTATTTAGCGTAAAATTTTTCTCGGCCGTCAATCAAAAATATGCCCGCCTCTCCAAGTTTATCGGCGGGGTGATTATTTTGATTGTGGGGATATTATTACTCTTTTATCCCCAAGCGCTTAGTTTTTAATTAATAAATAATTAATAATTAATATCTCAAAATGATGAAGGGATTATTCGTCTTAATTAATAATTAATATCTCAAAATGATGAAGGGATTATTCGCCCTTCATTGTTTTTATTCCTTTCGCAATAATCGCCGAGATTTCCCTCAACTCACTGGATAGTTCTTCTGCCTCTTTGCAAAAACTAACCGAAGATTCTTTGATGAGATATAGCCAGTAGGAGGACTCGTTTGCGCTTTTTAATGCAATCTGAAAATAGCGGATATACTCTTTCTTCGTTCCACAAGATTTCGCTTCAGTTATGTTGGCTCCCACTGAAGTTCCGCTTCTTAGTAACTGGTCAGCGAGCCGATATAGGTCTCGGTCTTTTCTTACTTTAGAACAAAATTTCACGACCGAAAGAGAAAAATCGGTTAACCTTTTATAAAATTCATCTTTAAAATTCTTTCCCATTAACTTTGAAATTTTAGATATTGATTACTAACTATTAATTATACCTTAAAGTTCTTCCTCATTAACTTTGAGACATTAACTATTAATTATCAATTATACCTTAAAGTTCTTCCTCATTAACTTTGAGACATTAACTATTAATTATCAATTATACCTTAAAGTTCTTCCTCATTAACTTTGAGACATTAACTATTAATTATCAATTATACCTTAAAGTT
>Ga0265297_10004460_pt1 | contig 22864 bp, 5 predicted proteins | sample Munlanlwell13791_FD_192502 | JGI IMG/M metagenome (GOLD analysis project Ga0265297, IMG submission 192502) | Leachate microbial communities from a municipal landfill in Southern Ontario, Canada - Leachate well 137-91 | ecosystem: Engineered > Solid waste > Landfill > Unclassified | place... | reverse complement strand
AAGAGAGCTGGAAGAACTGAAGAAGAGAAGGGCGGCCCTTAAAGATGACCTCGATAAAGCTAAGAGCGAAACCGATAAGATCGTTGCGGAAATAAGAGCGCTAGAGCCAAAGCTTTCATCGGCTTCTGCAGAGCTGGATCTATTATTATTGAACGCCATCGATGCTGTTATAGATACGGATGATAAGGATAAGGATGCAATAAGGGTACGAGAGTTTCTGCTCAGTGTAAAGGATGGGCGTGATCTACCCGCGCTATTTAAGGCCATTGATAAAAAGAGAGAAGAGATCGATAAGATCAGTGATAAGGCTGAAAAGGACAGACGGCTGGCCCTGCTTGAAAAACTCGAGTTCGATATACTATATGAACGCGAGGGAAAAGACAGGATGGCGGACGCTATTAAGAGTTCGTCCGGTAATGATGCAATGATCGCCGGCAGGCGTGTCAATGCAGCGGCGTTATTGGATTACTTAACGGAACGCCTTAAAGATGATAAGAAAGAGCTCTTGCGGATATTGGCCGACCTGACCGCTAACGCCCCTGATAATTTTGTAAAGGTATTAGCGAGGGAGAGGCTGTTGGATATGGTATTTGCCATCGCCGATCTAAAGAAGAATCCTGAACGATTTAAAGGCAAGAGCGCCGAAGAGGTCGAAAAGGATCTGTATAAGATGCTGGAGGGTAATAAAGAGCTGGGCGCTGATTATGAGGTTGAAGAGACTGTCTTGCATATGGTGGCAGGCTTAGTGGTTAATATATCCAGCGCCCTTGAGAAGGCCTCTAAGAAGTGGGATGAGCTGGATAGCTTCGAGCGGCGTATCATGATAGCCAAGGCCGATACGCTGGTAGGCGATGATATAGTCAGACGCATCATAGACCTGGAGATATCGAAAGACGGGGCAAAGGGTTATGTGGAGTTAGGTAAGATAGAATTGAACAGGGGAAATGTCTTCGGCGCTATCAATCTTTTTGAGAAAGCCCTTTCCATAAGCGCCGATTTACCGGAGGCCAATCTGCAGATAGCACGGGCATTCAATATGCTGGGCAGTTATCGCGATGCCATAGAAGCGGCAAAGAAGGCCGCAGAGAAAGACCCGCAGGATATACGAGCACTCGAACTTTTAAGAAATCTATATCTCAAGATTCACGATAATATCAATAGAGCCGATATAGACATGAAACTATCCGAGATATATCGTAAGAAGGCCGATGAGGACAAGAGGAATAATAGGCCCGCAGAAGAGAACTATGGAAAATCGGAGGCCTATTTACGGGATGCAATGAAGGCAGCTCCCCGGCTGCTCAAATATAGGGCTATCTTGGCCGCGCTATTTATAGAGCAAGGCAAGTATGCGGATGCCGAACAGATGATCCAGGAAGGGATTGGGCGGTCCGGAAATTTCTTATTACTGAGGAAGACGAGATTCTTCAGGAGAAGGGAAGCTGCCTGGCAGCGAAGATACGGTCTTATTGTGACGGCGGAAGACAGGCTGTCATTGATAGAAGGTCTTGGCAGGGTATATGCGGCTACAGGAAGGCATCAGGAGGCCATCTATCTATTAGAGACCACATATAGCAATGTGGTTAATAATTCAGCCGCAGCTTGTGAGATCCTGGCTGAGGCATATATGGCTACAGGCAATAAATATCAGGCCAAGCATTGGCTGGCAGAGGCAGACAAGATCAAAGATAAGAGCGTAGAGTCCCTGGAGCGTCTGATCGCACAGCATGAAGCCCTGAAAGAATACGATGGATTCAGCAGGGCGATAACTCTCGCTGAAGAGGCTGCGCTCAAGGATAAGGATAGAAAAGTGTATTGGGACAAGCGGCTGGCGGAATTATATCTTAAGAGAAGCGAGCTCAAGAAGGTATCTGCGGACGGCACTATTAAAGAGGGAGAGGTCGAACTCATAAGCATACAGCTGGATGACATATCTAAGGCCGCTGAGATAACATCGCGTCTTGAGGGGCGGGATAAAGATGATATGATAGCGCTTATAAATACCAGGATAACGGCCGTGGAAAAGATCGTTGCCGGTTTTAAGGTGAAGGGCTTGAGGCAGAAGAGCCGCAATAAGAGCAAGGCGGAGCTGGATCGCATAAGATCTAAATTGCTCAAGATCCGTGTGGATGTGATTGAGATGGAGAGCGCTAAGGATCCTATTGTTATAGATGAATTGATCTCCGGGCTGGAAGCGTTAAAAGAAGACGATAGTTCTCCCGATGATGTGAAGACGCTCGCGGATAAACAATTGAGCCGTCTATACAGGATTAAAGCAGATGCCTTGAGTAAGCTCGCCGGAGGTGAATACGAAGCGCTGAGATATTACACAAAGGCCATAGAGCTGGACGGCACGAATTATCGTGCCTATTATGGGAGATCAGAGGTATACCGCAAAATGGCCGCTGCCGAGAATAAGATCTTCGCCAAGGTGCGGCTTAATGGATTTGCCGCGCGGGATCTCGAAGCGGCCAGACAGGATAAGGATATAGACGCCGAAGAGCTTCTTATAAAATTAGTTGAGGCATGCCGCGGCGCAGGCAATATGGCAAAGGCCGAAGAGGCAGCCAAAGAGCTTGCCAAATTACGGCTAGACGCGAGGCAAGGCTCGAAGGATCTCACGGCGGCAGTTAAAGGCGGCTCTTCCATTTTGAAACTGGCAGATGAATATCTGGCCGTGGAAGGTATTAGAGACGATCTGAGAAGGCGGATCAAGCCCCTCAAAAAGAGGAGCGTGAAGAGCTCGAAAGATAAGCCGGAGCTATCTTACGCCGAAAGGTTTATAGACGGTTTTGGGAAAGAGGCCGATGAGCTTGGCGGCGATATGAAAGCGATACTCGCAAAAGCCGCCGTTGAAATAAAGAGACGTCCTGCCGAAGAGCAGGGCGGCCTGGTAAGGGAGATGGCTGAAAGGCTGGCTTCGGGCGATCCGGATAAAGCGATAGAGCGGCTTCAGCTTTTCCTTGGGGCCATAGGCGATGATCAGCCGGGTAGAGAATGGGTCTTGCTATATCTGGCGCAGCTGCATCTGAAGAAGAAAGATAATAAGAAGGCCGGCCTTATCTTAGAAAAATTGTTCTTCATTTCCGATCTGGATTATACCCTGGGCATAGATGCCACGCTTCTGCAATGTGAAATATTTAAAACGGATAAGAATTACAGATTCCTCCTGAATAATCTTCTCGATACCATAATACTTTCTCTATATGACTATGAAGCGCGGCTTGTGCAAGATGTAAGCAGAAAAGCCAAGATAGCCGAAGCCCTCCGGGATACATTAAAATATCTGATCGATAACAAAGCCAAGGTAGATGACGAAAAATTAGATAAGTTGATAAAGGCGGCCAAGGTCCTCAATGATTTTGACTTTATGGACGATCTTGCAGCCTTGATATTACTAAACAATAAAGATAAGATCGCCAATCTCGCGGAGCTTCTTAAAGACGAAACCATAACTAAGAACGACAGGGATAAGATAATAAAGGCCATCCTGAATCGGCTGAACATCAACTCAACCTCGATGGATAGAAAGGCAGCGGATGCGATAATTCCTGACGTGGCAAAGTTTGTTAAAGACCATCCTTCTGCCCAAGGGTATGCGCTATTGGCCCGATTATACCGTATATCCGGAGGCCTGTTTAACCTAAATAGAGCCAGAAGCGCTGCCAAGAAAGCCAAGAGGCAGGGAGAGAAAGTCCTTGTTAAGGACGCTGCATATTATCTCGCTGAGGGCAAGCGTCTACTTGCGGAGAAAAAATATAAGCAGGCCGCGGCAAATTTAGAGAAGGCCGCTTCGATAGACCGGGCCTTAACCGAAGACCAAGTATTCAAAGATGCACTTTTTAGAGCGCGCTTTGAGCAGGCCAAAAATATCAAGATGAAAGGGTCCGCCGAGAGCCGACTGAAGGCCAGGGTAGCGGCCATTAGAAATATTATGCAGTTTGCCCATGATGATAAGGCCAAGGGCGAGGTGCTTCAGGAGCTCATGAGGCTGGATAAAGAACTCCTTGCGCTTTATGAAGGTGAAAGCCGCCAGATCAGAAATGCTTATAAGACTTACCGTGAACTTAAAGCGGCCAGGGTGGAAGCGCTGTTAAGTATCGCGCAGTTAAATATGGATCTTTTAATGCCCGATGATGCGATAGAACACTTTAATAAGGCTCTGGAGATAGATGATAATGCCGCGGCCAGGTCAGCCTTGGAAGAGGCCAAGCTGTTAAGATCAGCGCTCGCTAAAGCAGGCAATGATATAGATAAATTCAAGGCGGAGAAAGATAAGTTTATGGCCGAAGCCTGCAAGGAAGCAGCCGCTCTGGAACAGGATTTAGCTAAAAAGAAGACATTGCTGAACAAGTCTATTCAGTTGAACCCACAGGATATGGATCCTTATAAAACACTAATAGATATATTGATAAATGAGGGCGACCACGAGTCCGCAAGGCCCATAATTGCGAAAGCGCTGGAGGAGGCCAAGGCCATAGAAGACAAGGCCGTACGCGGGCAAGCCGAAAAGGATATCAATAAGAGACTTACTAGGATAGACACGATAGATGCATTTGTCCAAGATGTCATCGACGGGAAAGTGGTCAGTTTGATCGCTGATTATTCGAAGGCCATACCCGGCATGGAAGATAAAGACCGCGAGGCGATAGTCAGGATGCTAAGGAACAGATTGTCGAAACTGGCAAAAGAAGCTATCGATATCCGCATTGCTTTAAGAAAGCTGCATAAAGAGGTCCTCGGAGAACCGGCGGAGTTGAGCGATCAGGAGATGACTGATATCCAGAGTGCGGTCGAAGAGATTATAAAGGCCAAGGCGCCTTCTACTTCAATACCGCTTACCGATAAAGATAGCGTGAGGCGCGCCATAGCAAAGGCCAAGATGCTATTGGCTGAAAATAGCCCTGTGGCCTTGCAGGAGTTAGGCGCTTTACTTGCCAAATTGGATGGCGTGCAAGATCCTGACCTGGCCGACGAGATCAAATTGATCAAAGTTAAACATGCTATCGCTTCAGATAAAAAATCTATTTTAGATAAGAGGCCGGTTCAATACAAGGATGTTACCGTAACTACGATAGGCCAAATAGTTGATAGATCAAGGAAGGCCGATGCGCTGATAGAGTTGGCAGAGTTCTCTTCCTTTATGGCATCCCGCGAGGAAGGGGAAGCCGCAAAAGACGATCTGATAACTGCCGCTAGATATTCCTATCTGGAAGCGCTTAAGGCCGATCCGTTCTCAATTAAGGCATTGAGAGGATTGGCCGGAATTGAGGGCGCCCAGGAAGAAGTTATAAAACATGTTGCGAATATTGTAAATAAACCGGAATTCGCGAAAAAAGACGAAGAGTACAGGATATCTATTCTATCTTTCATATCTAATAATATCAGGGCGTGGAAGGAGAAGGGGCTGAACTTTGAGTTTGGGGCCCCGGCCGTGTCCGGTCTGGTCGGGAGATCGGTGAAGATAGCCATACAGCTCATGGACTTTGCATTCAGGAACAAAGCTTATAATCTGCCGGGCGCGATATTAGAGATAAAATTCGCTTCGATCGGCGATGCGATAACCGTCATTGACTGCCTGAACAGAAATCTGGCCTCAATGCGGGCTAACCAGTTGAAAGAGTTGAGCGCGGTTTCGTTGGGGCTTTTCGAGGATCCGGAACAATTTGATCTTCAATACCCGGGCGCGGCCCCGGTAGATAAGAATATTTTGAAGGCCAAGGCGCTCGTTGCCAAGGCCTATATAGAGATCGCAAGAAAAGATTTTATTTCTGCGCGAAAAGACCTTGATAAAGCGGATAGCGTTAGCAGATATGCCGTGGAGGATACAAGGCTTGCGCGCGCAAAACTTGCTATTGTCGAAGATGGCGCTGTCGGATGGCGGAGGATGCGTAGTCTAAGCCACGGCGAGCAGTCGAATATGCGGCTTGACTTAGCGGAAATACATAAAGATAAGTCGAGGAAACGCCAAGTCACCACTGCGAGATCAAGGGTGAAAGGCATAAAGGATCTCAAGCGCGCCATACGCATCAACCCGTCGGATATCGATGCGAGAAAGGAATTGAAGAACCTTTATGATGCTGCAGGACAGCACAGAGAAGCCCTGTATGAGTCAAGAGAGATAATAGAGCTCTTAATGAGCAGGGGAGATTATGAAGGCGCCAAAAATTATTTTGAGCAGCATATACTAAACGGTACAGCGCAATACAGGGCATTTGGCCTATTGCTGTCAGAACTAGATAACCTTAGGCAAGAGGCGGATATAATGATTGCCAGGGCTCCGGGCAGGAGAGTCTCTGTAGCGGCGTTCGAGGCCCTGAAGCTCGATCCAACTAAAAACGCCGGCGGATATGTCGAGGGCAATAAGATAAGAATAGGAGACGTGTCTTTCAGCAGCGATGATTCTAGAGAGGCTGTTGGAAATATCATTAAGGACTTGAAGGGAAAGATAAGCACCATAAAAGTATTTGATGAATATTCCGGCGCAACATTTGAAGTGGATAAGATGTTATTCGAGGCCCTTACCAGACGCCTTGGTTCCCAAAAGAAGGCAACGCAGTTCATAAATAATGTGATGATGCAGTCGATATGGAGATTACGTCCCCCGAAAGACGGCCTTGCATCAAGGAGCATACTCGTCTCGCTCCTTGATGCCTCGCCGCATTTATTCGAAGACTGCGTAAAGAATGATTTTATAGGTATAAATAAGTATGTCCTTGATCTCATCAGCGATGAAGCCGTAGCCCCATCTATAATAGAGGACATCCTTATCCTCGGCGTCAGCCATGAACTGTATCATGAAACTAATCCTGACGCCCCAGAAGAGGAGGCCCTTGCCTTCAGCAGGGCGGCCCTTAGGAGTTTCCGGGACAATGACCGCGAGGCGATGATCCCGTATCTTGCCGCAGCGGTATCTGATAGAGATCTCGTCTTATTGACCGGCGAAGAGCCCCTATTTTCAACGATAGAGAAAGCGGTCGGGATATCAATCATTACCGCAACGGCTCTATTTATGACATTGGGTATAACCGGAACTATTTCCGTATGGTTTGCCGTAGTTTCTCCAATACTGGGCCTCGCGGCAATCATTTCGCTATATCTTTATACGAATTACCGTAAATCAAAACTAAAACGCCCAGTTGTGCCTACTGTTTATACGGGCAGGACAGCCATAAGCGACATAAACGTAACGGACTACTATCATCTTACCGATTTTCCCGAGGAGTTGATGACTAAACGCGATATTCTTGACCGCGTCAAGGCGCACGCTCTTTATCTTAAGAGGGAGTATCCGGGGAGTTCGAGAGATATAGACGACTACTTGCGGGGCATAGAAGAGGAGCTCTCCAGGGATCTTTACAGGCATTATGAGATGAATAATTCCATCGCAAGAGTTTTAGCTGCAATGGAAGCAAAGATAAGGATAGATAATCCGGACGCATATATCCTGCATTTTGCCAGAGATATGGCCCATCCTTTTGTAAGCATGGATACCTTGGCCGCTCTTGACGGCAAACGTACAGACGCAAACGGAGGAGTCATCTATCTGAACCGCAACATGATGGGCGGCGAATATGGCGCACCGTATACGCCGTTAAGGGATGAGCTGGTTAAATTAGCCGCAGAAAAGAGAAGCTTGGATGAGGTAAAACTTAATGTGGAAGAATGGTTCAGGTTAGCCATGGCCGGCACGATGAAGAAAGACGGCCAGACAAAAGAGATGAATAGCTGGGAGCGCGAACAATTCGCTAAACTTGTTGAACGCGTACACAGCGCGTTAAAAGATATGAATGCCCTGCAGCCGAAGATGCTGATGTTAGACGTTGGAGATGTCGGCACTATGCCATGGTTCGTATACGGCCTAGTGAGATATTATTACGGGGATACGATAGATATGGATATCATGATGCTGCATAGCGAGACCCAGATACATCAATTCGGTCCCATGGATCTATTACCTTCCGACAGGGAGATGCTGGAGGCTAATCCGGCCATGAGAAGATGGATACATGACTCGGGCAAGATGGCTTATCAGATGACGTTTGATGCTGATCGCGATCTGCATCCTGTGCTGACTATAAGAGGCGATATAGTGGTGGAGCCGGAGCCCGGTAAGCAGCTTAGGAGCTATTTCAACGCGCTTATATATCAGAACATGGCCATCGCGCAGCATAAAGGCGTTTTGGGATTCGAATCCAGAGTCATTCAGCGTCCTGTCGCCGCTATCATATCTGAAGAGCCAGCGATAGAATTGCCTCCAATAGAAATTCCGGAAGAACAAGAAGAACCCCTTCTGCCATATGGATGGAGGCCGAATAGAGCATCGATATCCAGGCTGAGTTCGGGAGAAGCTTCCTTAGTGCCGCTAGATATGCCGATGGTCCGGGTTGTCGACGGCGGCCTGATGCTTACAGAAAATGATACCTGGGTTATACAGGATAAGGCGCTTGCGGACATTTTAAAGAATAAGGGGATAGAATTTTTGTCCGGAGATATGCTGGCCAGGCAGGCCTTTATAGATAAGCTGCCAAACCTATTGACAGCGCACGGTGTGGATGTTGAGAGGATCCTTAAGGAGCACCTGGTTTATGCGATGTCACCTTCGCGCGCCAGAAACAATATGACAGACGCCGAATACGCGCAATTTGAGCCGATCGCACGGCAGGTCATCAATAATTCGATGCAGCCTCTGGTTAAACGTGCTCCGCAAGCCATTGAAGCTTTTGTGCCTGTGATCGCCGAGTGGCTATCTAGATATAAAGGCCACGTGGATATTGACAATATAGAACAGTATGTCTCCCGGGCGCTGGGTCTTTATGCCGAAGTCTATTTTATGGCCGAAAGACATATTCCTTTATCCAATGCAATAGTTCACATATACCAATTTAATGAAACCATGGGAGAGGTTTTGCGGCTGGCCGGTAACGATCCTTTAGCTTTAAAGCCATTCATGGAAAATGACTTTACGCTCAATAGATTTGATGCGGCATCAAGATATTCTCAGCAAGTATCGGATTACGCACTAGAGATGCTTCTGGCCCAATACAGATCCATTATAGAGACCAGCCCTCACCTTAAGGATTCGGCTTCCAGAACGGCCATTGCCAGGATAATATTCAATCGGGGCATGCAGGGAAATATGGAGGATAGGGAGGAGGTTAATAGGGGGATTATTCATAGCTGTGATTCCAATGGTTATCAAAACGGCTACTCGCCTGTCTATTCATATGGGACTTACGATTATAATGCGCGAGCGATAAGCGCTAGCTTCAATAGCATTGAGCTGAATATTCAAAATGATCCGCTTCCGAAGGACTTGATAAGGATGCTATCCGAACAAGATATTGAGTTCGAAGGGGCTAAGTATATTATAAAGAATATAGATGTGATATCCCGTAAGGATGGAAAGGCCGTTGAGGCCGGTGAAGGGAAGAACCCGATATTCAGGATGACGCTTGTCGATGCCGACGGCGCCGAAAAGGAAGTGCTGTGTAAATGGCTCGACGACGCCGATAGTATACGCTATGACATGCTGGCCACAGGGATTACCTCCGGCGTATTGGGCGATCGAAGCTATCACGCACAACTATATAATCCAGACAATAGAGAATCTGTGCGTTCAGGCTGGGAGCTCATTGAGTTCTTGGATACCCAGTTCGTTGCCTATATGGAGTCGCCTGACGGTAAGACCGAAAAGGGTGAGTTTAAGAGGCCCGGCCTTTCAGACGACCAGGCTGCTACTATCGTGAAACAAAGAGCCGAAGAAGAGACTATGGCCGGTGTTGAGGGCCGCATGAGGGATCTCGGCGCAATATTTGCAATCGAATACGTTCTAGATGTTCGCGATTGCAAGATGAAACACATACTTTTAGACAGGCCTTCGAGGCGGCTATTCAGGATAGACTGGGAAGAGATGCTGAAGTTTGACGGGATCGAGAGCGAAAAGAGGCCTTCCGTCCTGAAGGGCGAAGAGCTTTTATTCTTGCAGGAGTTGAAAGACAGGCCTGACGGACAGGAGCTGATTCAATTCGTTATGGACGGTTTCCAGGCAGCCATGGAGAAGATGAATTCGAAGAGAGCCGATATGACGGCGCTCTTAGGCAGATACGGGTTCGGCAATGCCTCTAATAATGTATCGGCAAGGATCGATGACGGCGGCGTTACTGTGATGGATGTGCTTATCAAATTAGGGGCGGTGCCTACCGCTAAACTGTTACCTGCCGTTGGGCCGATAGATGCCGGCGTTAGATTCGATCAGACTGTAGGCGCCGCATCCAGAAAGAAACTTGCCGCGGTAGAAGGATTGGATCTCTCAATGCTTGCATCCCAGATAGGCGCGATGGAGATCATCGATATGGCTCTTGTAGATATTGGCCCGAGAAACAGCGATATATATATGGTCTCGGCTCAAATGGATGGAGGGCCTTGCCAGTTCATGGTATTCACCGATACGAATAGGCGCATAACTAACATAGCGCTGCATAAGGGCTTAATTATCCCCGGAGAGGATGCCGAATTCAAAGGCCTGCCGAATACAAATAAGATATATTCTACATTTGCCGTTAAATATAGAGCTGAGGCATTGAAGTCAGGAAAGCCAAAGGACCGCAGGGTAGACTATGGCTCAGGGGGTCGGGAGTCCGATAAGTGGAAAGGCACTATATATCTTCCGCTTGTGAATGTCTTTTACGGGCTCGATCAGCTGAGAAAAGACTATATAAATAATTCTATGGTCAATAATCTGATGGATGCGGTCGGACCCGATATAGTATTGGGCCAGGAGGGCAGCGTATGGCTTATCGGTTCGCCCGTGGGGAGAATTGGCGGTGCGATATCGTTCAGAGGCTATACGCTGTATGATATAAGCCATTTCAGAGGCATGCTGTTAGAAGGACTATTATACAATAATAGCGTATGCCATGAGCTGGCGCACGAACTATATGGCAAGATGGCCGAGGCCGCGCTTACAGATGAATCCGTAAAGGCCGCGCGCACAGAAATCGCGTCTTATTTTCTACAAAATAGATCATCGTTATCTATTGCGATAAGAAGCTTCCCGGCCTATGAAAATAATAGAGGGCACGCCCTTGCCAGTGAAATGCTGGCGCATGTCATTGGTACTCTTGCGATAGGCTCAGTTCAGGTGAAGGTCGGGGATAGCGGCGATACTATAAAGGCGTCGGATGTGGCGATGCTGGCGAAGCATGGGTTCTTACCACGGGAGTTCGCGCAATTCACACCCGAAGAGAATGCAAGGTTCCAGGCTAATAGCGGCAACATAGACTTGGAATATCTCGCCCGTGTCTATCCGCCGGCCTATCCAATATATGAGCGAGAGCAGACTGTTCCGCGCCAGGTCACGGATACCAGGGATAGATTACCAACTGAGGTTGTTGAGAGCTCGCTGCATCCGCAGGGCATGACGAGAGATGTTATAGAGAACAGAATAAGATCGATAAAGGCCGGTTATGCTCCTTTGTCCGGAGAACGCAAAACGCTGGTTCTTAAATTACTGCAGGAACTGCGGGGGGATATTGAAACGCTGAGCGGCCAGGGCATTGACGATAACGCCAGGAAGGAGCTCCTGCTCAGGATAGAGAATATGATCGCTGGCATGGACATAGGAAAAGGCAGCGTAGTTGTGTATGGCGCCGATATCGGAGTAGCGTCTAAAAACGATTTTGTGCTTGGTTGTGTCGTTCCTGGTGAAGGCAGAGTAGCGGTGGTTGACGGAATATTTGACGATCCAAATTTAGCTAAGCCGGAACTGCAGAAACTTATTTTGGCCAGGCTAGTAATGTATTTAATATTGGACCATGAGAAGACATATGGCAAAGATATTACGGATATTAAGCCCGCTCTCAGAATGGTGAATAGCAGGTTAGCTTTAAGCATACAACCGTCTTTGCCGGCTGGTGAGCCGGTGATGAAACCGCTGCAGAAAGCGCTAAGCGGTTATATATCCGCAGTGCTCGGCCCAAAGGCACCTCAGTCGCTTCTTGCCGAAAGTCTGCGCGGAAAACTTGCATGGTATAACTACATATTTTTGGGAGTCGTATTTGCCGGGACGCTCTTCCATGAACTGGGCCACCTTGTATGGGCAAGGATCAAGGGCCAGGATGTCGAGGAGTTCTCGCCGTTCAAAGGAGAGGTTAAGGGGGTACGCGGTCCGCCTGCCATATGGGGAGGCGTAATAGGTAATGCAATAGCAGCCATCATCTTCAGCATAGCATCTTTCATCCTGCTTAATAATAATGAGCCAATAACAGCAATCATACCTCTAATACTTTCCGTGATCAATATCATGTCGCTTTCCGTAGAATTCACAGGGGCATTTTTCGACCGCGGCGATCTGGCAGGGATCTTCAAGCTCGCAGCGCCTGTTGCTGCGAAGCCGGAAGAGGAAAAGGTAGACTTGGGCCGAAGAAGATTATTGAAGGTAATGGGTATCGGAGCAGTAGTTGCCGGACTGGGAGGAGCCGGCGCATTATTAGCTACAAGTGGCATGAAAAAAGGCGAGAGCCGTAAACCTGAGGCCGTTCCCCCGAGGCCGACGGTTACGGCTCCCATGCCTATAGATGTACCTGTTATAAACGGTTCTCAGAAGCTTTATGACGGCCTTGCAGGCTTAGAGCAATGGTTAGGGCCGATGACGAAAGAACGCTACGAGGCGTCTTTAAGTATATCTAATACCGACGAATACCGTAGTCTGGTCTCCCAGGCATATGCTTTCCTTAAAGATAAAGGTCTATGGTTCCGTCCAGGCACAAAAGAGACGGCGCTGCCTGTGCTCTTCATGCCAGGGCTGAATAGAGATAATTTTGGATTGGCTCTTCCGGAATTGGGCATCATCATAATGGATGCTGAGGCGATCGCAAGTAAACCGGATATTAAATCCCGTATCGATATTCTATACCCGAAGATACACCACGAAGGGACCCATATCGTAAATTACAGGACAGATCCTAATATGGGCAGGCTGGAGGATGAGTATCTTGCCTATAAGGCTACATCCGATATGGCCGCTAAGATGGACGATCCTGCTACAGCCAAAGCCCAGGCCATGGTTACGGCGGCCTTCAAGGCATTGCTCAGCGCCGAAAATAAAGCGAAGATATGTGTCTTATTTAATATCGATCCTTCACTTTTTGGCAGGGTCTATTATAGGGATATAGAGTTCTATGGTCTTGAAAGCGATATCGTCGGAATCATCCTTACTTATGGCCGCCAAGAGAAGAAGATATGGATCAATATAAAGACCGGTGAGTTGCTCGAAAAGGTTGAGTTCAAGTATATAGAATATAAGGAGAGGCAGGCCGCCTCCGGCAAGCGTACGAATTTTATTGCGGCATCGATTATCCCGATCACGGCGGCACTGAATCCGGAAGACGATGACTCTGAAGAGATGAGCCTGAATGCGCTGGAGACGTTGTTTGGGTTCGCCTTCGGCTCAACGGCGGAGTCCACTGCGGCTAATGCCAGAACATTTGTGGCCGAGATAGAGAAGATCCTGGAGAAGACCAAAAATCCGCTGACCGTGGCCAGAATAATAGTCCTTGCAGAGTGTGTGGATAGAAAAAAGGCAAAAGAATTTATCGATATAGATAAATTCTATTTGTCGGCAGTTGCAAAAGCAAGGGAGCTGCGAATAAAAGATGTGTCGGAATATGCGCAGGCTTTATATCCTGTTCAGAAAAGTGAGGCGCCGGATCTGAGACCTGTTTTCGAGCGGGATCTCGATGACCTGTCCGCGCTTGGCCAATCGCTAGCCGCCAAAGGCTTCAATGCCGGCGCCGTAAGCGACATACTGAGATATGCGATAGGATCCCGGGAGGCCTTCCTGGAGATAGTTCACAATGAAAGGTTTAAATTGAACGGTAAATTCTATCGCCCATTAGCAGATGTGAGGATGGGATACCCTGACCTCAGATCGATGGTGGATGATTATAAGGCGCGCGCGGCTTCAGGAGATACGCAAAAGAAGTTTGATTGGGAAACGATAGATCTTTTACGGGCCATCATAATGGATACAGACGGAGTGGCCATTGAAATACCATTTGGTCCGAGAGCGGCAAGGGACGGCGATGGGGTTTTGGTGGATGGATTCCCCGGAACGCCGGAGGCATTCAGCGCTGAGACGGCACAGACGATCCAGGGAAGCATCGAATATATATATGATGCGCTGAACAGGATGCAGGATAAAAAGGATGTAATAGGGTTTAATTACAGATTGAGAAGAATAATACTTACGCCCGGCGGCAGGGCCCATTATTCCGAGGCCGAGGATTACATATTTGTGAATGCAATACCGAAAACAGATTACGCCGATATGCATAAAGGCACCGTTTATCATGAGCTTGGCCATGCCGTGCTATTGGCGCAATGGGACGAGGTCCCGTTTGCCGTAGACGCGACTCCGCTGGAAAGCTTTATAGAAAAATATGGGTTTACCGAATTTGAAGGCAGAACGAGTAGCGCCAAGAACAGATCCAGGGCCGCTTTTGAGATCCTCGAAAGCATATACACCAGGCGCAAGGGCATAGGATGCTTTGAAGGTGTCAAGACCGATGCTGCTTTCATGGATCGCGAACAGACTTTATATCGCAGTAATTTTACGGTAGATCTTGCTCATACATATGCATTTGAGGTCCCATGGAAAGATCTGCCTAAGGATATTAGAGATGTCACTCCCCGCGGGTACGGAATAGAGAGAGGATATTTTAATGAGTTCTTCGCGGAGAACTTCAAGTTATTCTTTATGCAGCCCGATGTTCTGAAAACATATGATCGCGAGATGTTCGACTATCTAAGTATGCTCTTGGGCATCACTCCTGCCGTAATGAAGGAAGAGGCCGCTCCCGCATTTAAGGGGCGCATCTCGGAGACCGTCAGGAAGGTTGCCGAGGCGCTTGAAATACGAGAGCTTTTAATTCTTGCAAACGACAGGCTTGATGGGCGTCCTCTAAACGCGGATATCTCCGCTAAACTCGGGCCGGAACTTTCAACTGCAATTGGCCAAGAGTCCCTCCTGGAGCTGAACGCTCAGGTGGCCACGGTCATCAATGACAGGCGGCTCGCGCCTGGAAGCAGGAAGGAGATGCTGCTTAAATATTTAGACGCTATGACTAGGCGCGACAAAGAGGCGTATGAAGATATGCTGGTTGGGCGAGAAGATGGAACGGCCGGTTTCCCGAAACTGAAGGAAGAAGCGAAGAGGCGCATAGCCGCCCTGTCTAACAAGGAAAGCGTGATGGGTGCGCTTGATAATATAAGATGGCAGAGAAGGGAGCATTCCTTGATGTATTTCGGCCCTGACGCATTGCTTGAAATAGAGATAATCAGAATATTTAAGGCTCTATTCAGAGCAAATGCCGCCGTTACAGATGCTGACCAGTGGCGTATCTTTGACGATGTTATAAATGAAATATCCCACTTTACCGTGCTTGCCGAGATAAAACCGGCGATACCCACTATTGCCATAGGCATAGTTATAGACGATGCCGATTTTGTTAAAGTGCAGAACCTTAGCTATCCGGGCGCCAAGTTCATTCCGTTGTCCAAAGGCGGCGAGAGCGGCGTGCAGGAACTCCGCAGGCTGGTTCCGGAAGCGATGACCCATACCCTTATCGATATAAAGACCATCGATAGCGGCGCTGTAAGGAATATATATCAAATAACGGATAGGGCGACCGTTGAGGCGCTTATGCTTACTTATCCGTACGTGTCGGCATTGAACAGGGATAATATATCACAACTTAGCCGTAATAACCTGATAGGCCTATTCGACATGATCATGAGCACGTTACCTAAGGCGCGTTCTATGGATATAGAATCCCTCTTCTACGATGCCGTATCGGACGGCAGGACTATTGAAGAACCTGTCTATTATAAAGATGTGAAGCAGCGCATCTCCCTGCGCAATGCAAATGACGAGGATATAATTTTATCCGATAAGACTTCCGAAGAAGATATGATAGCATGGGTTAGAACGTATGCAGATATATTGACCGCCTACAATTTAAATACCGAAAACGACGATCTTAGGGATAAGGTGGCCTCAATGCAGTTCGAGTTGGCCGGTTATTTGAAAGGAAAGAGCCCCGACGAGATAAAGGCCATACTTAACAGGCACCAGGCAATAGCCGCGGCACAGTACTGGCGGAATTTAAATAGTCCATTCGAGTTCACGGATAGGCTGCTTACCGAGATAGATAGTAAGTCGGAGGGTATTTCGATAGCGGCTTTCGATGAAAAAGCGGTAGAATTTGAAGAGATCAAGGCCTTGACTAGACAGATAAAGATCAAGGGAAGCCGGGTCAGGCTTGTGATATTCGGACTTGAAGCCGAATCGAAAGATCCTGAGGTACGCGATTTTGTGAATCAGAACAAGGATGTCTTGACATATGTGCAAGTAGCCGTCAAGACCCCCATAACCTCTCAGATAATCGCCGCTATGCCTGACGTTAAATTTGATAATATAAGCATAGCTACCATGAGGACCGGCTGGGGCAAAGATGAGATGTCAGACATAGCCGGTGATTTCGCGGCAAATTCCGGCAAGTCGCCTTCGTATTTAGTTGTGCGCAGAGATGCATATATTGACACTGTAGGCCAGGTCAATATAGCTAATCTATTGCGTTCGATCACGACCGGGAAACCGTGTCTCATAGCGGTCGGTGAATTTGACAAAGCCATATTTGTCGACGTCAATTCTGTCTTAAAGAAACTCGGAAGTTTCCCGGCTATTATCATAAGGAAGGTCACAGACGCCATCGTAGAGATATTCCAGTCGATCAAGTCCACAGCGATCTCCGCGTAAAATCGTCATCAGAATATAGACAGATCAGTGTCATGTATCAAGTGTCAGGGTATCATGGTTTTGATGCTTTGACACATGACACTTGATACTCCTGTACTTTCTCCATTTCCTCCCATTGACTTTTCCACACACAGCAGGTAATATTGATAAAGATGTTTTAGATATAATATTATTAATATATTAGTAATTGTATAAATGAAACCAAAAGGAGGAGCAAGATGGCTTCTGAAAAGGACCTTATAAATGCCAAGGCGCAGCTTGAGAGTAAATTTGTAAAGGACATAATCGAGAGGATGCGCAGCGTTATAGTAGGGCAGACATATCTTTTGGAAAGATTGCTCGTAGGACTTCTCGGGAATGGACATCTGTTGGTTGAAAGCGTGCCGGGATTGGCAAAGACATTATCTATCAAAACGCTTTCAGATTCAATAAAGACTAAATTCCAGAGGATACAATTCACTCCAGATCTTTTGCCGGCAGACCTTATAGGAACACTGGTTTACAATCCGAAGGAAGGTAACTTTACAACAAAGAAGGGCCCAATATTCGCCAACATAATCCTTGCCGATGAAATAAACAGAGCCCCGGCAAAGGTCCAGAGCGCCCTTCTTGAAGCCATGCAGGAGAGACAGGTGACCATAGGCGAGAACACGTTTAAGCTTGATGACCCATTTCTCGTAATGGCCACGCAGAACCCTGTCGAGCAGGAGGGGACCTATCCCTTGCCTGAAGCCCAGCTTGACCGTTTCATGTTGAAAGTAAATATTACCTACCCGGCCCCTGAAGACGAACTTGTAATAGTCTCGCGGATGGCGCATACGGACAAAAAGATAGCCGTTGGCCCGGTTGTAGGTCCGGACGAGATCATCAGAGCCAGGCGGGTCGTGGATGAGGTGTACATCGACGATAAGTTGAAGAGATATATAATCGATATAGTCTTCGCAACGCGGTATCCGGAGAAATATAAGATACCTGAACTGAAGAATATGATAGAGCTTGGAGCATCGCCCAGGGCCAGCATAAATCTTACGATGGCATCAAAGGCTTACGCCTTTATACAGGGCCGCGGCTATGTGACCCCCGAAGATATTAAGTCTATAGGTTATGATGTGTTGCGCCATAGAATAATTCCAAGCTATGAGGCCGAGGCCGAGGATAAGAGGCCGGAAGATATAATTAAGGTCATATTTGATAAGATACAAATTCCGTAAAGTAAGTGTCAAGTATCAAGTGTCAGCGTGTCATGCTCTTGATACTTTGACACATGATACTATGACACTACAGTTGTGAGGGCATGGGGTAGAAAATACTTAAAGCCACAAGAACACAAGATTACAAGGTAAAAATATTTTATTTGTGACATTGTGACTTTGTGACGAAGTTGCTATAACTGATGGCGGAAAGCTGACTTATGATACCGGTAGAGATACTGAAGAAGATAAAGCGGATCAATATCACTACGACACGCCTTGCGACCAACGTATTTGCCGGTGAATACAAGAGTGTATTTAAAGGGCGGGGATTAGAGTTCGATGAGGTCCGTGATTATAACGTCGGTGATGAGATAAGGTTCATAGACTGGAACGTCACCGCCCGGGCCGGCAAGCCGTTCATCAAGAAGTTCGTCGAGGAGCGCGAGCTCACCATCATGATACTGCTCGATGTGTCCCGCTCAAGCTACTTCGGCAGCGTGAACAACCTGAAGCGTGAATTGGCCGCTGAGGTGGCATCTGTCCTGGCCGCGTCCGCGAGTAAAAATAACGACCGCGTAGGACTTGTTATATTTACCGACAGGATCGAGAAGCTCATATCTCCAAGAAAAGGGCGTCACCATACCCTGAGGATAGCCAGGGAGGCGCTCTATTACAAACCGGAAGGCCGCCGCACCGACATCCCTCTTGCCCTTCAATATCTTGACAGGATCGTTACAAGGAGCGCTATCGTGTTTCTCATATCCGATTTTTATGCTTCGGATATCAAAAAATCCATATCTATAGCCAATAAGAGGCATGATCTTGTAGCGGTGAAGATCACCGACCCCAGGGATATAGACCTTCCTAATATCGGAATAGTTGCGCTCAATGATGCCGAATCCGGTAAGAGATATTCCGTAGATACATCTAATGCTTCAGCCAGGCAGAGATATAATTCCAACGCATTGGCCAGGCAGGACCAGACCGATAAGATGCTGCGCTCAACGGGCGTGGATATAATCGATATAAATACATCAGCGCCGTACACGCAGTCTTTGATAAATTTCTTTAAGACCAGAAAGATACGGAGAAGGCTCAGAGGATGAAAAGGCATATATATATTGTCATATCGGTGATCGCGGCAGCCTCCGCTATTTTATTTCTGCAGTTCTTCACGGCACCGCAAGTGACAGCCAATGCAGTGCTTTCCAGATCGGCCGTTTTTGTCGGGGACAGGGCCAAGTATTCAATAATATCTATCTGCGCCAAAGATATTGAGGTTGAAATACCCGACATTGCGCAGAACCTTGATAAGTTTAAGATAATCGATAAAGGTCTTTTTCAAAGAGATTCGTTTGTAAGGAGGCGTTATGTGAGATGGTATATCATCGCCGGTTACGATGTGGGCGAGTATACCATAGCCTCCGCGAAAGTAAAATATAAACGCGAGGATGGATCTTCCGGAACGATTGAAACGAACGAAACTCGGATTACCATAAAAAGCGTTTTAAGCAAAGAGATCAATTATAATTATAAAGTTAAGATAGGCGGCGGACTCGAATCCCGAGATGATTCCGGGCGAGGATCTATGCGGGACGTCGAAGGCCCTATCAATTTCAAGATAATAGATGACAGCTCGCCGGCCGGTATTATTACGTATTCCGACGTCGGCATTCTGGCCGCCGCGGCCCTGGCGCTTATAGCGCTGATATTTTTCGCGTTCAATTTTATCCATACCGCGCGCAGCAGACCCAGGCAGTTGTCGCCTTATGAGACGGCCGAATCGGCCATAGAAGCCTTAAGGGCCGGGATGGCATCCGGCAAGACAGGGGCAAGGGAGATCTCTTTTGAACTCTCCAGGATATTGAGAGAGTATATGAGGCCGGCGCTGGCTCTCGGAGCAGCCGAGCTTACCACGAAAGAATTTGTGGCGCAGCTGGAGCTAACGGCCATATTGACGGCCGATCAAAAAAAGATCCTGAAAGATATGATCGCGCTCTTTGACCTGATAAAATTTTCAGGATATATCCCCAAACAGAGCGAGCTTGAGATGAACCTGGAGAAGCTTAGGGCCGTTATACATGAAGTGAACTCCTCGCTGCAAAGAACGGAAGAGATCAAATGATATTTAAAGATCCGCTCATATTGCTCATGATACCGGTATTTTTGATCTTCTTCTTCGCGGCTAAGATATTCTTTCCGGAAAGGGCGTTCCTCTTTCCTGCGGATGAGATACTTAAGACCATGAGGCCGTCTTTTAAGGCATGGCTTGCCAGGCAGATGATATATCTTAAAGTTTTTGCGGTTATCATATTCATAGCCGCGCTCGCAAGGCCGCAGGCAAGCGCGGAGTCCGATGTGAAGAAAGAGGGGATAGCGATCGTATTGGCGATGGACTGTTCCAGCACGATGCTAGCCGAGGACCTGGAACTGGGGCCGTTAGGCATAACGAAGCTTGTGTCGGAGAATAGCCAGGCGAAGCGGATTAACCGGATGGACGCGGTCCGCGAATTAGCAAAAGATTTTATATCCTCAAGACCCGATGACATGATTGGGATAGTGGCCTTCGCCGCGAGGGCCTACGTAGTATCTCCGCCGACTTTCGATAAAGAGTGGCTTATGACCTCGCTCGGCCGTGTTAATGTTGGATTGATAAAAGACGGGACCGCCATAGGATCCGGCATATTGAGCAGCCTCGAATCCCTTAAGGCGGTGGCTGCGAAGAGCAAGATAATAGTTCTTTTTACGGATGGGATAAATAATTACGGAGAGATACCTCCTCTGGTAGCGGCCAAGGCGGCAAGGTCGTTAGGCGTAAAGATATATACGATAGGCATAGCGTCCGGCGCGCCGGGGCCTTTTCCGGTAAAAGATTCATACGGGCGCAAAACCTATGAGAACGTAAGGATAGATATAGATGAGGATACGCTGAAGAAGATCGCCGATCTGACAGGCGGCAACTATTATAAGGTCAGCAATCTGAAAGCTTTGAAGAATAGTTATGATGATATCAATAAACTGGAGAGCTCAGAGCTTGAGGAGATATCTTACGAAGAGTACGAAGATATCTTTCCTTATTTCCTGTTGGTCGGCCTCATATTTCTTGCGGTGGAGATACTGCTATCCAGCACATTTTTAAGAAAGGTGCCGTAGATGAAATTTGGCAGTCCGGATATATTGATATATCTATCGGTAGTGATGGCAGTCCTGATATCTTTTTATATATGGGCGGAGCTGAGTTATAGGCTGGCCAGTTCGAAATTCGCCAAAGAACCTCTGTTGAATAAGATCGCTCCATGGCAGAATAAAAGGATAAGGCTCGTCAGGACGATCTTGATCATCTCAGCGGTCCTTTTTATCGGTTTGGCCGCATCCCGTCCGCAATGGGGGCTTTATTGGAAGGAGAAACGCGCTAAGGGACTGGATATCACAATAGCCGTGGACGTCTCCAAGAGTATGCTCGCGGATGATGTTAAGCCAAGCAGAATATCGTTCGTAAAGTCGGAGATCAAAGATTTTATAAAAAAACTCGAAGGGGACAGAGTGGCTATTCTGGCTTTCGCCGGAGATGCGTTTCTGCTCTGTCCGAGCACCATGGATTACGAAGCATCCTTTCTCATCCTGAACAATCTCAATGTGGGCAGCGTGAAGAGGGGCGGCACATCGATCCCGGCGGCCATAACGGAAGCCGTAAGGAGCTTTAAATGGGCAGGCACGGAAAACAAGGTCCTGATCATTATAAGCGACGGTGAAAATACGGAAGGAGATATTCGGGAGGCGATAAAAGAGGCTAAGGACGCTAACGTCCGGATATTCTGTATAGGCGTGGGCACGAAAGAGGGCAGTATGGTATATTCGCGCGATGAGACAGGGAAGACGGACCTATTGAAAGATGAGTCGGGCAAACCCGTGAGATCGCGTTTGGATGAAGAGGTCCTGAAGGATATAGCTGAAGAGACGGGAGGAGCTTATATTGAAGCGTCCGTTAAGGAGTTCGGACTCGATACCATTAGGACAAAATGGCTTTCGCAGATGAAGAGGCTTGCGGAAGAGGCCGAATTGGAAAGGGCATATAAAGAGAGATTCCAGGTTCCGCTGGTTATGGGCGTGATATTTCTGATGGTTGAGATATTTCTAGGTATGGTGAATATAAATGAAGAAGAGTAGAGAGATAATATTTATCATGATATTGGCCGGATGGCTCTTCTGCCGCGATGGTTTCGCGGCAAGCGAGATAAGCCTTCTGAAAGAGGCCAACGGTTTTCTGGATTCCGGTGAGTATGACGAGGCCGAGAAGTTGTACAGGACCATATTAGAAAAGAAGCCGGATTGGGATGTGGCAAATTATAATATGGGAATGACGTTATATTCAAAAAAAGACTACAATGGGGCGATAGATTATTTTAAAAAATCTTTAGCGACTGAAAAAAATTTTATCGAGAGCAATTCATTCTTTTTGATGGGAAATTCTTATTATGGGATGAGCGAGGAGAAGGAGAAAGATAAGAAGCTGCATGATGCGGTGGACCTTTGTCAGAAGGCTATACAGTGTTATGAATTTTCCATAGGAGCCGATAGTAAAAGTAGAAGACTTAAAAATAATTATGAAGTTGCCAGGAAGAGGCTTGCTGCGCTGATAGAGAAATTAGAGAAGACAGAACCGCCCCCTCCCCCTGATGGCTCCGGCGGCGGCGGCGGAGGCGGCTCCGGTGGTGGCGGCGGAGGTGGCGGCGGAGGCGGTTCCGGTGGTGGCGGTGGAGGCGGCTCAGGTGGCGGCTCCGGCGGAGGTCAAGGTGGAGGTAGTGGTTCCGCCGGCGGCTCCGGTGGCGGTGGAGGTGGTGGCGGCGGCTCC
>Ga0265297_10004459_pt1 | contig 22864 bp, 20 predicted proteins | sample Munlanlwell13791_FD_192502 | JGI IMG/M metagenome (GOLD analysis project Ga0265297, IMG submission 192502) | Leachate microbial communities from a municipal landfill in Southern Ontario, Canada - Leachate well 137-91 | ecosystem: Engineered > Solid waste > Landfill > Unclassified | place... | reverse complement strand
ATGAACGCCTCAAATTTTCCAATTCATCGATAATCTCCATCGCCCGTATCTTGGGGCTCCCTGAGACTGTGCCTGCCGGAAAAGCGGCTTTTAATACATCATAGATATCAAACCTTTTTTTGTCAAGAGCCGCGCTTACCCCGCTGACCAAATGCATTACATGGGAATATTTTTCTACCCGCATAAAATCGTCAACCTTAACCATCCCCAACTTGCTTATGCGGCCCAAATCATTCCTGCCTAAATCTACCAGCATCAGATGTTCGGCCCTTTCTTTCTCGTCAGCTATAAGCTCTTTTTCTAAACGCATGTCCTCCTGCTTATTCTTTCCGCGCCGCCGGGTTCCGGCAATAGGCCGGTTTTGCACCAAGCCGTCTTCACAGCGCACGAGCATCTCTGGGCTTGAACCCACAATAGAAAAATCCTTCAACTTTAAATAATACATATACGGAGAAGGATTCAGGCTGCGCAAGGCACGGTAAACCTCAAAATGGTCTTTTTGCGTCTTAACTTTAAACCTCTGCGATAAAACCACCTGAATGATATCGCCTTTCTTTATATATTCTTTGCCCTTCTTAACCATCTTGATAAATTCCTGTCTGCTAAGGTTGCTGCTGATGGATAACTTGCCGGAGCGCTTAGCCGGTTTAGGCTGGATAACAAAACGGTTAAAATCATCATGCATTGATTCAATTTTCTTAATTGCCTGCTGGTAAAGCTGTTTTTTCTTTAAAGCTCCCGCCTCTTTAGGCAGGATAACATTACTTACAATTTTCAATGAGTGATTAAGCCGGTCAAAGATTAAAATTGTATCCGTTAAAATAAAAAGCGTATCCGGAATTTCCAAAAGGTCTTTGTTTTTATCGGGAATCTTTTCAAAAAACCTCACCGTATCATATCCGATATAACCCACAAACCCGCCGTAAAAACGCGGCAGCCCGTCCAACTCCACGCTGCGTAAATCCCGCATTATCTTTTTAATTTCATCCAGAGGCGTTTCTTTAGTGACAAAACTCCTGCTTTTATTTCTTCCGGTATCAATGATTGTGATTTGCCTGCCCCTGCTTTTAAAGATCATGCTGGGATTAGTGCCCAAAAAGGAATACCGCGCGATCTTCTCCTGCCCCTCCACCGATTCCAAGAGAAAAGAATAATCGCCCTGCTTAATTTTTAAAAAGGAGGAAACCGGAGTATCCATATCCGCGTTAACCTCCATATAAACCGGGATCACATTACCTTTTTTGCTTAATTTTAGAAATTCTTTTAAATCTGGTTTAAACATTTGCATATAATCACTTCTAGCAAAATCCTTGCTCGCACTTGCTCGCGAGGATAAGTTCGGCCAAATAACTTATGTCGCTTACACTCCATAAGTTATGGCCTCACTTAATCTTTCTATAAAAACAGCTCCTGTTGCCTGTGTGGCAAGCCGCCCCCACCTGGCGGACCTTGATTAAAAGCGCGTCCATATCACAATCATAGGATATAGATTTAACGAACTGGAAATGCCCGCTAGTTAAACCTTTGACCCAATACTCTTTTCTTGATCGCGACCAAAAACATGTTTTACCTAATTTTAAAGTCCTGCGCAGCGACTCCAGGTTCATATAAGCCACCATCAACACCTGATTATTCTTATAATCCTGGATAATCGCCGGTATCAAGCCATTCTTGTCAAATTTTAAATCTCTTAATTTAAATTTTATGTTTTTCATAATCTCACATCTATTCCTCTCTGGCTTAAATATTCCTTAACTTGTTTTACGGAAAGCTTGCCATAATGAAAAAGTGAAGCGGCCAAAGCCGCATCAGCCCCTGCCTGCGTAAAAACATTATAAAAATCTTCAAGCTTACCCGCTCCGCCGGAAGCAATCACCGGGATATTCACTTTTTGCGTAATTGCCTTAGTCAATTCCAAGTCATAGCCGTCTTTTGTCCCGTCATAATCCATACTCGTCAAAAGGATCTCTCCTGCCCCGAGCCTGGCGGCTTTTTCCACCCAAATCAAGGCATCGATGCCGGTAGGAGTCCTGCCGCCGTTAACAAAGACCTCCCAGAAATCACCCTGCTTTTTGGCGTCAATAGCTACCACGATACACTGACTGCCGAATCTTTTCGCGGCGCTGCTGATTAACTCCGGAAATTTCACCGCCTGGGTATTAAGAGAAACTTTCTCCGCTCCGGCGTTTAAGATATTGCGGATATCTTCAATCTCGCTTATACCTCCCCCAACCGTAAACGGCATAAAGATATTCCTGGCGATCTCTTCAACCAGGGCCAGCAGGGTTTTTCTATTTTCAATACTGGCGGTAATATCCAAAAAAACCAGCTCATCGGCGCCCTGGGCATCATAAGCCTTGGCCACGCTGACCGGATCTCCTGCGTCACGAAGCCCCAGGAATTTTACGCCCTTGACCACACGGCCGTCTTTAATATCCAAACATGGAATAATACGCTTACTCAACATATAACTTTTTGTTTTATATAACAATATCCTTGCTCGCCTGCTCACAAGGATAAACTCGGCCAAATAACTTATGGCCTCGTTTATTTAACCTTTTTCTGCAAATACTCTCTTAGGGCCGCCCAGGTTTTCTTTCCCACCTTGCCATCCACCGAAAGATTGTTTGCCTTCTGAAAATCTCTTATCGCCTGACGGCTCTGCCTTCCAATTTTACCGTCAATAACCCCCTGGTAATATCCGGCATTCTTCAGGGCCGCCTGGATCTGCCTTGCGCTCGGCCGCTGCTTTGCTTCTCCGGCCTGGTCTAAACTCTCCGCCGGTACTTCACTCTTTACCGAAATTTCCTCCGCGCTGCTCATCTCTTCAGTTTTAGCGGGCGCCTGTGATTCAAGAGCCGAAACCTGATTTCTCAAACCTTGAATTTCCAAATCTTTATTCCTGCCTGTAGAACATCCGCTTAAACCAACGACAAAAACCACCGCCAGCCCCAGTAACAATACTCTTTTTTCCATGTCTGTCCCCCTTTAGTTTTTTAAAGCCTCGGCCAAAGTAAATTTACCTTCATATAAAGCCTTGCCGATAATCACCCCTGACAAACCTTTTTTCTTCAGGCTCTTAAGCCTGGCTAAGTCTTTTAAATCCGCCACCCCTCCTGAGGCGATAACATCTAAACCGGTCTTGCTGATCAACTCTTTAATCCCTGAAATATTCGGGCCGGCTAAAGCCCCGTCCTTAGAAACATCTGTATAGATAACCTGTTTAAACCCCAACTCCTTTAATTCTTCAGCAAAATCCAGCGTTGTTTTAGAAGTAGCGCTATTCCACCCCTGAGTCAAAACCTTTGCGTCTTTAGAATCGATACTCACAATAATTTTTTCGCCAAATTTCTTCCAGGCCTTTTTCAAAAACTGCGCATCATTAGCCGCCCGCGTACCCAAAACCACCCTCTCTGCCCCCATATCAAGCAGTTCGGATATTTTTTCCATACTCCTTACACCGCCGCCAAACTCAAGAGGAACACCCACCTGAGTTATGATTTCTCTTAAGACCTCCAAATTTCTGGATTCGCCGCTGGATGCCCCATCCAAATCCACAATATGCAGGAATTTTGCGCCCTGCCTGGCCCAATGTTTGGCCACCTTAACCGGGTCTTTGGAATAAATCTTTTCCTGATCGAATTTACCCTGAAAAAGCCTGACTACGTTTCCGCCTCTTAAGTCTATCGCCGGTATGATTAACATAGCTCTACAAAGTTTTTAATTATTTTAAGCCCTGCTGCCTGGCTTTTCTCGGGATGGAACTGCACACCGTAAGTATTATCCCTGGCTAAAACACAAGCGAACTTTACGCCATAGCCGCAAACCGCTGCGACTATAGAATTATCAGCAGGCTCGGGATAATAAGAGTGGCAAAAATAAACCTGTTCATTATCGCTTATTCCCTTTAACAAAGGGCACCCCGGTAAAATATCCCCCAGGTTATTCCATCCCATATGCGGGACTTTTTGCCCCAATTTAGCGCTGAACTTAATTACCTGCCCTTTAAAAACACCCAGGCCTTCTTTGCTTTTTGCCTCCTGGCTCCCCTCAAATAAAAGCTGCATACCTAAACAAATCCCCAAAAACGGTTTTCTTTTTTCAATCTGTTCTTTAATAGCGGAAACTAACCCCAGCCTTTCCAACTCCGCAATCGCATCATCAAAAGCGCCCACTCCCGGCAGGACTATTTTTGCGCAAGAGTTTAACTGGCTTGTTTTATTGGTTATTACAGGTTTGGCTCCGTAAAACTGGATGGCCTTGGACACGCTATGAATATTGCCCATCCCATAGTCAATGATCGCGATCTTCATCAGTCAATAACACCTTTGGTCGAAGGAATGCCTTTCCTGCGCGGGTCAATCCCTGCAGCTTCAGATAGAGCCTTTCCTAATGCCTTAAAAACCGGCTCCAAAGAGGTATGCAAATCATTACTCGGATTTTCTATTTTAATATTCAAATTCATCCCAAGCTGCTTGGCAAAAGCGTCAAAAAAATGTTCGGCATATTCAAGCTTATAGTTCTCTTGTACAGGTTTAACAGCCCCGGATTGTTCTTTCGGAATTCCCTTAATAGCGCCGCTCATCTTAAAAGAACCCCTGCCGCTAATATCAAGGCTTACGGCGGCAGTTACCTCCTCCATAGGAACTGAAGCGTCTCCAATTCTATTGATCCCCTTTTTGTCGCCTAGGGCTAATTTAAAAACCTGCCCCAAAACAATTCCCAGGTCTTCATTGGCATGATGAATATCAACCTTAAAATCTGCCTCCTTAGTAATAATCTCTAAGTCAAAATGCCCCCAGAATGCGAAGAGTTCCAGCATATGATCCAAGAAACCTATCCCAGAATTTATCTTTGATTCTCCTGATCCGTCAATATTCAACTTAATCGTTATATTGGTCTCTTTACTTTCACGGGTTTTACTTGCTTCTCTCATTTTTCTCCTTGCCTACATTCTACCTACCGTCTACTACCTGCCCTATTCCAATTAAAATCTGGCCTTTACCGAATCCACATGCCTCTGTAATCCTTCAATCCCGGCAATCTTCTCCAGCGGCTCGCGCATTTTTTCCAGCGCTTTTTTGGAATAGCTTATAATATGAGAGCTCTTCACAAAATCAGACACGCTTAAACCGGAAAAAAACCTGGCTGTTCCGTTTGTCGGCAAAACATGGCTGGGCCCGGCGACATAATCTCCCACCGCGGTGGGGCTGTAAGGCCCTAAGAATATCGCCCCGGCATTTTTAATATTCTTTAACAACCCATTGGGATTCTGCACCAGTATCTCCAAATGCTCGGGAGCGATTTTATTGGCAATTTCACAAGCCTGTTTTAAATTCTTGGTCAGGATAATATAACCGTTATCCCCGTCCAACTGGGATTTTACCTCTTTAGCCAAAGCCTTGGAATTAGTGATCAATATCGCCAGGCCTTTTGCGTGTTCAGCCTGGGCGCGCAAATCGGCAATAATGAATTTCGGGTCGCTGAAACGGTTGGCGATAACCACCAGTTCCGTGGGCCCGGCGATCATATCTATATCGATCAAGCCAAAAACCTGCCGTTTTGCCTCGCTTACATAAATATTCCCCGGCCCGACAACTTTATCCACCCTGGGAATACTCTTGGTCCCATAAGCCAAAGCCGCTATCCCCTGCGCTCCTCCAACGCGGTAAATCTCATCAACCTTAAGCAGGTCGGCGACTACCAATATGTGCGGGTTGATATAGCCGTTTTTATCCGGGGGGCTGGCCAAAACAATCTTTTTTACCCCTGCCATCTTTGCCGGTAAAACCGTCATATAAACAGTCGAGACCAGCGGAGCGGTTCCGGCGGGAATATAAATACCCACTCTTTCCAGGGGAGTGTAATTTTCACCCAGCACTATCCCGTCTGCCCCCTTAATCCTCCAGGATTTGCGCAGCTGCTTACGATAAAAACGGTTTACATTTTCTATAACTACCTTAAGGGAACTGACAAAATTCGGGCTGATATTGGCATAGGCGCCGCTGATTTCAATCTCCGAGACCTTTAACTGCCTCGGCTGCATTTTTACGCCGTCGAACTTGCGGGTATACTTAATCAGCGCTTCATCCCCGAAAAGGCGCACATCATCAATAATCTTTCTAACCTTTTCCTCAACGCGCGCCTGCCGGCACAAACCGCGGTTATAAATTTTATCTAATTTTTTACTGGCTGCCTTTATAATCTTCATTATCTTTATCTTTGTTTTCCCTGCTTACCAACACTATCTACTACCTACCCGCTATAAAATTCCTTATAAAGCTTTAATTATAGCTCTTATTTCCTCAAATGCCAATGTAAAATTTTCCGGCTTTGTTCCTCCTGCCTGGGCAAAATCCTGCCTGCCTCCGCCTGAGCCTCCGATAACCGGAGCAGCCTTACGGATTAACGCCCCCGCGTCCAGGCCTTTTGGTAATAAATCCTGCGTAATCGCGATAACCAAATATGCCTTTTTTTGCCGGCTGTCCTGCGAGCCTAAAACAATCACCCCGTGATTTAGCTCCTCTTTTACTTTATCCGCCAGAAGCCGCAAAGCGCTCATATCTAAACTCGCCTCAAGCGATAAAACTAAATTTACACCGTTTAATTTTATTACCTTCTCTATAAGCCTGGGAGCCGCATCCCGTAAACTGTTACTTACTTCTAAGCTGCGTTTTTTCTCCTGCTCCTTTAAATCCCTTAACTTGCTCTTTTTCTTAGATTCTTCAATGGCTTTCAGCTCTTCATCCTGAATAAATCTCTCCGCGAAACTGGCAGTAGCCCCCTCAATCCTCCTGATACCGCTGGCTACTGAACCCTCGCTAATTATTTTTATAAAGCCAATCTGACTGATATTATCAAGATGCGTGCCTGCGCAGAGTTCTTTTGAAATATCCCCCATGGTAACCACGCGCACCATCTCCCCGTATTTTTCCTCAAAGAACGCTAACGCCCCTGCCTTTTTCGCCTCTTTAAAATTCATCTCTTCACAGTTTACCCGCTGGCTCTTGGCGATACAGTTATTTGCTACCTCTTCAACCCTGGCGATCTCTTCTTTTGTCAAACCTTTAAAGTGCGTAAAATCAAAACGGAATTTCTCTTCCGCCACCAGAGACCCCTGCTGCTGGACATGGCTTCCTAAAACCTCCCGCAAAGCCGCCTGCAATATATGCGTAGCAGTATGGTTCCTGGCAATATTCAATCTGCGCTTAACATCTATTTGGGCCGCCACCTTATCGCCTTTTTTAAAGCTGCCGGAGTTAACTTCTCCGATATGTAAAAAAACATTATCGATTTTCTGCGTATTTAAAACTTTAAAAATATTCGTTCCGCTTACTAATTCACCGGTATCGCCAACCTGTCCTCCGGATTCGGCGTAAAATGGAGTCCGGTCTAAAGCAACCTGGAAAAGACCTCCCGCTAAAGCCCCATTTACTTCTTTACCGTCTTTTAAAATAGCCAGGATTTTGGCTTCCGAGGAGCTCTCTTTATAACCGACAAACTTCGTAGCATTTAGCTTTAAGCCTAAACCCTTAGCATCAAAAACATCGCCTTTCATTGTGCTCTGTGATCTGGAACGTTCCCGCTGTTCTTCGAATTTCCTGCTGACAACATCAGCTATCGCAGCCAAATTATCAACATTTTGTTTTTTCAGGTATTTTTCTATCTCTTCCGAAGGGAATCCGTATGTATCATGCAGTTTAAAAACGGCTTCCCCTATTTCTTCTGCTCCGGCATTCAAAGGAATCTTAGCAAACAAAACTTCGCTTGAATTCAAAATATTAATAAAGTTTTTTTCTTCATTCAAAATAACCTGGGCAATGTCCTCCTGTCTGTCTTTCAAATCCGGATAAGGCGCCTGCATTATTTGTGCAAGCTGACCTACTAATGTATTTAAAAATGGCTTATTTATGCCCAGGCTCTTCAAATGCATAACACTCTTACGGATAATTTTTCTGACTATATACCCGCGGCCTTCGTTAGACGGAGTTATCCCGTCATATATCGAAAAAACCACCGCCCTCAGGTGATCCGCGATGGCATAAAAAAGCTTCTTGCTGTCTTGAAGGCTTATCTCAATTTCTACGCCGCGCTGGATCTCTTTTATTATCGGCTGGAATAATTCCGTTTCAAAATTATTCTGCTTGCCCTGCATAACCGCGGTCAGCCTCTCTAAACCCATCCCCGTATCGATATTCTTATTCGGCAGCGGCTCCAGCGAACCGTCATCCTTACGGTTAAACTGCGTAAACACAAGATTCCATATTTCAACAAACCTTCCGCAGCTGCAGGACGGATCACAAATCTTCTCCCCGCAGCCCACGCTGGATCCAAAATCATAAAAAATCTCCGAGCAGGGGCCGCAGGGGCCGTTTGGCCCTTTTGTCTTGGCCTCGGCAGGCCAGAAATTATCTTTATCCCCAAGCCTTACGATCTTTTTTTCAGGAATACCTATTTTATCCTTCCAGATATTATAAGCCTTATCATCTTCCTGGTAAACCGAAACCCAAAGCTTCTCCTGATCAATCTTTAACTCTTTAGTCAAAAACTCCCATGCCCAGGCAATCGCCTCCTCTTTAAAATAGTCTCCGAAGGAAAAATTTCCCAGCATCTCAAAAAAAGTATGGTGAGCGCTGGTTTTACCAACCTTATCCAGATCATCAGTGCGCAGGCAGCGCTGCGCTGTCGCCGCGCGCTTGAATCCTGAGTCAAATCCCATAAACTCTTTTTTGAACTGGTTCATCCCGGCGGGAGTAAACAATACCGTAAGATCATCTTTGGGGACCAAAGAATCGCTTTCAACAATCTTATGTTTCCTGGCCTTAAAAAATTCCAGGAACCTCTCTCTTAAACTATCCGCAGTCATATACAAGACGCTTTATGTATCTCTTTATATTTCTAAAGGTTACAAAACAATTACTTCCTCAATACATTACTAATCAAATCCGGCGAAAACCCCCTGCGCATCAAATAAGCGTATACCCGTGCCCTTGCCTTAAGCGGCTCTATATTTTTTAGTTTAGCCAACCTTTGTTCGGCTAATTGTTTGACTATACCGGCTTCGTCGTAATCCTCTTTTGCCTGAACAAAGGCTTCTTCAATAACCTGTTTATCCAACCCCTTCTGCATCAATTCCTGCTTTATCCTTCTTAAACCAAATGGCCGCTTAAGCCGGCTGGAAACCCAACCCCTAGCAAAAACGAGGTCATCAATAAAATGTTTATCCTTTAAGAAGTTTACCGTCTCTTGGGATAGCTCTTCGGAAAAACCTTTCTGCCTTAACCTCTGCGCCAGCTCCTTCTCACTGCGCAGACGGAACTTAAGCAACAGAAAAGCATACTCTTTAGCCTTGGAGGCCAAACCCTGCCTGGCCGGCAAGCAGGCATGGCCTTGTGGCGGCCTATGGCTTTGGCTATCGGAAGCCAAACCATGGCCTTGTGGCCTACTTGGCGAGGTCAAACTTCTTGCGCGATTCCTTTTCAATATCTTCCTGTAATTTCGGGTTTTCTTTTAAGAATTTTATTGCCGCCTCCCGCCCCTGGCCTAACTTTTTATCTTCAAAAGAAAGCCATGTCCCGGATTTAGCAATCACTCCTAAACTTACCGACGCGTCAATCACCGCGCCTGTCTTGGCAATCCCTTCATTGTGCATAATATCAAACTCTGCCTCGCGAAACGGCGGAGCTACTTTATTCTTAACCACCTTGACTCTGACATGATTACCAATGACCCTGTCCCCTTCTTTTAAATAAGCGATCCTGCGCACGTCCAGCCTTACCGACGAATAAAATTTAAGCGCGCGTCCTCCCGGAGTCGTCTCAGGCGAACCAAACATAACTCCGATCTTTTCTCTTAACTGATTAATAAAAATTACCGTGGTTCGCGACTTACTGATTGAGCCGGTTAACTTACGCAAAGCCTGGGACATTAAACGCGCCTGCAAGCCCATATGTGAATCACCCATCTCACCCTCAATCTCAGCGCGCGGGGTCAACGCCGCCACCGAATCGATTACCACTAAATCCACCGCGTTGGAACGCACCAAGGTTTCTGCGATCTCCAAAGCCTGCTCCCCGGTATCCGGCTGGGAAATTAAAAGGTCATCTAAATTCAAACCAATTATCTTGGCATAAGTCGGGTCAAATGCGTGCTCCGCGTCAATAAACGCCGCCACACCGTTTTTCTTCTGAATTTCTCTTATCGCCGTCAAAGTCAGAGTGGTTTTTCCGGAAGCTTCCGGGCCGAATATCTCGACTACTCTTCCGCGGGGCAGGCCGCCAACACCCAAAGCAAGGTCCAATGTAAGCGCGCCTGTTGATATAGTCTCAACATTGGCCTTGGTATGAGCGCCCAGCTTCATAATTGAGCCTTTGCCAAACTGCTTTTCTATCTGCGCCAGCGCTAACTCCAGCGCTTTCTGCCGGTCAGACGCCTCTCTTGCTTCTTCTTTCTTTTTTTCAACTACCATTCTATCCTCCATTGTTTAAATTTAGAAAATATTATAACCCACCCCTCCATAACTGTCAAACAATAAAAACCCTCCTTTCTACCCCAATTGACGCAGAAAGGAGGGAAATCTAACCCGCAAATTAACGTTACTCTTTATTTATTCAGCATGCTTCTTATACTTGACAATTCTTCTTTTAACCCTTCGATTTCCTCTTGTTGAGCCTTCAAAGCTTCCAAAAGCACAGCCGTAAATCTGTCATAAGCGATTGCCTTATACCCCTCTTTATCTTCTATAATCAATTCGGGGAACTCTTTCTCTACCTCCTGGGCAATCATACCGATCTGCCTGCCTTCAGGGAAATTATTCTCTTTAAACTCTTCCCTTCTCCAGTCGTACTTCACGCCCCTTAACCTTAATAACCGAGCAAGAGGATTATCAAGGGTGGTAATGTCCTTCTTCCATCTAAGATCCGAACCAGTCCATGCCCCTGCAAGACACCAAGCCGAGCCATTAACGGTTAATTTAAACGCCGGAATCAAATTCCCGATACCAACATTGCCGGCATTTAATTGCAATGTCAAATGCCGGGCTGTTGTTCCATCGCTATCAAATGCGTTAATAATCCCCCCTGCCGCGACACCAGGAGTATGATGACCGCTAAACTGCAAGCCCGTTGTCAAACCGTTTATAGTTTGCATAACAGAAAATTTTGAATGAGGAACCGCCGTGCCAATACCAACGAAACCATTGTTACCAACCCAAAGTCTGGTTGTAGCTTCATCCGATGTAGCGACCTTAAACGACGCCCCCGCACCAGCAGCCGATCCAGTTCTGACAAGAAGCCCCAGCCCGCCCCCTCCATTGTTCTGGATAATTTGGGTATAGTGAGTATTTGTGCTGGAACTAATATTTAATGTATCCACATTCCCGCTGCTGTTAATTTGCAGCTTAGCCGACGGAGTTATCGTACCTATGCCAACATTCCCCCTAAACCATGCATCTCCATTAGTAGTAGGCACATCAGCGGAAGTAAGGTTGCCATCGGCATTATTATCACCCACCCCAAGCCTGCTTGTCTGCAAAGCATTATAACTTCCGTAAGGTGAAGGATAATAGGTAGTAATGGTTATGGATTCCTGAGCAAACACAAGCGGAGCGCAAAGGACTAAAAAATAAAAAATTATTAAAACGTTTTTCAATAATCGGTCCATTTTCTCCCTCCTAGTAATATTTGATTAATTATATAAGAGTACCTGCAAAATGTCAACTAATTCCTGCTAAGTTTTCTGCTAAGTTTACAAACTTGAACCGACGACCGCATCCAACTCTCTTTTAATCGTCTTTAGCTTCTCAAACTTGACAAATTGCAGGTTTCTTAACCTGTCAGCCTCCGCGATAAGATACTCCCTCTCCCTGGCTAATCCGGCTATCCTGCTATTCTCAACCCTTAACCTGTTATCATAATCCGACCGCAGATCTGCGATATCTTCTTTACTCCGCGATAATTCGGCTTCATATTCTTCCTGCTCATTCTTAAGCTGTTGGGCTAACTCCTCCAACTGCGCGTCTTTCTTTCTGGATTCCTCATACACGGCGTTCAGCTGATTTTCATAAAAATAGTTTTCCTTCTGCAATTTACTAACCTGCTCGCTAAGCTTATTGATCTTTTCGCTCTTATCCGATAAATACCTGCTTAACCTTTCCCGGGTTTTTCTGCCCACAATCCCATCCGGACTTAAACCTTTCCTCCTCTGGAACTCTTTTACTGCCTGCTTTGTTTGGGGGCCGTTGATCCCGTCAATCGAACCCTTATAGAGACCGGAGTCCTTTAAAATCGCCTGGATGCCGGCAATATGCGAAACAGGATAAGCTGCCATATCCTCCGCGTGACCATAAGCCATAAAAAAGAATAAAATTATAAAAACCTGCAGTCCCGCGGTTTTCAGAAAAATATTTTCTTTCATTTCGATTATCGATTCTGTAATATTAGTTTACAAAAATTATAATTTTAACCGTAAAAATGCGCTTGTCAACAAATAATTGAATTTTGCATCCGGCCTCTCCTTGACATCGGCAAGAAATATGTTAGACTTAAAACAATATGGAAGAATTAAACAGATTAAAGATCGAACTTGAGCGCACCAAAATCGAACTGGGGATATTATACGAAATCTCCAATGCCATGCGCACCACCTTAAAACTGGATGAAATCCTCTACATCATTCTTACCGGCGTAACCGCGCATACCGGCTTAGGCTTTAACCGAGCAATGCTTTTCCTGGTCAACGAGAAAGAAAAAATCATCGAGGGTAAAATGGGCATCGGCCCGGAAAGCGGCGAAGAAGCTAACGCCGCCTGGACCAAAATTGAAGAAGAAAAAATGGACCTGGAAGATTTAATCAACGCCTTTAAAAACTCCAGCTCGGTATTGGAATCCGGTTTTAACCGCCAGGTCAGGAATTTAAAAGTATCCATGTACGACAAAGATGAAAACCCCCTGTCCTTAGCGGTCTTGGAAGGCATGCCCCTGCATTTGACCGGCCAGACTATCCAAAAATACCGCAACTCCCCCGTAATTAAAATGCTGGAAAGCAGCGAACTTTTACTTATCCCACTAAAGGCAAAAGACCGGGTAAACGGGATAATCGTCGCGGACAATTTCATCACTAACGATCCGATCACCAAAGATGATATCCGCATGCTCACCATGCTGGCTAACCAGGCGGGGTTGGCGATTGAGAACTCCCAGCTTTTTGAATTGACCGCGGAACGGGCGCACTCGGACTACCTGACCAACCTCTGGAACCACGGATACTTCCAATTCCTTCTGCAAATAGAACTGGAAAAAGCCAAAGTGACTAAAACTAAACTTAGCTTAATTACCATAGATATAGATAATTTCAAAATTTATAACGACACCCTGGGGCATCAGGCGGGAGACAAAATATTAAGAGATTTAGCGCAGCTTCTGCGCAATCAATCGCGCAAAATGGACCACGTCTGCCGTTACGGAGGCGAAGAATTTACCATTATCCTGCCGCAGACCGAACAGAAAGAAGCCTATATGATCGCCGAACGCCTGAGAGTGGATATTCAAAAATACCCCTTCTTGAACGAAGAAATCTTTCCCAATAAAATGCTGACGGTAAGCTTGGGGATTGCCACCTTCCCCGAGAATGGCTTGAACTCCGCGGAGTTAATTACCGTTTCAGATAAATCCCTCTACAAAGCCAAAAACCACGGTAAGAATACGACCTGCTGCGGTTAACCTTTAAGCCGTAACCGGCTGTTCCTGCTTTTGTTTATCCTGCGATAACTTTACCGAAACTATTTTTGAGACTCCCGACTGCTGCATGGTGATGCCGTACATAACACTGGCATTCACAATTGTTTTCTTATTATGAGTGATCACAATAAACTGCGAAGTCTTGGAAAATTCCTGCAAGACCCTGGAGAACCTGTCTACATTAGCCTCATCAAGGGCAGCGTCAATCTCATCCAGGATACAAAACGGCGAAGGCTTGACTTTGAAAATAGCGAAGATCAGCGCTATCGCCGACATACTCTTTTCCCCTCCGCTTAATAAGAGCACATTCTGTAATTTCTTCCCCGGAGGCCGGCAGACAATCTCGATCCCGGATTCAAGCGGGTCATTATCGTCAACCAAAAACAACTGCGCGTCCCCTCCGTTAAAGAGCAGGCGGAAATAATCCTTAAACTCCACCTTCACCTTTTCAAAAGTCTCCATAAACATCTGTTTTGTCGTGCGGTTGATCTTTAAGATCGCCTGGTGCAGGGACTCCTTGGCATTCACAAGATCAGTCTGTTGTTGAATAAGAAAATCATAGCGCTGTTTTAGCTCATCATACTCTTCAATCGCTACCAGGTTAACCGTACCGTAGGAATCCAGCTTCCTTTTTAATTCGCTGATTTCCGAGGACAAAACCTGAAGGTCTAATTCTTTAGCCGGCTCAACCAGAAGATCCAAATCGATCTTATACGCCGAGATCATCCTCTCTTTTATCGCCGAATAACGATAATCCAGGTCCTTATCCTGCATCTCCAAATCATGCAGTTGGTTTTTTATCTGCTCCAGGTGTTTACGGTCAACCTCGATTCTTTTAGTTACCCCGGCCGTTCCGCTGGATACCTCATTATACTTAAACTCAACATCCGCTAAACTTAGCTTCTTTTCCTTGATCTGCTCTTCTGACTCATTAATTTTATTCTGGCAATCAACAATCTCAACCCCTAACCCCTGCTGGCGTTCTTTGGCCTCAACTATCTGCCTCTCGATATTCTCAAGGCTGGCCTTATCCTGGCAATAAGTTTCATCAAGGATCTTTAAAGTTGCCGCGTCGGAGCTAAAACGCTTATTCAAGGCCTCAATCTCCGTCTTGGTCTGGGTAATTAAAACCAACACCTCTTCACGCGCCTTGCTGTTTAAAGAAATGCTGTCTTCCTCCTGTACGATTAAATCCTGCTTAAACCTCTCTTCATTATTTAAACTGACAAGCCGGCCTTGAGCATCGGCTAAGTTTTGCTCAATCGCGGAGATCTCCCGGGCCACATCCGCCAACTCCATAACGATGACATCCTCTTCATCTTTTATTTTATTAAACTGCTCCAAAGTCGTAGCGTGGCTGGATTCCTTATTGGCCAAAGCAATCTCATGGTTACGCAGCTCCTGCTCCAATTCATCCGACATCTTGGTTAATTCTGAAATACAAGTCTGGCGCAGCAGCTTCCTGTTCTTTAGCTCCCCAAGGTTTTCTTCAAGGTTGGCGATCTTTTCGCTGATATTCTGAGTGTCTAACTCAATGGGTTTGGCCTCTCCGCTTATCCTGAAGGCCGCCGGACCAAAATGCGCCCGGTCTTCATCGCTTAAAGCCGATTGATTCTGGATCTTTACCACCAGGCCGGTAGCGCCTTCCTTAGGCAGGTTATCCAGGTAAATCACCGCGTTAAGCGACTCACCGATATCGTCATATTTATTCTTCAGCTTCTCCAGGAATTCTTTGTGCGAAACCAAAGTAAGCTTTTCGTTTTCAAGCTTAGTAATCTCCTGGGTAATCCCGTTTAAATTTAATCCTTCATGCTCAAGGCTAGACTTCACATTAGCGATTCTTTGCCTGAAATCCTCCACTAGCTGCCGGGTGTTGGAGAGCTCCTGGGTAACTTTATTCAAGGCCTCTTCAGAGATGACCTTTTCTTCGTAAACCTTCGCCTTCTCGATCTCCAGCCTCTTTTTGCGCGCCAGGAATACCTGGTGCTTGGAATTAAGCTCACTTACTTCATTATGAGTATTTGAAATTCTGGTCTCCAAATCCAGGATAAGCTTTTTGCTCTCGGAAATAGCCTCAAGAGAGCTTTTAATAGAAGAGCTAAGCTTATTGATCTCCTCTTCTTTCTGCCATAGCACAGACTGCTTCTCTTCTATGTTCTGCTTCAGGCTTGAGTATTCAACGCGAACCTTCTCCAGCTTTTCTTCATCCTGCAAGAGTTTGCTTCTTGCCTGCTCGATCTGGGACTCCAAAACCCGGCTATTTTCTTCAAGCTCCGCGATGCGCTGCTGGTTAAAAGCGATATGCTCGTTATTGCGCACCAGGCTATTCTCCAGGTTAAGTATTTGGCTGCGCCCCTCCATCAAACTTTCTTCCAGCGCCTTTAATTCAGACTGGCGGTTAGCAATCTTAGCCTCAAGTTCGGCGACCGCATCCGCTAATACTAAATCCTCTTTCTTCAAATTCTCAAGCTTTCCGGCAATCTCATCCCTTTGCTTAATAAAATTATTTTTATCCGTCACTGCCAGGTCAGTTTCTTTTAATTTTAACTCCTCAAAGACCTCTTTATACCTGCGCGCTTTATTTGCCTGGCGTTCAAGCGAGCTGATCTGCCGCTTGACCTCGGTGACAATATCATTTACGCGCAGCAGATTTTGCTCTGTCTCATCCAGTTTGCGCGTGGTTTCCCTCTTCTGGGCTTTATATTTACTTATGCCGCTTGCCTCATCAAAAACCATGCGCCGGTCTTCCGGACGACTGCTTAAAACCAAATCTATCTTTCCCTGCGCGATAATGGAATAACTTTCCGCTCCTATCCCCGTGCCTAATAACAAATCCAGTATATCCTTAAGCCGGACAACAGCCTTATTCAACAGGTACTCGCTTTCGCCGCTTCTGAAAAGCCGGCGCGTAATCAAGACCTCCGGATGGTCAACATTAAAAAAACGAGTAGAATTATCAAAAGCCAAGCTCACCTCGGCCATACTCAACGGCTCTTTATTGTCCGCGCCGTTAAAAATAACATCCAGCATCTCTGAGCCGCGCAGCGACTTTGCCGACTGCTCTCCTAATACCCAGCGGATTGAATCAAAGATATTTGACTTTCCGCAACCATTTGGGCCAACCACCGCCGTAATCCCCGGTTCAAAATTAAGCACGGTCTTATCGCAAAATGACTTAAAACCCAAAAGCTCTAATCTTTTAAAATACATGATTAACTCCCTTTCTAATGTGTTTGTGACTGTTGGCCTTCAAGCCAATCATCAATTTTATCTTTTTTAAAGCGCCATTGCCCGACGAGCTTTAGCGCCGGTATCTTATTATGCTTTAGCCAATCATAAATAGTCCTACGGGTTACTTTTAAATAATCCGCCAGATCTTCAATAGTCATCAAATTTGTATTTACCATAACCCCTATTCTCCTCGTCATTGCAAGGACGAAAACGAAGCGACCGAGGGCGAAATGCCCGAGGAAGTGCCTAGCCCATCAGGGCCAGGCCAATCTGGAAAATATTATAAATAACTTTAGCAATCTTGTCAAGGAAAATCTTTACATTCTTTAACATATAGCTGAAATTAGGATTGTTCTAGAGCAAAACACTGCATATTCCTGCAAAGTAGACAGTATACGTAACCCTATACATGGCATCAAGTTAACCAACAAATACTTTTAAAAATTGAAGTTGGATCTAATTTCGGGTAAGCTTATTTTCGCAGAGATGACTTGAAGGCTTGAATTAAAGCAGGAACAACCTGGAACAGATCACCGACAATTCCGTAAGTAGCTACCTTAAAAATCGGAGCTTCGGGATCTTTATTGATGGCGATAATAATCTTCGAGGATTGCATCCCCACAAGATGCTGTATCTGGCCGCTTATTCCGCAGGCAATATAAATCTTCGGCGCGACGGTCCTGCCGGTCTGTCCAACCTGGTGCGAATAAGACATCCAGCCGCTATCCACTGCCGCCCGGCTTGAGCCGACTGCCGCGCCCAACACATGCGCCAATTCTTCCAGCAACTTGAAATTCTCAGCTCCTCCCATACCTCTGCCTCCGGATACAATAACATCCGCTTCGGATAAATTTACCGTAGACTCAATTTCTTCGATGATATCCAAAAGCTTCGTGCGCGAGACATAAAGAGAATTGTCAAAATTTTCCCGGATAACTTTACCCTTACGTTTTTTATCCGCGAGCATCGGCGCAAATACTTTATGCCGCACTGTTGCCATCTGCGGCCGGTAATTCGGGGAAATAATTGTCGCCATAATATTTCCGCCAAAAGCCGGTCGTGTCTGTAATAGTATCTTTTTGTCAGGTTCGATGTCTAGACCAGTGCAATCCGCGGTTAATCCGGCTTTAATATTTATCGCCACGCGCGAAATTAAAGACCTGCCTATATTTGTCGCCCCGCATAAAAGAATCTCAGGTTTATATTTTCTTACCAGTTCAACTAAAATATTCGTATACGGTTCATCCTGGAAATTCGCCAGCGCCGGATCCTCTACCAGATATATGTTATCCGCCCCGCAAAAGATCAGCTCATCCAGTTGGTCCTCTAATTTGTTGCCAATCAAAACCCCGCTCACCTGACAATTTAATTTCTTGGCCAACTCCTGCGCCTTGCCTAACAATTCATACGAAACCGACTGCACTCTGCCGTTCTTCTGCTCGACAAAGACCCATATGCCCTTATAACCTTTTATATCCGGCAAATCACATTTAGCCGGAGTCTTCTCCAACAAAACTGCCTTAAACTTACAGGCGTCCTTGCAGGCTCCGCAAAGAGTGCATTTATTTAAATCGATTACCGCCTTCTTCTGGCTTCGGCTATCGGAGGCCGAACCACTGCTCCCTAGCTTGTGGCTTCGGCTATCGGAGGCCGAACCACTGCTCCCTAGCTTGTCCATTATGCGGATGGCGTCAAACGGACAGGCCTTTACACAAAGAGAGCAACCCGTGCATTTCTCAATAATAATCGAAATCGACATTTTAATTAACCTCAGCCCTCACTAAATCCACTAATTGCCTGGCTATATCAGGAATCTCGCCCGTAAGCATCTGTCCGCCAACCCTGGGAGTAGGAGTAAATATCTTCACAACCTGGGTAGGTGAGCCGCACAAGCCAATCTGCTGCGGATCCAACTGTAATTCTTTCTGGGTAAAAGTAGTAATCTTAGCCGACTTTGCTTTCATCAATCCTCTTAAAGAAGGAATTCTCGGTTCATTGATCTCTTTAACTACGGTTAAAAGCGCTGGCAGCGGAGTCTCGATGATTTCAAATCCTTCCTCCAGCATCCTCTCAACCTTCATCAATTTATCAGTTGCCTCTTCTATTTTTTTTACATAAGTTACCTGCGGAATATTTAAATGCGTGGATATCCCCGGCCCAACCTGCGCCGTATCCCCGTCTGAAGCCTGTTTGCCGCAAATAATCAGATCAAAGGCGCCCAACTTCTTAATCGCTCCCGCCAAAGTATAGCTGGTTGCCCAGGTATCGCTTCCGGCAAAAGCGCGGTCGCAGACCAGGAATCCTTCATCAGCCCCCATAGATATTGCTTCGCGCAAAGCCCCATCCGCCTGCGGCGGCCCCATTGTTAAAACAGAAACCTTGCCCCCGAATCTTTCCTTAAGCCGCACCGCCTCTTCAATCGCATACATATCAAAAGGATTAATAATCGATTTTACCCCTTCGCGCATGAGCGTATTTGTTTCAGGATTAATCCTTACTTCAGTTGTCTCAGGGACCTGTTTTATACAAACTACTATATTCATCTTTTATACCTGCCTCATATATTACTTACTCAAACTTACTTACTTTTACTTATCATTAACTATAATTACCTATATTTTAGCCATTTCTTTGATCAATGCCAAAGCGATAATATTGCGCTGCACCTGATTTGTCCCCTCGTAAATTTGGGTGATCTTGGCATCGCGCACATATTTCTCAATCGGATAATCCTTCATATAACCATACCCGCCGAATAATTGCAAAGCATCCACCGTAACCTTCATCGCGACATCCGAAGCATACATCTTGGCCATCGCGGATTCTTTTGCCACATCTTTGATTCCGGCATCAACCATCCTGGCAGTTGAATATACCAGGCCGCGCGCTGCCTCAACCTCAGTTGCCATATCCGCCAGCATCCACTGGATTCCCTGAAAACTTGAAATAGGCTTACCAAACTGCACCCTCTCACGCACGTATTTTACTGCCAACTCTAACGCACCTTGAGCGATACCTAAGGCCTGAGCAGCGACTCCCGGACGCGACATATCAAAAGTCTTCATCGTCACGATAAAACCCATACCCTCTTTAGAAAGCAGGTTCCTTGCGGGAATTTTGCAGTCCGTAAAGATTAACTCGCGCGTACTCGATGCCCGGATGCCGAATTTATCCTCTTTCTTTCCGAAAGTAAAACCCGGCGTACCCTTCTCTACAATAAAAGCTGAAGCCCCACGGGCGCCTTTTGACTTATTAGTCATGGCAATCACAACATAAGTCTCTGCGTCTCCGCCATTAGTAATAAAATGCTTCAGACCGTTTAAAATATAATAATCGCCTTCTTTTTTGGCGGTAGTCTTAATCCCTGAAGCGTCGGATCCAGCCTCCGGCTCGGTAATCGCGAATGCCGCTACCTTCTTGCCTTTCGCCAAATCCGGCAGGTATTTCTTCTTCTGCTCATCATCCCCGAATAAGACAATCGGAAAAGTCCCTAAAGCGCTGGCAGCATAGCAAACCGCGATACCCCCGCAGGCGCGGGAAAACTCTTCAGTAGCAAGACATAAATTAAAAACGCTGGTGGCAAACCCGCCGTACTCCTCAGGTATAAATAAACCAAACATATCAGATTCAGCCATCACCTTTAAAACATCCCAGGGATACTCTTCACTGATATCATATTTAGCCGCAGCCGGACGGATCTTATCTTCGGCAATCTTATGCGCCAACTCCTTGATCATCTTCTGTTCCTCAGTCAACAAATAATCCATTCTTCCTCCCGTATGTAGGGACGTTTCTGTCCCCAAAGCAAGACCTGTCCCTGACCTAAAGCTAAAAGTGTCCCCTTAAACCTACCCCCTATCTGGGGCTTGTAATTTAACAGATTTAAAAATTGTACCACATTATTTAGATTTTACAAGATTTTTAACAGGGCAATTTCCTGGCAGTTGGGGAATTTACAGCAGTTAATGCATTCCGCCCAGATCTTATGTGGCAGAGCGTCATGTTTAATCTTTCTAAAACCTAACTTTTTAAAAAACTCCGGCTTATATGTTAAAACAAAAATCTTCTTTGCCCCCATAACCCTGGCTTCCGCAAGGCAAGCTATCACCAGGTCGCGTCCGATACCCTTGCCCTGCTTATTCTTAGCAACCGCCAAAGATTTAATTTCCGCTAAGTCATCCCAGGAGATATGCAGCGCCGCGCATCCGGCTAACTTACCTTTATCTTCATATACCCAGAAATCCCTTATATTCTCATAAAGCTCATTCAGCGAGCGGGGCAGCATCTCATCCCGCCTGGCAAAACAAGCAATTAACTCCTGAATTTGCTTTATATCGTTTATCCTGGCTTTTCTAATCATACTTTTTCGTCCGTTACTTTATCTCCGTGCCTTTTGCCACCACCACAATTCCCGACGCGCTGACAAAGAATCTTTTTTTGTCTTCTTCCAGATTAAAACCGATAATCATCCCCTGCGGGATATTCACATCTTTATCGATAATCGCCCGCTTAATCTTAGCGTACCTGCCGACATTGACGCCTTCCATAAGAATCGAATCATATACTTCAGAGAAACTATTTATCCTTACATTAGGCGATAGTATTGAACGCTGCACACGGCCCCCGGAAACCACGCAACCCTCAGAAACCACAGAATCAAGCACCAGCCCAACCCTTCCTTCTTCACGGTCTCCTGAATGCACGGTCTTGACCGGCGGATATTGCTCCTGGAATGTCCTTATCGGCCACTCCTGGTCATAAAGGTTGAATGTAGGATTAACTTGGATCAATTCCATATTCGCTTCATAATAAGCGTCGATCGTGCCGATATCTCTCCAATAACCTTCATTTTTGTCTTTGCCGCGGAAATTATAAGCAACAACCTTCATCCCCTTTTTTAACATCTTCGGAATAATATCTTTTCCAAAATCATGCGAAGATTTATTATCCTTAGCATCCTCAAGCAGCTCCTGCATCAGGACCGACTGTTTAAATACATAAATCCCCATTGAACCGTAGATCTGGTCCGGCTTTCCGGGGATAGTTTTAGGATTGGAAGGTTTCTCGTAAAAACCCGTTACTTTTCCCGCTGAATCCACCTCAACCACCCCAAGATGCCTGGATTTACTCTTTTCTACTTCCACCACCCCCACCGTAAGGTCAGCGCCTTGTTCATGGTGCACATCGATCATAGAATAATAATCCATTTTATAAATATGGTCTCCGGCCAAAATCAAAACTTCATCCGGACGGTCCATTTCTAGCGTATAAAGGTTCTGATAAATCGCATCAGCTGTCCCCATATACCAGGAATCACCTATGCGCTGCTGTGCGGGAAGCAGCTCTATAAATTGTCCCAGCTCCGAAGGCAGGAAATTCCAGCCCAGGCGGATATGCCTCTGCAAAGACGCTGATTTGTATTGAGTGAGGATATAAATCTTGCGCAATCCCGAATTAATGCAATTGCTTAAAGTAAAATCAACAATCCGGTATATCCCGCCAAAAGGCACCGCCGGCTTAGTGCGGTCCTTAGTCAAAGGAAGAAGCCGTTCTCCTTTTCCACCGGCCATAATGAATGTCAAAACTTTGCGCATCATTTTAAAAACGCTCCGATTATACCGTGCCTGATCATCATCACCGCGATAGCCGCCAGCAATATATACATTATCTTAGAAAAAGCCCTTGTTCCGCTGGGGCCGAATACCTTCATAATTGTATCAGTCTTGACCAAAGTAATCCAGACAAAAAACATATTTAATATCAATGAAACTAAAGTTACCGCCGCGCCAAAGCTGTTCATCATCATTAGCGTGGTAGTCAAAACCGCCGGCCCCGTTATTAATGGCGTGCCCAGCGGGAATACCCCCATATCTTTATCATGAGAACTGGTCAATACG
>Ga0265297_10004458_pt1 | contig 22870 bp, 26 predicted proteins | sample Munlanlwell13791_FD_192502 | JGI IMG/M metagenome (GOLD analysis project Ga0265297, IMG submission 192502) | Leachate microbial communities from a municipal landfill in Southern Ontario, Canada - Leachate well 137-91 | ecosystem: Engineered > Solid waste > Landfill > Unclassified | place... | reverse complement strand
CTTTTCGGGACGAATAAAGAAGTCAGCGATAAAGAATTGGAAAAGGCTTTGAAGATGGCCCGAGTCGATGAATTCCTGGGGAGTATGGAAAACGGGCTCGATACGGTCATTGGGGAAAGGGGAGTGAAGCTTTCCGGAGGAGAGCGTCAGAGGGTCGGGATTGCGAGAGCTCTGGTCAAAGACCCTTCCATATTGATCTTCGACGAAGCCACTTCCAGTTTGGACGTGGAGAACGAGGCGATTATAAGGGAGTCGATAGAGAAGGCCTCCGAAGGAAGGACGACGATCATCATCGCCCACAGGCTATCAACCATCAAGGATGCCGACAAGATCATCGTCATGGAAAAGGGAAGGATAGTGGGGCAGGGGACCCATGACGAGCTCCTGAAGGAAAACGAGATATACAGGAACATGATCAACATCCAGACAGTCATCGTCGGAGGGAACTAAGCAAAACGCCGCAAAAGGCGTTTTTCGCTTCTTAATGATAAGTAGTGTGTTAACATTGATTGTTAATAAGTATAATTGACAAATTTTTAATCTTGTGGTAATATTTTTACCACAGGGTCTAAGTTCTTTAACAGTCCAATAATTATAATAAATACTTCAAAATATGAAAAAAGTATTGTTAAATTTTGGAGAAAGTCTTAAGAAGCTGAGACTAGATGCAAATTTAACGTTAAGAGATATTTGTAAAATTGTTAGCTATGATCCAAGCAACTGGAGTAAGATAGAAAGGGGAGTAATGGCCCCGCCTAAGGATGCCAAACTTTTAGAAAATTGGGCCGAAGCTTTAAAGCTGGCCAAAGAATCTAAAGAATATAGTCAATTTATGGACGAAGCTAAGGTCGCTCAGGGGTCTATCCCTGAAGACATCTTAGCTGACGAAAATATTATTGATTATTTGCCGGCATTTTTTAGAACGGTGAGAAATAAAAAACCAACAAAAGAAGACATAGATCTTCTTATAAGCGTCCTAAAGAACAAATGACAGTTCCTTATTATTCAGACATAGATATAAAATCAAAAGCGGATGATTTTAGATTGAAATATTGGGGAAAGGATATTCCTATCGATATAGAAATGGTTGCTGAAAAGGAATTAGGTATTAAAATAATACCAATTCCTAATTTAATAAGGTTGGCGTCTGTTGATGCTTTAATTACGTCAAAATGGGACATTGTCTTTACCGATGATTTTTATTATTCCGAAAGGGAAAATCGTTTTAGATTTTCCCTAGCTCATGAGTTGGGTCATTATGTTTTGCATAAAGAAGTTTATGAAGCTTTTGGTATTAAAAACATAGATGATTATAATAAATTTTTTAACGATATGACTCAAGAAAATTATAGCTTATTTGAGAGTCAGGCGAATCGTTTTGCTAATTATTTATTAATACCCGCTGATATTTTATGTGAAGAAATAAAGAATATTATAAATGGCAACGAAGAATATAAGATTTTTAAAAAAGTAGAAAACAAAATTAACTATCTTGCATATTCGTTGTGTGATAAGTTTAAAGTCAATGAAACGCCGATGGAAATAGCTATAAAGAAATCAATAGACAGGGGCGACATAGAACTGTAGTCATAAAAAACAAAAACACCCCTGAGGGGGTGTTTTTGCAATACTTGGTGACTAACGGGATTTGAACCCGTACAAACATCTCCACAGGATGTTGTGCTGCCATTACACCATAGCCACCACGGGATCTGTGTCCCCGGTGCGAATCGAACGCACAACCTACAGATTAGAAGTCTGTCGCTCTGTCCAATTGAGCTACGGGGACTCGATACATCTTTCATACCAAAAATAAGGTTAAAAGGCAAGGAATGTTTTTTGACTGATGATGAGAAAGATGATATAAAAAGGGAGTAGCCGGGGCATAGTGAAACGGCTATCACGAGTCCTTTGGGAGGATTTATTCTGAGTTCGAATCTCAGTGCCCCGAAAGGATAGTAGCGCGAGTGTAGCTCAATGGCAGAGCGATAGCCTTCCAAGCTATACATGAGGGTTCGATTCCCTTCACTCGCTCCAATTAAATGGAAAAACAAAAGCTAAAAGTCGCTGTCGTCGGCGGTGGGGTGATGGGGCTGTATATCTCCTGGAAATTGGCGGAAGCGGGACACGAGGCCTCTCTTTTCGATAGGAAGAAAGAGGATGTCTTGGGCAAGAAATGCTGTTCGGCTCTGGTTTCGGAGAGGATAAAACAATTTGTTCCCATAGACGATGACTGCATGGAGAACGAGATAACATCCTGCGTCATCAATTTTCCCAAAGGCAAGGTCAAGCTGAATTTCAGCCCCAAGCATCTGGCTTTGAAAAGGGAGTCGGTCATAGCCAGATTGCTCGAGCTGAATCAGAAAGCCGGGACAAGGATCGTCCTGGGACAGGAAATCAAGAGGGCGCCTCAAGGATTCGACAGGGTTATCGGATGCGACGGCGCCTTTTCGATTGTGAGGAGGAGCTTGGGTCTGCCCGATCCGGGGATAAGGAACGGGATACAGGTCTATTCTTTAATGAAGAGCAATTCGCACATAACCCAGACGTATGCCTTTGACGACCTTTCGGGATTCTGCTGGAAGATTCCCAAGGGGGAGAAGATAGAATACGGAGCGATGGGAACCAGGGAAGAGGTAGAGAAAAAAGTCAACAAGATATTAGATATAGAGGGAGTTGAGAAAGACACTGTTTCGGCTGCGGTCATCCCTTGCCCCCGCTTTCCTCTTTTTAATGCCGGCCTGATCTTTCCCAAAGAGAAGAATATCACCCTTTGTGGGGATGCGATGGGATTGACCAAGCCCTGGAGCGGGGGAGGGATAATCTGGGGGCTCCATGCTGCCGACATATTGGTCAAGACGTTTCCCGATTTCAGGAAATACAGGAAGGAGACGGTAAGGTTCTTCAGGTTCAAGATATTGAAAGGCCAGATATCCAATTACCTGGTTCAGACGATAGGGAAGAGGCTTCCTCAATTATTGCCTAAGGAAATGAAATATGACAACGATTTTCCATCGTTTTCGGTTGCTTTCAAGAGGGAAAAGTGATAGTGTTTAGGCATATTTAGGAGAGATGCCTGAGCGGTTTAAGGGGACGGTTTCGAAAACCGTTGTGGGAGAAATCCTACCGTGAGTTCGAATCTCACTCTCTCCGCTTAATACATCAAAAAGGTATGGCAGAAGACAATAAACAATCCAATTTCGTCATGAGGCCGCCGGTGGTGGTTGTTTTGGGCCATATCGATCACGGCAAGACATCGCTTCTGATGGCTATCCGTGATTTCAAGGTTTTGGAAAAGGAGTCGGGAGGTATCACCCAGCATGTCGGAGCGTACCAGATAGAACACAATAATAACAAGATAACTTTCATCGATACTCCCGGACACGAATCGTTTTCGGCGATAAGGAGCAGGGGATCGAAACTGGCGGACATCGCTCTTTTGGTCATCGATGCGGCCGAGGGAATAAAGAAGCAAACCAAAGAAGCGATAAACCACATAAAGAGCGCCAATCTTTCTTTGATTGTCGTTTTGAATAAAATAGACAAGCCCGGAGCCAATCCGGAGATGGTCAAGCTGCAGTTGAGCAAAGAAGACATCTTAGTCGAGTCGTACGGAGGCAAGGTTCCGTCAGTCGAAATATCGGCCAAGACGGGGCAGGGAATCACCGATCTTCTGGATATGATCCAGCTGGTGGCCGAAGTCGAGGAATTGAAGGCGGAAAAAGGGATCAAGTCGGAAGGAACCATCATAGAATCTTATCTCGATCCCAAAAGAGGCCCCACCTCAACCGTCCTCATAGAGAACGGGACATTGAAACAGGGAGACATCATCGGAACGGATTCGGCCATAGGCAAGGTCAAGAATCTGGGCGACTTTTTGGGAAAAGATATGGGAGAAGCCAACCCTTCCGATCCGGCCGTCATCGTCGGATTTGAATCGGTTCCTTCGGTCGGAGAAAAATTTCATGTCTACGACTCTTATTCCGAAGCCGAGAGCAAGTTGAAACCGAAAGAATTGAAGAGCGACATCGCCGAAGTCGATCCGGACAAGAAATGCTTGAACCTCATAATCAAGGGAGATGCTCAGGGATCGCTCGAAGGGATTGTCGAGGTCTTGAAGACTTTGCCCCAGGAAAATGTCTGTCTGAGGGTGATCAAGTCGGAAGTGGGGGACATAACCGAGGCCGATGTGAAGATGGGAAAGACTAGCGAAGCGGTCATCATCGCTTTCAGGGTCAAGAAGGACAAGGTTGCCGAAATTTCAGCCGAGAACAATAAAGTCAAGGTATATGATTTCAGCATTATCTACGAATTGGCCCAGAAGGTGAGGGAATTGATGGAAAGGAAGCTGGTCAAAGAGAAAGAAAGAACTGATTTGGGGAAGATCGAGGTCTTGGCCATCTTCAGGACGGAGAAGAACAGGCAGATCGTGGGAGGGAATGTCATTGACGGCGAAGTTCAAAAAGGAGTATCTCTGGAAATATTCAGGAATGGAGAAAAGGTGGGGCAGGGGAGGATAGTCGAACTGCAGTCGAATAAGAAAGATTTCGACGTGGTCAAGAAAGGAAAAGAGTGCGGCATCCTCTACCAGGGTTCGGAGAGGATAAAGGAAGGAGACGAGCTTGTCGTGTATAAGGAAGAGTACGTCCAAACAGAGCTGTAATATGTTCAGAATAGAAAAAGTCAACAGCATAATAAGGGAAGAGTTGGGCAAGTCGATCTTGAAGGAGATAGACATATTCCCGGGCATACTCCTGACGATAACCAGGGTTGAGTGTTCAAGAAACCTCTTTTTAGCCAAGGTGTATATTTCCGTCATTCCCGAAGACAGGTTCGAGGAAGTCCTTTCCTTGTTGAACAGGCATATATACGATCTCCAGCAGATATTGAACAAGAAGCTCCAGATGAGGCCGGTGCCAAAGATAGAGTTCTTTAAGGAGACTAAGACGAAGGAAGCGGGAAGGATAGACGAACTGCTGATGAAGATCCAAAAAGAGGATGAGCGATAAAACAATATATGCATTTATAGACGCTTCAAACCTCTGGGCAGCCCAGAAATCCAAAGGAAGATTCTTCGATTATGAAAAATTGAGAGATTTCTTAAAAAAAGAACTCAGTGGCGCATCTATACAGATTTTTTATTATACGGCTTATCCGGCAGAAGGAACGAGAGAGTACAGCTTGGATGGAAAGCATAAATTCCTCACTTTTCTTAAAAAGGGCCTTGGATTTATAGTGCGTAAAAAAGAGCTGAAGAGGATTTTTACGGCTACCGATTCCGGCCAGGTGTTCGAAGAAAAAGGGAATATGGATGTCGAGATAACAATAGACGCCATACACCATATTAAAAAATATGACATCGCGGTTCTGTTTTCCGGTGATTCCGATTTTCTGGCCTTATTGAAATATTTAAGAAAGGGTGGAAAGTCCGTTTATGTCTTTTCGTCCAAAAACAATATTTCCGAAGAATTGAGGACTGGCGGAGACGGGTATTTCGATGTTCTACAGATTGATGGGGATATTTGGGGAAGGGAACTGAGGCACCGTGAAGAAATCAAAAAAGCAACCCTCCGCAAGGAAGGTTGCCCTTAGATGTAATACCCTTTCAGTTCTATGGAAAACCGAAAGACATTGTCATTATACGGGATTATTCTTATCGAGTCAATAGGCGAGATATTGAAAAAAGGGATTAAAATTGCTATTGTTTCCTTGTATCAGGGCGTGGTGGCCAAGCAGTAAGGCAAGAGTCTGCAAAACTCTCATACGCGGGTGCAATTCCCGCCCACGCCTCCATATGCCTCGGTGATGAAACTGGTAAACATACAGCACTTAAAATGCTGCGGGTAACACCCTTGTGGGTTCGAGTCCCACCCGAGGCACTGAAATCGGTTGACATCCTTAACAGCAAAGGTTAAAATATCCTTAATGAAACTGGATTTTAAGGAGAAATATCTTGTTGAAAGATCATTCACTCTGATCGAGCTTCTTGTCGTAATAGCGATAATCGGCATCATCTCGGGCTTGATTATCGTCACCATGTCGGGAGCGACTACTTCCGCCAACGACGCAAGGAGGAAGAACGATATTTCCGCTTTGAAAAAAGCTCTCACCATATACAGCACCCTGAACGGGTTGGCGTACCCGATCGAATCCACTCCCTGCAACATCGGAGCCCCCTCGGGATCTTCTCCTTGTTCCACTCTCGCTTCAGCAATCGCAGACAATCTTCCTACCCTTCCTCTCGACCCATCAGGCCAATACTACAAATACGCCTCTGACGGAACGACATACGGCATCATGGCCGATTCTGCTTTAACAGACATCGACGGCAACAAATACGGTACGGTCACGATAGGGAACCAGACCTGGATGGCTGAGAACCTCATGACCACCAGGTACAGGGACGGGACACCTATCACGTATGCCTCGACCTGGAGCGCCGACGGCGGATACTACGGCTATCCTCCCAACATCGGGAACACGGCAGAAGAGACTCCGGCCAATATCCAGTCGAACAAACTGGGCTTCGTCTACCAGTTATCCGCAGTCAACAGCTCCCATGGACTCTGTCCCTCGGGATGGCATGTACCCTCAGATGCGGAGTGGAAGACCTTGGAGATGTTCCTCGGCATGAGCGAGACAGACGCAAACCTCACCGGGTGGACCAGGGGAACGAGCGAAGGAAGGAAGCTCAAGGAAGCGGGAACGACTTGGACCGATCATGCGAACAGAGGCACCAACGCCTCCCTTTTCACCGCCGCTGGTTCCGGCCGCCGGGGGCCCACGGGTTCTTTCAATAATCGTTCCACGCTCACGTACTTCTGGGCTTCGGGGGCGTCTGGCTGGATCCGCGCTCTGGATTATTCCTACGCCACGGTTTACCGCAGTACGGGTTCGGCGGCTAACGGGTTTTCCGTTCGCTGCCTCAAGGACTGATTCTCCCATCCGACTATTTGACTATTCCGCCGCGAAAAAATAAAGGTAATTGAAACTCAACAACGTATGAGTACGTATACTTCTCTCGCAGTGTACAAAGCGAGCTATGATTTCTTGATATTGCTGATAAATCTGACTAAAAATTTTGACAGGGAGTATAAATATACCATCGGAGAAAATGTGAAAAAGGAAGCGATGGAAATGATGAAGAATATATACCGGGCTAATAGCAGCGAGGATAAGCCAGGGTTGATACAGGCGGCGAGGGAGAATATAGAAATGATCCGCCTTGACTTGAGGGTCCTCCAGGACCTGAAGCAGCTGAATCTCAGGAAATTCGTCTTTCTCAATGCCAGAGTCGAGACAGTGTCGAAGCAGCTCGTCGCTTGGCAGAGGTCTTTTAACAGTGCGGGCCGGAGTTGACCTTGGTCAAGGCTAAGGCAAGCGAGCCCAAATCAGTCCAATAATCCTCTCGCTTCAAGCGAGGAATACAATTCCCGTTTTCCGTTCAAGGGATTCGGGAAGAATCCAGCGATTATTTTTGCGCTAGGCGGAGAGCGTGCTGCCCGGCAACCGGGGGACCACGGGTTCTTTCAATAATCGTTCCACGAACACGAACTTCTGGGCTTCGGGGGCGTCTGGCTGGAACCGCAATCTGAATTATTCCAACGCCACGGTTAACCGCAATACGAATTCGGCGGCTAACGGGTTTTCCGTTCGCTGCCTCAAGGACTGTTTTATTCTTCGGGCATTTAACGGCCGAAGATTTTATTCCGACATGGAAAATAGCCGCAGAATGGAAATGGCATGCGATTTGTTCCGGGCATACTACGATGCCCGAAAGAACAAGGGGCGTTCTTTCAGCGCCCTTTCTTTCGGAATGGATTACGAAACAAAGCTTTTCGATCTTCTCGATGACATTATTGGCGGGAGGTATGCCATCAGCCCGAGCATCTGTTTCGTCTGCTCAAAGCCCTTGAAAAGAGAGATTTTCGCCGCCAATTTCAGAGACAGGATAGTCCATCACTTTATTTACAACTATATCAATCCCGTTTTTGAACGGTTGTTCATAAACGATGCCTATAGCTGCCGGAGAGGGAAGGGAACATCATACGGCATCAGGCGGCTCGATCATTTCATCCGTTCCTGCTCCGGGAATTACAAGAAGGATTGCTATATACTCAAGCTGGATATCAGGGGATATTTCATGTCCATCAATAAGCATATCCTTTATCAGAAGGTCGAAAAGGCGTTAAGCCGTTTCCGAGGAAAGGTAAGGTTCGACATGTCTTTGGTTTTGAGCCTTATTCGCCATATTATATTCCATGATTCAATCAAAGGGTGCATTCTGAAAGGGAAGAAAGAAGACTGGCGAGGGATGCCCAGGAGCAAAAGCCTGTTTTTCACAGGAAAGGGCAGGGGGCTTCCCATAGGTAACCTCACTTCCCAGTTGTTCGGGAACGTTTACCTGAACGATTTCGACCATTTCGTGAAACACAAGCTCGGCTACAGTTATTATGGGCGATATGTCGACGATGTCGTAATCGTGCATCGGAGCAAAGAATATCTCAAGTCTATGATTCCCGCTATCAGGGAATATCTGAAGAAAGAGCTCCTTTTGGATGTCCATCCCCAAAAAACCTACCTGCAGCATTTTTCAAATGGAGCGGGATTCCTCGGGGTCTTTATCAGGCCTCACCGTATCTATGTCGGCAAGCGGATTAAAAGCAGTTTTTATAAAAAAACAAATCATTGGAATAGGATTGCTTTGAATAGTTCTTTTTCGGAGGATGATATGGGAGGGTTTTTATCTAGTGAGAATTCGTATCTCGGCATTTTGAAACATTATGATACTTACCGGCTTCGCAAGAAGATGGTAGGACAGATTTTGTCTCCTTATCTTCGGGAGTGTTTTTATTTTTCCGAAGATTACGGCAAGGCTTCCAAAAGACGATAATTGGCTTGGAATAATAAAGCACGCCGATTTCTCGGCGTGTCTTTAAATCTCCAAAACTTCTATATACGTTTCCTTTACCCCGAAGGCTTTAGCCTCTTCCAGGGTAGGGAACCATATGTCTATCTGATATTTGCTTTTTCTTGAGTGCATCCTGTCTTCTACCGTGAAAACCTTGTTTCCGTACAATTCGGGCAGTTTGATTTCTGTTCCGAACGGTAACATGTTGTTGGCGATGATTCCGTCCCTTACCTCAGAACCGTTGGCGGTTACGAAGGGGGTATCGTCGGTCTGCCATTCTGTAGAAGAATATGCTGTAGCGATAACCTTAATCTTTCTATACGTCTTTTGGCTATTGTCCCCGTCTCTGTCTTCCTTTTCTGAAAATAGCGCCAGGGCGTTATTTTCCGAGGAATAACTCTTTTCTGATCCCTGACTTTGAGCCAAGTTAGTATTATCCGCTTTGGCGTCAATAGTCAGGACCAGGGCCGAGAAAGAGAAAACAATGGCCGCAATCAGTATAATTGACAAGTTTTGCTTGTTAAGCATAATTAAAATCCCCTCATCAGGGATTGATGATATCTTACCCCATATTACCTATTTTGTCAAAGGGCTTGTCCACAGGGTCCTTTTTATGGAAATTTGACTTTTGTGGCATTTTTCAGTATAAAAAATACAGAAGGCGCTGTTTGTCATGAAAAAAGTAGCCAACTTTAAAAAAATTCCCTTGCATAGGGTGTTTGGGGATGGAGGTGAGTTGCCAGACGTATTGTTCGTTCATACTAAAGGCGTAGATGATTATTTTAATGAGCTACCGCCGGAGTATCAATGCTATTCCACTTTTTACTGCCTGACAAAAGGCGGTTTAAAAGAAAAACCAGGAAAGGACTCTGTTTTTAAAATAGAAGTCCTTCATGCGGATACCGGAATAACTTTATGTCTGGATGAAAAAACGAAAGTTTTAGTGCCCAAATAGGCAAATCTTTCGTTAAGGAGTGCTGAATAAGCACTCCGTATTTTTTACTTGATTATCTTAAATGTTTGTGATATAAGGATGATATGCAAAACGAAACACTACAAAAACTGACCGACAATGTCCAGATTCCCCGAAGCGGTGAAATCGTGGACGGAAAGATTCTCGCCATCGAGAATTCTGCTATGTATCTAGATATTGGGCCCCGAAAGACAGGGATTATTTACGGCTCCGAATACCAGAACGCCAAAAACGTCCTGAAGAGCATTAAGGTAGGGGACACCATCTCCGTCAAGGTCGTCACGGCCGAGAACGAAGAGGGATTCGTCGAATTGTCCTTGAGGGAAGCCGAGAAAGAACTGGCCTGGGCTACTATAAAAGAAAAGAAGGATCAGAACGTCGAATTCCCGGTAAGGATCTCCAAGGTGAACAAGGGAGGATTGATAACGGAAGTCGCCGGTATTCCCGCTTTCTTGCCCACATCGCAATTGTCTCCCGAGAATTATCCTCGGGTGCCGGAAGGGGACAAGACGAAGATATTGAGGAAACTGCAAACTTTCATCGGACAGGATATCAAGGTTAAGATATTGGACTTTGACGAAAAGAACGGACAGGTCATATTGACCGAGGAGTCGAAAGAGAGCGAAACCCTGCAGAAAGCCATAAAGAGCATCAAGGTAGGGGACATCGTCGAAGGAAAGGTTTCGGGAATAGTCAATTTCGGAGCTTTCATCAAATTCAATCTGCCCGACAGTAAGCCGGAAGACCCGGCCTTGGAGGGATTGGTTCACATTTCAGAATTGGATTGGCAGCTGATTGAAGACCCGGCCCAGGTGGTCGAGGTTGGCCAGGATGTGAAGGCCCAAGTCATCGACATATCCCAGGGAAGGGTTTCATTGTCATTGAAGAGCCTAAAGAAGGATCCTTGGCAGAACTTGAACTACAAGACAGGTGATGTCATCAAGGGTTTGGTGGTAAGATTCAATCCTTTCGGAGCTTTCGTTCAGGTCATTGACGGAGCTGCCGATGCCGACACTAAGATACAGGGACTGATACACGTTTCCGAATTCGGTTCGGAAGTCAAAATGAAAGAGAAGCTTGAACTCAACAAGGAATACGAATTCCAGATACTGAGCTTCCAACCTCAAAGACACTGGATGTCTTTAAGAATAAAATAAAAACAGCATGAAGAGCCCTATTAAAGGTCTCCTTAAGAATATCTTTTTGGTTATTGCCGTTTTTCTGGTCCTCGGACTGGCTTTCGGCATGTTCAATGTGCCCAAAGAGACGATCAACACGATATCGATCACCCAGTTGGCGCAGGATGTCAATGACGGGAAGGTGAAAGAGATAAAGATACTGAATAACGATATCACCGTCACATATAATGACGGAGCCAAGGCCGAGAGCAAGAAAGAATCTGGAGACACCTTGGGACAGGCCTTGCTCGACTACGGCGCAACCACCGAAAGCATCAAAAACGTTTCTTTCATCTTTGAAGAGCCGGACACTTCCTGGGACTGGGTCGGGACTTTCCTGATTTTCGTCATTTTGCCCCTGATTCTATTTGCCGTATTCTTTTTTTCTCTTTTCAGGAACGCAAAGACCGGAGCGGCTCAGAGTTTTGACTTCACCAAAGCTAAAGTGACCTTGTTCGGGGCCGAAGGGCATCCTAAACAGAAGATTACCTTCAAGGATGTCGCCGGACTTAAAGAGGAAAAGCAGGAATTGGAAGAGATCGTGGATTTTTTGAAGAATCCTCAGAAATATCTGAAGATGGGAGCGAGGATTCCCAAGGGAGTGCTGCTTGTAGGTCCGGCCGGATGCGGTAAGACGCTGTTGGCGAGAGCCGTGGCGGGGGAGAGCAATGTTCCTTTCTTTTCCGTTGCCGGATCTTCTTTCGTCGAAATGTTCGTGGGAGTGGGTTCGGGCAGAGTGAGGAGCTTGTTTACAGCTGCCAAAAAACAGCAGCCCTGCCTGGTCTTCATAGATGAATTGGACAGCATCGGTAAAACGAGAGGCCCGGCTATAACCGGAGGCCATGAAGAGAGGGAACAGACATTGAATCAGCTTTTGACCGAGATGGACGGATTCGAGAAGAATGACAAGATTATCGTTTTGGCAGCGACCAACAGGCCCGACGTATTAGACCCGGCCTTGTTGCGTCCGGGCAGATTCGACAGGAAAGTGGTCATCAACCTCCCCGATATCAAGGAGAGGGAAGAGATAATGCAGATACACTCGAGAGGGAAGGTTTTGTCGGATAATATCAAATTGAGGGAAGTGGCCGAGAGGACTCCCGGATTCTCCGGAGCCGACCTCGAAAACGTTTTCAATGAAGCGGCCATACTTGCAGCCAAGAAGGGCGCTAAGGGAATCGTCCAGCAGGATTTGCTCGATTCGATCGAAAAGGTCCTTCTGGGACCGGAGAGGAGGAGTCATGTCATGACAGGCAAGGAAAAGGAGATAACGGCATATCACGAGGCCGGTCACGCTTTGGTTGCAGCCAAGATGCCCCATGCCGAGCCGGTGAGGAAGATATCGATCATATCGAGGGGGATGGCTGCCGGATACACCCTCAAGGTTCCCAAGGAGGAAAGGTTTTTGAGGACAAAGAAGGAGTTTGAGGCCGAATTGGCCGTCCTTCTCGGAGGATACGTTTCCGAGAAGCTGACTTTCGGGGATATGACCACCGGAGCTTCGGACGACCTGAATAAGGCGTCTCAATTGGCCAGGAGCATCGTCAAGAAATACGGTATGTCCTCTTTGGGTCCGATCGTCTTCGGCGACAGGAACAGGGACTCATTCCTTGATTATGAAACGGAAAGCAGGAATTATTCGGAAGGCGTAGCCCAGGAAATAGACAAGGAGGTTGAGAAATTGATATTGAACGGAGAGAAAGAGGCGGAAAAGGTATTGAAGGACGAAAAGGCCCTTTTGAAGAAGATAGCTGAGACATTGATAAAGAAGGAGACGATAGAGAAGGAGGAGTTTGAAGAATTGATAGGGAAGTGATCCCTGCGCGTGTAGCTCAGTTGGTAGTAGCACGGCTCTTATAAAGCCGGGGTCGATGGTTCGAGTCCATCCACGCGCACATTTCTTTTTTTGTGATAGTTGGAGGTTTTTGGTATAATGAATTTAATGGAAACGAGGCATAAAATCATAATCGGGGATAGCCGCAATATGGCAGAAGTAGAGGATAAATCTGTCCATCTTATTATTACCTCCCCTCCGTATTGGCAACTTAAAGATTACGGTGTTCTGAATCAGATAGGATTTAACGATAGTTATGAGGATTATATTAATAATCTTAATTTAGTATGGAAAGAATGTTTTAGAGTTTTAAATGATGGCTGTCGGCTTTGTATAAATATAGGAGATCAGTTCGCACGATCGGTTTATTATGGAAGATACAAAATTATTCCAATAAGAACCGAAATAATAAAGTTTTGCGAGAGCATAGGGTTTGATTATATGGGAGCTATTATTTGGCAAAAAACAACCACCATGAATACTACTGGTGGGGCCACAATAATGGGCAGTTTTCCTTATCCAAGAAACGGAATCATTAAATTGGATTATGAGTTTATTTTAATTTTTAAAAAACCCGGAGAAGCACCGAAACCATCTCTCGAGTCAAAAAAGATATCAAAGCTTTCAAAAGAAGAATGGAATCAATATTTCGTTGGCCATTGGAATTTTAATGGAGCCAAACAAGATAAGCACTTAGCTATGTATCCGGAAGAATTACCAAAACGATTAATAAAAATGTTTAGCTTCGCTGGAGATGCAATTTTAGATCCATTTTTAGGTAGTGGCACCACCACATTAGCTTCTAAAAATTTAAATCGGAATTCAATAGGATATGAAATAAATAAAGAATATCTGGAAATAATAAAAGAAAAAGTTGGAGCAAAAACTAATGGTTTATTCGGAAATTATAAATTTGAATTTATTGAGCAAGACAATAAGGGGGGCGACTTTCGTCAAAAAATAGCAGAACTTCCCTATATTTTTAAAGATGTAGTGAGATTTAGTAGAAAAATAGATCCAAGAAAATTAAACTTCGGTTCAAAAATTGATTCTCAGGACAACAAAATAAGCTATTTTTCGGTCAAAAGAATTATAACGCCGGAAAAGTTATTACTAAATAATGACATAGTCATTAGACTAATCGGTGTTAAAGAAAAAGGGGAAACCTCTAATCAGGCAAAGGTTTTTTTGCAGGAAAAATTAAAAAATCAACCGGTTTTTATTTCCTTTGATAGCATTAAATATGACAATCAAAATAATCTACAGTGCTATTTATATTTAAAAAATAAAACTTTTATAAACGCCCATTTAATAAAAAGCGGGCTTGTTGATGTTGATAAAGAAATCGACTATAAACATAAGTTAAAATTTTTAAATTTAATACAATAAATGTATGGCAAAAGAATGGATATTAAATTCGGCTACAAATAGATTCCAGCTTAACTTTAAAAGAAATGTTGGGGCCGTCTCAGAAGAGATTAGAAAATGTTCTCCCAAGACAGTGAAAGACTGGGAAGATTATTATTTTAAAAATGTTAAGTCGAAAAGTCATTTAGTTGAATTGGGCAAGAAACTTTATGTTAAGATAACGGAAGTTATTTCTTCTGAAGTTGAGCAAATAAAAGAAAATGATTGCATAGATTATATTTTCAATTTAGTTATAGATAGAACATTTGATGGATATACGACAGAGAAGGAAACTATTTATGGTCAACTACAGGATTTATTAGGGGTTAAAATAAGTCCAGCCCCTGATAGGTGGGATAGATTATTTAATGTAGATTTTTTTATTGAGATCAAGGGAAAATATTTAGGGCTTCAAATTAAGCCAGCTGGAGGAGTTTCCCATATTCCACAAATTTTCAAAGAAAGACAATTGCAAGAGAAGACTCACAAAAAATTTACACAAAAATATGGAGGAAGAGTTTTTTATGTTATTTCTATTAAAGATGGTGCCAAAAAGAAAATTTATAACACAGAAGTTATTGAAGAAATAAAGGAGGAAATTAACAGACTGAAGAAGAAATAAAGTTGTTAAATAGTCAAACATTTGGGTTGACTAAAAGGCTTAAATCGTCTATTCTAAAGAAGAGCTCTTTACCGCAAAAGGGCGTATAGCTCAGTTGGTTAGAGCGTTACGTTGACATCGTAAAGGCCCCCTGTTCGAGTCAGGGTACGCCCACAGTTTGAATAATAAAAGTAAACATATGGCAGAAGAAGCAAAAAAAGAAGAAGCTGTCGCGGAAGTTGAGACTGAAACTGTTGAAACGGAAGTAGCAGAAAAGAAAGAAGAACCCGTCGAAGAGAAGGGGATTATCGACTTGAAGAAGGATTTGCCCGAGATCAAGCCGGGAGACATAATCAAAGTCCACCAGAAGATCAAGGAGAAGAACAAGGAAAGGATCCAGATCTTCGAGGGTCAGGTTTTGTCGAGGAAGCACGGAAAGGGAATTTCCGCTACGATAACGGTAAGGAAGGTTGTCGACGGAGTCGGAGTCGAGAAGATATTTCCCATCCACTCTCCCTCAATCGACAAGATAGAAGTGGAAAGGAGCGGAAAGACAAGGAGGAGCAAGCTTTATTACTTGAGAACAGCCAAAGGAAGGAAGGCGAAGTTGAAAACAAAAGAAAAGGCAGCAGAGTAGTTGAGGGGCGAGTGATGGAATTGGCAGACATCTATGCTTGAGGTGCATAGGGGATTATTCCCGTGCGGGTTCAAGTCCCGCCCCGCCCACATGGATTGTCGGGGCGGTTAGCTCAATTGGCAGAGCACTTCGTTTACACCGAAGGGGTTAGGGGTTCAAGTCCCTTACCGCCCACCAGACGCCGAGGTAGCCAAGTCGGTCACGGCGAATGTCTGAAAAACATTAGATTCCGGTTCGATTCCGGACCTCGGCACAGTTAGCCCTTTTTATATCAGAACCAGTATGGTATAATATATTTGTAATCATATCGGTTCAATATTATGCGCAATGACAGGCATTTAGCCACCAGCTTAAGGAAGCGAGGCAAAAGCTACAAGGAGATAAGCGATGAGTTGGGTGTACCGAAAAGCACTCTTAATGCCTGGTTTAAGGATTCGGTTTGGTCGGAAAAGATTAAGAATCGTCTCACAGAAAAAGCTGTCCGGACATCGGAGAAAAGGATAAGGAAGGTTATCGATTCAAACAGGGAAAGATGGGAAAAATTGAGGGAAGGATTCAGGGAAGATGCCAAAAAGGAATTTCCGAGGATAAGAGAGGGTAATTTGTTTGTCGCCGGAGTCATGCTGTATTGGGGCGAAGGGGATCAGAATCCCAAATACCCGGTCCGCTTAACCAATGTCGATTACAGGATGATAGCTTTGTTCAGGAGTTTTTTATTGGATGTCTGCAAGGTAGAGGTTGATGATATATATCTTTCATTATTCATATACCCCGACCTTAAAGAGGATGAATGCAAGAAATTTTGGAAAAAGAAGACAAAGATATGGCATTTCGACAAGACGCAGGTAATTTACGGAAAGCATCCAACGAAAAGGTTAGAAAATGGAATATGTTCAATCAGGGTCAAGAAGAGTGCTTGGTTGAAGGAGAAAATATTGGTTTGGATCAGTTTATTGAGTGAGGAATTAAATAACAAAGCGCGGGTGTAGTACAATGGTTAGTACGTATGCTTGCCAAGCATAATACGGCGGTTCGATTCCGCTCACCCGCTCCAATCATTAATTTATACAAAGTATGAAGATAACATGGTGCGGAGATTCTTGTTTCGAAATAGCTAGCGTTTCCAAGGACAAGGACAATGTTTTAACCATAATCGACCCGGAAGGCAAGAAGACGACCAAGGCCGATATCATACTTGAAACTCATCCTGAAAAGAGCGGATTTGAGGCGGACGAACAGTTCGTCGTTTCGGCATGCGGGGAGTACGAAAGGAAGGGAGTCTTTATCCAGGGAATAGGGTCGGTACAAGTGGATAAGAAATCGAAGAACATCATCTATACGATCGAGGCGGAAGACGTGAGAATAGCCCACATGGGTTATTTGGGGGAAGGGGATATTTCCGAGGAACAGCTTAAAGAGATGGGAAACGTGGACATATTGATCGTTCCTGTCGACGGGGACAAGACGATAAGCTACGCCGAAGCGGCGAAGATTGTTTCTTTGATCGAGCCTGCAATCGTCATACCGATGTGCTATGATCCCAAGAAGAGAGAGAAGGGGCTTGCTCCTTTCCTTAAGGCCTTGGGGGAGAAGGATATCGTCCCTCAGGACAAGTTGAGCATCCAGAAGAAGAATATCTCGGACGATCAGGAGAAGGCTCAAATAGTAATATTAGAACCAAAGTAAAATGGCAAAAAAAGAAGAAAAAGAGGAAATCCAAGCCATCGGGAGCGTCGAGGAAAGAGAAATCTCGACTGAGATGAAGGATAGCTATATCGACTATGCCATGTCGGTCATAGTTTCGAGGGCCCTGCCCGATGTTAGGGACGGTTTGAAGCCAGTCCAGAGGAGGATATTGTACGCTATGTACGATATGGGAGTGAGGTCCGATGCCAAGTTCAGGAAATCAGCTGCGGTCACCGGTGAAGTTTTGGGAAAATATCACCCTCACGGAGACAGTTCGGTCTACGGCGCTTTGGTGAGGATGGCCCAGGATTTTTCTTTGAGATACACCCTGGTCAAAGGTCAGGGAAACTTCGGTTCGATAGAAGGAGACCCTCCTGCCGCCCAGAGATATACCGAGTGCAAATTGTCCAAGACGGGAGAAGAATTGTTGAAGGATATAGACAGCGATACGGTCGAGTGGGCCGACAACTACGATGCGACCAGGAAGGAGCCGACGGTTTTGCCGTCTCCTTTGCCCAACCTTTTATTGAACGGATCGACGGGAATCGCCGTCGGTATGGCGACCAATATCCCTCCCCACAACCTGAAGGAGGTTTGCCAGGCCTTAATTTATCTTATCGACGAGCCCAAGGCGGAAACGGAGGACTTGTTTCAGTTCATCAAGGGTCCTGATTTTCCGACCGCCGGATACATATACAACAAGAAAGATATTTTGTCCGCCTATTCTCAGGGGAAGGGATCTTTCCTGACCCGGGGAAAGGTTGATGTGATCGAAAAGGAGAAAGGATACCAGCTCGTCATCACGGAAATCCCTTACCAGGTGGACAAGTCGGCTTTGATCATCCAGATGGCCAATCTGGTCCAGAACAAGAAGATGGAAGGGGTCAAAGATATCAGGGACGAGTCGGACAAAGAGGGAATGAGGATAGCGATCGACCTGCAGAGAGGGGTCGCCCCCAAGAAGGTTTTGAATGCCCTGTACAAATATACCGATATCCAGAAAGTGTACCACTTGAACATGCTCGCTTTGGTCAACGGGATCGAGCCGAGAGTTTTGTCATTGAAGGATGTTTTGGAATTATATTTGAAGCACAAACAGGAAGTCGTGGTCAGGAGGACTAACTTTGATTTGAAAAAGGCCAAAGAGAGAGCCCACATTCTGGAAGGAATTTCAAAGGCCTTGGATCACGTCGATGCGGTCATCAAGACGATAAGGAAATCGAAAGACAAGGAAGATGCGAAAGTTAATTTGGTCAAGGAGTTCAAGCTGACCATGATCCAGGCCGAAGCAGTCGTGGAAATCCGTTTGCATCAGTTGGCCAAGCTTGAGAAGCAGAAGATAGAAGATGAATTGGCGGAGATATTGAAGCAGATCAAGGTCTTAGAGAAGATTTTGGACAGCAAGGCCGAACAGAAGAAGGTGATGAAATCTGAGATAGAAAAGGAGATGGAATTGTTCGGAGATGAAAGGAGGACCGTCATCATGGCCCACAGTCCCGAATCGATTTCCGAAGAAGATCTGGTTCCTTTGGAGGACACTATCGTTACCCTGACTTCGGGAGGATACATCAAGAGGATCAATCCTTCGGAATACAAGAAGCAGAACAGGGGAGGGCAGGGCATGCTCGGCATGAAGACCATGGAAGACGATTCCGTCTGCCATTTCTTCTCGGCCAAGACCCACGATTCATTATTCTTCTTTACCGATTCGGGAAAGGTTTTCCAGACCAAGGTTTATGAGGTTCCTGAAAGCCAGAGGGCGAACAGGGGCAGGGGATTGATGAACTTCTTGGAGATTTCGACCCAGGACAAGGTTTTATCTGTCTTGAACCTGGATAAGAAAGATAAGGAGGACAAGATAAAGTCCCTTATAATGGTGACTAAGAACGGGGTGGTCAAGAAGACCCCCTTGAAGGATTTTGAAAACGTGAGGAGGGGAGGATTGATTGCTATAAAATTAAAGCCGGATGACGCTTTGAGGAGCGTCAAGAAGATTGCCGACGGGGATGAGGTCATCTTGGCGACCAAGAACGGCCAGTCGATAAGATTCGTCGAGAAGGAGGTCAGGCCGATGGGAAGGCCGGCATCAGGAATCCGCGGCATCAAACTGAAGAAGGGCGATGAGGTCATCGGAATGGAAGTGGTCAAGAAGGACAGACTGAAAGAAAAAGATCATCTTCTGGTTTTGACCGAGAACGGATTCGGCAAGAGGACTCTGGCTTCAGAATATAAGACTCAGGGGAGGGGAGGAAGCGGAGTTAGAATAGCCCATATTACCTCGAAGACGGGACAGCTGGCCAAGATAGAGGTCATCACGGACGAAGAGGACTTGATCGTCATCTCTCAGAAGGGCCAGGTCATCAGGACCAAGATTTCAAGCATACCCAAACTGGGAAGGGATACCCAGGGAGTAAAAATCATGAAGATGAAACCCGGAGACAGAGTGGCTTCCGCCGCCTGCCTGACCGAGAAAGAAGAAGCGGAATAATTTACATTTCCTCCAATATCCTATACAATATCCTTATATGAACGAAGGGTTCTTAAATCCTCAACAGATTCTTAAGAATATTCCTTTGAAAGAAGACATGGTTGCCTGTGATTTCGGTTCCGGTTCGGGAGGATGGGTTCTGCCCTTGTCCAAGGAATTGAAAGCCGGCATGGTCTATGCCGTGGACGTCCTCGAGTCGGCGGTTTCCGCTTTGAACGGGAGGGTTTCCGGAGAGAAGATATTCAACATCAAAACAATCCAGGCTGACGTGGAAAAAAGGGTTAATATTAAGGACTCGTATTTTGATTTGGTTTTGATGACTAATCTCCTGTTCCAGGTTCAAAACAGGGAATTTGTAATGAAAGAAGCGGGAAGGGTTTTGAAATCAAACGGGATGCTTTTGATCGTCGATTGGAACAAAGATGCCCCTATAGGTTCGGGGGAGGGGAGGTTGTCTCTAGAAGAAGTTGTTTTTTTGGGGGAAGCGTCCGGATTTAAGAAAGGCAAGGAAATACCTTGCGGGAGTTTCCATTGGGGAGTATTATTAATAAAAATATGAAAAAGATATTCCTTGCAGCCACAATTTTGTTTTTGTTACCATTATTCTCTTTCGCTGTAAGTTATCAGGTTTATTACGATTACAGCACTCATAGCTATCAGTGCGTTAATCCTAACTTTTCGGTAGAGTATGTTAATGGAAGTCCGACTTGCGGAGGAGTTTATTACGACCAAGAGTCTGGACAAAATCAATGCCTCGGATCTCACGAAACATATAGTGCCGGAGATTGTATTTGTGATTTCGGATATGTTAAGAAAAACGGTGTTTGCGTTCTTTCAACTTCCGATAGACCGATAACGGAAAATATGAACGCAGAAAACGCCTATCAGCAGACGAAATCCGATTGTGCCGCTTCGGGAGGGGATTGGCAAGGTAATCGTTGTGATTGTCCTGGCGGGTGCACTGAAATAAATAACGTTTGCGTTGCGGCTGTTCCATCAATGGAAGACTTGTGTACCGGCTCCGGCAGTGCTTGGTCTGGCGGGTCAAATTGGTCAGGCGGAGGATCCGGCGGATCTAGCGGTGTAAGCTCGGGTGGCTCATGGTCTACAAGCAGCTATACTTCCGGAAATTCGGGAGGAAGCACGAATATAACTATGCCCACTGTGACCAGTACGGGAGCATTGACCAATCCAATAAAGGCGGCAAGTTTTTCCGCTTTGATCCAGGGGATAGTTGACTGGATTATCAATATTGCCCTGGTCTTGGCCCCCTTGGTTATCGTCTTCGGAGGGTTCATATATATGACCGCGGCGGGGGATACGAATAAGGTCAGTCAGGGAAAACAGGTCATTCTTTATGCCGTTATCGGGTTTGTCGTCGCCCTCCTGGCCAAGTCGCTCGTCCTCATGTTTACCAAATTGATAGCCTCATAGTTGGCATTTTTACGTAATTAGTGGTAAAATAGCAATAAATTAAAAACAGAAAAAATATGAAAAAACAATCCCTTTTAGTTTCATGTCTTTTAGTGGCTGTCCTGGTTGCACCTTTTGTTGCTATGGCCGCAGATATAGACGTTGAAGACAATGCCGTTACGAAGACGATAGACAACATAACCGAATGGATAGTGAGGATCAGTTTGGTCGTAGCCATACTGATGTATGTCCTGGCCGGTTATTTCTGGGTGATTGACAATGGGAATCTGGAAAGCGTGAAGATGGCCAAGAATATGATACTTTCAGCGACTATCGGACTGGCCATCATCCTTATCGCGAGGAGTCTGGTTTCGATAGTGAAGACATTGGTAGTAGTCGATTAAATTAAAGGTCGGATAATAAGTAATAAACCATGATTATGAAGAAACAAATATTAGCCCTGATTGCCTGCACGATAGTATTGTCGTTTGTCGGAGTAGGATTCGCTGCCGCTGCGGACAATCTGGATGGCTGCAAAATCAACAGAATGAGCAGGCTGCCGACCACTTTGGATTGCGAGACCACTTCCCAGGGAGACGGAACGGTCCTTTGCCTGTATCAGAATGGCGATTGCGGAATGTGCTGTCTTCTTAACGGTATATACAATATTACCGACTGGGTATTCGTAGTTTTGATGGCTGTTTCCTCTCTGATGATAATCTGGGGAGCGGTGCTATTCACTACTTCTTCGGGAGATCCCGAGAAAGTGGGGAAGGCGAGAAACCTCATCATTTTCGCTGCGGTCGGTATCGCTGTAGCCCTGTTCTCAAGAGCGGTTCCTCCGGCAGTCAAGATGATCATCGGAGCTTAATATGTCCCAATGTTGACACCCACTTGTTTTTGATATACAAAGTGGGTGTTTTATTGCCGAGGTGGCGGAACTGGCAGACGCGTATGCCTTAGGAGCATATGCCCTTGTGGTGTGAGGGTTCAAATCCCTCCCTCGGCACTATTGACTGATTAAATCTTTTGTTTTATTATATGAGGGTCCCGAATGGGACCCTTTGCCATAAGGATTATGGCAGTGGAGGAAAAACATGGAAGAGATTCGCAAGCATGCGATAGCCCTCCTCGTTTTGATCTATAAACTTCAAAGGGAGGGATTGAGGTTTGAGTGGGCTCTCGATGAGAGGCTGGCTCAAATGGCCAGAGAGATGAACGTTGATGAAAAAGATGCCCGTCTGTTGGCAGAGATCATCTTTAAAAAGCTTCTCAATGAAGCGTTCGAGAAGAATGACCCTGTTCCCGAGATGGACGAGGGCAAGATGGGGGAAGTCGCCTACGCATACCTTCAGTGGATTATGCGCAGAGACGGAATCCGTCTGAAAGCCGATCTTCGGCGCAGGGTTGGATCGACCGCAAAGGATATCGGTATCTCGACCGATGAAATGGTTGAGTTTACCAAGATTCTGGTACGGGAAGGGTTCGATCTGTAATATACAAAGAAGGTGAATTTCCAGAGGGGAAATTCCTAAGGGATAAATGACTCTCTCTCCGATGGAGACCCTGGGTCAGCATAATAACCTTCCTTCTTTGTTTTTTGTTATCTAAAAACCGCCCCTTCTGATCTGTACCCCAAAAAGTGGACACGAAATAGTGTCCATTTTTTGTATTTAGGGTAAGATTAGGAAAATAAATAAAAAACATATGAGCAAAAGAAATTTGAGCAAAGACGAAATAGC
>Ga0265297_10004457_pt1 | contig 22874 bp, 24 predicted proteins | sample Munlanlwell13791_FD_192502 | JGI IMG/M metagenome (GOLD analysis project Ga0265297, IMG submission 192502) | Leachate microbial communities from a municipal landfill in Southern Ontario, Canada - Leachate well 137-91 | ecosystem: Engineered > Solid waste > Landfill > Unclassified | place... | reverse complement strand
ATTATCCCCCGACTGTCCGGGCTCCACCGGTTGGGCGGCCTTTGCCTTTGGCGCAAACCCAATCTCCCGGATTTCCTGGCACAGGCTTCGGCAGGATTTCAGCACCGGGATGAACACGACGTCACCGGTCTTGTCAAACGCGACATGATTGACCCGGATGTTCTGGGTCAGGAACGGGATCAGGCCTTCAACGTCGATCGAAATCACCTCGTCGGGCGTCAGAATGATCGGGGGGGATCGCGAGTCCATGATCGTGAGCCGATCCGGGGCAACCCGAAGAACCGCGGGTGGCTGTGGTTCCATATACGGCGTCCCGAGGCGGATGCTGTAATCCCTGATCCATTGGCTCATGATTACTGTTCGCGACATAACTTACTGTCCCCTCGTGAATTTCAAACAGAAAAAAGCAAAGGAAACGAAGAGGGGTTTTGGGGACCCTTGGTCATCTTCCTTTGCTGCCGTCGTTGTCTTTTGTTGCAAAATTTGAGGTTTCATTTCTTTCCGGTGCCGCCGTGTGCAGTGTTGTTTGGCGGCGAGCCCAGGCAAGTTCCTGCGCTCTCGTCTTTGCTCCCGCCACGAACTGTCGGTGGTGAATCACAAAAAGGATTCCACCGAGCAGGAGGCAAACAATGCTCAACCTCCAATCGCGACGCACGCCCCTCGTGATGCCGAGCACGAGAAGAATGATTGAAGGAATCAGCAACCACAGGTTCATTTCAATCTCTTCTCCTAATTCCAATCACACTTCGAATTAATGCAAAAATTAACCGCAAATATCGCAGGGATCGCAAAGATTAAACAACTTTGAAATAACGCGTGAAGTGGGGGCGGGTGAAACTCTTTTGTGGAGTGGTATCGGGGAATTTATCCGTCTCCCCTGGCCTCTTGGGAAGGAACTTTATCGGGCGGCGGGGGAAATGGCAAGTGCCCAGCGAAAAGCGGATGGGGGTATGGGGCCGTGGCCTACGCCGTGCCGATTGCGATCGAATGCAGTCGACCGTAGCCGATTGCAATCGGCAGGGAGCAGGGGCGGACTAAAGTGGGGACGGGTGAAAATCCTTGTGGCGCTTGAAAATTTCCCAAAATAGAGTACAATTGTACGCATGAGGATTGTCGCCGATACGAATACCTTTTTGGCCGTGGCCTTGGATGAGCCTGAAAGGGGGCAGATCATTCGGCTGACGGCGGGACACGACCTGGTGGCCCCGGCGGTGTTACCTTTTGAGTTGGGAAACGCCTTGACGGCGATGCAGAAAAAACGCGTGTTATCGCCGGCCCAGGTCATCTCGGCTTGGGATGCGATGCAGGCGATCCGGGTCGAATTGCGGGCGATTGACATCCGATCCGCATTGGGCATTGCCACCAGGTTTGGCATTTACGCCTACGATGCCTATTTTCTGGAGTGCGCCTTGAGCCTGCGACTTCCCTTGTTGACGCTGGATAGGGGTATGCAACGCATTGCCGCCGAGTTGAATCTTCGTCTGTTGGAGTAAACCATGCGAGTTTTTACCTATTCAGAGGCGCGGCAGAAGTTGTCAACGGTGTTGGATCTGGCCAGGCGGGAAGAAGTGGTGATCGCGCGCCGCGGCGGGGAGATCTTTCGTTTGACCTACAAGGTCGAACCGAAGTCTCCTTTTGACGTTCCGGCCATTAAAACCAAGGCCACCACGCGGGATATTCTAGCGGCGGTTAAGGCGTCCCGTGCGCGGGAACCCGCAACCGCTGAACGCTGACCTTAAGGCGATCCGATGACGTGGGGACGGGGGAAAACCCTCGTGGGCGGCGTGGCCTCCGTCGCGTCGAGTGCGATCGAGTGCGATCGAGTGCAGTCGACCGCAGCCGATTGCAATCGATAGGAAAATGGAACACAACTTACCCGCTCCCACCGGCCATTATGTTGGTTGGGGCCACCCTTTTGAAAAAGGGTGCTCCCCCCGCGCTTCGCGCTCAGCAGTCCCGGCTCCGTCGGGTCGCTCACATGTTCGCTCTGCACCCCCCCCTCCTAAAACTTTTGTTCCCTAATACCGGAGGGGCGCTTTCGCCACCAGCCATACTGGCAAATCGTTGCATTGTCGTCTGCGCGGGCTTGTGGCGGAAGCGCCCCTCCGTGTTAAGGCACAAAAAGGTTTGACGGAGGGTTTGGGAACCGCCTTCCCTTAAAAAGGGGGTTCCCAACATCATCTGATTTGCGCGGGGAGTGGCGGAACGGGGCGGGGACTTGTAGAGTATTCCCCGAAACCCACCTCATGGAGGAATGCATACCGTGGCCAAGATCTTGATTGTCTATCATTCCCGGACCGGCAACACACAGGCAATGGCGGAGCTGGTGGCGGAAGGCGCCCGGGCGGCGGGCGGCCAGGTGACGGTGAAGCCGGTGGCGGAGGCCAAGAACGACGACCTGCTGGCGGCGGACGGGATCATTCTCGGGTCGCCGACCTATTACGGCCACAGTGCCGGCGCCATGCGCAGCTTTTTGGACGCCAGCGTCAAGGTGCACGGGAAATTGGTGGGCAAGGTGGGCGGGGCGTTTGCCTCGTCGCACAACATCGGCGGCGGCAACGAGACCACGGTGCTGGACCTGCTGCACGCCCTGCTGATCCACGGCCTGGTGATCCAGGGCAACGCCAGCGGCGACCATTACGGGCCGGTGGCCATCGGCAAACCGGACGAGCGCGCCGCCAGCCAGTGCCGCGACCTGGGTCGCCGGGTGGCCGAACTGGCCGGGCGCCTGGCCGCCAAGTAAGGGCGCCTTGCCCGGCGCGGTTTCCCGTCGCGGGTGTATGACCGTTTTGTCGGATGATATTGGGGCCACCCTTTTGAAAAAGGGTGCTCCCCAAACCCCTTCCCAAAACTTTTGTTCCTACAAGCCGGCTGGCGATTTTACCACAAGCAGTTCTGGCAAATCCTCGCGTTTGTGCGCGTGGGCTTGTGGTAAAATCGCCCGCCGCGTTTAAGGCACAAAAAGGTTTGACGGAGGGCTTGGGAACCACCTTTCCTCAAAAGGGGGTTCCTAACCAACATAACTGTCATGCACCCATTGGCCGCGGTCGATTTGCTTCTTGATATTCTTATGATATCATATCGATAGCTGATCTGTCCCCGTCAGTCGGGTGCCGGCAGCACAGGAGAGGAACACCATGACGGAACACGACAACCACCCCAGCCCCGTGGACGCCCCCCCCGAAACCGCCGGCCTCAACGTGCCGCCCCGGCAACCCACCCAGGAAAGTACCGGCTGGTCGGTCAGCGGCTGGGGCGTGTTGGGGCAGCAGAGCCTCTTTATCCTCTTCACCCTGGCGCTCTTCGGTGTGTTCGCGATGATTAAGCAGCCGCTGGTGCTGATTCCGTTCATCCTGGCGGTGATCGCCAACCTGGTGATGCTGGGCGGGTATTTCACCATCGAGCCCAACGAGGCGCGGGTGCTGATCCTGTTCGGCGCCTATCGCGGAACGGTCAAGACCAGCGGGTTCCGGTGGACCAACCCGTTCAACCGGGCGCTGCCCATTTCCCTGCGGGCCAGGAACTTCGAGACGCAGAAGCTCAAGGTCAACGACAAGCGCGGCAACCCGGTCGAGATCGCCGCGGTGGTGGTCTGGCGGGTGGTGGACACCGCCCGTGCCATGTTTGACGTGGACGCCTACGAGGGGTTTGTGGCGGTGCAGAGCGAGTCGGCCATCCGCCATGTGGCCACCTCCTACGCCTACGACCACGGCGGTGCCGCCGGCGAGGCCGAAATCACCTTGCGCGGCAATGTGGACGACGTGTGTGCGGCGTTGCAGAAGGAATTGCGCAACCGCCTGGCGCAGGCGGGGGTGGAGATTGTGGAGGCGCGGCTGACCCACCTGGCCTACGCGCCGGAGATTGCCCAGGCGATGTTGCGCCGGCAGCAGGCGGAGGCGGTGATCGCGGCCCGGCGCACGATTGTCGAGGGCGCCGTGTCCATTGTCGACATGGCGTTGCGCGACCTGGCCGCCAAGCAGGTGGTGCAGTTGGACGACGAGCGCAAGGCGGCCATGGTCGCCAACCTGCTGGTCGTGCTCTGCGGCGAAAGCCAGGCCCAGCCGGTGATCAACGCGGGCACCCTTTACCACTGACCGGCCGGTTCATGAGGAGGCGAACATGAACGCAGAAGAACGGGCGCCCGGCTGGACCATCCGGTGTCGGAAGTGCGACTTTACGGAGCCTTGGGGCAAATACGGCATCCGCAAGCACGCTGCGGGTACTACATACACCATCGGCTGGTGTCGGAAATGCCATTGGATCAGGACGCACGCCATCGAGCGCGCGGATGGCCCCGGCAAGCCAGGGAACGGCGGCGTACAGTAAGGCAACGGCGGCCCGGTGCACCTTTTGGTGGCCCCGGCGTCGGCAAACATGAGGCGGCGGATGGCTGAGGCCAAAAAAAGTTTTCTGCTGCGGCTGGACCCGCGCCTGTGGGCCGAGGTGCAGGCGTGGGCGGACGCCGAGCTGCGCAGCGTCAACGGCCAGATCGAGTTCGTCCTGCGCCAAGCGGTGGCGGCGCGGCGGAAGGGCAAGCCGTCGCCTGGGGCCGCCATCACTCCCGTGGAGGAGCCAGCGGAAGAACCATGAACCAAAAAGAAACCAATCTGGCGGAGTGGCGGAACCGGGACAATTGGTCGGGCGGTTTCTACTTCAGCAAAAAAGACAGCCGGACCTGGGTGCCGAAATCGGTGCCATGCATGGGCTGGACACTCAACCTCGGCCGGCCGGCCGGAGCGCGCTGGCTGATGGGCATCCTCATCGGCGAGCCCGTTCTGCTGGTGGTGGTTCTGCTTCTGGCCGGCGTGCGATAGCCGCGGCTCTGGCAGCGCTGAATCGGTCTTAGCGGCCGAGCTGTTCCAGGGCGCTGCACATGGGGGCGCTGGAAACCTTGAAGACGCCGTTCAGCGGCTGGTTCATTTCCAGAATGAGCAGGATCGCGGCGGACACCGAGCAGGCGCATACGAACAGCACGGTGACCACCGTGCCGTTGCGCGGGGCGAAGAGGCCGAAGCTGACAAAGAGGACCGCGAGCCAGCAGACCAGGATGATGAGCAACGGCAGCGGCAGCGGGTTTTGCGCCTCCTCCATCAGCAGCCAGCGGGCGTGGGATATCTCGCTGGCGATTTGGTGCGCCTGAGTCAGCAGCTGGCGCTGCGTCTCGGTTTGCGGCGTCAGTTCGCGCAGGCGGGCTTGGATCGCCTCCACCCGGCTTACGTGGCGGGCCTTCGTCTGTTCCTCCAGGGTGAGCGGGTGTTGCGGCCAAAGGGTTTCGATGCTGCCGGCGATGGAGTCCCGGATTTGTTTCCGGACGGGGAGAGCCCCCGGGCCGTACTGGGCCAGCGTCCGGTCCAGGAAGATGACCTTGGCGCTCACCTGCTTGATTCCCTCGTTGACGGTGTCAAAGGTGTTTTTGGCCGAGCTGACCAGCAGGCCGAGCACCAGGGCGGTCAACGTCGCGATCATGCCGGCGCCCAGTTTCACGATCTCGTGGGAATCCTTGCTCAAATGATGTTGCGGCAGCCAGCGCTGCAGCCAGATGCCGAACAACGTGCCGCCGAAGATGCAGCCGGCGGCGACCAGGGCGATGGCGATGGAATGCATGAGACGGGGGCTTTCCGGGTGGGGGTGATGCCTGGGTTGCGGCGTGATGCGAGTCGTGACAGTCCTGTTCGCATTAGGCGGACGGAATATTGCGCGGGGTGTGGCAAATGCAAAAAGAAATCATAGCCGTCCCATGGGATGTCATAATTCATTCCGTGCCCGTGCCTTTGCCCGTGCCCGAACTACCATCCCTTCTTTCGTGGTCGAAGCAGTCCATGGGCATCCTTTTGCTTTACGTGGGTGTTCGGGAACGGGCACGGAAATGCAAAATGGGGCAGGATTAAAACCAACCGCCTTAAGCTTAGAATTTCAGGGGGAATCGCGGTTTTTAAGCACCTGTGGGACGGCAGTGAAAAGAAATGGCTACTGCCGCTCTACCCGTTGATCTGGCTGGTCGGGAAATTGCTGCTGGCGCGCTGGCTGTTTCTGCATGCGCCGCTGGCGCCTCAGGGGCGCATGTCACTTCCGGCGGGATTCCTTGGTGATTCGCTTGGCAACTCCCTGACCGGTCGCGCCTCTCCGCGGGGTGCAACCCCGCGCCTACAGGACGGACTTGGTTTCCTGTAGGCACGGGCGTGTCGCCCATAGCCATCAGGTTAAGCCGTTTTCGAGCGCCAACGGCGCGCATTCATACCAGCCTGGGGCAACGCCCCAGGAAAAGAAAAAGATAACGTTTCAGCCCTGAAGGGGCGTTTCATGGAGCGGGCCTTCAGCCCTTGATTTCTTCATTCTCGCAAACCTGGGGCGTTGCCCCAGGCTATTATAAAATCGGGCCTTTGGCCCTGCCAAAACACCGGTCAACGCACGCTTGAAAAACCTTAACCTGATGGCTATGGGCGTGTCGCCCGTGGTGGGGGGCTGCCGTGGCAGACGGGGATGAGGAATGTCCTCGGGATCGGGGTCGCATTGTTTTGTGCTTTTGGTGAATTCTTGAAGGGAGCCACCCGGCCTCAAGCGGACCGGGGGGCGTCCGTCGTGCCGCAACCCTGCAGAAGGCCAGGACAGGCAAGATTGCCTGTCTCACCTTGGGGGCGAGTTCCATTCCGTCACCTGCAAACAGCTCCCGCCGCCGGTTTTAGACGGTATATTTGCCATGTTTTTTGCCCCACCGTTTTTCCCCGTCCCGAACACAACCTCCCCCCCCCTTGGTTTCTTTTACATGGCCACTGTTGTCCGCTTCCGCATGCATCCGGGCACCGAGGATCTGGCGCCGCGCAAGGCGCACCACGACGATGCCGCCTACGACCTGCGCGCCCGGGTTGAGATGAGCGCGCCGCCGGGCCAGCCGTGCCTGGTGCCCACCGGCCTGTTTTTGGAACTGCCGGTCGGTTTTGAGGCCCAGATCCGCCCGCGCAGCGGCCTGGCGCTCAAGCACGCCATCACCCTGCTCAACACTCCCGGCACCATTGACGCCGGCTATCGCGGCGAAGTCGGCATCATCCTGTTCAACGCCGGCCGGGAACCGTTTGCGATCAAGCGCGGCGACCGCATCGCCCAGATGGTCATCCAGCAGCTGCCGGAGGTGGAACTGGAGCCGGTGGACGCCCTGGCCGAGTCCCGCCGCGGCGCCGGCGGTTTCGGCAGCACCGGGGTGTCCTGACATGATCTCCAAATCAAAGCGTCCGGTGGCGGTGGCCATGGTCAGCCTGGGCTGCGCCAAGAACCTGGTGGACAGCGAGGTCATGGCCGGCACCCTGGCCACGGCGGGTTTCCTGCTGACGGGTGAGGCCGGCGACGCCGATGTGCTGGTGATCAACACCTGCGCCTTCATTGCCGATGCCCGGAACGAGGCGCTGGCGGAAGTCGCCAGCGGGGTGGCCTGGAAGAAGGCCCGTCCGGGCCGGCGCCTGGCGGTGGCGGGCTGCCTGCCGCAGCGGGAGCGCGGGCCCCTGCATGAGCGCTTCCCCGAGATCGACCTGTTTCTCGGCGTTGATGACGTGCCCCGGATTGCCGAGTTGCTGCGCGTGGTTCCGCCCGCGCCGGTGCCGGCCGTCGCCATGGCGTTGCCGCACTATCTCTATGACGAGACCACGCCGCGCCTGCTCCTGACCCCGGCGGCTTTTGCCTATGTCAAGATTGCCGAGGGGTGCGACCATCACTGCCGCTTCTGCGCGATTCCGGCCATCCGCGGCCGCCAGCGCAGCCGCGCCGTCGCGTCCGTGGTGTGCGAAGTCCGCAACCTGCTGGCGCAGGGGGTGCATGAGATCAACCTGATCGCCCAGGACACCACCCGTTACGGTGCCGACCGCACGGACGGCGCCACCCTGGCCGGCCTGTTGCGGGAGCTGGACGCCCTGCCTGGGCAGTTCTGGCTGCGCGTGCTCTACACGCATCCCAAACATTTTACCGATGAGCTGCTGGAAGTGTTTGCCGGCGCCCGCCACCTGGTGCCGTACCTTGACATGCCGCTCCAGCACATCAGCGACCATGTGCTCCGGGACATGGGGCGCGGCATCGGTGAGGACGCCACCCGTGCCCTGCTGGCGCGCCTCCGGGAGCGCCTGCCCAAGGCCACGTTCCGCACCACCTTCCTGGTCGGCTATCCCGGCGAGACGGAGGCGGACTTCGCCCGGCTGCTGGCCTTCGTGAAGGAAACCCGTTTTGACCGCCTCGGCGCGTTCGCCTACTCGCCCGAGGCCGGCACCCCGGCCGCCGCCATCACCGACGGGGTGGTGCCGGCGGCGGTCGCCCAGGCGCGGCGCGACGCCCTGCTGGAGGCACAGCAGGCCATTGCCCGGGAAAAAAACCAGGCGCTGGTGGGGCAGGAGCTCGAGGTGCTTCTGGAGCGGCCGGATGCCAAACACGGCTGGCTGGCCGGCCGTTCCGCCGGCGACGCGCCCGACGTCGACAACACCGTTCACGTGCACGGCCGCAAGGTGCTGATCCGGCATGGGTTCTGCCGGGTCCGCATCACCGCCGCCGGGCCCTACGACCTGGAAGCGGTCCCGGTCAGCTGAACAGCTCCGGCTGGACCGGCGCCGGCGCGGCGGGGAGGCGCCAGTCGATGACCGGGCGGCCGGCGGCGGCCAGGTGCCGGTTGGCGGCGGAGAACGGGCGGCTGCCGAGAAAGCCGCGGTAGGCGGACAGCGGCGAAGGGTGCGGCGCGGCCAGCACGAGGTGCTGGGGGGCGCGGATCCGTTCCGCCTTGCGCTGGGCCGGGGCGCCCCACAGCAGGAAGACCACCGGCTCGGGGCGGGCGGCGGCGGCGTCGAGGAGGGCGTCGGTGACCGTTTCCCAGCCCTGTTCCTGGTGGGAGTTGGCGGCGTGGGCCCGTACCGTGAGCACGGTGTTCAGCAGCAGCACGCCCTGTCGCGCCCACGGTTCCAGGTTTCCGGAGGCGGGCGGCGGCATGCCGAGGTCGTCGGCCAGTTCCTTGAAGATGTTGCGCAGCGAGGGCGGCGGGCGCGTGCCGTCGGGCACCGAGAAGGCGAGGCCGCAGGCCTGGCCGTCGTCGTGGTAGGGGTCCTGGCCGAGGATGACGGCGCGCACCTCCTGCCAGGGGGTGAGCCGGAGCGCGGCAAAGATCCGCGGCCGCGGCGGGAACACGGTCTGGCCGGCGGCGGCTTCGGCCGCCAGGAACGCCTCCAAGGCCGGCAGGGTGTCGTTGAGGACCGGGGCGGGCAGGCGGCGCCGCCAATCTTCCGGCAGTTGTTCACGAAGCGGCGGCTGGGGGGAGGCTGGCATAAGGCTCCAGGACGGCGCGGAGTTGGGCTTCGGTGACGGCGCCTTCCCGGAGGATCCGGAGGGTGCCGTCGCGGGTGAGGGCGGCGACGGTGGAGGGCTGGCCGAGGCGCGCGGGGCCGCCGTCGACCAGCAGGTCGGGCTGGCCGTCAAGGCCGGCCACGGCGGCGGCGGCGGCGGTGCCGGGCGGGGCGCCGGAGAGGTTGGCGCTGGTGGCGGCGAGCGGTTCGCCCAGCTGTTCCAGGGCGCGGCGGATGAAGGGGTGGTCGGGCAGGCGCAGGCCGATGGTGGCGTCCTCGCCGGCGTCGGCCTGCGCGGCGGGGCAGACCAGGGTCAGGGGGCCGGGCCAAAAGGCGGCGGCGATGGCGCGGAGCCGCGGGTCGGCGCAGACGCCGGCGCGTTCGGCCATGGCCAGGTCAAGGGCAAGCATTTGCAGCCGTTTGTCCTGGGGCCGGCGTTTCAGGGTATAAATCCGTTCCCGGGCGGCCGGATCGTGCCAGCGGGCGGCCAGGCCGTAGACGGTTTCCGTCGGCACCGCCACCACGCCGCCGGCGCGCCACACGGCACAGGCGGCTGCGGCCGCCGCATCCAGTTCCCCGGGGTTGACCGCGGTCAGTCGTTTCATGTTCAGCGGTCGCCGGCGGCGGGGGGGTACCCGATGGGCTGGGTCAGTATGATCTTCTGGGCCGGGCGCAGTTTCATGGCGGGGGCGAGCGCATTGCGGTTGACCATGCCGCAGACCACGGTGGCCAGTTTTTCCGAGGCCGCAAAGAGGTAGACGTTCTGGCTGGCAAAGCCGGTGTCGGTGGCCGAATAGAAGATGCGGTCGGCTTCGGGCGACTCGCCCATGCGGTCGGTGTCGGCGACAAAAATGAGGACCACCGGCGGGGGCTTGATGAAGCGCTGGACGGTGCATTGGGCGCGCAGGTCGCCGGGAAGGACGGGGAGCAGGGCGTGTTGGGGCGGGTCATAGAGGAAGAGGCCGTCGGCCGTGGCCACGTAGACGTCGATTTCGCGCCAGTCGCAGGCGGTTGGCGCGGTGCGTTTGCCGGACTGGGGGCGGTTGACGCCGTTGGCGGCCCACAGCAGGTTGCCGAGGAGTTGCGGCGGCAGCGGCTTGGGGCTGAACTGGCGCTGGGTCTGGCGGAGCTTGAGCGCCTGCATCAGCGGCAGCCCCGCCTTGAGGCTGGGGGGGGGCAGCGGCCGGGCGGCGGGCGCGGCGGCGGAGTCCGCCGCCCGGAGGGGGCCGGCGAGGGCGAGGCAGAGAACGGCGGCGGCGAGCGGCGGCAGAACGGGATGGCGGATCATGAGCGGCCTCCTTCATTCTTTGTTGGGCTGAAAGTTCTCTAGGCTGAAGGCAATCCAAATTTCACCCGAACCCGGCATCGCCGGAACCCAAGCCTGTCAAAGGATTCACGGTTGCCGGCCGCGCTCCCCGGGGGTCAGGCCGGGGCGGCGGCGCGCGGGTAACTTCCCAGGAGTTTCACGGACTGGCACTGCTCGCCGAGGTCGTGCAGCATGGCCTGGACTTTGGGGTCGGCGGCGTGACCGGCGAAATCCACAAAGAAGTGGTACTCCCAGGAGCGGCGGCGGGACGGGCGGCTTTCGATGAAGGTGAGGCTGATGCCGTGCCGGCGGAACGGTTCGAGGCTGTCGAGCAGGGCGCCGACCCGGTCCTTGACGGCGAACAGCAGGGAGGTCTTGTCGTTGCCGGAGGGGGTGGTGTCGCGGGCGCCGATGACCAGGAAGCGGGTGGTGTTGCCGGCGCTGTCCTCCAGGTTGGCCTCGAGCACCGGCAGGTGGTACTGCTCGGCGGCGAGCGGGCCGGCGATGGCGCCGGCGTCCTCCTCGGCGGCGGCGCGGGAGGCGGCTTCGGTGGTGCTGGAGGTCTCGACCAGCGGCACCGCGGGGAGGTGGCGGCGCAGCCAGTGGCGGCACTGGCCGAACACTTGCGGATGGCTGTACAGCACGCGCAGCCGCTCCCGCGGCCCGCGGCCGAGCAACAGGTGGTGGATGCGCAGGTTGATTTCGGCGCAGATTTTGGCCGGGGAGTCGGCGAGCATGTCGAGGGTGTAGGTGACGGCGCCCTCGGTGGAGTTCTCGACCGGAACGACGCCAAAGGCGGCCTGTTCGCGGGCGACGGCATCGAAGACATCGGGGATGGTGGAGCGGGACAGGTAATGCACGGTGTTGCCGAAGCGGGTCAGGGCGGCCTGGTGGCTGTTGGTGCCGGACGGGCCGAGATAGGCCACGGCGGGGGCTTGGCTGAGGTCCAGCGCGCCCGCCTGGGCCTCGCGGAACACGGCCCGCGCGCGGTCGTTGGAGAGCGGTCCCGGGTTGGCGGCCAGCAGCCGTTCCAGCTCATGGCTTTCCCACAGGGCCAGTTGCGGATCGGCGGCGTTGCCGGCGGCGCCGGCCGCCAGCCGGCAGCGCTCGTTGAGCAGCTCCAGCAGGTGCTGGTCGAGCGTTTCGATTTTTTTCTGCCAGTCGTGCATGGCGGCTCTTGAAAGCAGAAATGGGGAAAGCAGAAAACGGAAATATTAGGGAACGGGGAAAGTGGGGGCGGGGTCAAGGCGCGGGGGCGGCGGGGGGCAGCAGGGGGGCGGCGGCTTCGGCGAGCCAGATGGCGATGTTGCGGGCGCCGGCGGCGTTGTGGTGCTGCCAATCCTGCATCCAGTGGCGGGTGCTCTTCTTGCCGTTGATCTCGAAACGGGCATGAATGTCGGCCACGGGAATCTGCAGCTGGGCGCACAGGTGCCGGGCCTGGGCCAGCGCCTGGTCGAAGCTGGCGGCCATGGCGGCGGCCCACGGGTTGTGCTCCGGGCCGAGGCGCTGGGCTTCGTCCTCGGGCAGGATCGGGTTGGGAGTCCAGAAGAGGACGGGGCAGCCGATTTCCTTGAGCTTGGCGAGCAGGCCGGCCAGCGCCTGGGCGGCGGCGTCCGGGAGAAGGCGGCTGCGCGGCGGGTGGTGCCCCGGATGCTCGGCGGGGGGGACCCAGGCGTCGCCGAACACGAAGGAGACGATGACCAGGTGGGGGGCGAAGGCGGTGACGTCACGCGGGACGCGCAGGGTGCCCTGCGCGCTGGTGGTGCCGGGAATGCCGGCGTTGATGACACAGGCGTGGCGGGTGCCGTCCTCATTGAGGCGCTGCTGGAGCTGGGCGGGCCACGCTTCGGCGGCGTTCGGGGCGGACCAGGTGAGGTCGTCCCCCAGGGCGACGATGCGCAGGTCGGCGGCCTGGGCGGCGGCGATGACGTCATGGGTGAGGTGCGGCGGCCATTGGGCGATGGCCGGATCCTGGTTCCACCGGCCGGTGTTGGGGAGGCGGATGACGTTCTTGTGCCCCTCGTCGCGGCGCACCGGCGGTTCCTGGCGGCTGGCGGCCAGGGTTTTTTCGTTGCAGGCGGCGCAGATGGCGGGCTTGGTGAAGGCGCCTTTTTCGGTCAGCAGTTGTTCATAGGCCGACCAGGAAATGGGGGCGCCGCAGGCGGTGCAGGGCACCTCGCAGGCGGGGTGGGCGGCCTGGAATTCCTCGCAGGCATGGCATCGCCGCTTGGGCGGTTCGTGCTTGCCGGCGCAGCGGTCGCGCACCTGGTCGGCGGCGCTGTAGGTCCAGCTGTTGGTGCAGCTGGGAACCATGCAGGGCATGGCGCGTTCCCTGCCCTCCTTGATCTGGTGGGCGCAGCTTTCGCAGAGGCGGCCCTGGGGCTGGGGGCGGCCGGCGATCCAGTCCTGGAGCTGGGCGGCGCGGGTGTAGGTCCAGCTGTGGGAGCAACCGCGGTGGCGGCAGGGAATCGGCCGGTCGGCGGCGGCGGAGAGGAAACGGAAGCATTCGGCGCACATGCGCCCCTGGGCGGGGAGTTCCGGGCCGTGATTCAGCAGGTGCTCCAGCTGGGCGAAGGCGGGGAAGGGGACGGTGCGCTTGCAGCCCTTGACCTTGCAGGGGATCTCGGCATCGCGGAGGGCGGCCACCTTGGCGGCGCAGCCGCGGCACATCCGCTTGGGCGGCGTCTCAAGGGGCTTGCCGGCGGCCAGGTGTTCCAGCTGCTGGTAGCGGTTCCAGTTCCAGGTGTGCGCGCAGCCCTTGATACGGCAGGAGACCGCCTGGTCGTGCAGGGTTTGGTATTTCTGGAGGCAGGCCGGGCAGAACCGTTCCTGGGACGCGGCGTCGCCCTGCCGCCACTGTTCGTCCTTGCTCAGCACCCAGCTGCCCTTGCAGCCCTTGATGCGGCACGGCATTGGCTTGTCCTGCAGGGCGTTGCGTTTGGAGCGGCAGGTGTCGCACAGGCGCCGCGGCACCGGCTCGCCCCGGAGCTGGGCTTCGAGCTGCTGCTGGCGGGGCCAGGTCCACGTGTGGTGGCAGCCGGCGCCGGAACAGGGCATCTGGCGGTCCGCCAGCGCGGCCAGCTTGCCGCGGCAGCTGTCGCAGAGCTGGTCGGCGGGGGGCGTGCCGCCGCGGGGGACGGTGATCAGGGCGCTGCACCCCTGGACGCGGCAACTGACCGCGTTGTCAGGGAACAGCTCACCTAGGGTGCCGAGGCTTTTACCGGAAGGGTTCATCGTGACTTTCCGATGCTGATAAGGCCGGGGTGTTCACCTGTCGGGAGGACGGCCGAGCCAAGCCTTACCACCAGCCGCGCTGGCGTTTGGAGGACGAACGGACGGCGCGGGACAGGGTGTCCATTTCCTGGAGCACGGTGCCGGTGCCGTTGGCCACCGCGGTCAGCGGGTCGTCGGCGACCGTCACGGGCAGGCCGGTTTCCTCGGACAACAGCCGGTCGAGGCCGCGCAACAGCGAGCCGCCGCCGGCCAGCACGATGCCGTGGTCGATCAAGTCGGAGGCCAGTTCGGGCGGGCAGCGTTCGAGGGTGACGCGGACCACCTCGACGATGCGGGTGACCGGCTCCATCAACGCCTCGCGGATCTCCTCGGAACTGATGGTGACCGTCTTGGGCAGGCCGCCCATCAAGTCGCGGCCCTTGATTTCCTGGCTGAGTTCCTTTTCCAGCTTGTAGGCGCTGCCCAGATCCATCTTGACCTGCTCGGCGGTGCGCTCGCCGATCAGCAGGCTGTAGGCGCGTTTCATATATTGGACGATGGCCATGTCCATGGCGTCGCCGCCGTTCTTGATCGAGCGGGACTCGACGATGCCGGCCAGGGAGATGATGGCCACTTCGGTGGTGCCGCCGCCGATGTCGACGATCATGTTGCCGGTCGGATCCTGGACCGGAATGCCGACGCCGATCGCGGCGGCCATCGGTTCTTCGATGAGGTGCACTTCGCGGGCGCCGGCCCGCAGCGCGCTTTCCTTGACCGCCCGGGTCTCCACCTCGGTGATGCCGGAGGGCACGGCGACCAGCACGCGGGGGCGGACGAACTTGCTGCGGCTGCGGCACTTTTGGATGAAATGGCGGAGCATCTCCTCGGTGACCTCGAAGTCGGCGATCACGCCGTCCTTCATCGGGCGCACGGCGCGGATGTTGCCGGGGGTGCGGCCGAGCATGCGCTTGGCCTCCATGCCGACGGCGAGCACCTTGTTGGTGTCGGCCATCACCGCCACCACGGACGGCTCGCGAAGCATGATCCCGCGGTCGCGCACGAACACCAGGGAGTTGGCCGTCCCCAAGTCGATGCCGATGTCGTTTGAGAAGAGTGAAAGCAGTTTTTGGATGAACATCCGGCCCTGGCTCCAAGCGCTGGCCTACGGCTCATGGTGCAGCGGCGGAAACGGACCCCCAGGCCCCTCCCGGGCGCGCTGCCGGAAAACCTGGTTCATTTTACACCACTTTGTCGCGCTTTCCAATTGCCGGGGTGCCAATCTGTTCCAAACCTTTGCCGCCGGGTTATAGTATCCCCTCATAAAGGCGCCGCCCGATGTGCGGGCCGCGAAGGCGTCGCCATCACCATCATGAAGCAGCTTTACGAAATCAATGTTGCCCCCGGGATTCATTATCCCTGCCTGGCCGACGAGGCGCTCCAGCTCAAGCCCGGCACCGACGTGGTGCTGAAGTGTGAGCGGTACGAGGAGTTCGGGCGCGTGTTGCGCCTGCGGGGCGCGGCCGAAGGGGCGGACGTGGCGGAGAGCGACGTCGAAGAGGCGGGCGAGGCCGCCGCCGACAAGGGGCGGCGCATCCAGGGGCTGTCCACGCCCACGGTGCTTCGGCCGGCCACGGCCGCGGACCAGAGCCGGTTTCATGAGAACGAAACCCGTTCCCGCTCGCTGTTGCGCACGGCGATGCTGAAGATCCACGAGCACCGGTTGCCGATGAAGGTGGTGCACCTGCACATGGTGCTGGACGGGAGCCTGCTGGTCATTCAGTTCACTGCCGAGACGCGGGTTGATTTCCGCGAACTGCTGCGCGACCTGTCGCGTCTGCTGCACGCCCGCGTCGAGCTCCGCCAGATCGGCGTCCGCGACGAAACCTCCATTCACGGCGGCATCGGCCCCTGCGGGCGCGCCTATTGCTGTGCCACCTTTCTCAGCCAGTTCCGGAGCATCAACGTCCGCACCGCCAAGGAGCAGGGGCTGTCGCTCAACCCGGTCAACATCTCGGGGGTGTGCGGCCGGCTCAAGTGCTGCCTGCGCTACGAGTCCGACGGCTACCGCCAGATGCTCCAGGAAATGCCGCGCATGGGCGCGATCTGCGACACCCCCGATGGTCCGGGCAAGGTGTGCGACGTGATGCCGCTCGCCCGCCGGGTCCGCATCCTGTTGCAGCCGGGCGCGGGGCAGGGCGGTTTCCGCGACTATCCGGTCGCCGACGTCAAGGTGCGCCCCCCGCCGCCCCGGCCGGCCCCCGCGGCGCGCCGGCCGAACGAGCCGCCGCCGGCCGGTCCCGGCCGGAACGGCTGACCGTTTTGGCTTTCCCCGCCTGCCGGGTATGGTATCGGACTTATGGAACCTGTTGTCCTGGAAAACCTGGCCAAGGACTATCCCGGCGGGGTGGCCGCGCTGCGCGGCCTGTCGCTGACGGTCCGGCCCGGCGAGATTTTCGGTTTTCTCGGCCCCAACGGTGCCGGCAAGACCACCACCATCAAGATGCTGCTCGGCTTTTTCCCGCCCAGCGCCGGCACGGTGCGGGTGTTTGGCGAGGACCCGCAGCGGCCGGCGGCCCGGCGGCGCCTCGGCTACCTGCCCGAGGTTGCCCAGTATTACGGGTTTCTGACCCCGCGCGAGTTGCTGCGCTTTTACGGGCGTGTCTGCAATCTACCGGCCGCCCAGATTGCCCGGCGCAGCGCCGAACTGCTGGCCCTGACCGGCCTGGAAGCCGCCGCCGACCGGCCGATGAAGACCTTTTCCAAGGGCATGCAGCAGCGGGCCGGCATTGCCCAGGCCCTGCTGCACGACCCGGACCTGCTGGTCCTTGACGAACCGATGACCGGCCTCGACCCGCTGGCCCGCGCCCAGTGCCGCGACATCATCCTCGCCCAGCGCCAGGCCGGCAAGACGGTGTTCTTCTCCTCCCATGAGCTGTCCGAGGCTGAAATGGTCTGCGACCGGGTCGGCATCCTCAAGGACGGCCGCCTGTTGTGGTGCGGACCGACCCGCGAAATTGCCGGCGACGGCCAGGGCAACCTGGAGCGCGTCTTCCTCAAGCTGATCAACCAGGCCCCATGAACAACATGCTGCAACGCGTTTTTGCGGTGGCGGGATTGTCGGTGACGGAACTGTTCCGGCGCCGCGATGTGATCGTCGCCTTCCTGCTGGCGGCGGTGATCCTGGTGCCGCTGGCCGCCTTCAACTTGTTTGGCGTCAAGGGAGTGGTGCGGTACCTGCGGGAAGTGGCGCTGCTGCTGGTCTGGCTGTTTTCGCTGGTCATCGCCATCACCACGGCGGCACGCCAGCTGCCGGCCGAGCTGGAGGCGCGCACCATCTATCCGCTGCTGGCCAAACCGTTGCGGCGCGGCGAATTTTTGGCCGGAAAATTCCTCGGGGCGGCGCTGGCCGCCATGGCCAGCGCCCTGCTGTTCTATCTCTGCTATGCGCTGATGGACGGACTCCGGGAGGGCGCCTGGCCGGGACTGCTGTTCCTGCAGGCGGTGACCCTGCACCTGGCGGCGCTGGTTCTGGTGTGCGCCCTGGTCATCCTCGGATCGGTGCTGCTGACGCCGTCGGCCAACATCACCGTGGCCGGCCTGGTAACCGTCGGCATGCTGCTGTTCGGCCAGCGGCTGGCCGACATCGCGGGCGGCGCCAGTGCCGTGGTGGCCGGCCTCGCGCTGGCCGCCCACCTGGTGCTGCCGCACCTGGAGTTCTTCGACCTGCGCCTGCACGTGGTCCATGAATGGCCGCTCCTGGATGCCGCCACCTTTGGCGCCATCCTGCTCTATGCCGCCTGCTACAGCGCCGCCGCCCTCGTCCTGGCCGCCTGGCGCCTGCAGAAACGGAACCTGTAACCCGCCCGCGGGTAGGGCTGTACAGGACTGGGGGAATGCCGCCGCTGCAAGGACCGCCCCCGTCTCCCCCTCCCGGCCGGTCTCACGCCGTTTGAGCGCTGAGGAAGAACAGGGGATCCTGGTCCGTCAGCTGTTCCAGCCGCAGGCCGGCGGCGGCCAGCAGGGGCAGCCAGGCGGCTTCGCCCTGGGGCAGCAGGTCGTGGCGGACGGCGCCGGAGAGGTTGGCGTGGAAGGCGTTGATGCGGGCGCTGCCGCTCAGGTGCATGACCACCAGCCGGCCGCCGGGGCGCAGGGCGGCGGCCAGGTGCCGCAGCGCCGCCGGTTGGTCCCGAAAGTGCGGGAAGCTGTGAAAGCACAGCGCCAGGTCGAAGGCGGCGGATTCCGGCGTTTCCGCGCAGATGTCCAGGCAGCGGAACTCGGCCGGCAGCGCCTTTTCCCTGGCCCGGGCAATCATGGCGGGGGCGAAGTCGACGGCCAGGACGCGGCCGCCGGGGGCGACCTGTTGCGCCAGCCAGCCGGTGGTCTTGCCGGTGCCGCAGCCGACTTCGAGGAGGGCGTTGCCGGGGCGCAGGGCGAGCCGGGCAGCGTGGGCGGCCAGGCCGGCGGTCATGGCGGCGGCGGAGGGCTCCTCCTGGTCCCAGGTGCCGGCGAGGCGGTCGAAAAAACCAAGGCGCGGATCGGTGGCGGCGGGCATGATAATAACTTTCTTGAAAACAGTAATAATGGCGTGATATTACTTTTTTTTAGAACGTAATACTGGGGCGGCCGGCCGTCAACCGCCGCCGCCCCGGCGAACGCCCAACCCAGTTGCCGGTGGGGGCCACCCTTTTGGAAAAGGGTGCTCCCCAAACCCCTTCCTAAAACTTTTGTTTCATTTGCGGATTCCGCAGGCCGCTTTCGCGCGAGAAGGCACGATGGGGGCCCCTTGGGCGGCCTGCGGAATCCGCAAAAGGCAACAAAAAGGTTTGGCGGAGGGTTTGGGAACCGCCTTTCCTTAAAAGGGGGTTCCCAACGGTGGCACGGAAATGGGGGTGGGCGTTCCGTTCGGATGCGGTGGATCATTGGGGGTCTGCCGTGTTCTGCCACATCACCCAAGGAGATCGTTCCCATGCGTTCCCGTGTCTTTTCCATGGTATTTGCCGCCGGCCTGTTGCTGGCGGCGCCGGCTGCCGTGCAGGCGGTGGATGACACCAGCCATGCCGAGTACCAGTCCCTCACGTATAGTGGCACCCAGGCGGTGAGCGCCTATGCCGGCGGTTTCCCGATCACCCTGGTCGGAGTGGTGCTGAACAACTCGGAGGACTGGCTGAATCCGGCCGCCAACTACAACGAGACCAAGTGGAACATGGGCGGCCAGGCGCAGTTTGTCATCCAGGCGGTGCCGGGTTACGGCGTGGCCGGCGACACGGGCGGCACGGCGGTCTACCTCGCCCAAAACTATGGCAACACCTGGCGTGGCGACCCTTCGTACAGCTACACCAATGAGGAGTGGCTGGCGCGCCTGGCGGAACTGAACCTTTACAACGGCACCGGTGACGCCAGCGGCACGTTACGGGCCGGTGCCTTGGTGAGGGTGACGGCTCAGGTCGGCACCTATTACGGCGGCAAGGAGAACGTCAATGAGAACCACGACAAGGCGGCGGCCAACCACTTCACGATCGAAGTTCTGGACGCCGACTATGGCCTGCCCACGGCGACCCTGCTGGGGCTGTCGGACCTGAAAAACGCCGACGACAGCTTCATCTTCGACATCACCCGGGCGACCGGGTGCGAGCTTTACCAGTCCACGCTGGTTGACCTCGGCAATGTCCAGGTCACCGGCTCGGCGACCTGGCTGCCCAATAGTTTCGTCACCGTCACGGACGGGCAGGGGCGCACGTTCTCGTTGAATCTGGGGCGGAACGACAGTTTTACCGGCACGCCGTTGGTGGCGGACGGGCAGTGGTTCAGCGTCACCGGCATTCTGAACCAGGAAGCCGGCAGCAGCGGCATGGATGGTTACCGCCTGCTGGTCACCAACGCGGACGCCTTTTTGGTGCCCGAACCGGCGGCCCTGGCCCTGCTGGCGGCCGCGCTGCTGGCCACCGTGTCTGCCCGGCGCCGCCGGGGATGACGATTTCGGTTGGCAAAAGTGGGTGGGTGTCGGGGGGGGCGTCTGACTTGTCGGACGCGTCTGACCTAACACCCCCCCAAAAACGACTCCATTAAGCGTGAGCGCATTCTTGCATGAAGCGGTTTACCCTGATTGAGCTGATGGTGGTCATTGCCATCACGGCCTTGCTGGCGGGGTTGCTCCTGCCGGTGCTGGCCCGGGGGCGGACCGCGGCCAGGATCGCCCGCGCCCACGGTGAGCTGCGCGGCATCACGGTGGCGCTCATTTTGTACCGGACCGATTTTCTGAGCCTGCCGCCGACGCGGGCCTCCTGCAACACCCGTGCCATTTACGAGCTGCCGCTGGAATTGATCGGTTATCTGCCCCGCGGCAGCCTGAACGACACCGTCATCGCCCGGGTGCCGGATGTTTTCCATCCGGAGCTTGGCGGCTACAAATACCGGGCGCCGGGGCCGGCGATTTTCAATGAGTACACCTTCCAGGCCGACGGCGGCACGCTGTGGGTGCCGGACGGTTTTCCCGGGACCGAGGCCGAGACCGGCCAGTATTACACCTCCCAAGCGGCCTCGCCGGTGCGCTATGCGGTGTGGAGTTGGGGGCCGGATCCGGACTCGCCCAAGCTGGCCAATTCCGGCCGGGCGCCCATTCCGCAGCAATACTGGCTGCGCAACAGCGGCGACACGGGGGTGATTGTGCATTACGAGGACCGGGATGGACAGGTGCATGCAAGTCCTTGAACAAAAACTAAAAACATGGCGGTGGCGGGCCGTATCCGGCCTGGCGGCCATCGGGGTCGCGGCGGTCCTGGCGGGGTGCGGCCCCGGGGCGCCGGCCGGGCCGGTGCCCGCGGTGGCGGTGTCGAACCCGTACTTGGAGAGCGCGGTGCGGGAATTTCTCGGGCCGGCCGCGCCCGTGCTGAATCTGGCGGGGCCGGGAAGCTGTCCCGGCCATTTCGATCTCCGCCCCGGCCAGGCGCGGGAGTTGACCCGTTGCTGGCTGCTGCTGCGGTTCGATTTCCAGGCGGCCCTGGACAACCGGTTGGACGATGCCCGCGCGCAAGGGCTGCGCATCGTGGAGGTGCCGGCCCCCGAGGGATTGTGCCTGCCGGCGAGCTACTTCGCGGTCTGCCGCCAGACCGCCGCCACCTTGACGGGCGCCGGTCTGTTGCCGGCCCCGGTCGCCCAGGAAAAACTGCAGCGGCTGGAAGCGCGACTGGCGGAGGAAGCCGCGGCGGCCCGGCTACGCTTGGCGCCGCTCAAGGATGCGCCGGTGCTGGCCAGTCCGCATCAGCGGGCGTTCTGCGCCTGGCTTGGCCTGCGGGTGGTGGGCGTCTTTGACGGCACGGACGCCGCTTCGCCCGCCGCCGTCAACCGGGTCGTGCAACTGGGGCGGCGCGAGCGCGTCCGGTTCGTGATCGCCAACCGTCCCGAGGGGCGGCAGTTGGCGGACGCCTTGACCGGCCATCTCGGCCTGCGGGCGGTGGTGTTCGATAATTTTCCGGGCGCCGCCCCGGGCGCGCCGGCGGGCTATGACGCGTTGCTGGCGGGCAATGTGGACGCTCTCCTGCGGGCGGCGGCGCCATGACCGCGCCGGTCATCGAGGTTGCCGGGCTGCGCGTCCAGGCCGGGCGTGCCCGGATTTTGGAAGTTGCGGAGTTCGCCGTGGCCGCAGGGGAACTGGTCGGCGTGCTCGGCCCCAACGGCGCCGGCAAAAGCACGTTGCTGCGCTGCCTGCTGGGCATGCAGCGCCATGCCGCGGGCGGCGTTCGGGTGTTCGGTCAGGAGCTGGGCGCTTTGGGGTGGGCGGGGCTGGCCCGGCTGCGCCGCCGCATCGGTTATGTGCCGCAGCCGCTGCCCGGACAAACGGAGGCGCCGCTGACCGTGCGCGAAGTGGTCGCCATCGGCCGCTCCGGCCTGGCCGGCCTGTTCCGGCCGCTGCGGCGGGAGGACTGGCGGGTGGTTGACGCCTGGCTGGAACGGCTGGGACTGGCGGCGCTGGCCGGCCGGCCCTGCCGGGAGCTTTCCGGTGGCGAACAGCGCAAGATGCTGCTGGCGAAGGCACTGGCGCAGGAGCCGGAGCTGTTGCTGCTGGACGAACCGGCGGCCAACCTCGACCTGGGCTGGCGTGAACGGCTCGCCGGCACCGTCCAGGAACTGCACCGCGAACTGGGGTTGACCACGCTGTTGGTCTGCCACGAGGTGGAGGTGCTGCCCGCGGCCTGCCGGCGGCTGGTCATCCTGCAACAGGGGCGGCTGGAGGCGGCCGGCGCGCCTGGGGTCCTGCTCACCCCGGAACGGATCACGCGGCTGTACGGGCCGGGGCTGGCCTGCCTGGCGCGCGGCGGGCGCCTGGCCGTGGTGCCGGCGGAGGTGGGGCAATGAGCGCGCTTGACCTGGCGTATTGGGCGCCTGTGCTGCTGGGCGGGCTGGTGGCGGGCGCCTCCTGCGGCACCCTGGGGGTGTACATCGCCGGGATGCGGCTGTCGTTTCTGGGCATCTGCATGGCGCATGCCGCCCTGGCCGGGGCGGTGGCGGGCAGCCTGGCCGGATGGCACGGCCAGGAACTGCTGTTGCCTGCCCTGGCCGGGGCCATGCTGGTGGCGCTGCTGCTGGGGCTGGCGGATCCGCGCCGGTGGCAGATGGACGGCAATCTGGTTTTGGGCGTCCTCTTCTCGCTCACCATGGGGCTGGCGTTCCTGGGCATGGGGCTGGCCGACCGCCTCGGCCGGGCCGCCGCCGATAGCCAGGCGCTGCTATGGGGCAGCCTGGCGTTCTGCCGCTGGCCCGAATGCTTCCTCATGCTGGGGGCGGCGCTGCTGTTGTGGGGATTCATCCTCTTATTCGGCAAGGAGATGGGCGCCATCCTGTTTTCGCGGACGGAAGCGCAGGCCGCCGGCATCCACGCCACCTTCGTGTGGTGCCTGTTCCTGTTGCTGGCGGCGGTGCTGCTGACGGTCAATTTCCAGACCGTCGGCGGCCTGATGATCTACAGCTTGATCACCAATCCCGCCGTCGCCGCGTTCCAGGTGGGGCGCGGCCTGCGGCAGTGCCTGCTGCTGGCGGCGGGATTCGGCGCGCTC
>Ga0265297_10004456_pt1 | contig 22876 bp, 24 predicted proteins | sample Munlanlwell13791_FD_192502 | JGI IMG/M metagenome (GOLD analysis project Ga0265297, IMG submission 192502) | Leachate microbial communities from a municipal landfill in Southern Ontario, Canada - Leachate well 137-91 | ecosystem: Engineered > Solid waste > Landfill > Unclassified | place... | reverse complement strand
TATTAACCAGTACTGTTACTGCGTCCGCCTCTTGGAAGGAAGCAAGGAGACTTCTCTCGGTTGTTGTGCGAATCGACCATAACAAGATAGTTGTAATTCCCGAGGTGTATGTTAATATAAGAATAAGATGTTCCCGGGAAAAAGAAGCTTCACCCTCATTGAACTGATCATTGTCGTAGTAATCATCGGTATCCTCGCCTTAATCGCCATCCCCCGCTATTTTGCAAATGTAACCAAAGCCCGAAAAAACGCAGTATATGCTAACCTGCATGAGATAAGAAAATCCCTGCTGGATTATTACGCAATTTACGCGCATTATCCTACCGCCGGCAGCTTTCCCATTACGGCGACTATTGACGGAGACACGGTTCTTTCTTTCGCCCGGCCCAGTTCAACTGGCGCAACCTAGAATTACTGGTACAGCATAGGCGAAAATGCGGTTTATGCCTGGACAGAATCCGGAGGCACCAGGAACTGTGAATACATCGTATATATGGATACTGGCCGCGAAGAGCAGTAGTATGCTTGTTTATAACGGAAAATAGAACCGTCCCCTTTATTTTAGACTGTTCAAAGTTTTGAGGAAATCTGGGAAGGATTTGTTGATGCAGGATAGATCGTCAATGCGGGTTTTCCCGCAGGCAGCAAGACCCGCAATTACCATACTCATCGCCGTGCGATGGTCGCCGAAACTGCTGACCCGCGAGCCATAAAGCGTTTCAGCTCCTTTAATAATAATATTCTCGTTTTGGCCTGTTTTATTTATCCTTATATTAGCTCCCATCTGGATCAAATTAACCAGCATGGATTTAATGCGGTCGGTTTCTTTAACCCGCAATTCGCCTACCCCGCTAAAGACAGATTCTCCCCTGGCAAAACAGGCAGCGACCATTAAAACCGGAAGCTCATCGATCAAAGAAGGGACCTCTTTGCTCCCTATCTTTATCCCCCGCAGGCAGCTGCTCTTAACCAGGATATCTCCCGCCGGCTCATTGCCTTGGGTTTTTAGATTTGACCCCTGTATCTTGATAGCGGCGCCCATCCTCTTTAAAGCTTTAAGGATACCTATGCGTCCTGGATTAAGCCCAACATTTTTGATGCGAATTTTTGAACCCGGGATAATGCTCGCGGCCACCATAAAAAATGCCGCTGAAGATATATCTCCCGGTATATAGAAAGTTCCTGGAGAAGTTAATCTTTTCGCGCTATTTATAGTAATAGTATTACCTTGCGCTTTTACGCCCGCCTTAAATAATTCAAGCATGCGCTCGGTATGGTCTCTGGTCCTAAACGGCTCAATTATCTTAGTTTTGCCTTTAGCGAATAGGCCGGCTAAGAGGATAGCGCTTTTTACCTGCGCCGAGGCGACCGGCAATTTATAAGTTATGCCGGTTAAATCACCGCCCTGAATAATTACCGGCGGATATTCCTCTTTTCCTGTTTTCCTGGCTTTGATTGCCGCAGCCATTAAGCGTAACGGCCGGATGGCCCTGAGCATCGGCCGGCGGGAGAGCGAAGCGCCTGCGCAAAGTTTTACCTTAAAACCCTGGCCGGCTAATACCCCGAGCAATAACCTGAAAGTCGTCCCTGATTCTTTTATAAATATGGAGGATTTAGGGGCCTTCAAACCGGTAAGCCCCCGGCCAAAAACAACCGCTTGCGCAGAGGCCCGGTTTAATTTTATTTTTATTCCCAGCTTCCTAAAAGAATTAATTGTCGCCAGGCAGTCTGTGTTTAAAGGAATATTTTTAAGAGTAGTTTTGTTTTGTGCCAGAGCGCTTAAGATTATTGCGCGGTGGGCTATGGATTTGTCGCCGGGTAAGGATACTTCACCCTTCATTTAGACTTCTTTACAACCCTATCGCCTTCTTTGACCTTATTTTTTACATCCCCTGATACAAAACCTGCGGCGGACATGATATCCTGCACTTTTTCTATCTTAACATCTCCGAGATAAGTATCGCCGCGGTACACCGAAAATAACTCCCCGGAGGCTAATCCGTCTTTAGAGCCTAAATCTATTACTACAAAGTTATATTCTTTATTTAGAACTAAGACTTTGCCTTCTAAGGTTTGCGCTGCGCCGGGGACTCCCGCAGATTGCGGTTGGGCAGTCTTAGCTGCTTTCTCATCCTGAGGGCTGGCCTGGCCTGATTCCGGGCTGACTACGATCTTACCCAGTTCTACATCGGAATTTGATCCAAGATCTTTAAGCTTTGACTCTAACTTTACTCTTTCGGAATCAATTTTCTTCAGTTCACCTTTTATGCTCCTCATATCATTTTGAGCAATATTCAGTTTTTTCTCTAGGTCCAGCCTTAATTTCTTTTGCTGCTCAAGGTCATCCTGCATCTGGTTTATCCTGGCCAGGGCCTCTTCCTTGGCTGTCTTTTCTTCCTGCAACTGGCTGGTTAAAACAGTAACCTGGGCAGCAGCATCTTTAAATTTTGTTTCAAAATTAGCCAGCGTCCTCTGGGCCTCGTTTAGCTTGGCCTCAGCCATCTTCTGCTTAGTGCTGAGATCCCCTACTTTATTGGTGAGCTCGATATTTTTGATATGTTCTTTCTGGAAAAGAGAAAAACCTACGGCGGCGAGAGCCAAAGAAACCACTAACATTATAATTAAAACCAGACCCTTGGCTTTAAACTCCATCATTCCTCCTTTTAATCGTAAAAGATGACCCCACATTGATTTTAATATAGCAATAACATTTTTAAAAATCAAGTCTTATTTTTATTCATTACATCCAGAAACTCCTGCGGTAAAGAAGAGTGGAATTCTACAAGTTTTCCCGTAGCCGGATGAATAAAACCTAACGATTGCGCGTGGAGCGCCAAACGGCTGAACGCGTCATTTTTACCATATTTCTTATCCCCTAGAATAGGGTGCCCGATAAAGGCTAAATGCACTCTTAACTGGTGCGTCCTGCCGGTAAAGGGCTCTAATTGTAATAAACTCAACTCCCCAACCCGCTTCAGCGTGCGGTAATAGGTTTTGGCGTAGCGGGCAGCAGCGGAATAATTTACCGCCATACTCTCTCTTCTGATAGCATGCCTGGCAATAGGCGCCTCAATGACATTTTCATCAAATTCCATCCTGCCTTTAACGATAGCTGTATATTTGCGCTGGATAGAGTGCGCGGCGAATTGATGGCTGAGCTTTAAGTGGCTGGAATTATTTTTCGCGATAACCATGACCCCGGAAGTATCCTTATCCAGGCGATGCACGATGCCCGGCCTTTGCGGGTTTATGTCCGAAAGTTCCTTAAAACGGCCCAACAAGGCGTTAACCAGTGTGTGTTCGTAATTACCAGGCGCAGGATGCACGACCAGGCCGATCGGCTTATTGATAATCGCCAGGTCCTTATCTTCATAAATAATATCTAAGGGGATCTTTTCAGGCTTCAGGCCGGACTTAACCTTATCCTCGACAATAACCTTGATTTTATCTTGCGGCCTGACTTTATAATGCGCCTTTACCCCGGCCAAGCCCTTAACGGTTATTTCATTCTTCAAGATCAAATCCTGGATAGCCGTGCGGGATAACCCCAGGTTATTCTCCATAGAGAAAGCGCTGACCAATAAATCCAGGCGCATCCCCTCTTGCTCTTTGGATACCTTGAGCGCGTATTCCTGCATATAGGCCTAACCTTTTTTTATTTTAATGAAGAATAACCCTGCTGCTCCGGCCAGGAAAACAGCCAGGCTGATAAACTGGAATAAAGTTAATCCGAACAGTATAGTTGGGCTATCCCCGCGCCAGAACTCAATAAAAAATCTTTTCACGGAATATAGCAAGAGATAGGCAAACAATATCTGGCCCTCTTTGTGCGGCCGTTTTTGCAGAAACCTCAAAACAATAAATATAAAAACCAAAAGCAAGGCAGAATAAAGTTGTGTCGGTATTAATACCGCTCCCTGGGCAGGTGAATATATCCCGTGGCTGGACTCTTTGCCAAAACAACAGCCGTTAAGAAAACACCCCAACCTCCCGATTGCCTGGCCTAAAGCGATAAAAGGCATCAATAGGTCCGCGATCTTCAATACGGGGAGTTTCTTAAACCTTAAGTAAAGGATCGCCGAGGCCATCCCGCAAGCCAGCCCTCCGAACCAGGCCAATCCCCCTTTTTGCAGCATAATCATTTCCAGGGGATTGCGCAAATAATAACTCAAATTACAAGATATATAAAGAATACGGGCGCCGATAATCCCGCAAATAAGAATAACGAAATTCAGGTTAAAAATAATATCCGGGTGGATTCCCCTTCTTCTTGCCTCAGCGCTGGCTAACCAGGTGGTAACCATAAAAGCGATAACCAGCATAAGGCCGTAGGAATAAATTGTTAGCGGCCCGATTTTACAGATTACCGGATGCATATTTTTACTTTTTCCTCAATATGGCCCAGCCTAATAATACCGCGCCGATAGTTATGGAGCTGTCCGCGACATTAAAAACCGGCCAGATATAGAAATTTAAGAAATCAATCACATAGCCCAGGCGCAGACGGTCAATGAGATTTCCTATCGCGCCCGCCAGAATAAGACTTAAAGAAACAACGTAATATTTGTTATGCCGGTTATCCTTTAATCCGAAATAAATTAAGACGATTGCCGTAATAGAGGTGATGATAAATAAATAAACCTGATTCCTGAATAACCCGAAAGCCGCTCCCCGGTTATGAACAAGGGTAAGGCCGAAAACCCCTTTGATTAAAGGGATTGTCTGATTAAGTTGCAGGATTCCGGAAATGAAAGCTTTACTCAGCTGGTCTAATAGGAGGATAACAAATACGATGATAACGGAGGCCATAAACCCGGGAGCTCTTTTACCTCTTCTCCCTTTTCTCCTTGCATTTAACGCATAGCCGCGCCTGTGGCACTGCCCTGAGCCTGATCTTGGTAATGAGTTGTTTACAATCCTCGCATATCCCGAATGTCCCGTCTTCTATTCTCTTTAAGGCATCGTCCAGCTCATATAATGACTGCCGGTCATTGGAAGCCAGGCCTAAAGAAAATTCGCGGTCATAGTTATCGGTCGCCACATCCGCCATATGGTAGGTATAACCCGATATATCTCCCGAGGCGTCTTTCTGGGATTTCTTCAGCGTGTCGTCGGATATATGTTTTATCTCATCGCTAATTTCTTCTTTTCTCTTGGCGATCAGTTTCTTGAATTCAGTCAGGTCTTTTTTAGTAAACTTCTTTTTCAATTTGCCTCCTGCTCTCCTATGGCTTTTTCGCACTTGGCGCAAAGCAAAGGATGTTTTACGGATTTACCCGTAGTTAAAGTATAATTCCAGCAGCGCACGCATTTAACCCCGGCCGCCTTGTTTACTTCTATTCTGAATTCAGGATAATTATCCTGAATTTCTACTTCTACCTGAGAAACTTTAAAAATCTCCGGTAACTCATCTTTTAAACTTTCTAAGAAAGTATAACGATTTTGGTCTTTTGTCAATAGTTTTATTTTCGCGTCGAACGAACTGCCTATTTCGCCGAGGCTGCGTTTTTCTTCCAGCATCTTGGCTACCTCGGGGATCATGCCGATAACCTGCTCTAATTCCGCATCTCCTGTTTCCATTCGGCTGGGCCAATCCGAAAGATGCACGCTTTTGACAGCGGAATCTTTTTTTTGTTTAGGCATTTGGCGCCAGATATCTTCGGCGGTAAAGACTAATAACGGAGCCATTATCCTGGACAGGCAATCAAGTATATCATACATAACTGTCTGGGCCGACCTTCTCTCGGTTGCATTAGCGGCATAAGTATAGAGCCGGCCTTTGGCCATATCCAGATAATACATAGACAAGTCTTCGTTACAAAAATCATAAATTTCTTTATAGGCCTTATGGAATTGAAAATCTTCGTAGGCCCGGGTTACTTCTTCAAGCGTAAGCGCAAGCCTCCGCAAAATCCATTTATCAACTTTCGTCAGTTCTTGAGCTTTAACTTTATTTTTATCGGGATCAAAATCGTATAAATTACTTAAGATAAACCTGGCTGTATTCCTGATCTTGCGGTAAGCCTCAGAGAGGCGCGTCAATATCTCTTTGGAGATCCGGATATCTTCATTATAATCGCTGGAAGCTACCCAGAGCCGTAAAATATCTGCTCCGTAATCTTTGATAATATCAAAAGGGGAAATAACATTACCCAGCGACTTGGACATTTTTTTGCCTTCGCCGTCAACTACAAAACCGTGGGTAAGCACATTTTCAAAGGGCGGCCGGTTATCTACGCAGACTGAAGGGATCAATGAAGACTGGAACCACCCTCGGTGCTGGTCTGAACCCTCCAGGTATAAAGCGGCGGGGAATTTAAGCTCTTTTCTTTTCTTTAATACCGCTTGAGCACTTATTCCCGAATCAAACCAAACATCCAGGATATCTGTCCCTTTGGCTAAATTAGTACTCTTACAATGCGGGCAGCTAAGCCCTTTAGGCATAAAATCTTTTAAATCGCGGATAAACCAGGAATCCGAGCCTTCTTTGGCCACGAATTTTACAAAATTATCAATCAACTCCGGATGTAAAAATTCCGCATGGCAATCATTACAAACTACTGCCGGTATAGGCACTCCCCAATAACGCTGGCGGGATAAACACCAGTCCGGCCTGAGCTCAACCATCCCCAGGATCCTCTCCATTCCGCTTGGCGGGATCCAGCGCACATCTTTCTGGATTATCTCAATAAGCTTGCTTCTTAAATCCTTATGTTCAAGATTCAAGAACCACTGCCTGGTCGCCCGGAAGATTATCGGCTGTTTACAGCGCCAGCAATGCGGATAGGAATGCCGGATTTCGGAATTAAAAAGCAGAGCGCCAAGTTGATTCAACTTTTCCAGAATTGATTTATTCGCTTCCAGGCAATTTAAGCCCGCAAATTCTCCTGAAGAAGAATCAAAATTACCTTTATTGTCCACCGGCATGATAATATCCAATTTATATTTTATACCGGTAAGATAATCTTCGTTGCCATGGCCCGGGGCAGTATGCACCAGGCCTGTCCCTTCCTCTCCGGAGACATAATCCGCCAGGACAATTTTACCTCTCCTCTTAATAAAAGGATGCTCATAATTTAGGCCCTCTATTTCTTTGCCTTTAAATTCCCGGATTACTTTAAAATCAGGAATAGCCATCTGGCTAAGAGCATGTTCTAATAAAGACTTGGCGATAACTAAATTACCTTTAGGGGTCGCCACATAGCAGTAAGCAAAATCCGGGTGTACTGCCACGGCTACGTTAGCCAATAACGTCCAGGGCGTCGTGGTCCAGATAACCAGGAAAGCTTCGGATAAATCCTGGCTGCCGGTAATTTTAAATTTAACGTAGATTGACGGCGAGGTATGCTCTTCGTATTCTACTTCTGCCTCAGCCAAAGCGGTTTCGCACCGGAAACACCAGTTAACCGGCTTTAAGCCCCGATAGACATAACCGGATTTAACCAAAGTATTAAAAGCGCGCAAGGCGCTTTCTTCATAATCCGAAGTTAAGGTTAAATACGGATTTTCCCAGTCACCGAAAACTCCCAACCGCTTAAACTGTTCCTTTTGTTTATCCACAAACTTTAAGGCGTAGGCATAAGCTTTTTTCCTAAATTCAGCTTGCGCGATCTGGTTTTTATTTATCTTTAATTCTTTGAAAAGCTGGTGTTCTATGGGCAGGCCGTGGCAATCCCAGCCCGGCACATAAGCGGAATCAAAACCAGCCATAGTTTTATATTTAACCACGATATCTTTTAAGGTTTTATTCAGGGCATGGCCCAGATGGATGTCGCCGTTAGCATAGGGCGGGCCGTCGTGCAGGACGTATTTGGCTGAGCCTTTTGCTTTTTCGCGGATAAGGCGGTAAATATCTTCGGATTGCCAGGTTTCCAAAAATAACGGCTCCCTCCTGGGAAGGTCCGCTTTCATGGCAAATTTTGTCTGTGGTAAATTTAAGGTGTATTTGTAATCCATATTATTTTTTCAGGTATTTTCCGATGATAATCCCGAGGTCTTTTTTGGTTTTAACCGGGATAAACCTCTTATCCGTGATGATCGCGTATTTAAGCGACCCCGGGCATCCGCAGGAACAACCGCCGGGGATATTCTTAATCACGGAACTTAAAATTTTCTTGGAGTTTTCGATATTCTTATTCAAATTACCGATGATCATTTCTATGGTAACGGACTGGTGAGCGGGGTGCCAGCAGTCGTAATCCGTAACCGCTGCCAGCGTGGCATAACACATCTCTGCTTCCCGCGCAAGTTTTGCTTCGGCAAAATTAGTCATACCGATAATATCCATACCCCAGCTGCGGTAAAGATTGGATTCGGCTAAAGTGGAAAATGCCGGGCCCTCCATGTTGATATAAGTTCCCTTGGGATGGATATTCATATTCAGCGACTTTCCCGTATCGTAGATCAGCTTACTTAAACAGGAACAGACAGGATGCGAAAATTCAATATGGGCCACTATTCCCTTGGTAAAAAAAGACATCTCCCTGGCGTAATTTGTCCGGTCCACAAACTGGTCCACTACCACGAAATCTAACGGCTTAAATTCTTCTTTTAAGGAACCGCAGGCGCTCACCGAGATAATTTTTTCTACGCCTAATTTTTTCATCCCGAAGATATTCGCCCGGTAGTTTATATGGCCCGGCGGTATGCGATGGCCGATATCGTGGCGCGGAACAAAAACTACTTCTTTACCTTCCAATTCACCGAGAATAAACCTTCCAGAAGGCCGGCCAAAAGGCGTATTAACCAAAACCTCTTTTACCTTTTTAATCCCTTCTATCTTATATAATCCGCTTCCGCCGATAACCCCTATCTTAGGCATATTTATAATCTCCTGGCTAAGTCCTGCGCCCTTTTTAATGCTGCCTGTGCTGCTTCCTCCCAGGAGCCGCCTCTGGTTAAAATCTCTAAAGCCGCTTCGGTAGTGCCGCCTTTGGAAGTAACCTGTTTTCTTAATTCCTGAGCCGGTAATTTTGTCTTATGCAATAAGCTAATCGCGGCATTCGTCGTGTTAGCCGCCAGGAATGCCGCATCTTCCGTAGAAAAACCCAGACCCTGCGCTGCTTTCTCCAGCCTGCGCATCATATCATGCCTGGCATGTTCGGGAATATTTTCGGGATCCAGCGTGCTATTTTCTATAAAATAAAATACGTAGGCCGGGCCGCTCCCGGAGATCGCCGTTGCCGCGTTCATCATCGGTTCATCTATGATCCTGACTGCGCCAAGATAATAAAATAATTCCTGGGCCAACTCTAAGTCGTCATCCGTAGCCAAGGCGCCTTTACACAAACAGGTAACGGACTCAGCTACCTTTGCCCCGATATTCGGCATTACGCGAATAACCCTCGCCTGGCCGAGTAGCTTTTCGATGCGGCCCGTACTTATGCCTGCAGCGATAGAAATAATTAATCGATTTCCGGTTGAACCTTTAATATCTTTTAAGATATGGTTAAAGTCCTGCGGCTTGATTGCCAGGATGATGATTTCCACCTGAGCCGCCAGGTCCCGGGCATCTTTAGCTGCCTTTATTCCGGCGAGGTTGGCCAGCTTGCTTTTTTCTTTGTCAAAAACAAAAACCTCATATTCGTCTTTCTGCGCGGAGAGCCTTTGGGCAATCACCGAACCCATATTCCCAAAACCAATAATACCGATTTTTTTAAGTAAATTAATTTTCAAAGATAGCCCTCCCGATTCTGACCATATCGCTCCCCTCTTTTATTGCCGCTTCAAAATCATCCGTCATACCCATAGATAAAATCAACCTACTGTCGATCTGATCCCTTAAGCTCTTCAATATCCTAAAATACGTCCGGGCTTCTTCCGGATTTTTTACAATCGGAGCAATAGCCATTAAGCCCTTTATCTTGATATTCTTAAAAGCAGAGACCTCTCTTATGACTCCCGGGGTTTCTTGGGGCCTTAACCCGAATTTCGCCTCTTCAGGAGAAATCTTTACTTCCAAGAGTATATCCTGAATTTTATTAATTTTTAATGCTTCCTTATCAATCTCCCGCGCCAGGCGCAGGCTATCCACAGATTGAATTAAATCAAAAATCTTAACTGCCTCCCCTGCTTTATTCGTTTGCAGATGGCCGACCATATGCCAGCGTGCCGCCACAGCGCTATATTTTAAAAGAGCTTCCTGAACCCTGTTTTCACCGAATTCAGTTATCCCGCTTTCAACTGCTTCTTTTATTTCTTCAATGCTTCTATTTTTACTGACCGCAATTACTTTTAGCGTATCCGCCTTACGCCCGGCCTTTAGGCAAGCGGAGGCAATGCGTTTCCGGACCTCAAAGATATTCTCCTTAATCATACGAATAAAATATTATACACCAGAAAAAATGGAGGTCAATTGATTTTGCCGAATAAGGTAATTTAGTTGATTTAGGGATATTTTACTGTAAAATAATAAATATGAATGCTACCGGACTGGATTTTACTTATGCGCATAAATATAGCTAAATCCGCGGGTTTTTGTTTTGGGGTCAAAAGGGCTCTGGATATTGCTTCTAAGCTCACCAAAGCTGCCGGAAGCGTCTATATGCTCGGTGATATCGTGCATAATGAAGACGTATCCAAAAGAATAGAAAAATCCGGGATTAAAAAAATCAACAGGCTAAAAAAGGTAAACTCCGGTATCCTCTTAATCCGGGCGCATGGCGCCTCGCAAGGCGCGCTTAGGAAAGCTTCCAGGCTCGGTTACCAGATTATTGATGCCACCTGCCCTATGGTCAAAGAAATACATAAGATAGTTAAGGATATGCATAAAAAAGGCTACAAGATTATAGTGATAGGCGACAAGGACCACGATGAGGTCCAGGGTATAGTCGGACAGCTAAAAGAAAAAACCCTGGTTATAGATAATATTAGCCATATCCCTTTAGCTAAAGTCAAAAAGATCAAGCTGGCCTGTGTGGTCGCCCAGTCCACGCAAAACTCCAAAAACGTATTGAAAATCGTAGATATCCTTAAGAACTATGTTTCCGATTTAAAGTTCTTTAATACTATTTGCAGGCCGACCAGGACCAAACAGGAAGAAATAAGAAGTATGCCGTTAAAAAATGACGCAATGATCATTATCGGCTCCAAAAACAGCGCTAATACTAAACGGCTTTACGAGATATCCCGCTTACTTAATAAAAAAACCTGGCGGGTAAATTCCCGGGAGGAAATAAAACCCAGTTGGCTTAAAGGTGTGCGAGACGTAGGAATAACCGCAGGCGCATCTACTCCCGAGGACACCATCAAGAATATAGTTAAATATATCCGCTCGATACGCAGCTAATTACGCAGGGCTTATATTAACGGCGCTTTATGATTCTTTCCGCCTCGCGCCAATCATCCGCAGAGGTATTCGCGGGCTTGCCTTTTTTCTCCCAGATCTTTTTGGCCAACGCCGCTATTTTTTTCTCCGCCTCCGCCTTATTCTCTTCGACCAGGCGGTTATACATCCGGGCGATAAGATAGCCCAGAATCCCTGCATATACAAAACCCCAGACCGCCGCGATTATGCTGCCGAGAATGGTAGGCCGATAGCCGATATAGACCATCGTCATCATTTTGCCCCAGGAATTACCCCAAAAATACAGCGTATCCAGGAGGCCAAGCAAAAAAGTCAGTCCGCCCCAGACAAACCCTAACGCTAAACTAAAAGCCTTAACATCCAATTTAGCCATACCCTCCTCCTTTTTTGTTGATTTTACCTTGGATAAAAAACCTTCGCAATATAATTATAATCAGGCCTGTTTCAATACAAAATTTTTCCAGGCATTTTCCAATTCCTGGAGACTATTAAAATTATAAGTCCTTAACAAGGCCTTCTTCCAATCCCGATCGTCACGTAAGGAGCGGCTAAAATCCCAGAACTTCTCCCTTCCCTGGCTACGGATAAGAAAAATAACTAATGACGCGGCCTCTGAATAAAAAAGTGAGGGATCGGCCTGGCCCGCATCGCTGAGAGCGGAAAATTCTTCCAATTTAATGTATCTATCTTCGCCAATGAATTTCCTGGCCAGGCGCATATACAAGCCCAGGCTGGATTTTTCCTGCGAACAGGCAACCCCCTCCTCAATCCAAAGAGGCAATACCGCCTTATTCCCTACGAATTCGCGGAATATTATGTGGGTCATTTCATGCGGGAGTATAGTGTCAAAAAAGTTATCCTGGCCCACAAAAGTTTTGATTTCCCTGTTTCCTATCGAAACCACCCCTGCCGTCCAGGAAGCGCGCCGGGTTGCCTGATGAAAGCCTTCCGCATCTTTATACAGATAAATCCTGGCACGGTTATCCCAACTCCAGAAATCAAACCGGCGATAGCCAAGCTCGTCTATGATGCTATTGTAATAATCTTCTGCCCTATAGATAAGCTCATCCGTAAAACCCGGAGGAACATCCTGATAATAAATAATAAAATGCTGGGATTTTTGGATCTGCCAATCGGAAGGTGCTGCTTGCGCGCGGGCAGGGGTAAGTAAAAACATAAAAATCAGAAGGAAACTTATATTACTCACTTACTTTAGTGCGGATTGGTTATCTTTTCTTCGCATTGCTTTCATTGAATTTTTTAATTAATTTTATAAACTCCTGGTCAACCGTAACCCCCAAGGCCTCGGCTTTGAGTATATCATGGAGGCACTTGGAATATTCCCGCTTATAAAAATAGGCCATCCCCCTGTTATAATAGGCGCCTGCATAATTAGGGTTATCTTTAATCGCGTCGCTGAATATAGCAATAATGCTATCCAGTTCCTTTTGCTCGGCTTCTGTCACTGCCTTCTGCCCCGCCTTTCCTGCGGGCCGGGTCCCCTCGGAAACTGTAACGCACCCTATTAACCCTAAACACAACAGAATAATGATTTTTTTCATGATTCCTCCCTCTTTTAATTATACCGCTCTAGGGAAAAACGTAATAATCCGGGAAACCTAATTAATGCAACCTGAAGACGTAGAAAAGCTTTTGGTATTAAAATCAGTACTAGTTAAACTATATACGCAGCTGCCGTTTTTAGCCGTAGAGGTAATAGTGGCTAACCTGGATCCGGCGCCACCGCTGGCCACAACGCCATAAGTCCAATTCTGTGTGTTTAACATAAGTTTTAGCAGGTTATTGCATCCTGTCGCACCGGCGCAGTCCGCTGAAGTAGAACAACTGCAATCCAGATAATCAGCGTATTCTGTATAGTATATTTTTTCTTCTGCGGCAATAAGCTGAAGATTGGCAATGGCCTCTCTCTGCTCGGTCTTAGCTTTTGCCTTAAGAAAGTTAGGGATCGCTATCGAAGCAAGTATGGTTAGAGTAACAACTACTAAAACAAGTTCGATGATCGTAAATCCGTTATTCTTACCCATTTTTTTATTTTAGCATGCTTAAGCCGGTGTTTCAAGCCCTATCCACCCTGCTTTAAGGCCAGCGGAAATACTGCCACATAGGCTTAAGCGGCTTATAGAACTGACTCAGCATGCTTAATGCTTCCCTGACGCGGAATTCGCCTATGTTTAAACTGTTGGATGCGATGGGCTCGGTAATCTTTATTACGCTCCTTAGCTTTCCGTTAATAATGACTCCCAAAAATCCATTGATATGCTTATTTGAATAATCTTTTAACCTGGTTGCCGAGTCATTTTTAAGATATATTTTAATACCCAGGGTCCCCCGCGCAGCCATTAGAGGACGGTAAAAGACATCCAGCGCGACAATATCCTTCAGATTAAATTCAATATCGGATGAAACATAATAAACCTGTCCGTAGAGGGCCGGGTTACTAAGTTTCATCGGGACAAGCCCTTTCTGAGGCTCCGGCTTAACCTGCCGGATCTCAAAGAAGAGGTTATCCCATTGAGCATTTTTATATGCCTGCTCTATAATCTCTTTCGCAGAGGTGCTTTTCTCAGCCTGCCCGGCAAAGCCGCTATTGGCCGCAAGGCACAGGATAACCAGGGATAATACAGATTCTTTTAAAAAATAATTTTTCATTTTATTGTTTCCTTTGCTCATCTGTATTTTACTTCAAATAAAATCATATGCAATATAAATTATTGCGCCTCTTTAAGCCGATTGACTTATTTTCACAGAATATAGTATAATATTGCGAGAGGAGGAAACCCTGGATTATCTGAATGAACTGGAAAATAAAACCATATATATAATCCGCGAGGCATATAGCCGTTTTAGAAATACTGCCTTACTCTGGTCTATGGGTAAGGATTCCACCACTCTGCTTTGGATTACCCGGAAAGCGTTTTTCGGGCACATCCCCTTTCCGGTTATCCATATTGATACGGGCTTCAAATTCCGGGAAATTTATGCGTTTAGAGACAGATACGCCAAAGAATGGGGGCTGGACCTTATCATCAGCAATAACGCGGCGGCATTACAGGCAGGCGTACATCCTGAAAAGGGGAAATTCCGCTGTTGCCATGCCCTAAAGACTGAGGCCCTGAAGAATTCTATCGCCAGTTATAAATTTAAGGCCCTGCTGTTGGCTATTAGAAGAGACGAGCACGGTATCCGGGCTAAAGAAAGGTATTTTTCTCCGCGCGATAATGGATTTAAATGGAATTATCAAAAACAGCCTGTAGAGATATGGGATCTGTACCAATCTAAACTTAATTCGGAAGAGCATTTCAGGATCCACCCTCTGCTTCATTGGACAGAGCTGGATATCTGGAAATATATTCAGCGGGAAAAAATCCCCGTTGTCCCTCTCTATTTTGCGAAGAACGGCCTAAGATACAGAAGTATAGGCTGCCAGGATTGCTGCTCTCCCGTTAATTCCCGGGCTGATACAATCCGGAAAATTATAAGCGAGCTGAAAAACACAGACGTAGCGGAAAGAAGCGGCCGAGCTCAAGATAAAGAAGATGCTTATACAATGCAAAAATTAAGGTCCCTGGGGTATATGTGATGGAAAAATGTTACTTCAAGCTTGTGCTCGCCGGCCATATTGACCATGGAAAATCCACGCTGCTCGGAAGATTACTCTTTGAAACAAAATCCCTGCCTAAGCAAAAAATTACCGAAATCAAAACTGCTTCTAAGGCCCTGGGCAAAGATATGGACTTTGCTTTTTTAACCGACCAGTTAAAAGAAGAACGGGAAAACCAGATGACCTTAGATACAGCCCAGGTTTTCTTCAGAAGCCGCGCAAGGAACTATGCTATTATTGATGCCCCGGGGCATGTTGAGCTTATCAAAAACATGATTACCGGGGCTTCCCAGGCTCAAGCCGCCATCCTGGTTATCGATGTACCTGAGGGGATGAAGGAACAAACTACGCGCCATGCCTCTATCATCGGTTTATTAGGGATAAAACAGCTTATCGTTATCCTGAATAAAATGGACCTCGCCGATTATAAAAAACAGCCATTTAAAGAAGTTAAGGACAAAATTCTGGATTTTTTAGCTGGCCTGAATATAAAACCTGCGGCGGTAATACCCGTCTGCGCCAGAAGCGGGGCTAATGTCTCCCGGAAGTCGTCTTTAATGCGCTGGTATAAAGGCCCTTGCCTGCTTAAGGCCCTTAATTCCCTGCGCCTAAAAAACCCCGGTAATAAAAAACCTTTGCGGTTTCCCGCCCAGGATATTTATGAAATCAATGGGGAAAGAATAATTGCCGGTAAGGTGGTCTCGGGGGTGCTTAAATGCGGCCAAAAAATTACGCTTCTGCCTTCTCTCCTGGAAGCAAAAATAAGCGCGATTAAAATTTTCGGGGAGTCCCCTAAAAAAGCAGAAGCCGGAAAGAACATCGGGATTATTTTGAGTGAACCGCTGCCCATTAAAAGAGGAGACATTATAGTGGATAAATCCTCCGGGGTACGGTTAAACGATCGTTTCAAGGGAGAGGTCTTTTGGTGGTCCAAGGAACCCTTGCGAATCAACGAACGGGTCGATTTGCGGTGCGCCAGCCAACAAGTCCGATGCGTTATAGAAAAAATCAAGAAAAGGATTGATCCTTCCACCCTGGAGGTTATAGAAAAAAATGCGGCCGGGCTCAAAATAAACGAAACAGGTATGGTAGTAATTAAAACAGAAACGCCGATTGTTGTAGAGAAATTTGATTTTATAGAAGATTTGGGAAGGTTTGTTCTGGAACGTAATTTTAACCCGGAAGGCGCGGGGATAATTACTTAAAAACAAATTATTAAAAGAGCGGCTCTCCGTCAAAATCACAGGCTTTAATTTCCGCAGCGCTATAACCGGCAATTTTCAATAGCGTAGGCGCAATATCGTATAGCGAAGGATTTTTTTTGTCGATCTTGCGGTTGGAAAAAATCACTCCCGGAATAAGGCCCGGATCAAAGAGATGGTCGCCTGACCATTTTTTAAGATTATCCTCTATCAATTCCCGCGGCACGCCCCCTATCGCCGTCTGCCATGAGGCGCGGTACCCCTTATTAAATCCCACGTAAAGATCCGGAGCATCCTCTGTGTGTTGGCCCCAAAAAATTTGCTCTCTCTTATACACCTTATGGATAACCGCTTGTTGGTATTTTTCATCCACCCACCCGGTTAATTTCCGGGCTATCTCTTCTTTTAAGCCCTCTGTTTCCCTGCCGGGCCCCACTATGCCCAAGCCTTCCCTGCCCTGCTGATTTATGTAGATTGCGCCGAAGCCTATCGCGTAAGCCCTGGTCCTGGACCAATCAATATCCGCCAATAATTCATCTCCGGAACCGGCAGAGCTATCTTTTAACTCTAAATAGCCGTTTGCCCTAAGCCAACTGTTTAAATGCACCGCTCTTGTAAACGCGCCAAATCCATGGTCGGATAAAACAATCAATATGTCATCCTTATCCAGCTTAGCTAAAACATTGCCCAACACCCTATCCAGGGCCTCATACGATTTTTCAATTTCCTCTTTATAAGGATGCGCCCGGTCAATATAACGCCAGAACATATGCTGAATAATATCCGCGTATTCAAAATAACAGAATAAAACCCCTTTTTTAAGACGGCTTAATTCCAAATCCAGCATGTCTTCTTTTTCTTTTTGAATTTCCTCTGCCTGCTGCAGAAAGGCATCTTCCGGAAGGCGGCCTTCGTTCACCGCCCAGGTATCCATAGGCATACCCTGGGTATAGTAAAGCCCTAGCTGGCGAGCCAAGTCCTTACTGTAATTTTCCGGATAGGATATCCGGAATAATGGGTGCCTGGGGTCAAAATTAATCGGGGTAATATAAAGTTTAAACTCCGGTTCCGTTGCTAGAAGATATAATTTGCATATGCCGCGGGCTTTGCTTAAAAACCCCAGGTTAAAAACTACCTCCTGCCAATCGCTCCATTGTCCAACCCTCAACTCGGTCCTCTTCTTCTGATACTCAATAATCACAGAATCTTTGTCCTTTAGGATAACTTTAAAAGGGACCTTGGTATATTCAGCCTGGCCAGACAGCCCTGCCTTCCGCGGCCCGATAAAATTCATGAGCATTACCGGAGAGCTTTTAACCTGGAAAACCTTTCCGCCGGTAAACTTATCTTTATCTAGCGTTTCCGAAGTATAAAAAGTAAATGTCCCTTCGGTGCCTAAAATATCCGGTACGCCCATTCCGGAAAGCATCCGCCCGTATATTTTATCTGGAGGGTAAGTTACCGGGCAGCTAATGATGCTGGTAGGCACGCAGGCCTCAGAGGTATATTGCCAGAAACATTTTCCCTTTAATACTCTCCGCGGATGGCCTTTTTCCATCTTAGAAAGAACAAGGTCAAGGCGATAGGTCTTGGGATCCCGGATAATAAAATCAAAAACCCCGTTTTTACCCGGGTTTCTCCCGGTGGCAAAACCTGACCAGGCTACCGGGGATTGCGCGGGGTTGGTTGTCGCAAGGCGCTTATAAGACCCCTGGGTTTTTAGCCGCGAAAAATTTACGAGTTTACCCTTCTGCAGCATCGCCTCCGTAATTTCCGGGCTCAACGCGTCAAATCCTAAAATAATCACCCTCTGGTTAAACCTGGATATATGCCTGCTCATAATGGCTCCTTTTATGGTTAACCCGAAAACCAGTAAAACCAATATAGTTAATATGATTGTTTTTTTATGCCGTTTGAAAAAATTAGATACTTTCTTAAAAAAGAATAAAAACGCCCCTAGAATTCCGGCGATGCAGGCAACCGCTAAATTACCGAGGCTAAAAAAAGTGAAACCGCTCCCGGGGTCAATATACCCTAAAAACAATAGAATTTTCATTATTATGATTATAGCACTTCTGCTGGAAAACGATAGAGGATTTGGGGAAGCGCGGTTAAGGATGACGAAAACAAAGGGCCCTTCTTCAACCCGCTAGAGTTTTAGGAAGAGCCCTTTGGACTAAATGATCAAACTTCTCTTAGAATGACCAGTTGACAATAGGCAAAAATTCAAAAGGTTGCTTGTTACCGTTATAGTTGCCAAGGCCTATCTGCAGGCCGTTAAGTTTCTTGGTAACGTTAACCAAGCCCAGCTGGAACCCATTCATCTCGTTGGCATAATTAAATATACCACCCTGGAAACCTTTGTATGCACCTTCGGTGTAATTAACCGCGCCGAGTTGTACGCCCGAGAGGTCGCCATTGGTGACGTTCACTAAACCGCTCTGTAAACCCACGAAACGGCCTCTGTTGAAATTCACCCAACCGCTTTGCCAACCATGCATAAATCCCTCGTTCCAGTTCACTGCGCCATCCTGCAGGCCGGTAAAATCGCCTTCGGTAACATTCACTAAGCCACCCTGATAGCCTACAAAACGGGTAGCAGTGCGGTTAACAGCGCCTAACTGAACACCATGAAAAAGACCACCGACCCAGTTGACCAAAGACAACTCAACACCCTTAAAATCTCCGGTTGCCTCATCCACGCCTAACGTTAAGCTAAAACCCGTAACATCCTTGTTGAGAGTATACAATAACCCGAGACGCACGCCCGCGATTGACTGGTCCGCCGGAACAGTCTGAACAGGGTTAAAAACAGCTAATTGCAGCATCTTCGGCTCCTGCGCCTGTCCAACTGCGACGACACACAGCATAAGCAAGATGACAAGAATCAGTTTCTTACTCATACTCCCTCCTTTCTTCTAGTGGTATAATCGTTTTACTATTTGTCCTTCTAAAACTCCCCCACCTTAAAGAATAATTTATAAGCGTTATTTATTCCGGACAGAAATCAGGCTTAAAATATCATTTTTTCCTACGTTTGCCTTGATTGTAACTTCTAACGTGCTGTCCGGCCGATTCAGAAACTCTACAATTCTGGCGTTGCTTTCACTGTCAAATTCCATATAGTCATCTGCCAGAAAAATGCCGTACCCGCTGGTAACTGCCTCCGGCGCCAAGGCATCAGTTTTCTTATAGGTATTAACAAAACCTTCCAGATTATCCATATTTTTACTTGCGTTTTGCACATCAATTATAACGCCATTTATCGAAATCGAGTCATCTATCTCTGCCGGTTGCGCAAAGGCTAAAGACGCCGTAAAACATAAAAATAACCCCGCCACTAAAATTTTTTTCATGCTCCCCCCTTATCTCTTCCTGCACCCCTAAAACAACTTGCTTTAATTTTACCAAATACAATTCCGGGTTGCAAGAAGAAAAATTTATATCCGCACCCGGCCGCAAACCCACAAGTTTCGCAACTGATGCATGACTAAAGTAGTTACTTAAACAGTCCTGCTTAAGCTGATTTTTTCTTTAAACTGTTAATGCCCTTCACGACTAAAAAAATCGTAAATGCCACAATCAAGAAATCAATCACATTATTTATGAATACACCGTAATTTAGAGTTACTGCCTGCTTATCGACAGCAGCTGTCTTAAGGACTAGCTTTAAGTTTTTGAAATCAACTCCGCCAATCAATAATCCTATAGGAGGCATAATCATATCGTTTACCATTGAGCTTACTATTTTACCGAATGAGGCACCAATTATAATACCTACGGCCATATCTATTGCATTTCCTTTGACGGCGAACTCTTTAAACTCCTGGATTATAGACATACACCCCTCCTTTTTAAAATTAGTATACGCCAAACAAAAACCCGCTGCAACAATAAATGTTACAGCGGATTAAAGAATTTACTCCGTTTCTGCTGTGCAGGAAAAAGGCTTAATGAAGATAAGCTCCCCATGTTGGTCGTACATAGAAATCTATCTCTCGATTAATGATCCTTATTATACCACAAAATTGCCAACTTTGAAGATTTAGAGATAGATTTCTGTCCAATTTTGTCCATTTCTGTCACCATTTATAGGGGACATATAAATCATAACTCTTTGTGCCACATATAGTTACAGATTTCATAACCTTGTCCAAGGGCATCCTATTTTGGTAAAATGTCCCGCCCATAAAATACCTCTTTTCCAAAGCAAATTCGGCCATTAAAACGGCTAAGCCAAACTGACATAAGGCGGATTATCATCGTCATCTTCGTCTTGTGCATCTTCCCATGGCTCCGTCCGCCCATAATCCTTGTCATTAGGGGTCCTACCATGCTTATCTTTTTTCTCTAGGCGTATAAACCCAACCTCATTTAGCTCTGCTTCTCTTAAAGCCATCTCAAGGGCATCCGGGCCATCATCGTGATCGCCACGAGGAAAATATTTGAGCTGATCCAATAAGATTTGCTGACTTCTGGAAAACAGGATTATTCCTTTAGTGATATATGTTTCCATACCGAAAATTCTCAACTCTTTGTTTTTCGTATTGCGTATTTCCTTTAGGGGAACTACAACGTTATCCCGCTCAGCACATTCACGGACATACTTAACAAGCAATTCAGGAAATAGATTAGCTTCGATAACGAATTTCTCCATCGGCCTGCGGATGTTACAATAATTAATGATGGCCTGAACCAAGCTATCTTGTGACCTTTGTTTAATATCGGCATCGAGGACATAAAGTCTTCCTTTATGCTTGGCTAAAATAATTATAGCTGAATAGTCGGCTTGTTTACTTATCACCCCTACGCTCGGGTCACAAGCACCGATGATACTGTAGTCACTCCCAAAAGAAGCTATAAGCTGATCTACATCAGCATAATCCTTGTCCCAATAAGTAAACTTGTCAGGATCATAAAGGGAATCTTTGGCATTCCTGGGATCATTCTGTTTCTCGGTATCAAAAGCATAAGACCCTATTGTCTCTTTTATCTTCCTTAGCTGATAGTAATCTTCGACCTCCGGCCAGAGAACTTTTGTCCCCTTTAACATTTCCTGTTTATGCGCCTCAAAAAATTTGTCAGCAGCCGCTGGGCCACATTCCTCTTCATAAGAATCTCTTGCGTAAAGAACGTTACTCCATGCCTGCCACAAATCTTCTTGCTCAGGAGGAGAAATCACTGCCTGATAAGTTTTTTTATCCCATTCAGGGAATTCTTCCGGTTTAATTAACCTGCTTAATAAAGAATCAAGATGCAGCAATGTTCCAACAGCAACCATATTGAATCCTTTTAGCCTCCCGGCGTTAAGGATAGTTTTGGTAAAATAATTGTATAGCTTTTCTCTATAGACAGCATTATAAGTGTTCTTTTCGCTATCGATATCATCAAGAATGATAAGCGTGGGCCTATCTTGATGATGCCTGATACCGCGAAAACTTTGTTCCCAGCCCAAGGCAGCTACTTTGATATCATTTCCTGTGATGATTTCGTGCTGTGTCCATTTTGCCTTAACATCACCGCCCTTTGAGAAAACTTCGGGGAAATCTTCAAGTAGTTTAGTGTTATCTTCCAAGGTTCTTGTGATATCCGATAAAAGTGTTTGGGCCTGCTTTGCCGTAGCAGACAGAATCAGAATGAATCTTTCTTTGTTATAACAAATTGACCACATCAAATAAAAAAAACTCACCAGCGTACTTTTAGCATACCCGCGGGGAGCAGCAATGGCAAGACGGCCGTTGCGTTTCTCAGAAAGAGCTATTAAACGCTTGCAGATATCTTCGTGGAAAGAACAGAATGGGCTGGTAGTGTACTGCGGAAAATAATGTTTGGCAAAATCCAGGATGGATGACCGATATAACTCTTGTCGAACTAGTTTTAGATTATTAGCTGCTTGGCTTAGACTCATTTGAATTTCATGTATTTTCTTTAGGTTTGGAAATAAGTTTCTTTATTTCATCCATATTATTATTTGCTTCAGCTATGGCAATTTCCTGTTTTATGGATTTCAAGAGTCCGGTAATGGCAGGATCATCGCCTCTGCCTTGCTCGCTAATAACCTTCTCGACTTCAACCAGTTCTTCTTTTAATTTCGTAACGTCTCTTGTTTCTTCCTGAGTTATATTCGCTTGAATTCTCATGGGTTGCTCTGGCAAATAACCCAGGCTTTGTAAGAGCTTCATTTGTTCTTGAACAGCCTTCCATAAATAAAATGCGGCCTGCGACTTTTCCTGAACAGTAGCCCCATCTTCACGAGCCAATGACATTAAGTGCTCCTGAGTAGCATTGGCTTTTCGCATTAACTCAGAAATTAATTCCAGAGAATAATCTAGTGATGGTTTCTCGACATTTCTTTGTTCGATTTCTTTTTTGTCACGCTTGATTGTTCTTTCATCCCTTTTTAAAATAACCGCTATTTTTGAAATTGGCGTGAACTGCGTAAGTAGACACTCAACGCATGCCTGCCGCATTTCTTTAGGCAGTTTTTCTGCATCGATTATTCCTTCCTGAATCTGCTTGATAATCTTAATAGCTGGCAATTGCGGCTCTTCTGTCGGTTCTTTTTCATCCGTCATGTTTATTGCCCCCCTTACGTAATCTCGTATTTAGATAATACTTCCGGGGAAACTTTCTCTTTCCCTGCAAGACCTACATACCGCTTAACAATCCCATCACAATAAGCTGGATCGATTTCCGTGCCGAAGCATCTTCGTTTTAAAGATTCTGCTGCTATCAGGGTTGTTCCGG
>Ga0265297_10004455_pt1 | contig 22877 bp, 26 predicted proteins | sample Munlanlwell13791_FD_192502 | JGI IMG/M metagenome (GOLD analysis project Ga0265297, IMG submission 192502) | Leachate microbial communities from a municipal landfill in Southern Ontario, Canada - Leachate well 137-91 | ecosystem: Engineered > Solid waste > Landfill > Unclassified | place... | reverse complement strand
CAGTCAATTTCTCTGTTGCTACGGATGATTCCATGTTTGCTAATTTGCTGAGCATGATGCTAGACTTTATGAGATCCATTGTTTCAGCCTGAGTCTTTCCTTGCCGGAACCACTCCGTTGCTCCGGCGGCTACTTCAGTTGTAGTTGCACCATATGCCTGCGCTAATTCATTGAATTCTCCAGATAAATTTTTTGCGCTTTCGGCACTCATATCTGTAACCATTCTAATGTTTGTCATTTCTTTATTCAAATCAGAAATATACTGTACAGCCTCTTCTGCTTGTCGCAAAGTACCAAACAGCATATCTCCAGCAACTTTCCACAATGTCATTTTGTAAATTGCTTTTCCAATACTAGTCGTAAGAGAATCATGGGCTTTTCCAGACTCTTTTACTCTAGGAGCTAATTTTTCGTGAGACTTAGTTAATGTGTCAACATTTTTAGATGCTGTTTTGATTGCATCGGATTGATTATTCTTATCTCCTAATTGTAGAGGAATTTTAACTGGTTTAGTAGCAATGCTTTTTTCTATTTCTTTTATTTGCTGAGTTAAATTAACTTTGTCTAGAACAGCTTTAACAACAATATTGTATTTATTTCCAACAGCCATCAAGCCTCCTTTCTAGGAACAAGAAGTTCCTGCTAATTTATTCAGTTATCGAAATATTAAACATATTTGCAAGCTCATCAATACTTGTATCCTTCAAATATCCTTGAGTCGTGGAAACATCAGAATGATTAGCTATCAGCCTAAGTTTTTCAACAGGAAATCCTGCTTCCATGCCTAAGTCCTTACAAATATAATGTGTTCCATCTGACATATTTTGTAAAGCCGAATGACGAATCGAATGTGGATTAAAATCAAAATCTTTTCCTTCTATTTCTTCTAAAAGATCTCTCATATACATAAACCAATCATATAATAATTCACTATCTGCTTCCTTTTTATTTTTACCACTTTGTAATATCCATAAAGATTCTATGTCGTCTTCTCCTCTATGATCTAACCAGAGTTTAACACATTCTTTTGTGAGTCTAAAATAAATTAAACTAAATACTTTTCTTCTTTTTCCGATAACTTTATTTGTATTATTCAAAGAGGCATCATAAAAACTCATTTTATTTACTTGAGCAATTTCACTTCTTCTCCCAGCAGAATCATACGCTAGTGCTAGCAATGCTGCAAATTGATATTTTTCTCTTTTTATCAATTCGTCTTTTAACTTCATTATTTGCTCATTCGTTAAAAAGAAAATATCACGAACCGGCTCTTTTGATAATCCTTTTACTTTTTTAGCAATGTTAGTATCATATTCATACATATCTTCATTTTCAACGAATGTCAACAAAGAACGTATGGAGCAAAGCATCCTGTTATGTCTGGCCGCTGAAACCCCGCACTCAGAGGTAAGATAAAGAGAGTATCCTCTAAAATCACGCTTGTTCAATTCGAGTATACTTTTATTATCTAGTTTTTTATAAATATAAATAAAAGCTATGCGCAAATCGTTGTGGTACTGACTTATGGTTCCAGCACTTTTTTTAATTTGTTTTAATTCCAATAAAAAATCATCCATAATATCTTTATTTTCTTGATTTACTTTATCATATATTTCTTTATTAAAGAAATTATTATATACTTTTCTTTTTGGCATTGTTATTTTCCTTATTTTTTCGCTTTGTTTCTATCATTTTATTAATGGAATCTTGAGAAATAACCCTTCCTTTTTCAGATTCCGATATTTTATGTTTTGTTTCTTCTGATAATTTTCTTCCTTTTTTCGCATCAGACATCTTTTTTCTGGTCTCTTCGGAAGGATTTTTTGCTTTTTCAGATATTTTTATTTTAGATTCTTCACTGTGGTGTTTTCCAAAAAATGGGCCATTTTCTCCAGAAAAATCTGGCATATTATCAATCATCTTTTTCTTACTCTCTTCCGACATCTTTTTTCCATAATTAGGATTATTTTCTCCACTTAGTGCCTCAGATATTTTCTTTTTTTGTTCTTCCGGAAGAGTTTTTCCTATATGAGATTCGGACATTTTTAATCTCGTTTCATCGGATGGAGTTTTTCCAAAATTAGGGTTGTTTTTTCCGGCATTTCTTTTCGACATATTCTGTTTAAATTCTTCGGAACGAACAATTCCTAAATTACTATCAACACATTCTCTAATATTATAAGAAAGATCTTGCTTTTTATAAAAATCATTTAAAGATTGTTCATAATAAGTAAGAATCTTTTTGTCTTTTTCGCAAATTAATAAAATCTTAAAAATAAAATTGGCAGCACCATATTTATTATAAGCTCGTTGTAAATGTATATTTCCATGATTATTTCTTCTCAATTCAGAAAAATGATAATATTTTCTATTAATCAAAACCGAAGCTTGTCCTATATATTTTTTTCCATCAATTAAATTTTCTATACAATAAATTCCAGAATATTTTTCTTCTTTTTTTACTTTCATATAATCCTCGCTAAAATATAAACTTTATTTCTGTTCTAGGATTATCTTTAGAATAATTGCCTCTTATAAGCAAAGATTCTACATGATTAAAATCATCATCAATTAGCAATCCAGAAACAGTAAATGAATCAAATAAATTTTTTGGAGTAAAATTGTCCGCGTCGTGTTTTCTTTTACTATCAAAAAAATATTCAATTTCTATTTTGCATTTATCTATTTTCATATTTTCTAAATTATTATATTTAACCAACCACGCCCCAAATTCTTTCCATTGTTGTTTAGAATTATTCATTTGGTTTCTTGGCATTATCATCCAAGTATTCAGAGATGGGGGAATTGGCTTCTCAATTGGCTTTTTCCTGCGCTTTGGATATTTTTCAAAATAATATTTGTTATAATCATCCAAAACAGAATTATTTATAACTATTTTAATTTCATTCATATTTCCTCTTAAAAATCCCTATGAATCATAGGGATTTATTTTCTCAAAAACCAAATAAAATCAACATTTTATGCTATTTTGCTTTCAAAAAAAGAAGACAGGGGAGTTAGCCCTGTCTTCCATACCAATAATCTATTTCTTGCCAAGCTGCTTAGATTTAAGAGACTGTCTCTCTAAACCGGCATCCTTCATGTCTTTAACCGCAGCTTCAATGGCAGCAGCAACCAAATCTAAATCAACAACAATGCCTTGTGTAGCCAAAAACTTTTCAGCCAAATCCAACGCCCATTTCTTTTTATCTTCAATAATGGTGTCAATTCCAGCTTGCTCTGCGGCAGCTACCACTAACGCAGCAACTCGTTCTACTTCTGCAAATAAATCAGGATTGGTAGCTTTGGCTTCTGCCCACAATTTCTTTGCCAAAGAAACAGCCACACCAATTAAGGAAAGCGCTACGCCAACACCAACACTCATCAAAACATTTTGCAAAAAAGCACTCAAAAACGTAGAATCCATTTATTTATCTCCTTTTCAGATAATAAAAAATAATATGATAAGAGCATGTCTTTATGCTCTTTAAAACACAATTTCATTAGGAATAATATCCTTCGAATCGAGAAAGAAGTTTGGTGCGAAAACTATTAGTAAATTTTTCACTAATTTCTTCTAAGGATGGAGTCCAAAAGTCTCTTGTTCCTTTATGCTTCCACCATTCATATGTTCCGTCCTTACGACTCCAATCCCATTCAATACCGTTAAGAATAGCCTCTGTCATAATTGATCGTCTGTCTTCCCCATCATAGCTTTTATGGCTTGGATATTCGCTTCGCATACGATTTGGGTCACTAAATATCTCATAAGCGATACTTCTTCCCATTTCCGATAATCCTTCATCGACACCGGTCATCAATCTTTCTTTAGTCCAGCTACCAAGATAACCACCATCTTCACCCCAGCGATGATATTGCCTGACTTCACTTTTCCACCAATCGTAGACATATTCTTGTACATTTTTTCGCACAATTTCCAGTGCTTCTTCCGAGCATTCGTTTATTACTTCTTTTAAATTGCTCATTATGACAGATTCGAGAGCCATATCATTATCAATATCCATGGCACGCCTCCTCTAGCACTTGGGATTATATTGGTCTTTATATCTTATTTTTAATTTTTCGTTATAACCACATTCTGTACATTGAACATATTGATCTGTATAGTCAACGCCATTATCATTATGTGTTTTTGATATTACTTCTAATTCTCCTTCACACTCTGGACAAGCTCTAGATAGTTTTCGTTGTTTTTTGATACGATCAGACATTACTGAGAAACTTCTTTCTTATTAATTCTTTTCCTAGTCTTTTTCTCTGGATTGGAGGAAACAGCGGGAGTATTCACTTGCACAGATTCCAAAGTTGATTTAAATGTTTCTGCTGCTTTTTTCATTCCTTCGTCAGAAATATCAGCATTGGCAAATTTATCCACTAAATCCATAACCGAATTAGCTAATTTGTCAAAAGTTGTACCAATAGATTTATTTAAAGCACTATCTTCTCGGATTCGAGTAAAAATATTTTCAAGTTCTATTCTGAAGTCAACGTAATTTAATATCTGTCCACGAATAAATTCCCATAAACCACTAGATGTAATATTTTCAAAACCAGAATTATTTTCATTATCAATAGAAAGATCTGTACATAAATCTACAATGCCAATAATGACAGCATATTCTGCTTCAAATTCTTTCATAGCATAAGTATAATCAGCATTATCGTTTTTAAAAATAGCATTCAAATATGCTTCAGATAATTTCAGCTTATCGTTTAAAGATAAGTATGGCTTTATACTAAACTCACCTTGCTTGCCAAATTCTGTACGTATCCATTCCATAGGCACTACTTTAATTTTTTGTTTTTGCATTCCTTTTGACCTTAAATATAGATTAATTTTGGATGGGGATGTTATTCCCCATCCTTAGATTTATTTCTTGTAAGAGAAAATTCACTACAATATGATTTATTTTCTATCATTACATAATGATTGAGTTGTCCGCACCATCGTACAAATTTACAATGATTTCCCTTATAATCACCTTCTTGGCAAATGAAAAATATTCCTGTTTCACCTTCTATCTGCATTTGTTCTCCATTTGCGCAAATCATTTTTAGCCAGTTACATTAATAGTTACATAGTCAACTAGTGAACCACTTGGATACGTTACAGCAATAGTAATAGCCTGAGCAGCGATAAGCGAACTAGCAGAAGTAGAAACTACACCCGTAGACGCTCCAACAGTAATGTTTGAGCCAGAACTGCCTGAACGAGCAAAAGTACAATCTGTAGTAATATTGGTATTTGCGTATACTCCACCTTTAATACCTAAAACAGAAATTTGCGTGCTCTCTGCCGTTAATTTAGGCCATGTAATAGTGGATGGAATCGCAGCAATATTGGTATATGCGGCGGTTGTAGAAACAGGAATATATGTAACTTTGGCATAGTAATCTCCGCTGGTACAATCTGTTGCGGTCACTGCTAAAGCTTTACCGGTGATTTTTTCTGTACTAACACCGTTTGCCGTTAAATTAAGAGTATAATTACCAGCAATCTGAAAACTAGGAATGTTGATTTGTAATTTCTTCAAAACACTAGTATGAGATTGATCATAAATATCCGCAAGCAAAGTCAGATCAACAATGCTAGGAGGAGTTGTAGCGCCAACAGTAATCTGATCGGCAGTTTTGCTGGTTTCATAAATAGCCGTTACTCTTTGATTGGGACATCCAGACAATTGAATATCTTTTGTGGATGGGGTTACGGTTTGAACAGTAACGCCATCTGCCAAAACTACACTTACGTTTCCGATTGGTGTTAAAGTAATTTGTGCTGCGCTAGATGCAGAAGTCGTCAAGCAGTCTGTTTGAACCACTCTAACTGCCCCAGTAGAAACAGTCGAGCCAACATTCAAAGAAATAAATTGTTCTCCAAAAGTAGCCTGTTCAATATCAACAGTTAATTCTCTCGTGTGATAGTAACTATATAAAAGTTTATTTCCAATACCTCCACGAACGTCTGTATTCGCCATAGTAAGATTAAAAGCACTACTAATATTAGCTGTCCCAAGCATAATGGTATCGCCCGTTGCAGCATCTCTAACAATAGCATCGGCTACGCTAACTAATTGTTCATAATCCATATTTTTCTCCTTCTTTATTTTTCAATTTTTATTTGACTATTTGGATCACTAAAACCACTATCAGCCAAGAATTTATCTTTACCAACAAAAATACTATCATAACGACCAGATTTTTCAACATGCCTAAGATAATGTTTAAAAAGTTCATCTTTTTTATTTTTAGCCGTTATTTGTTGACTAACTTCAAGCGGTTTAAAAAGACTATATTCTTTAAGCATTGCTTCTCTTTCAAATCGTGCTTGAAATTGAAACAATGTTTTCTCTCCTGTTTCTATTTCTGATAAACCTGTTAACGCACAAAACGAAAATATCTCGTCTTTTAAATCCATATCTAGCATGTCTTTTTGCATAAAAGCCAATTTATCTTCAAGCTCCGGGTTATAACTTTCTATATATTCTATAGACGTGCCATTTTGTTCTAATATTATTTCTCTGAGATTATCGAAATCTTGTTCTGTAAAAATAATATCATTTATAAATATAAACAAAGCAAATTTCTCAAACAAATCTCTTCCTTCCGGAGTTTCCTCATGCTTATAATGAATAGGATCATTATCACCATAGTCTTTTGAATCAGGCTTGCCTATTTGTGTCACATGATATAAAAAATCCAAAAGTTCATTTGGCTCTATGTGCACTGCATATAGTAGAAATTTAAGATAACTCATTCTGAGTATATCTCTATCGGCAATATAAGATTTTGGTTGACAAAATAATTTATAAAACAATTTTTTATATTTTGTTTCTTTTATTTTAATAGGATAAAATTTTACTCCCTTATATTCCTGTGGCAATCCCCAGATGTCATTATCGGGATTATAAGTTTGTTGGACTATGCTATTCATATTATATCCAGTTGCAAAACACAGCAACACTTCCCTTGAAATTGATTTGTCCAGCAAGGGTCATTCTACATCTGCTTGAAGCTCTCGAATCAAAGTAAAGTCTACCAAGTCCACCAATTTCTGCCCCATTAAATGTTTCTATTATTTGTTGAATTATAGTAATGACACGAGCTTGATAGTTTGAAAGTGTATTCGACTTAAATGGTGCATAGCATTCAAACGCCATACTAACATTGCCATAGATGTAATTAACAGGAATCAATTCCATCGGATGAATTCTTAATATAGCGGATTCTGTGGTAATAGCATCGTCTTGTCCGACATCAAGGAATATTTTATAGTCATTTTGATTAGGCATCCCATTATAAATAAGAGCACCTTTTTCTGCCTTAGTTAAATTAGGGTGGGTTGTGTCATTTTTATAAGCGTCTCTATCTGTATATTTTAATAGTTTCCACACCGTATCGTTATTGTCCATAAGGTATTTGATACAATTATAGGATAGGAGTGGCAAGTTCTCAAATTTATTGTATGAATCTTTTCTAGCATCTGTTGTTGTCATATTTATCTCCTACCAAGCTCCAGCAAGGCTCACATCAAAGATTCTACTTCCAGAACTACCACTACATAATATTAATAATGGATAATCCATATATCGCTCATTGTTGACTACACTGAATGTATTTGAGGTTAGGGATGTGAAGGTATAGTTTGATACAGGAACATTTGAGCCAGAAACACTAAAGATAAATGAACCTGATAGTATAGTAGAACCTGAGTAGTAATGGGCATCGTAGATTTGAGAGCCGGACTCTAATATTGTTCCGTTGTTGGGAGTGATGACTATATTTGCTATAGAAGAAGCGGATGAATTATATTTATAATAGTCAGCTACACCATTGACTATATCATCAGTGTCATAATTATCTTGAGTTGTTATTACGTCTAGTGTTAGTAATTGCGCTGAAACATTATTTAAAGTTTTAAGATTTTGGTTATTTCTGATTCCTCCTCCAACGACTTTAAAACAAATCCAATTATCAGAATTGCCCATAAGAAAACGCTGCCCCTCACGGATTTTTCTGGTGACAGAATTTAATTGGCAATAAAACTTTGTAAGTCCACCTGGAGTCACAAGATTTGTATTTGGTGTATCATCTCGTGGGTTATTCAAAATTTCTTCTACAACACAAGGAACTGATTGAACGATACCATTAGAGTCCGTCCATCGTAATACGTTAGAGCATCGGCGAATTGTCACTGAAGCCGTTAAGCTCTTTATGTTTTCGCAATTCGTAACCAACCAGAAATTGTCACTAAATGAATATAGCATCCCTACCGATACAGGATGGGCTATATCTTCAAATATAATTCTTTTCCAGTCATCTCCTTTTCGAATTCCAGTCAGAGGCTCCACACACGACGTAATTCTTACTCTAATGTTAGTATATGATCCACTAGCAAACGGAGATTCCTCCAAAATGTCGAACACATCTGTAGCATTGTCGAATTGATAAGATAAACCTGCTTGAAAATCATTTATCCATGCTGCACTAGCAGAAGTAGGTACAGTTGGAAGGGCACATGTGTAATATTTATATGTCAATATCTGTACCTCCTATTCTATAATATTTAATCTAGCATCATCTCCATATAATTCGCTAGCTTTCGTATTATATGCTAGCGCAGCCTCGTTTTCTGTTTTAAAATAACCGATAAGAAATGTTTTTCCATTTTTGGTTATTCTAGACCTCCACTTTGTTCCCTCAACAAAAAAAGAAACTCCCACGTAATTACTAGAATATTCTCCGGATTTTTTCTTCCCTGCTTTTCCTAAAGACATATTTTCTTTTACTTCTTCAGACCAATGTATTCCAAAATTTGGATTTTTATTCCCCATATGAGAAATAGAATTTTTTAAATTTATTTCTTCAGACCAATGTTTTCCAAACATAGGATGATCTTCTCCTATAAACTTTCCTTTTCTTGCGCTTGATAATTTTTTTCTTGTTTTTTTAGATGATTTAACTCCAAGTCTACTCTCAACACAATTTCTACATATATTGTATGCCGGATGTAAAATGTCAACATAATGTTGCTCATAATATGTAAGAGTTTCTTTATCTTTTTCACAAATCAATAATATTTCAAAAATAAAACTATCTTCTCCATATTTGTTAAAGGCTCTTTGCAAATGTCTATTCCTATGAGTATTCTTTCTCAATGTATAAAAATGATTTCTCTCTCTATTTTCTAAAATAGCAGCTTGCCCAATATACATATCACCATTCAAAATATTTTCTATTTTATAAATACCGCTAAACTTTCTTTTTTTCATAATTTTTCTCCAAACTCCAAAATATAAGAATGGGAAGAGGGAGTTTCTCTTTTCAGTTGAGGAGCGACCCCAACCTATCCCATTCTTTTTACTACCAAACTAAGGATTGAAAATCTGATTATTCCATGAACTCCAATCAACATTGTGAGCATAGCTGTAAGATATTAATCGCTGCGAAAGATGCTCCTTCTTTACATTCAAGTAAGCAGTTCTTTCTCTAATATTTTGAGCAGGAGAAAAAGGTTTAAAATCGCGATCACCAAATGTATTAGCTAAAGTGCGCTGATCTTGGATACCCTTTTCAAGCCAGTACAATTCAAGATGCATCGAAAGAAGAATCTGATTCTCCATAGTAAGATCTTGTGCAAATTCTCCATCCGCAGAACCAGATACAACTGTATAGGCTAAATCTTGATTACAATATGGAGAAAAATCCATGATTGCCTTGAGCACCCAAGGTTCACAATATTGATTAAGCACCTGAGATCCTGATGCATTATAAATAGTATCTAATTTATAATCAGCTATTGACGACAAAAATATGTCCATCACCTGTGTTAAGGTCGTACCCATAGACCTCCTTTCTCTAATGTAATTACAAAAATTCCCTTACAACTTCGACATTGCAAGGGAGATAAGAATCAATATTTTTACTAATTTTCACCAAATTATTGTATTAAAACACAATAAAATGTTTGTTTTATGATATAAACAAAAATGCTTATTTATTTTTACTTTTATTTTCTTCCTCTAAAACTTCTAACGCATCCAAGGTATTCTTGACTCTTTTTTGAATATCTATACCAGAAACCTTAGATAAAATACCAACCAAATTAAGATCAACATTTTCTTCAGCAAGCATCTTATCAACAACAAATTTTACGATTACACCTTGCTGTTTAGGATTAGCCTTCTGAAATAATTCGGTTGCATCTTTTTCATTTGATAAGATTCTCTCAATCTGTTCTTTATTTAATATCTTATCATAAACATCATTCAATCCCTCGAAATCAATAACACGATCATCAAGAATATAATAATATCCTGCTTCTAAGAAATTTTTCTGATTGTTATTTATTTCTAATAAATCACTATACAAAATATTTTTTGTTTCTCCAAATCTGTCAAAACTAAATGTCTTTCCCAACCCATGAGGACGAGTAGCTAAATTTAATTTATTAGCACATAAAGACATCACTTTTACAAATTCATTTGGAGCAATTGGCTTCACTTCTGTTTTTTCTTCTTTTTTATTCTCTGTTAATGCTTTAAACTTTGCATTTAACTCCTCATTTTGCTTCATAAGAAAAGCTATTTTCTGATCAGGAGTCATTTCCTCGTCAATAGACTTGGATTTTATTGTCATTTTATTTATGTCCCTTCTTGATTTTTGTCTAGATAATAATCTTGGCATAATATTTATGCTTTCTTTATTTTTATAGATGGGGGATATTACTCCCCCATCTATATTGGAAATATTTATTTATAAATAATAGAAACAAAGTATTGCTACTATTGTTACATTAATTATCCCTATAAGGTAATCAGGCCAGCCAATGCTGACGTGCACACAGCCGCTTTCCAGTTCTTAATAAAGGTAGCATTCTGCATAAGCATAGCCGAACCCCAAGTTTCAGAGACATTGGAAAGAGTAGCTCCGCCAATAACACATTTGATGATTTTATCAGTTCCCGGAGCAACAACCCACAGAGAGGTATCACTAATATATGTAGCAAATGGATTTGTCCAATCTGCGATCTGTGGAATTTCAAAAGTATCAACACCGCCAATGGTACGAACATATCCCAATTTCATGAATGGGCTTTCAATATCATAGCGGTAATTTCCATCATCTGGGAAAACGTTTGACAAAGCAACTTTAGTTCCCATCAGAATTGCTTTTGCTCCACCGCTAAAAGAAGATACTTTAGCTTGAAGTTTCAACAGGTCGGCCATTGTATAGCCAGTAACTTGCAAACCAGTTGTTGCATCGGTTGATGTGGCTGCAAGTCCAGCAGCAAAAGCAGTATAAATATCTTTTGTCATCTCGGTTTCGAGTGATTTGATGGCACGAACTGTAAATTCAGCAAGGCTTTCGGAACCATTGAGTACACGGAATAAGGACACACCAACAGTAATCTCGTGTCCTTCGGGATTAATAGTAACCTGCTTGCGGAAAGCTTTCTGCATTTCTGCTTCACGCATTCCAGCACCACGACCAGCTTTAGTTACATGGAACAAATCACGAGTCTGAACATCAAATACACCGGTTTCCCCATAGCCCAGCACCTTTATTTCGGCATACGCGGAAGTTCCTTCTACCATAGTGGAAGGAAGCACTGCATCAATCATCTGACTAACAATATTTGCGGCAGCCCAACAGACCTGTGGATTAGTAGCAGCCTGTTCCATGGGAACACTAGTAATATCGAAATTAGCCTTTTTGCTAATTTCTTTGATGAGCATAACGTTCAAAGCTTTTTCTTTATCTTCAAGGGTAACTGTCTTGCCATCTATTTCTTGAGTATAAGAAAACTTTTTATCCCCATGCTCACTACGATAGTGATTCCAAAAATCAACAAAATTTTCGTATAGCGTAGTGTCTCCCGCTGCGAAAGTTACAACACTTGCAGGTAATTTAATAGTCATATTTTATATTTCTCCTTTTTTATTATTTATTTTAGCCAAGTAAAAACATGACCGTAAATTTAGTTACCAACAACTTGGAATTTATAGGCTGTAATACGGCCTGTTCCAATTGCAGAACCATTTGCACTAGGAATATAAGTTGTTTTCAGGTATTTCAAAGAAAGACCAGTGGAAGCAGCGGGGGCCCAAGCAAATTTAAAACTTCCATCTACTGGAACGGCATAAGCCTGTGCAGTTGCACTATCTAATCCATCAGAAGTCATAGTGATAATATCACCTTTCTGAAGATGGAATCCAAAAGATGTCGCACTTGCAGAAATATAATAATCCTGAATATTGCCAAGTCCATAGTAGACATTAGTTCCGGCAAGAGCAAAAGGTTGCTCTGGATTTCCAGCCATCCAGCAGTCGGTTGCAGAAGCTGACGTTGGAGCGGTAGCAACAAAAACCTCGTCTGTTTCTCCGGCAGTGCTAGATAATGTCAAAAGCTGAAAAACGTTTCCGTTATCCAAAGCAGATGCGCAAGTAATGGGACGAACAAAAGCGTCCACGTCCTTAGCTGCGACCTTGTTCAAAACAATTACGTTATGATTTGCCATATTTAAATTTCTCCTTTTTTCATTTTTATATTAAAACTATTTTTTAACCCAGCCATGAGTAAGATCTGGCTTGTCTTTATTGCCTTGATTCCAAGGCAAAGCCATTCTCATAATACCGTCATTGGGTTTTCTATCTTTAGAATACGAAAATGCATCTGCTCTAACTTTATTCTTCCAAGCATCAACATTATCTAGACTAAAGTTTTTACTATCTTCTCTGGCTTCATCAACCTTATCTTTAGGCATAGTATCAACAACATCTTTCAATGTTGATTCAACTTCGAAGGCAAATTGTTTGGCTTCAATATCAGCTTTGAATTTCTTCAGTTCATCAAATTCTGCCATATAAACATCTTTATCTTCTTGTGCCTTTTTCAAATCTTCTGCCATCTTACACATTTTATCCAAAGAAGCTTTATGAATCATGCCGTGATCAAAATCTCCAGTACCAGTCTTATATTTAGCAACCATTTCTTCATTGGCTTCAGTTGCGCCTTCCAGAAAAGCCAATAAAGCTGATATATCAAGATTTTCATCTAAAGACATTTTCTCTTCTTTAGTCTCTTTTTCTTCATCTTTGGCTTCTTCTTCAGAAGTTTCTTCTTTGTTTTCCCCCTCTTCTTTTTGTTCCTTCTTTTCTTCATCTGGAGTTTCTTTTTCTGGCTCTTTTACAGCCATTTCTTCTGTCTTTTCTTCTTTTTCTTTTAGGTCTTTTTCATCTTCCACAGACATTTCCTCCTTTTCGGTTTTATTCAAACCGAGTTTCGTTTGTATCGATTCGACTTTGTTTGCAACAGCGCTTTCTCCTTGACCCTTGGCTCGTCCAAGAGCAGCGGATAATCCACTCTTATTGTAAACAAAAGTATCACCAACTAATTGCATAACTGGATATTTCAAACTTGAACTCGGATGGTCTTCCCAACCATCTTCAACCAATAAATATACATCATGTACTAAAGATTTATAATTACTTGCGCCCAATACTTTGTGCATTAACGCTGTTTTATCAACATCTCCCCATGCTGTATCAGATACTTTTTCTTTAGATTTATCCGCTGTTAATGCAGAGCCTTTGCCTAAATCTTCTTTGGCAAATTCTTCAGTCATATCTACCTCCTCAGACATTGATTCTTTTTTGACCCAATGTCCATTTTCTACTTTATGGTTCTTCTTAAATTGTGAAATTGCAATTGCCCAGCCATTTTTTTCTTCACTAACACCAATAGCATCAGCAACTCTAGCTATTTCGTTAGCTTGAGCCAAAGAAATGGGGGGATTAATGCCTTTTAATGCGGGGTTGATATCACCAATACTCTTATATGGAAAAGTAATTACATCATCTTCTCCAAAATAAGATAATTGTCTATTATCAATCTCATCAACAGCAGACATAATTTCCTTGCACCATTTTGCTCCTTCTTTACCACCGAAAAATCCTAAAGTAATATCATCCGGTAATATTTTTCTATTGAAAAATTTACACATCATTCTTATTTTTTCGGGAGTTGCTTTTTCATTTTTTGCAAGGAATCGTCCCATAGCTAAAGATATGCTGGTAGCATTATTTCCTTTTTCTTTATATGTATCCAAGGATTTCTGAGCAGATAATTTTACTTTTTTCGGAATAGTAAAATCTATATCGGCATATTTATTAGAAAATTCTAATTCATAAGCACGAAGATATTCTTCTTGCTCTTTTGATGCAAATGCAACTAAATCAGCCTTGGCATTTCTTATTGCGGGAAGTACGGATTCGCCGAGAACCGTTATCCCTTGATAACAGTAACTGAGCAATTCTGGAATGCCAAAATTAGAAGTCTCATTCTCTTCCAAAACTTCCATCTCGACGCTAACCGACTTGCTTTTGTCTCTTTTAAAAATATCTGTCATTTTCCCGGCATATCTAACCCATAACTTACCAATAACACTCATCATTACACGAGAATCTTCCAATTTCCTAAATTCTATAGGACTATCTTTGGGAATAAATCCACAAATTATTTGATTATCAGAATGAGTTGTTGCATCATCTTTAGCGCGACTATATTCCCAGATTATCGGCTTTTCAAGAATAGTTTGTGCCGTTTTTTTGAGTGTATCTTCACTAACATATAATGAATGCCTGTTATTTCCACTAGCAAAAGCATCTATTTTCAAGGTAGCAAATTGCGAATTATTCGATTCTTCAATTAATTCGACATTTTCAACCGCAAAACTTAATTTTTCTGTCAAATTTTTATTCTCCTTTCTTCAAGGATTCCTATCAATAATTATCCTAAGAATATTTCAATAATATCTTTGCCCACCATGGAGCAAAAGATAAAATTTCTTTTGTAAGTTCACTGTCTGCAAAATAATAGTCATTATTTATTTTAGAAAGTAGTGGCACGTTTCTTTCTAGAAGATACTGTGCCACTATCTTATTACATTTTATTTTGTTAGTGATTTTATCTGGATTTATAATATACATTACTTAATCCATTTTTTATTTTTCGCATCGAATTCACTCAAGATAATAAAATCGTCTATATCGTGATCAAACCTTATCCAATCGTTATTATATAAAAGTCCTTTATCAACAAGTAATATACATTGATTCGTTACAGGTATTAAAAGTCTACTATATTTCTCTAAGAAAGAAACAGTTGTAAGATCAGACGATTCTGTTGCTAGAACATGTGTTTCATAACATAATGATTCTAAATCTTGCATAAATTCTAATGCTTTTTCAAAGAAATCTATTGGTGAAGAATAATCTGTATCGTCTCTAGGTGTTTCGCCATAAATAGTAAGACAATTTCTAGAAGATTGATAGTCCGAAACAACATCTGCTAACATAGGAAATAAATGAGCTAATTTTTCGTGTAAAATAGATGATGTTTTGTTCATAACAAACTTTACATCCAAAACACTCATAGCTCTATCACATACTCTATTTCCTAAGAAACAAAATGTTACTATATCGTTGAGTTTTTCATTTAATTTATTATCAATCAAAGATCTCAAAATATAAGACCTCCTTTCTCTCAATATAAATTAATTTGATTACCAAGCTACGTATTTCAAAGAATCGTTTGCGGCAAGAACGATAGATGACCCACCAACACCATGAGTAACTACGATTGTACCGGCAACACTACCACTAACCCATTTAGCATTAATAATAGGGCTACCAGAGCGTAAGTCTTGACCCACAAAGCCTGTCACAACATCTAAACCAGTAGTAATAACAACTCTGCTACCAGCAGCTTCGGCAGAACTAACAACAACACTACCTGCGGTAATACCAGTAGCAGGCATATTGCCAACAAGAGTTCCCAAAGAAGCATCTTTGGCGGCACGATTCATTTTATTCAATTTGTTAATTTTAGCTGTAGTTAAAGTCATTTTATTTTCCTCCATAGAAAAATTGTTTGTATTTATATGCGGAGCCAGATAGTAATACTACTTATCCGTTACATATAAAAGATTGATATATTTATTTTTTGTTATTTGTTTCTAAAAAAGAAACTCCACATAGCTATAATAAAATTAATAATATTAAATTTGGCATTTTTATCTGCATTAGGAATTTGAGAATTATTTTTTTCTATTTCTACTGCTGTTAGTGCTTCTCCACCCCATCTTTTCAACAGTTTCTCAAAGTCTTTCGCAGAGATATATGCCTTTCCTTTTTTACCCCATCTGCCATCCCATGAATTTTGAATACCAATATAATTATCTTTTGTCCATTCGTTTATAAGGTAAGCATGACCACCTAAAATATTACCAGTAAGATGTATAATGTTATTTTCATCAGGCGTTTCCATACCTTCCGTCCAATCAGTACCTACAATTAGAGGGCCTTTATTGAGTAGCCAATACTTGACTTCATCTATTGTCTTTGCCCAAGCATAACCTTGAATAATATTAAGATCTACAAGTACTTTAGCGGCGCTACGAATATCACTACCATTCTCCATATTAGGTTGACCATCTTTTATTTTACAAAGATAATAGAAATTGTGACCATCTTTATTGGTATATTTTGTGGGAGTGGGATAGTTTATACCGAAGTCTGCCATAGAAAATCCGACGCAGTGAGGTTGGTCGTATTGATCGAGAGGTTCTAATGGAAATTCCCAACATTGTTCTGTTTTTTGTTCTGATTCGACTGTTTTATGTATAAATGTTTTTAATTCATAATCTCTTGAATCATAAGGAGAAGGTATTCGTCCGAAACCACCATGAGTCATATATGTTACCTCCTTTTTGTTAATTGTTAATTATTATTATCCTATAAAATCGGGATTTCATTATTATTTATTTTTCTTTACTTTGGATAAGTTGGAACCTGATGCCCTTGTGTCTGCTCCAGACTCTGCTAAATCAGAATCTTGTTTTGAAGGTCTGCCAGCTTGTGCTTCTGCGGATTGTTGTGCAGCAGGAATAATTGGTGTAAGATTGTCTGTCCATCCGTTAGCTCTGGCTTCATCGAGTTGGGCTTGGAATGTGAAGGGGTTTTTCCCTATAGCCGCACTAATGGACTGAGGTAAAATAATGCCCTGTCCCATCAAAGTTGTTTGCGTTTCAAGTCTTCGCTGTCTATCCAAATAGGTATTAGAACCTTCTAAATTAATCCCAAATTTATAATATTTTGTTAGTTTATTAATTTGATATTCTAAAAATCTATTAAAATATGGATATATCTCCATTGCTGAAAGTTCATCAATTTGAGTCGAAAGCATTGTCTCAATTTGATTTGGACGATAATCTCCACCCGTATAAATACTCCCTGCATTAATGCCAGACAAGCCTATTGTATTTTTAGTCCAACTAGATTGAATTTCATTATTTCCATCAAATTGAATTGCGCCTATACTGTCCAAAGGAGCGGCCACAATGTTTACAGATTCGTTTATAGCAGATCTCATTAATTGCAAAAATTTTCCAAGAACTTCTGGCGACATAGCATAAGCATCTTTTACATTCGCCTTTTGTTCCTTTAGCATTTCTACTTTCCCCGCCAAAATTTTTACAGCTTCCGCTGCGTAGCTGCTCTTCTGCAAGTTTCTAATAAGGTTTTGATTTGCCAAATCTGGAAATAGACCGCAAAAGAAAGGTGTTCTCGTAATTTTTTCTGGATTAAGTTTCCACGCCCAAAAACCATCCGCTGGAGAGCAATCGGCAAAATATGTCCATGTGCTATCTCTTCTTAAATCAATATTTATAGACGGATCATAGCCTGCGGTATTATTTTTTGTAAATATTTTACTATAAGTCTCTTTGAAGATAGGGGGAAATAAATCTAAATCAATACCTTGTCTTAAAAAGAAACTATAATCAAAACTAAACAATAACCCATAATCCCAACGTCCAGTAATTAAACTGTAATCACTTGGAAGTTGTTGGATAGTGAACATCGATCCCTCGTCCCTAAAGACTGAGAAAAACGTATCCTCACGATATAATTGTTTAATTACTGTTCCGAATTCCTTTTTCACGTCAAAAGCGTCGAGGAATCCCTTTACAATATCTAGATCTTTTTTGTATTTTGGAGAGGTATAATTAGATGTCTCGCCAATATTTTTACAATAATATGTTAAATCCCATGCCAACAAATCACTCATATAGGCAAGTAATCTTCGATAAGGACTGCTTGTTACCTCAAAGGATTCTGACATAGAAAGAAGTTCTTTTTCGGAACTCTTAGGACTTTCTAATGCGCGTTGGACACTTTCACTCGTTATTGCCCCATTCGTTCCACGCATTGTCATATCTTGCATACGTGAATTCAACAAACTGGGGTTAAATACACTCGGATAAATGCCTAAACTTTGAGCGTAAGCTTGAGCAAAGCGCAATGCTGTTTGTATTTCTTGTTCAGAAGATAAGATATCATTATCTATAACTTCAACTGTTTTTCTTTTGGCTGCCAAATAAAGTTACCTCCCTTCTTCGAGATTTAATTCTAAACTTAATTCTTTTATAAGAATTTGTTCGATGTTATTCTTTTCCCAATAAGGAATTTCTATTAATTTTATATTATTATTTTTACAATAATCGCGTTTGATTTGATCGTGTTTTTGCATTATTAACATATTTTCTTTTGTAATAAAACCTTCTACCCAATTGTAATGGAAACGCCCTTGATATTCAATTAAAATTAAAGTATCTTTAACCCAACAAGCACAATCAAAAGGCAAAGATCTTTTATCTTTACAATTATTAATCTTATATTGAGGAATATTTTTAATTTTTCTATCATTAAAAAAATTATAAATTATTTTTTCTCCTTTGGATGATTTGCAATTAGGACAACCAGATTTATTTAAACAAGTTCTAGCATTTATTTTTGCTTGATATGAAGTACCACATTTTGGACATATCCACCAAACAGATATAATACTTGAAGGAGCCAACCTATATGGATTTTTTTCGTTCTTATTCCAGTCCCATTGCAAAAGAAGATCTGGATGTAATATTGCAAAATTATAATTATCTGAAAGTATATTTTCTATTTGCTTACTTCTACCTCTTTTTCTAGAACACGTATTGCACCTATATCCTTGTCTAAATCCATCAAATGTTGTATCATATTTTTTTCCACAAGAATTACATTTTATATCTAATTCTTGTCTATTGTTTATATAAAAAGTAGAAATTAGCTCATCGCCATCTCCATAATTTAAAATAAAATCTCTTACATATTCAAAACTAAATCTTTGTTTCTCTGAAGCAGAAATTCTTCCACAAATGTTACATCCTCGACCACTTCTAAATTTTCCAAAAGTTGTTTTATATAAATGTCCATTTTTACAAACAACATCAAGACGAAAATCATTTCCGCAATATTCAGTTGATATTAGTTCACAACCAACTTCTTCAAAACAAGACTTAACATATTCATAGGAAAATGTATTATTTTCTCCTCTTATTTTTGCCATACAAACCATATGGCGATGTCCTAAATGATAACTTTTCCACACTGCATCATATTCTTTACTACATATATGACATTTATAAGTTAATTTTTTATTAGCATTCACATAAACATCACTAATTAACTCATCCCCATTACCATTTTCTTCAACAAATTTTCTTACTAAATCAATGTTCCATTTTATAGCCATAAAATATCCTCCTGTAGATTATTCCTGATAATATAATAGTAGAGAGAAATCGTTCAGGAATACGACTTGTCGAGCGGCCACTCTATCTCTCTACTTTTATAACATTAAAATATTTGTGTTAAACCAGATATAATATCCCAATCGGAAGAAGTATCTTCTTCTCTTATCAACTCTTGATCAAAAGAAGATATGACCCAATTAGCATATAAAATTGCCGAATACCGATCTTTATAACATCCTGATTTTTCTGTTAATTTTATTTTTCCACCAACTAAGCTCATATCAAGATTAATGCATTCTGATATCATAAGATTTGTGTTCAAATAGGGAGACATATAAAAAGCGTAAAGATCAGAATCATTGGCATCTTGAGTAAATTCAGGAATATTCCTTATTAAGAATTCTTCTGCATCTCCATCGGAAATCAAGAAATGCCATAATTTTTTCTGTAATGACATTCTTAGAGAACTAGCCATTTGACTATTAGATTCTTGACTAGCAGAAATTGGAAACATTACGGGCAAAGGATTCAAACTTCTAGTATGATTTTTAACTAAATCTTCTCTTGCATCTTTTTTTATAAAGTCAAAAATATCATCAACAATACCAAGAGCAGGATATGTTATACCTCTGTCATCACAAATAGTCGGTTCCGTAAGGGAATTCCAGACTCCGATTCCAGCGTTTTGCACATCAATCACCAAATAATCGCTTTCGAAATCAAAATATATGTCTTTTATTCTTCTAGCTTGAACTTCAACATCCCTGCCTTTATGGGATTCCATATAGCAAAGATGACGCTCATAGCCCTTGCCAAGAATCGGTATAAGTCTAATGGTAGCTATAATACTATTATCATTTGCTTTATTAGCTCTCGTAGCTAAATCAACCGTCGTTATTCGTATTTCACCATCGACTTTTTTTATTTCATTTTTATTCTTTTTAGAATAATTATCATCTCTTTGAGGATAAAAAGCTCTTTTTAAATTTCTAGGAAATAAGACTGGCTTAAAATAACTTTTCCCGCTAGAGCCACTTGGGATATTTAAATATTCCATTTGGGCAGAAACAGAATCCATGTCCGCCATTTCATTTTTTATCATTTCTTCTGTTTTAATATTGTGATATAATACTAAAAGATAATCAAATGCTAAGAAATTAGCAGTTTCATCTCCCTCCGCCATTCTTTTTATACATGATTTCACATATGTATACCAATACTCAGATGTATACCATGCGCTCGTGATATAAGAAATTCTTCCTTCCTCTTTGAGTAAAGGATCATTTTTATATTCTGGCTTAAGTCTATATGGAGGAGTTCTTACTTCGAGAATCGGTTTTATAACTTGTTCCAATATTTCTTTGGGAACAAGCCTTGACTCTTCTATGACAATATGGTTTCCACGGGAACCCCTTGCCGAATCAGAACTAGGAACAACCTTAATCCTACTCCCATTATGAAAAATGGCTTCATATGTATTTGAATTAGAAGTTATATGATCTATTTCTCTCGCAACATTTAAATGTGTGTCCCTAAGCGATGTCAACTTCTCACTTAATAATAAACCGCCTTGCTTAAGTGTTTTAGAACACACAATTATGGACATTCCGGGATATAAAACAGCTAAAGTTAAAGTCCAAACCGCAATAATCCATGTTTTTGCCGCAGCACGACTTGCAACTATATAGGCAAGATTACTTCTTTGCAACACCCATATCATTAATATTTGATATGGGTGTAATTTTACTCCAAAGTACATTTCAATAAAACGGTGTGGATTCCTTCTGAAGAATGTTATCCATCGCTTAAGTCGTTCTTTTCTTTCGCCCTCAATGGTTTTGCTTCTAACCATACCTTTAGGTCTTATAAAAGAATTTTGAGAATTCAAATTTTTAGTTTCTTGATTTTTATATGGTCTAGGAGAAGTTGGACTCATATTTATTCTCCATCTTCTATGACCTCATCCTCTATTATTTCATCATCCCCATCTTCTGTTTCAACATTAAAATCTCTAGATTGGGTAATAAAATTTTTCAAAGGTCTTGTTACATATTTTTTGAAATAAAAATCAATGTTGTCAAAATCCTTAAAGAGATCCTTTTCTTTAAAATAATCCGCAGGCTCATTTTCTTCTATCGTCTTTATAAACGAAGAAAATGTTTCTTGCGCTTTACCAGAGTTTGCAGAAGAAGCTTTAGACGGATCAACACCGGCAGTCTTCATAAGTTTTTGCAAATCTTCAACTTGCTTTGCCGTAGGTTGATCTGCCTCTCTTTTTTTTCTGATATCTAAAATAGCCAAACAAATTTCTTTCAGTAAAGTTTCATCTGCTCTGGTATCACATTTATGTTTGCCCTTCCAAGCAGCCATTTCACTTTCAAGAAAAATATAATCATCTTCTGTTAAATTTGAACCCCAAAAATACTTTAAATCATCATTGCTAGTTTGAAATTCAACATCATTATCACTTAATATCACAGGAGGGGTATCTTCTTGAAAAGTTAAATCTACATTAGAACGATCATCCTGTATACACAATTTCATAGCGGTCAACAATCTCGACTTATACAGCCCAAAGAAATTATCCGACTCCGTACCCCTCGCCTTCATCGTCTCCACTTGTTGTTTCGCAGCTTCAATAGCGTTCTCATCGTAACGGATATTCAATAAACGACACGTCTTTAACATAGCACGTTCGATAGATTTCTCACTTAAATAAAAACCATCATATATATCTCGGCAACATAATTTGCACAGGCTTAGATACCCGTTCGTGTCCAATACTTTGTCCACACATGTATAGAATTCAGCAGGAGATTTATTTTGACGGCATTTCCTGCAATAAACTGTTTCAACGATAACGCCTGTAGAAGAAGTCACCGCCTTATTTTTTCTTCTAGTTTGTACCATTATTTCTCCATAATTTAAAATAAGGCTGATATCACAACGATATCAGCCTGTCAAAAACCCAATAAAAGGTATAATTTATGTGGTTTAATTTATTAGACTTGCTAATTTCGCCACTTCAGATCTTTCAATTAAATCTAATTCACACGCTCCGAACAATTCATTTCCTTTCAAGGCATCATTCATTGCTAACATTCCATTGTCTTTCTCAAAAGATTTTTTATCAATTTGAGATAAATCAAAATCGAAAACAAGCCTAGAATTCTCGCCCACTCTTGTTATGATCATTTTTACGAGCGACGTGTTCAAATTTTGACTC
>Ga0265297_10004454_pt1 | contig 22879 bp, 22 predicted proteins | sample Munlanlwell13791_FD_192502 | JGI IMG/M metagenome (GOLD analysis project Ga0265297, IMG submission 192502) | Leachate microbial communities from a municipal landfill in Southern Ontario, Canada - Leachate well 137-91 | ecosystem: Engineered > Solid waste > Landfill > Unclassified | place... | reverse complement strand
ACATCGGAAGCGAAAGCGCAATCCGGCATCACCTGGAGATGCTTAAAAATAAGAAAAAAAGAGAAGAGATTGACAGAAAAATCAGCATGCTTAAAGAAACAGGCGTTGTCGGCGATGAGCTTAAGGAACTGCTGGACGAGCTGCTTAACGATGCGATTATCCATAACGCCACGGATATACATATTGAGCCGGAAGAAAAAACAAGCATTATACGTTTTAGGATTGACGGAATCCTCTATTTTAAGTTCTGCATCCCCTTGGAAGTTCACAATAATCTCATTAATGTGGTGTTCAGCAAGGCAGAGATTACGGTGAGCGATTTTTACAGGTTCCATGATGCCAGGTTCCAACATGCCTATTCAAATCATCCTGTGGATGTAAGGGTATCCTGTATTCCTTCTATATTCGGCCCGGCGTTAGTCTTGCGGCTTCTAGACGTAAATAAGACCCTGATTACTTTGAAAAATTTAGGATTCCATAAAACGCACTTTGAAACCATAAGCCGCATAACCCAGAAGCCCCACGGCATTATCATTATCACCGGACCCACCGGAAGCGGTAAGACCACTACTCTTTATTCCATTCTAAATCAGCTTAAGTCCCTTTCCACAAAAGTAATTACTATTGAGGATCCTGTTGAGATTAAAATGCCGTTGATAAATCAAGTGCAGATTAACGAAAAACAGGGAATTACTTTTGCCCATGCCACAAGGGCATTTTTACGGCATGACCCGAATATAATTTTAATTGGTGAAATCAGGGATCCTGATACAGCGCAGGAGGCAATACGTGCATCCATTACCGGGCACAGAGTATTATCCACATTGCATACGAATACGGCAGCGGACTCAGTTTACCGTCTGCATGATTTGGGGATAGAGCTTACGCATATCGCAAACAGCATTCTTTGCGTTATCTCACAAAGGCTGATCCGAAAGCTCTGCCCGTTTTGCAGAAAAAGAGTTGTTCTTAAAAAAGAGGAGCTGCCGGAATTATTTAAGAAATACCTTAAAGAAGATGAAAGTGAAATCCGCGTATATAAGGCTAAAGGATGTGCTCATTGCCAGGCAGGTTATCGCGGCCGTACTGTGATTGCCGAGGTTTTAGAGTTTAGCGATGATATCCGGGATTTGGTCAACCTGGGGAAATTAGATTTGGTCAGGCATAAAAATAAAGAAGAAGGGTTTATTAACCTCCAGCAGGATGCGGTAAGGCTTGTACGGGAAGGCGTTACTTCACTTGAGGAGGCGATGAGGGTGGCAGGATAAATGTATTATAAATTCAGCGTCTTATCAGAAACCGGAAACGAAATAAACGGCATAGAACAAGGCTCCTATTCAGAGATAAAGAATAGGTTAAGAGAGAAGAACTATTACCTTTTATCTTTAGAGGCGGATATCTTTAAGTCAGTAAGGTTCGCCTTAAAGAAGAAGACGGTTAAGGCGCAAACGCTGGCATTATTCTTTGAGGACCTGTTGAATATGCTAAAAACCGGCATTGCCATAAATGAGGCAGTTATTGCCTTGCAGGAGTCATCGATTGAGCCTGTCTTGACTAAAGCTCTATCCGGTATCGAAGATGACCTTGCTAAAGGATTTTCTTTGACTCAAGCCTTTAAAGAAACAAAAGTCTTTCCCTGGCTGGTTTTAAATATGCTCAAAGTCGGCGAGAAATCCGGCTCTCTTGAGCAGGTATTCGAGGATCTAGCCAAATATTATTCCCGGGAGGCGGAATTCCTGAGCAGCTTAAAGAGCGCGATAATTTATCCGATAGTTGTATTCTCGATGCTAGTTGGAATAATGTTTTACGTTTCCTTTAAGGTGATACCTCATTTGGAAGCACTCCTGCCGATAAGAGGCAATGCTTATTTTTCAACCAGGCTGCTTTTATTTTTAAGCCATTTCCTGAAAAACTTTTGGTTTGTCTGTCTGTTGTTTCCGATTGCCGCTATTTTTATTTATTCAAGGTTTAAGAAAAGTTCGGTTGAAAGAATCGCCTCGTTTTATTACAAAATTCCTCTGATCGGCTCGGTGGCCAAAGACGCGGTTTTTTCTACGCTTTTTTCTAATCTTGCGGTCCTACAAAAAAACGGTATCAATATTGCTGAGGCGCTTTCCTTAATCGAAGAGACTACTTCTTATCAATTTTTAGCTAAGAAAATACAGAAACTTAAGGATCTTATTGCAAGCGGACTAAGCTTCTGGCAAGCGATTGAAAAAGACCCATTCTTTCCTTCTTTTATTTACTATTCGATAAGAAAAGGCGAGGAGATGGGGCATCTTGAGGAGTATTTACAAAGCCTTTCCAGGTATTACTTTGACAAGGTCTCAAGGCGCACCCGCGTTATTTTAAGCTTTATCCAGCCGGCACTCTTGATTTTCTGCGCGGCAATTTTGTTATTCATTGTTTCGGCATTCATTATGCCGGTTTACAGCAATCTTTCAAACATTGCAGGTGGCAATGTTAAGTTTTAGCGAAAGGAGGTGAGAAAATGATGAGGAATAGAGGAGGGTTTTCACTGATCGAACTTGTGCTGGTTATAAGCATTATCGCACTTTTGATTATGGCAGTGGGATTAACCAGCGGCGTACGGGAGAACGCCAAGGTGCATTCGGTCTCTGAATCAGTTAAGGCATTAAGAACAGCTGCGGAAAGCTACATCGCAGCCGGTAACATGACCTATACCGGAATAACGATCTCAGGCTTACAGACATTAGGGTATTTGCCTGCTGCTTTTTCTGCAATAGGCTCAAACCCCTGGGGCGGGAATTATGCCATAGCCCCGAATACAGATGTCAACAAGGTCGATATTTCGCTTACCGGCGTAAGTAGTTCCGCGGCAACAAGGCTTTCGGCTTTGTTTGCCAACAGCGCAGCAGCAACAAACTATGCATCCAACACATGGACAATAACGTTTTAGCAAGGCGGGGTTTTAGTTTGGCTGAGCTAAGCCTTGTGCTTATGGTAACCAGCGTATTTATTGCCGCATCTTTTTATTCCGCGGTAAAAATACGGCAGGCAGCTTCAGGACAAAGGTTAATTGAGGAGCTGGATTCAATAGCTGCTGCAGGTATCAGATATTATAGCGAGCATGGGGCGTGGCCGACTGGTTTGTCGGACCTACGCTCCAGCTATCTGGGGCAACAGTCGAGTGATCTTAATCCTTTTGACAATGCTTATACAATTACCTCGAATGTTTTAAGCTTTTCGGTATCTACGCTTTTGCCAAAAAACCTAGTTACCAATAAAAGCTATGGCAGTGAGGTTGTGGTCGTAAATCAGGGGAGTAACGATTTAGTCAGTATCACTAAATCACCGGAATCAAGAACCTGGAACTTAAAATATGAGAAGAAATACATCTATAAACAATAAAAGAGGTTTTTCTTTAATTGAGCTTTGTATAGCGCTTGGGGTTTTAGTCATTCTTACCTCATCCATTACTCCTATTTTTATCAAGAGGATACAAGTTAAAGCCGGGGAAAAGACTGCGTTGGAGATGTCGGTAATACAGCAGGCAGCGCTTTCGTATTACACAGCTAATAATGCCTGGCCTGCAAGTATTCAAGCCCTGCAAAACGCAGGATATCTGAATCCTTCCTGGGTTATCAATAATCCCTGGCAAAATGCTTATACTATTTCTTCAAACAGCAACGCTTTTACCGTCTCAACCACTGTGCCGCAGGAGTGGACAAGCCTTGTAGCAAGGGATCTACCCACTAGTTCTATATCGGGAACTATTGTCGGCAGCACTGTGCCTGCGTCTGGCAGCGCTCAAAATAATTCGCTTCCCGTAGGCTCAATTGTCATTTGGTCAGGTACGGTTGCTTCTATACCTACAGGCTGGCAGCTTTGCGACGGAACTAACGGCTCGCCTGATTTGCGGGATAGGTTTGTGGTAGGAGCGAGGCAGGATTCCGGCGGTGTCTCAATGACAAATGTTTCCGGTTCATTAACCAAGATTGGAGGAGAAGCAAAACATACCTTAACCATTGCCGAGATGCCTGCGCATACGCATTCTTACCGTTTCTGGAACGCATGGTATTTTTCGGGCAGCTCTGAACTTGCCGCTAAGGGTAGTTATAATGATAATGCGCAGACCAGCAGCGTGGGCGGCGGTCAGCCGCATAATATACTGCCGTCTTATTATGCCCTATGTTTTATTATGAAAATACAGTAGAAAAATACCCAAATGTTTTCTAAAAGAAAGATGAATTTCGGATCAAGAATGGTTCTTATTGCTCTTTTATTTTTAATTTTCTTTTCAGGAAAAGTTTTTGCAATTGAGACTACCGATATTTTGGGATTGGTAAACTTAAACTGCATAGATTTAAGGGTAATAGGTGTATGTGTTAATCCTATCGGAATTCCGGGTATTGTGATTATGTATTGGGAGCCTGCTTTGCTTATCGAAACCGTCAAGCGCCCCGGAGACACAGTAATCGAGTCACTAAAACCGGTTATTGCGGATTTTGCGGCTCAGGGGACTAAAAACCTTATGTCTGGGGCTATAGGATTAGCCGTACCTGTATCCAGCGGTTCTAACTCTGGTAAATTATCCGGCTCTAACTTGCAGTTTAACGAAGTGCATGTCTATGAGTTTCCTTTTAGGGACGAGATTATGTCGTTTATAGATATGCAATGTCCGGATAAGCTTCCAACAGGCTCCTTTATTAAATATCTTTCTGAATTAGACTCTTTAGAATGGCGCATAGGAGCTGTGGAAGCGCTGCATCCTAAAAGTATAGCTTCAGCAGCGAGCGGCTTAATCTGCGCTGCAACAGGCGCATTTTTAGATGATTTATGTATGGGATTTTGGGGAGCGACTTATCCTCGAAGAGGGTTTTTTACACATCAGAGCGAAGTTGTGGCCAGCGCTGTGGCAGCAGTTCGGGCAGTAAGTATTGCTTCGCTTTTAGGTTCTACTTCACACATTGTCTTAGAAACCACAGGCTTTATACCTTCTTTTGAGAGCGACAAGCTGGAGTTAATTTATCCGAATCCATCCGGTTGTATCAAAATAGGCCAGAATCCAATAAGCTGGGAGAGCGGGAAATTATCCTTATCAGGAAAATACCTATGGGTGTATTGGCGAAGGAGGATATGCTGCATATATTAGCCGTAATTATTATCGCGTTTTTATTATTAAACCCTGTTTCTGTAAAAGCTGGGTTTTTTGAGGAAGAAAATATATCTGTGCAGGAAAGTGGATGCAGCGAATGCTCAAAAGAAACAGTTAACTTAAACGCGGATTTAAAGGAAAAGGTCGCGGAAATAGAAAAAGCAATTTCTAAGAGCTTTAATAAAAAAGAGAATACCTGCGGCAATGAGATTGTCTTATTCATTGAGCTTACCAATAATTATTCTGATGCCGCGGTTAATGCCTTGGTTAAATTCAAGAAAGACAATCCTGCATGGAAAGTAAGAGGTGTTATTACCGGTAGCAAGGATAATCTGAAAGGAAAATTACTGCAGAAACAGGAGTTTTTTAGTAACGGCATTGAATTTAGTATCGATTTAAGCGGCAATCTGGCAAAAGAGTGCGGGATTTTTAGGACACCGGCTTATGTTATTATGCATAACGGTAAACATCATAAATTCACTGGATTTATTGATCTAAATGATGAAATATCCAAACTTGATAAATGAAACGGATTATTTTTATGTTTATGATTTTTCTATCGCATCTAGCAATTGCAAACGCGAAAAATATTTTCCAGTACGATAAGGTAGATTTCTTTGGGGGTAGAGAGACATATGAAGAGCTTGCTCCAGCAGAAACTAAACACCAGCCTGAAAGCATTGTTGATGAATGGGCTGAGCCCGTAATCAGCCCATCAGACAAGATAAGCGTATATGTACCGCCTCAAGAAGTCCGGGATTTCTTAGAAAAGCCTGATCCTGGAAACGCAAAGGCATATTTAGCGTGGAACTTAAAAAGAATTAAAAAATTCATCTTTGCACAGGAGTTATTGGCAAAAGAAGCAAAGGAGCTTGGATACATGGAAGAAGCAAAGAGTTTACTTGAACCTGGTTCTTCAGTAGGCATTAAGGATCTCAAGTCCGGGGTAAGCTACCTGTTTTATTTTATGTTAAAGGGATGCCCTACATGCGAAAAAGAATCCAAGATCATAGAGGATATCTACCTTAATCATCCTGAAATAAGAATTGAGGCTTTTGCCAAAGGTTTTTCTGACAGGGAATTGGAAGAGTTTAGGTTTCCGGCAAGACAGGATAACGGCATGAGTAGCCTTTTTAAGATTAATTTTTATCCAAGCATTGCGGTATTTAACAAAAATAAGCAGAGGTATTTTCTATCTAGATTTATGGATGAGGAGAGGATATTAAAGCTATTTCAATGAAGAAAGTCCTAATATTATTAATTTTCATTTTGGCTTTAACACATATAAGCTATGCCGATATCTTTACAAGAGATAATACCACGCCTTATACCATTGACAGCGCCATATCTGAGGATAGGTCTGGTTTTTATTACCGGGGAGGCGTTGACTACAGGCCTCAGGTTCCTGTGGAAGAACCTAGTGTGGGTTACTCCATCTTAAGCGGCTCTAAAGGCTGCAGCGGTTTTGATTTAGCCTCAAGCTTTAACTCTACCTTTTCAGAACAGATCTTAGCGGATTACCTGAAAGGCATATCCAGCTCGGCAATAGCAGCTGCGCCAATGCTTCTTTTAGAGTATGCTTCTCCGACCCTGGCTGATATCGTCAAGCATTTTAATACTATGACCAATATGCGGCTAGGTTTAAGATACGCCCAGTGCGAGGATATTGAAAAAGCGGCCGGCGAATATATGGATAAATTAAGGAAGAAAAGCGAAAGTGAGTGCGTCAAAGATAAGGTAGCTCAAGGCCTTGATATTGACTCAGCGCTTAAAACCTGCAAAGAAGGAAAGGATCCTTTTGCTTTCCTTAAGAACGCCGAAGGCATTCCTTTGGCGCAGGGAGGTAAAATCGATGTGCTTTCCGATATCTTTAAGAAGATAAATATCCCCAACGACAGAAAAGACTTTGTTAAATCCGTTGTCGGAGAAACCACAATCACCTCATCGCAAATTGAGAATAATAAGGGAGAGAAGTCCATTTACAAAGTAAACGATGACTTCAGATCCGAAACTTCTGATAAGTTTTTTGCTATTGTCAGCGAATACATGAATTCAAAAACCGTATCAACTGATTCATTAAAAGACCTGTCTTTATACAATAATCCGGTGACAGAGGAACAGATTAGAGATATAGCTTTAATGCCTAAGGCTAAGCAGTATATTGCGGTTTCCAAGCTATCTTCTGACATAGCCTATTTTAAAACCATTTCTCAATGCAGGCAGGCTATGGATGATTTACTGGAGGCAATGCGCGCGCCCGGGTTAGACGATGTGCAAAGAGGGGTGCTTGAGAAGGATTATAACTATTTGAAAGAAAAACTAGAAAGATTTAAAGAAGAAAGACAGATCAATAAAGACTACAACGAAGCCATGTCCGGCATCTTATCAGAATCAGAGAAAGAGAAACTCTCTACCATTATGAACGATGATGGAACTACTTCGTATTTCAGTGATAGCTCTGAGGTTCAAGATAAGGAAGAAATGTATCTACCTGAAGAGAAATAAAGAAGTAGCGAAAGATATCAATAAATATGTCTTTTTAAAGATTAAAGGATCCCAAACTTTTTAAAAGCAAGACCTTTGTCCAGTTTTTATAAATAACCGAGCAAAGGTTTTGTGTTTTTCCTGGGGTTCACAACTCTTTTTATTGACTATTGGCTTCTCTAGATATACAATATGGACTAATAGTAAGTATTTGAAATTGTATTAGATGGTCAAAAACTTTAAAACCAGCACAGGTGAACCGTTATGGTAGACGATTTCAAAAAATATCTTAGCGTTAGAGATATCTCCGAGAAATTCGGCGTTACTGAAGAATGGATTCGGGATTTGATTCAGGCCAAAAAGATTAAAGCGACCAAGATCGGCCAATGGCGGGTGAAACCGCAGGACTTGGAAAAGTTCATTAAATCCCGCAGGAATTATTAAGGAAGTTTTGGATTGTCAGAAGCGAGGTGTGTTTTGGATAAAAAAGCGTTAGTCAGAGAATACATAAAAAATCATCGGTATTTTTCTTTGTCACAGATTATTCATGATGTTAACTTTGAGAAGAAGCTAGTGAAGGATTATCTTTTTCAGTTAAAGCAAGAAAAGATTGTTTTTGAAGCCGGGTATGGATTTTTCTCGACTGTTGCTGAAAAGTTTCCATTCACGGCTGTTCGGCGGGTAGAAGTTATCCGGCAGTGTCTCAAGAAAAACTATCCGCTTGTTGATTTTCTGATATGGGATACGAAGATTTTCGCGCCTTTATATCATCATACTCAAACCCATCACATTACTTTTGTAGAGGTTGAAAAAGATCTTGTCTTTTCCATTCACGAGCATTTGTATGGCAAATACCGTGGCGTTTTGAAGGAAAAGCGGGTTAAATCGTTCTTTGAGGGATTTGATGTCACCCTTGATCCCGTGATTGTTCGTGCCATGCCATCGCGTTCTCCGCGAGAGGGCAATGTCCCCGTCTTGGAAAAGATTTTGGTAGATATGTATCTTGATATTGATAAGTATTCTTACATTGGGCACTCTGATTATTTCGAGTTATGGTGGGATCTGGTCAGGCTTTACCGGATCAATATAAGGGAGTTAATAGGTTATAGTAGAAGACGCAAGTGCTTGCGTCAGCTATTTCCGCAACTCATTGAAAACAATAATAGTTACGCTATAGACTTCTGCCAACTAATTGCAAGAGTTGGTAAAAGACTATAGTTAGAGGAGTGGGTGTGTTTGATAAACAAATCATAGAGAGGCTGAGGCAGGATCTTGGTTTTAAGGATCCGGGGATATTTGAAAAATCCGTCTATGCCCTAAACCTTTTACCGTCTTTGCTTGAAGCTTACCCCAATCTTATTTTTAAGGGTGGAACATCGATTCTTTTGCATCAGTATCCTCCAGTAAGGCTTTCCATTGATATTGATATCCTTCTTCCTGAAAAGGAGAAGGCGTCGCTTAACGAGCGATTGGTGGCCGTGGCTAAAAGGTCGGGCGTATTCAAATCTATTGAGGAGGACGTGAGGGGTAGTCATATCCCTAAAGCGCATTTCAAGTTTTTTTACGATTCTCATTTTTCCAAGATAGAGCAGAACGTATTATTAGATGTCGTATTTTGCGAAAACCCTTATCCAAAAATGGTGAAGAAGTCTTTGAAGGGGCAAGCGTTCATTTTGCAGGATACAGATGCCGTAGTTACAATCCCGACAGCGGAGGGTTTGTTTGGAGATAAGCTGACGGCAATTTCACCCAAAACCCTCGGATTAAAACTGACTGAAGGCCGGGACATGGAATTTCTTAAACAGATCATCGATTTGGGATCTTTATTTAAGCTTGTTTCTTCCATTGATGAAATTAAAAAAGCGTTTGGAAATACGGTAGAGCAGGAGAATGGTTTTCGAGGATCGCGGTTTACCCACGAGGATGTTATCGGCGATATTTTAGATGTGGCATGGAAGTATTCCCAGTGGATGGTTAAGGGCGCGGATAATTCATTTAAGGAAATCAATAGTATTAATCGTGGACTGGAACGTATTAGTAATCATTTGGTTGACGAGGTCAATTCAGCGGCGCTCAAGGTGATTTTTGGAAAGATCGCTTATATTTTGCGGTTGCTCCGGATCGAGAAGCTAGGCGAAATCATAAAGGATATTGACACATTATCAGTGCAAGATATGCGTCTCGAAGGAAAATACAAAATTCTTGAAAGGCTCAAGGTAATTAGCCCAGAGGCGTATTTCTATTGGGCCTTAGCTATTGGGACAAAAAGCTAAGAAAATAATAGGAAAGTTATTTAGGAAATAACCTATGACATTTAATAATACATCAAAGGCTTTGGGATTCTAAGGAATCCGACAAAATACCTTATATCCGTTGGGGTTGTAAGGGATTGCCCGAAGCTAAAACATTATAAGCATGAATTATAATTATTCCAATTCTGGAGGCATAAGATTACCTACGTTTAATGAATACGCAGGCCGGCTTTTGCCTTTTGAACATGAGGATGATAACTGCAAGATTAACTATTCTGGTTGTATGACTGATGATAAAGATGATTATATTGTTATACGAATCGGTGATGGTAAATTTAGGCTGATGCCGGGTCCGGAGTTTAGCCCAAGATTATATAGAGGGCAAAACCGCTATTATCCTGATTGTAAGCCATCAGTATATCGAAAAAAACAGTATCCTGAGTATATACTTAACAAGATTAAGCTGTTTGAATTCATTAAGCTCATTGGTTCTAGTCCTATCGTTGAGCTTATGCGTAATTTAAAGATAATGGAGCATTCCTTTTCAATTGATTTTCATGGTTTAGCGCAACATTACGAATTAGAGACTGAAATGCTGGATTTTACCCGTTCGAAAGATATCGCTATGTTTTTTGCTTTGTGTGCTAAGAACGAAACGACCAATTGTTATGAACCAATACTCGACGAAACCAGAGAAGTAGTGATTTATTCGTTAGATATCAAGAAAATGATTGATAGTGGCGAAAGGGTTAACATCATTGGTATGCAACCGCTGTTGAGGCCGTTTAAACAAAAAGCCTGTTCCATATTGTTGGCGATAAAGGACAATCTAAATACTAAGTCATATATAGCATATACCAAAATAAAAGTAGATAAAAAAGAGGCAATCAGATATTACGAAATGTTTGATGGTGGTAGGGCTCTTTTCCCTGACGAAGTTGTTAATAACAAGGTCTACGAAATTAAAAAGTCTAAAGTGATAGATAGAGAGGTTGTGGATTTTATGTTCAGAAATAATATTTTTCCGAAAAATGTAAATAACGAAAAGGATTTAATGCAGCTACTAAAAGGTGAGAAAATTGAGGTCACTGATAAAACTACAGAGTTGTCGTTTTCACAAAATGAGACATCGACTATGATAAATAGGTGGCGTGAAACAGAGAAAGTGCTTATGGCAAAGATTAGGTTGCGTGGTGTCGCCGATCCAGTATAGGTCTTTATCAGGAATAAGGTTAAATTAAAATGAATGTTATTTTTGAATTCATAGAGAAACATCCGGCGCTTATTACTATCTGTTTATTCTTACTCGGTGGAGTGGGTTTTTTAATCAAGCGAATATTCTTTCCAGAAAGAAAATCGAACGCTACCTATATTAAAGCCGGGGGAGATATTATTGCGGGTAATAAAATAGTACAGCACTTTTTATCCAATAAGAATACTGTTGTGGGTTCGCTTGAACATTTGAAAGATGCTCTGTTTGATATACATAATTGGGAGTCGGATGGTAAAGGTTATTCTTATTACAAACTAAGGCCTGAATTTTCACTTCAGTACGGTGTTGATAATACGGCAGTGCAGGAGCGGTGGTGGAGTAATTTTCTGGGGGAAACCACAATAAGCTTCGAGATTGTATTTAAATATCATTCGACAACGTTAAAGAATGTTACTTGTTGTAATTTCCCAAGAGAGAATCTGATTATTCCTTATCCAGAGATAGATTATGTTTGTATTGACCATAGTAATCAAAGAGAAGCGCATAATACGTATTCGTTGTTTTATTTCCTACGGAATAGCCTTAATTTTTCGGTACTTTGTTATTTACTAAGTCCCTCTAAAAATATCTCGAAAGAAGATAATCAGCAGAGGTTTCTAGTTAAAGGAGCAATTGCTTCACAGACAAAGCCAGCTATAAAGTATTTACCCTTTATTCTCTTTAAGGATAAGAATGAAAAAGACAAGTTTATTCGTTATTTGGAACATAATATTGATAGTTTCTTCAGAGAGAAGTCGATTACCCCAGTAATGAAGTTGGGAGGCGAACATCTGAAAGAAGAGGAAGAATTTGGGTATTGGTCGTATGATTTATTTTTTGACAAATGGCGTAGATTATGGATTAAGAGTGGTAAGATAGCTTGAGAAACAATAAAGAAGATTAAGTTCGGTATATTACGACATTCGGCTGACCTTTGGTGTAAGTACCGCGTGATGATTCTGGGGATAATAAAACGGGTAAATGGCTGTGAATGAAATAGTTATATCAGGTGCATTTCTATCTTGATGTGTTATAGTGTGAAGTAATGTCAAATCATATTGAGCAGGGATTATTTTATGCCTAAAAGCTATCTTACCGTCAGGGATGCCGCAAAACAGCTTAAGCTCACCGAGTATCGGGTGCGGCAGCTAATCAACCTCAAGGAAATCAAAGCCACAAAGATTAAGCAGTGGAGGATTTTGCCTTCTGACTTGGCGGAATTCGTCAAGGCGAGGACGAATAAGTAGGGGTGATATATGCCAATTAAGAAAATTATTGTATCAGCAGACTTGCTTAAGAAGTTAGAACAGCCAGATAATCCAGTGATTGTTGTGGGTATTCCTATGGGAACTGCTCCTGCTGCAACTGGTGATTATGTTTTGCATGAGGTTCAGGAGAAATATCCTACTGTTATGGTTTCAGCTACTACTGGAAGCACGATCAGCTTTGTGGCTGTACAAGCGGCAGAAGTAGAGCATATGAAGCTAAAGAATGTTAAGCTTCATGTTGGGCTTTCCCCTAGCTTAGATTTTGAGTGGGAGAAGAAATAGATAAAAAAGATTCTGAATGCGGTTTCGTAATGGGCTTGAACATTTGGCCTAACTAAAAGTATTTATATGTAAATTATTGGAGATTGAGTATATGACCAATATTCCAGAGGTCACAAAGCCTGCTTATAAAATTGACTTGTCCAATGCGCAAATACTTTCCAAGCCGCTTCCTCCATTACAGCTACTCAAAGTAATTGATGAAGACAGCTTTGAAGAAATAGTGCATGAATGGGCTTTTGGGTATTTAAAGTTGAAATATGAAAAAGTATGTCATCTTGGGGGCACAGGTGATAAGGGTAGGGATGTAGTAGCTTATTCAGATTATAAAAAAGATGTCTGGGATAATTATCAATGTAAACATTATGACCATAAATTGAGCCCATCAGAGGTTTTGCTTGAGATTGGCAAACTGTGTTATTATTGCTATCTTAAAGAATTTAATCCACCCAAAAAATATTATTTTGTCTCACCTTTGGGCGTTGGAACGAAAGTCCATGATTTATTAAGAAATGGTGTTTCTCTTAGAGATACATTAAAGAAGAACTGGAACAATAGCTGTGAGAGCAAAATATGCTCTGGCAAAAAATTAATTTTAGATGCTGGTCTTAGTGCTTATATAGATAGTTTTGATTTCTCAATATTTGATTATATTGAACCATTGGAGTTTATCAGCCAATATAAAGATACCTGTTACTATTCGTCTCGTTTTGGTGGCTTCTCCAAGCCTCGCCCACTACCGCAGCCAGCCCCAGAGAAAATACAAGATAATGAGTCAGTTTATATTAAAAAAATATTAGAAGCCTATAGCGAATATCTCAATAGTGACATTGACAATGCAAAGAAACTGGAGGCCTACCCAGATTTAAAAAGGGATTTTGAAAGGCACAGGACTTGTTTCTTTTGTGCGGAATCTCTTAACAAGTTCTCAAGGGATATTTATGATCCAGACCTTGAACATTTTGAGAATTTAAAACAGGAAATATATGATGGTGTGATTAATACTATTGAAGAAGATGCGGAAAATGGATTTGTCCGTCTTAGGAAAGTGCTACAAAGAGCGACAGACTTAGCAATCACTAACAATCCCTTGATAAGTAGCGTCAAAGTAAATGACAAAATTGGAATTTGCCATCACTTAGCAAATGAAAGAGATGATGTAAAATGGAAAAAATGATTACTCCATATTTTTTCAACTCTCCCTTGGAGGCTGGTCTCAGACTGCTGTTTGTATTTAATAATACCAATAAGCGCTTTTTAGACATTCAAAGGTTAGTATATTACAACTATTTACTGATACATTCTTCTGATATTCCGGAGGCCCCATTTGAAAGTCTGCACCCTGAAATGCCAAACAGGTCTTGCGAAATATTAATCGGAAGAAAAATAATTCAAAAGGGTATCAACTTGTTATTATCCAAAGGCTTGATATGTGTGCGTTATGAAAAATCCGGGATTCGCTACAACTCAAACGAAAATACCTCTTTATTCTTGAGCCATTTGTCTTCCGATTATTCTAAAGAATTAGAAAAACGAGCAAAATGGGTCTGTGAGAAATATGATTCCATGCCCGACAATAAATTAAATGAATTTATGCAAAACAATCTTGGCACATGGGGTGCTGAATTTTCTCGGGAATTTCATCTCATGGGAGACTTAAACAATGCATAAGGGATTTTATTTTAAGGAATTAAGGGTTGTTGGAAAAAAGGTTAAACCCGCAAAGCTATTGTTTAATAGAGGACTGAATGTTCTGCAAGGCGCATCAGATACTGGGAAATCGTATGTATTTAATTGCATTAATTATGTTCTAGGTAGTACAAGAGAGCCTAATAAAATAAAAGAGGCAGAAGGATATGATGAGATAAGATTGAATCTATGTACTTATGATAATCAAGATTTCACAATTGGTAGAAAATTCGGTGATTCAAAAATATATGTTGCCAAAGCTTCCATGGATGATTATGACAAAGTCAGCACGGATAAATTGAATTCGATACATAGCTCAAAATCCGATGACAATATATCATATTTCCTATTGAGTCTAATTGGTTTAGAAGGTAAAAAATTAAGTGTAAATGCTAGGAATGAAAAAAGGGCTATAAGTTTTCGAGATATTGCGAATCTCTGCCTTATAAACGAAGAATTAATAATTTCTACAACTTCTCCTATCTACTCGGGGCAAGTTGTTAATAAAACTGTTGAAGAATCTGTTTTTAAACTTATTTTGTCTGGCAAGGATGACGACGAGCTGGAATCTCTTGAGAATCCTAAAGTATACAAAAATAAAATTAAAGGCAAAATAGAGTTTATTGAAGACTCGATTATCGGTAAGAGTAAACGACTTGAAGAATTAGAAAAAAATGTGAAGAATATGGAAATAGATGAAATAAATATCAGGATAGACGAATTTACTAGCTTAATAAATGAGTATCATAAAAATGTTCAAGAGGAAGATAAGAAAAGGGCTGTTATATGGAATGACGTTGAGTCACTAAGAAGCCAATTAAATCAAATTGAAGAATTAGAAAAACGCTTCCACTTGCTTAATAAACACTACACTAGTGATTTGGATAGGTTAGAATTTATTAATGAAGGGAAACAGTATATAGAACAACTGAAAGATATTGAATGCCCCATTTGCGGTTCCTGCATTAATCAAAAAGTTCTTGATGATTACGAAGAGCGTAATTCTGAAAAAATAATGATTTCGTTGATATCAGAGTCAGACAGCATAAAACTAAAACAAAAAGAACTATCTGATACTCTGCAGCAACTTAATAACCAAAAAATAGAATTATCTTCTCAGTATGCTACTAAAGTCGGTGAATTTGAGGCAGTAAACACGTATATAAATAATAAGCTAAGACCCATAGCGGATATAAATCGGAAAAAACTCGAGGAATATTTGAAGCTTAAAGAAGATAAATTTGGGATATCCGTTTTAATCGAAGAAATAAGCCAGTTGAATAGGGATAAAAAATATTATTATACTAAGCTTGACGAGAAAATTAAGAAAATACCCGGTAGGTCTGTACCTAATGATCTGTATAACCTTTTTTCCGATGAAATAAAGAAATATCTTATTGAGTGGGGACTTACTTGCAATACAGTTTATTTTGACAAAACTGAAAATGATATTGAGATTGATGGCAAGCCAAGAAGTCATTACGGAAAGGGATTTAGGGCAATATACCAGTCAGCCTTTATGATTGGCTTAATGGATTATTGCTTGAACAATAATAAATTTCACCCATTTTTCCTGATATTAGATTCTCCTTTGACAACCTATAAAGAACAAGATAAAGACAAAATTCTAAAAGATGACGAAGTATCAGAGAATATCCAAGAATTATTTTATAAAAGTTTGTCAAAATATGACAAAAATAGTGAATTTCAAATATTCTTGTTAGAGAATAAAGACCCCGAAGACAAGATAAAGAAAGTAATAACCTATGAGCATTTTTCAAAAAATGCGAATGTAGGCAGGTATGGATTTTTTCCTTTACTAGACCAATCTGAGGATAAAGAAGTTGTTAGCTGAGTAAAGGTATTTATAAGTAGTAATTAGAAAAATTATTAAGGGAATAGAGGCTCAAAAAAGGGAGAAATATGGAAGTAGAAACCCTATTACGCGATATTGAGAATTTAGATCTCGTTTTGCCAGAATTCCAAAGGGATTTTGTTTGGAATGAGGACGATGTTAAAAAGTTTCTTCAGTCATTATACAAGAATTATCCCACTGGCTCTTTATTAATCTGGAAAACATTAAAGCCGCCTAAATTGCGAGGTGAACATAAGGCAGCTGATAATGTCTATACGCGGGTTTTGCTTGACGGTCAACAAAGACTGACAACTCTTTACTTGTTTGTTAAAGGTAAAACGCCCCCATATTACACAAGCATGGCTAAGCAGTTTAACCTGTATTTTAATATAGAAACTGAAGAATTCCGTTATTATCAAAAAACACTTATGGGAGGTAAGGAATGGATTTCAGTAAAAGATTTCTTCCAAAACGAAAGTGCTGCTTCTTTTATTCAGGGAAGTTTAGATCGAGAGTTCTATTTTAAGTATCTGGATCACTTAACAAGATTGGAACGGGTTAAGAAATATGATTATTTTGTAGATGAGGAAAAACTAGGTAAATTGCAGGATCTAAAAGAAGTTGTCAGGATATTTAATCTCGTTAATAAACAAGGAAGGACTCTTCAAGAAGAAGACCTTGCCCTCGCCCATGTGTCTGCTTTTTGGCCAGAAATAAAAAACTTGTTTAGGGAAGAGTTGAAATTGTATAGCAAGATTGGTTTCAATTTTAATTTTAACTTCTTGATATTATGTCTTAACGCCTCAGCTACAGGTCATGCTAAATTTGAAGGCTTCTACAATGTTAGTGAAGATCAAATAAAAGAAACTTGGGAAAAGGTTAAGAAAGCATTGGTTTACTTACTGAATATTATCAGGGATAAAGCATTTATCGACTCAAGCGCCGATTATGAATTAAAGTCAGAAGCTTTACTAGTACCGCTTGTTGTTTATTTAGCAAACAATAATTGTGAATTTAAGGATGAGAAGGAAATAAATAAGTTCCTTTATTGGTTTTACAACGCTTTGATGTGGGGCAGATATACAAGAAGAGGCAAGTCTTCTCCTCTGGAACAGGATGTTGTGACTATTACTAGAGATAAAACACCGGAATCCCTAATACACAACTTTGAAAGAGAGGTCAGGTATTTTGATGTTAAGACTGAAAATCTGGAAAATGCCTCAGTAACCAGTCCTTTCTTTAACATGGCTTTCATTGTTGCGAAATCGAAAGGTGCTGTTGATTGGTTTACCGGAACTAACCTTCATTCAAAATTAATAGGTACTTCTTATCGCTTGCATAAACATCATATTTTCCCAAAGGATTTTCTGAGAAAGAAGGGGTATTACACTAAAGATAAGAGGAAAATAGTTAACGAGTTGGCTAACAGAGCTTTTCTTACAGAAAGAGCAAATCTTAAAATTCGGAATAGTGAGCCGGTAGCTTATTTGAAAAAGGTGGCTGAGAAGTATCCCAAGAGTTTAAGCCAACAATTCGTTTCTGAAAAAGAAGAGCTTTGGAAGATAGAGAATTTTGAGGATTTTATTAAAGACAGAAGAAAGAAAATCGCCAACGAAATTAATAAATTTACTAAAGCTTTGGTTGATACAGAGATTCAGAAGATAGATGTTGATGAGTTGATTAAACAGGAGGAAGGCTATAACTTAGAGTTTAAGTCTACTTTTAGCTGGGATATGAAGGAAAGCAAGGTCAATAAAGACCTGAAATTTGCGGTCCTAAAATCTATTGTAGGATTCCTGAATGGTAACGGGGGAACACTTGTTATTGGTGTTAGTGATGCTCATGAAGTTATTGGTATGGATTTGGACTATATCGCAAACTGGAAGAAGAATAAGGATGGATTCTGCATGGATTTCAGAAATACCCTTGAAGAAGAAATAGGTTTGACTAACTATAACAAATATATTGATCTTGGTTTTGCCAATATTGAAGGCAAAGAGATATGTATTGTTAAGGTTGAGAAGGGATTAGAGCCAATATTTATCAAGAAAGAAGGAAAGAAATTCCTTTATGTCAGGCTGGATAATAAAACTGAGCCTCTGGATGATGTTGAAGAAGTAAATAAATACATTGAGGATAATTGGAAATAGCAGAGGAAATCAAATGCTATATTTCGCTTACGGTTCAAATATGAATGAGGATGAATTGACAGATATAGGGGTTACAATATTAAAAGCAGAAAAGGTGCTGCTAATAGGTTATAAAATTGCTCTCACGCGCTTTTCAAGTAAGCGTTGTGGGGGTGTTCTAGATATACTATCTTCGGAAAAAGGCACAGTAGAAGGCGTGCTATATGAAATTTCAGATAAAGATAAAGTTAAAATAGATAAGAAAGAGGGTCTCAAAAATGGCGCCTATAGACAAATACTAAAACCGCTTCAAGTTGAAACAATGGCGGGCGCTATTAGGAAGGGAGTTATTTCTTATGAGGTATGCGAGAAAGAAAAGCCGCCTTATCCTCCGGCTGCTTCCACGGAATATAAAAATAGTGTATTAAGAGGTGCCTGTGAGTATGGATTATCTGACGATTACAGAACAAAACTAAAAGTTATTTTGGAAAAACGAGAAGCATAAGAAGATTATTAAGGCATTATTCCATATTTGGAGATAAAAAGATGGCTGAGAAAAAAAGAGGACTAAAAGATTTGAGGGAGAAATTAACTAATATTGCATTATCTTCTCCCGAATTTAAAGAAGCATTAAAGTCTGCATCAGAAGAAATCATTATCGAAGCGAAGAAGGCTGCAAATGAGGCAACAATTGAAGGGGTTTTTGAGAGGGTACTCTATGCGATTCTTCGCGAAATAGGCATAAAATTTCACCCGGAAAAAGAAGTTGCGCTTGGTGTTATACGGCACACGGGTAAAGGTAGGGCTGATAGCAGAATAGGTGCTGTAGTAATTGAGTATAAACATAGAGATAAACTGAAATTCCAGGGAGATGTTTCTTCTGCCAAGAATCAGCTTGAAGGGTATGTTTGCTCTATTTCAACTAATTTACACAATGAAGTTATCGGTTTTTTAACTGATGGTTTATCTTTATATGAAACAAGAGCTTTTGATGGAAAAGTTGCTTCTTGGTCTGGTGAACAGAATATTAATAATACTTCTCTTTTAAACCTAATCCGAAATGTAGTTTCGCTTGAACAATCAGCTCTGACTGCGGAGAATCTTATACGAGATTTTTGCGGTGCTTCATATGATGGAGTACTTTTTGATGTAGCACGTATTTTAAATTCCATTCTTTTAAAAAAATCTACTCTTAAAACCAATATGCTAAGGTCTGAGTGGGAAGAGCTTTTTAGATTGGCTCATGACGACCAGTCTCAACAAAAAAGGATTGAAGAAAGAAGAGCCATTCTTTCAGATATATTTAAAGAAGATTTAAAAGATGTTTCTGCTGAATATCGCGCTCTATTTGCTTTACATTCAGCATATGCAATTGTCTTGAAATTGATAGCTTATAGGGTAGTTTCTGATGTTCAGTTTGGGTCTCCTATGCAGAATTATAAATCTTTAATAGGAGCAGATAGCCAAGTGTTGCGTTCTTTCTGTGCAGATTTAGAGGATGGCGAAATATTTAGAAAGCTGGGAATACTGAACTTACTGGAAGGGGATTTCTTCTCTTGGTATAGTGATACAAATCAATGGAATAAATCTTTATCTGATGTTTTACAGGAGATTTTAGAAATATTAGGCCGTTACGAGGATGTAGTAAAAATTTTTGCAACAGTTGACGCTATTGATTTGTTTAGGGAGCTCTATGAAGCGACTGTCCCCCAGATTGTAAGGGCAAGCTTCGGTGAATTTTATACTCCTTTCTGGCTTGCACAGCACGTTTTGCATACATCCGGTTTAAATAAAAACTGGAGGGCTTTGGATCCTTGCTGTGGCTCTGGGACTTTTGTCATTGCTGCAATTGCTGAGATAAAAAGAGAAAATAAGGGTGCAAATAAAAATGAACTTTTGTCGCAAATATCAGCAAGAGTATGTGCCTTCGATTTGAATCCTTTAGCTGTTTTGACAACAAGAATCCATTATTTTATTCATATTGCAAATTTGCTGCCAGATAATCTTAAAGATTTAGTAATTCCCGTATTTTTGGGAGACTCTTCATATGTTCCAGAGAAAATTACAATATCTGGCGTGGATTGTTTGCAGTATAAATTAAGAACCCTCAAGGATCCAATCTCTATTGAATTACCTATAAGTTTGGTTGAAGATACTTCTAAATTTGTCCAATTAATGTATAAATATGAGAAATTAGTAAAAAACCAAGATGAAAAAGCCGCTACAAAGTTATTGATAAATGCTTTGAAGGAAAAAGATAAAATTCAAGAAATAACTGAGAGAATACTTAATCTTACTAAACAATTAGTCGAATTGGAGCGAAAAAACTGGAATGGGATTTGGGCGAGGATTATAACGAATTTCTTAACTACTGCATGTCTTAATAATTTTTCAAATATTATCAGCAATCCTCCATGGATAGATTGGAAGAATCTTCCTGCCGGGTATAGAGATAAAGTTAAAGATCTTTGTATAGACAAAGGGTTGTTTTCAGGGGCAGGAAGAACGGGAGGGATAAATCTTAATATTTGTGCCTTAATTGCGCATGTTGCAGCGACAAATTGGCTTAGTCGTGATGGAAAATTAGCATTCCTTATGCCAAAAGAACTGGCTTATCAATCTTCTTATGAAGGATGGCGAAAGTCGGTAGGAGGTAACCACAGGAGCTTTTTACAATTTCATGATTGGTCAAATGCTGGTCACCCTTTTGATCCTGTAAAAGAAGATTTTATGACTTATGTGATTAGATCAAAAGAAGATGGTAAGGGCAGATTAAATGGTATCGTTCCCACTAATATTTATATTAAGAGAGCCGAATGTGAAACAAAAGCTCATGAATGGAAAAATATAAATGAGGCGATGGGAAATCTTGAGACACAAGATTGTATTGCAGGCCAAATTATTTCAGGAAGCACGGCATTTACTTTTGCTAAGAACAAGGATCAACTTGAAAAATTTAAGCAAATAGCAGGCAAGTGCGCATATATTGGGCGCGAGGGAATTGAGTTTTACCCTCAAGAACTACTTATTTTTACGTTTGATAGTAAGGGACCTAAAGCAGGAACAGTTTTCCTTAAGAATATTCAGGTTCAGAAATCAAAGTATAAAATTTCTAGCCAAAAAGTACTGTTTGAAACAAAATATTTATATCCGTTGGCAAAAGGTAAAGAAATAGAGCGTTTTCACCATAACTATGAAAATCTTATAGTTCCTTTCCCGTATGAGGGAGGGGATTCGCGCAGACCAGTTAATGCAAAGAAGCTCGAAGAAAAATCTCCTTTGCTTTTAGATTACTATAGAAAATATGAAAAGATAATTAGAGCGCAGACGCTATATAGCGATAAAATCAGGGGGCCAAATTCAGGGGAATTCTATGGGCTAGCTAGAACAGGAAAGTATAGTTTTCAAAATGTTCATGTAGCGTTTAGGGATAATACGAAATGGAGGGCTGCGGTTGTAACTTCAGAAAGTTTGACGTGGGGGACGAAAAAAAAGCTGCTTTTCCAGAATCATGCTGTTTCCATGTGTGAGAGAGATGATGATTCAGGATACATCAATGAAGATGAAGCTCATTATATTTGTGCTATATTGAATACCCCAATTGTCGAGGAATTTATTTATGCTTCATCTGACAATAGGTCATTTAAGATAAGACCGCCTATTTTTATTCCAAAATACAATAAGACAGACAAGTTGCATAAAGAATTGTCAGAATTATCCAAACAGGCACATAAAACAAAAAAAGATGTTGAGAATTTAAGAAAGGAAATTGAAAAAATATATTTAGAAATTTGTAAAAAAGAAAAGAAATAAATTTCAGTAATTTTCTCTCCCATTCTTATATAAACTTCTTAAATCCACCTGTATTCACTTCTGAATGGAATATACAACCATTATAGAAGCATATTTCCTTTTTACTCTAGGGACTCCTTATTAAAGCCGCGATATTCCCTTCAGCCTTTTAATCCAGCTATAAAGTTTTTCCCACCATTTCGCCATATTAGCCACTCTTAACCACTACTTCAATCATCGCCTTCCTTTCTTATTTTTTGTTTTCTCTTGCCATCACGTAACCTCCTTTCTTTTTATCCGCCTACAATAACCCAAGCCTGACTTTTGCTCAAGAAAATCCTTTGGAAAAATTCATCTCTACCTAAAAAGCCTTTTCGTGGTCTGCCTCGAAAGGCTTTTTAGGTATCAGAAGCATTCTGCCCCTTGCGGGGAGTCTCAATTTTTCCAAAGGACTCCACTGATGCTCGTTCGCTTGGCGCTCACTCCCTTCGGGCGTACCTGTTTTCTTGACAAAAGACCACATTTTTTGTGGTGTGCCTCAAAAAATACTTCAACTTCTTGGGTTTTAATTTTCGGCGTCAAAAGAAAGGAGTTTCACATGAGCCAAGAAAAAACAAAACAAAAAACAAACCGAAAGGAGGTGAGTAACATGATTGAAGTAGCACGTATTTTCAAAGTAGAAAATAAAGAAGAAAGTACCCTTAAAGCCTTCGTAGACGTAAAAGTCTCCGATGTAGTTTTAATCAAAGGCATCCGGGTA
>Ga0265297_10004452_pt1 | contig 22902 bp, 22 predicted proteins | sample Munlanlwell13791_FD_192502 | JGI IMG/M metagenome (GOLD analysis project Ga0265297, IMG submission 192502) | Leachate microbial communities from a municipal landfill in Southern Ontario, Canada - Leachate well 137-91 | ecosystem: Engineered > Solid waste > Landfill > Unclassified | place... | reverse complement strand
AACCAAGGCCGATTTTGTCAATACACTGGCGGGTTTTTTCGGGAGTAAGGTCGATTCGAATGCCGAGTTTTTCCAGCACATCCGCCGAACCGCTTTTACTCGACACCGAGCGGTTGCCATGTTTTGCCACGGTGACTCCCGCGGCGGCTACGACCACAGCAGTCGTTGTAGAAACGTTGAACGAATGTTTTTGATCGCCGCCGGTCCCGCAGACGTCAATCGCATTCGGGTCATCGATCTCCACCGCAATCATATTTTCCTGCATTGTATCGATAAAGCCCAGGATTTCCTCAACCGCCTCGCCTTTCATACGCAGTCCGAATAACAGCGCGCCGATTTCGGTCGCCGTCAACTGATCAGAAATCAATAACCGCAACGAATGCGCGGCTTCAGTGCGGGTAAGATCTACTCTCTGGCTGATTTTTTCGAGATATGTACTGATCATGATTTGCTCCGTTGGGTTTGACGTTTATAGATTTCAGTCAACTCTAACCAGTTGCGTAAAATTTGCATACCGTCCGGTGTCAGAATCGACTCAGGGTGAAATTGGACGCCCCATATCGGGAATTCTTTATGGGCAATTGCCATCACCAGGTGATCGGCGCTTTCCGCCTCTACCGTAAAACAATCCGGCAAGGAAGCGCGCTCAACAATCAGCGAATGATAACGGGCGGCAATCAAAGGTGATTGGATATTCTCGAATATACCTTTTACTGTGTGCTGGATGACGGCAGTCTTACCATGTACCGGAAAGGGCGCTCTGACGACTTTGGCGCCGAACACCTGGGCGATCGCCTGATATCCCAAGCAGACCCCGAATATCGGGAAACGGCGCTGGCTGATTCGAATCACTTCGCAGGAAATTCCGGCATCATCCGGGCTACCCGGTCCGGGCGATATGACGATCCCGTCAGGGTTCAGGTTTCCGATTTCCCTCGGGTCGATCTGATCGTTTCGCACGACTTTCAGGTCATTTGTCATCTGACCGAAATAGTCCACCAGGTTATAGGTAAAGGAATCGTAATTATCTATGAATAAAATCATTGATTCCTCCGTTAGCCTGCTCGATCGCCCGTCTCAGCGCTTTACATTTATTGAGCGTTTCCTGGTATTCGCTTGCGGGATTACTATCAGCTACGATACCGGCTCCCGCCTGATAATACATCCGCTCTTTGCTGGCGACGATTGTGCGAATACCAATACATAAATCCATATTGCCACCGTAATTGAAATAGCCGATCGCACCGGAATAGACGCCGCGTTTTTCGGGTTCGATCTCATTAATAATTTCCATAGCCCGGATTTTGGGTGCGCCGGAAACCGTGCCGGCCGGAAAGGCTGCTTTAAAGGCGTCTAATACATTCAAGCCGGGTCGCAATTGGCCCTGCACTCGCGAGATGATATGCATAACGTGCGAATATTTTTGAATAGTTTTAAAATCATGAACTTTGATACTGCCATATTTCGCGATCCGCCCCAGATCGTTACGCGCCAGATCAACCAGCATAACATGCTCGGCCAGTTCCTTGGGATCATTTAGTAATTCTTCAGCCAGTTGATCGTCTTCAGTCTGGGATTCTCCGCGCGGGCGGGTTCCGGCGATCGGGATAATTTCCAGTTCGTTATCCTGAGCCCGGATCAAGGGTTCCGGTGAAGAGCCGATGATCTGATAATCCAGAAAATCGAGATAAAACATATACGGCGAAGGATTGATGTTACGCAGTGTTCGGTAAACTTGAAAAGAATCGCCGGAATAGGCTACCGAAAAGCGCTGAGAAATAACCGCCTGAAAAATATCACCCGCGAAAATATATTCCTTGACCTTCCGAATAGCTGCGATGAAATTGTCCAGCCTATAATTAGCCTCCTCGGTACTGAAATCAGCGGCAAAGTGTAAGTTATTATTAACTGGTCGGTTCAATTTATCCTGTAAGTGATCCAGCCGATTCTGCGCCTCCTGATAAAGCTGCTGGTTATCACTCTCTACATCGACGAAAACGTTGGCTATCAGGATCACTTCATTTTTCAAATGATCAAAGGCCACCAGCTGGTTATAAAATCCCATCAGAGCATCATCCATTCCGATCACATCCGGCTTGGGAATTGGTAACTTTTCCATTTGTCCGACCATCTCATAACCGATATAGCCGACTGCGCCGCAAGTGAACCGCGGCAGGGCTACGTTCGGTAAAAACTCGTAGCCCTCTAACTGCTGTTGCAATAAAGTAAAAAAATCCTCACGCTGGATTTTATTCTTATGATCGGTAATCGAGATAGTTTTATTATCCCGGGATTTTTGGATTAAATAGGGTTCCTGGCTTAAAAACGAGTAGCGCCCCAACTGTTCACCCTTGATAACGCTTTCCAATAAAAAGGAATGTTTCCCGACTTCGCGCATTTTCAGGTAGGCTATCACCGGTGTAATGAAGTCCGCGTTGAATTTGCGGTACACCGGAATGATCAGACCCGGTCGGGATAGTTTTTCAAATTCTGTATAGTTCATTTATCTCTCGCTTTTTAATTATTTAATAAATAAAAAACCCGCCTTTCATATCTCAGGCGGGTTTGGTAACACTTATGATTTTTAAACTCTATTTACACATAATCACACCTGAGGAGATGCTGTCTTAACATCATGCCCCACCACCAGTTATTGTTCATTTGCATTCGCATTTTATTCATTTTTTTCACCAAAGACGCGGAATTTTAAGAAAATTTACATTGCTAATCAAGTCTTTTTTAAAAATTTTAGTTTTTACGGAAAAATGTGTTTGGAAGAATTGATATAAATTGAGAGCACGCTATTTTAAGGATTTACCGGGTGACTAATTATTTATATTCCCGAGTAAAACTTTCAACAATTCTTCAGCCGCCGTTTTCGGCCCGGTAATTTCAAATCCCGGCACTCCCAGCCGCGTTCGCAATTGTCCGACAAAAATTCTCTCTTTGTAAAAATGGGCAAAATACCTACGGGCAATTTCATCGTGGCTCGCCTTGCGTTGCGCCGGACCGAAGATATTCGCAAAATAACTGTGCACCAATCCGGTTGTGGTAGTTGTTCCTTTACTCATAACCGCGCCTTCGCGGAAGACGTGAAAAGCTTCTTCCGGAGTGACGAATTTTTCGATTACGGGATGATCGTCATCGACATTCTCATAATTATTGGCATAGAAAATATAATCGACCTTAAAACCCGTGGTAATATTTTCAAAGGTCGTCACCGGTAAAATGATGCGGGCATTAGTCTTGTTGGCATTCATAATTATCGCCCTGTCCAACTGTCCGAATGCGTAACCCGGTTGTAAGTCATCCAAACGCAGAAAAGCGCCGATCTCGGTGCCATAAGCCAGCACATTATCATCAGAAATCACCAGCGAACCCATATCGTCGGCGATAATAATTAAATCCTTGATATATTCATCACCAAGACAGCGCAAGGCTTCCAGCGATTCGGATTTGCCAGCGCCGGTATCGCCGATCAGAAGGATATTAGCCTGCCTTCCATTTTTCAACAGGATGCTGACAAAGGCGCCATGAAACGGCATCTGCCCTTTCTGCATCACTTTAAGGTTATGTATTGTCAGGATCATCTTTTTGAGGTAACCAAAATAACCAAACGCCTTGCCGCACGGCACCGCCGCGACTAACAGCTCGTTTTCTTTATCCTCGTAGAAAACGGTTGGCATATCGGCACGATGGCGCAGACTTGCTTCCGGGACGCCATACAGAAAAACACCATCCGGTTTTCGACCAAGGTCCTGATCGTCGGCTAACTCAAACAGATTACAAAGCGCAAATCCCAGCTCATAGAATGATTCATGAAAATAGATGTAAATGATCAGCGAACCAACCTTAGCGGGATAGCAAAGCCATTCCTTATTATCGAAATCCAAATTCTTTATCGGATTCTCGTAAATCTCGACAAATTCGCCCTGTCGTTTATTCATGGGCGGATTCAGAATTAGCGGCGGGTAAATCAGCACCTGCCGAATGACGGAAATGGCATTCAAGCGCTGGTATTCGACCTTAAAATGCTTTCCATCCGCATCAATCGCAATGGTGGCGACTTCGGCGCCGGCGTGCACCTGACGATAAACCCGCGGATGTTTGGCGGTAATATTCTCCTGGATATCGCGATAAGCCTGGCGCACCAGATGCGTTAGTCGTTCGACGGTAGCATTGAAAGTGCGATAAGGTCGTTTATCAAAACCCGCTCCGGTCGAATCGCAAAGTATAAAGCGATCGAAACTGCGCCAGTAGTTATAAAACTGCTCCACAAATTCATTGAGCGCGTGGCGGTTGCTTATTAACTGCTCACATCCCGGGACAATATTGGGAATCAGCCCGATTTCCAACTTGGTCAGGTAGTAGAGCGTTTCATAAAGCATTCTGCGGTCATCGGTGTCGATCGGATAATGCCCGAAAATATCCAGTAATGGCGACTGCTTTTTCTCCAGACGACCGAGGAAATTATTCAACAACTCTTTAAAGATATCACTCTGGGCAATTTCATCCACGCTTTCAGCAACGTGGTCGCGCACACCGATTATGATTTTGTTTTCCAGTATTTTGGTAGGGAACTTGCTCATAGTATCTCAATCTGAATTTTATAATTAACGGTGTATAATTTAGTACCCGGGCACGGTTTTACAAGTGTGTTTTGGGGGGATTCCTGATCGACGATGAATGCTGACTATTGCGCCGTTTTCAGTTCACAGCGCCCGTTTTGAAAATCGAGAATCAGCGTTCGCTCCTTGGCAATATCACTCCCCAGAACGCCATCGAAAAAGAAAAAGCCGCTTTCACCATCGCCTCTGGTAGTCATGAGTTTGTAATCCAGACGATGATTGCCGAGCACAAACGCAACTTGAGGTATTTCTTTGGTATGGTAAACCTGAGCGCCGCCGGCGCCGCCGATCAGTGATTTGCCCGTTTTAGCCTGAGTGGTATCGACTTTCAGCAGGGCCGGTTCATAAAAAGCTGTGCTATTTGCGCCGGTATCCAGAAAGAAATAAAGCGGGCGCCCGAGCGTATCGGTCAGGCTGACAAGCGGCTGGGTCACAAAGTGGAGGTTGCGCGTTTCCGCTGGTCGTTTTTCCGGTTTTTGAATAGTCGTCTTCAGGTTTTTATAGTCGATTCCCATCTGCAGGTTGCGGATAGCGTTCCATCCGATAATGCCGTCAACTTTCAAAATGCGAAACAGTTTAAAGAGTCGCACCTCAAGGTCCTTTTTATTCAGGATAATGACCGGGTGATTTTCGATCTGCAGGTCGCCAATCCGAAAATTTTCAATTATACCCGGACACATATCGATTTTAATATCGGTAGCCGTACCAACCTTGGCGGTTTCCGTGCCAATTTTATCCACCCCGCATTTCTGGGCTATTTCAGATGACAGCACGGTCCTTTCCGCCCCGGTATCTATCCAGAATTTTTTAGAAACACCATTGACGCTGACTTTAATCATCGGGACTCCCGAAATGCTCAGCTGCGTTGGCAAAACGATCGGATTTGCGGGAAAATGATAATTTTCTGGTTGCGATTGGGCGTAGGCGATTGCCATAATCATATTGTTACTCTCGTCGAATTTTTCCGGCATGCGGGTATAAAGTTCAACCAACTCATTCCATTTATCCTGATGGGTATAAATCACTTCTAATATTTCAGCCGCGTGAAGGTGCAGAAGACTGTCTTCGGTCGCTTCGAATAATCTTGAAAAAAGTGGCTCGGCTTCGGAAATATCGTCTTCCATCAATAATTGTAAACCGCTAGCAAATTCTTGGTATTCAGGATTAACTTCATTGCGATCTACATAACCAAAATCGAAATGGCGCATGGCATCCCAGTAATCATCATAATTCGAAACCATCGGTTGGCTCACTGGCAGATCATCCACCGATTGAATATCCAGTCCGCCGCTACCGACGGAAACCGCACAGCCCGACCAAAGAATTAGAAAAATCCCGATCAATACTACTCCAATTCTGCGCATATCACCCTCGTATTTATTTTTGCAGTGCGGAATTTATACCTTATCCGAGAAAATTGACAATATTATCTAAAAAGCAACGTGTTAATCATTAATCACCAGTTTTCGAATGGCTTGGAGAGAATTATCAAGCTTGAAACTGATAGACGATCAGGTGATCACAGAACGATTGCCAAACAATAATTTCTTCGGTCACTCAATTCCTTCCGGTTCGGTGTGAACGGAGATGAAAGTCTCGGCACCGAAACGTTTGCGTAGGCGCTGTTCGACATCGGTGGCAATGTCATGCGCGGCACAAATTGTCAAATCTCTTTTTACATAAACATGAATATCGACAGCAATATTATAGCCAATTTTCCGGGTCCGCAGGTCGTGCGGTTTGATGACACCCGGACAGCCGGCAACAATTTTCAAAATTTCGTCTTCGACGGCATCATCCAGCGAACCCTCGGAAAGTTCTTTGACACTGACAACTACAATCGAAAAGGCAACTTTAATGATGAAAAAACTGACTATGACGGCCGCAATCGGATCAAGGATTCTCCAACGCTCACCCAATATAATCGCGCCTCCGATGCCGAGCATCGTGCCAATCGACGAAAAAGCATCTGAACGATGGTGCCAGGCATTGGCGACTACAGCTTGACTGCTAATTTCATCACCGACTTTAACCGTGTAGCGGTAAAGCCATTCCTTGAGAATTATTGATATGATCGCGGCGATTAGAGCCACATTGCCTGGCTTGTCAAGCGGTGAGCCAGTCAAACTCAGAAAGATTTTTCTCGCACCCTGCCAGAAAATCCCGCCGCCGGCGACTAAAAGCGCCAGGCCGATGAATGCCGTTGCCAACGTCTCAAACTTGCCGTGCCCATAATCATGCTCGTGATCAACCGGCTTGCGGATGATTCGGAAACTGATCAGAACGACAATATCCGTAATAAAGTCGGATAAAGAATGGATGGCATCGGCGACCATTGCCCCGCTTTTACCTATAATACCGGCGGATAGTTTGACAGCCGTCAAAATAAAATTCGCACTAAAACCCATCCAGGTGACTCGGTTGGCCTTTTTAAAACGGACATCAGTGGATTTCATTAAAAGCTCCTGATAAAATTCCTTTCTCGTCAATTAGTGAGCAAATTAAACAATCGATAAACATTATGGAAATAAGATGTATCCGTCAAAATTCCCGGGCCATACACCCCGGCCAGAGAAAACGCTGAAAAAAAACAGTGCAAGCAAGTTTAATAATAAAACTTTTAGGGTGAAAGGGAATTAACATATTCACCGAATATGAGTTTACTGACTGCGGTATGACCAGTTCAGTAATAAGATTGAAAAATAAAATTGACAACCGACCTGAAAATCATTCTATGATTAAAGTTGTGCATAATATCTCAAAACTATAAATTTGTTACGATTTTTTTAATAAGAAGAACAAGCCAATGGAACTTAAGAAAATTCTGACACCACGCCTGATCGTGTATCCACTTTCCGCCAAAACAAAAGAGGAAGTAATTGGTATCCTTATTGAGCGCCTAAACGATGAGGGTTTGGTCCTGGATCCGCAAGCCGCCCGCCAGGCCGTTATCGAACGTGAGGAACTGATGACCACCGGCATCGGTAAAGGCGTCGCCCTGCCGCACGGCAAATATCACGCTACGATGGAAGTGTTGGTTGCGGCCGGGGTTTCACCGGAAGGCATTGATTTTGATTCAATCGATTCTCAGCCGGTGCATATTTTCGTCCTGCTATTGACCCCCGAAAGGTTTCCCAGCAAGCACCTAAAACTACTCAGTAAATTATCCCGCATGCTCAACAACGCCGCCTGTCGCGAGGAAATCTTAGCCGCTGGTTCTTCCGAAGAAATCGCTCACGTACTTTACAACTACGATAACCAAATATAGGAGTTATAGATGCCTTTTTGTCCACGTTGCTTGTATGAATTCGTCGAAGGAACAAAAAAGTGTGTTGATTGCAATGCCAAACTGGTCGAGCACCTGCCGGAAGAAAAAATGGCCACGGTTAAATGGCTTTTTCTCGATACCCTGTCCGATATCGTAATGGCTAATATGGTAAAGGAAGCGCTGGAAAACAACGGCATCGAAACCATCTTAAAGACCGATCCTTTGCATTCTACTTTTTCTTTGCAAACCACTGGCGCGATCGGTTCCTACGCCAGATTATTCGTGCCCCGCGGTCAGAAAAAGGCGGCGCTGGATATTCTGAAATCCATGATCGAGACCGGTTGACCGCCTTGAATCCAGCCGAAAGTTGACTATTGTTATGCAGTACCAGCGCATTAAAGGCACCCGCGACATTCTCCCCTCGGAAGTCTATCAGTGGCAATATCTCGAAAATTTCCTGCGCGAATATTTTAAGCGTAATAATTATAAAGAAATCCGCACTCCGGCTTTCGAAGTCACGGAGCTCTTTGCGCGCGGCATCGGCGACGACACCGACGTGGTTTCCAAAGAAATGTACACTTTTCTCGACAAAGGTGGCAATAGTCTGACGCTGAAACCCGAACTGACGGCGCCAGTCATGCGGGCTTATATCCAGAACAATCTCGAACAGATCGCACCATTGACGAAAATCTATTACATCGACGCTCTTTTCCGCCAGGAACGCCCACAGAAAGGGCGCCTGCGTCAATTTCATCAGTTCGGTTTTGAAATTCTCGGGACCCCCTATCCCGAAGCAGACGCTGAAACGATCCAAACCACTTACGAATTATACCGTGAATTGGGTTTGAAAGACCTGCAAATCCGGCTGAACAGTATCGGAAGCCGCACCAGCCGTGGTCAATATCTTGAAATATTACGGAAAGCGTTAATGCCATTTCGCGAAGATTTTTGCGGCACCTGTCAGGAACGGCTTGAGAAAAATGTTTTACGCCTCTTCGATTGTAAAGTCGAATTCTGTCAACAAATCATGACGGAACACGCCCCGTCGATTTTGGATCATCTGAGTGATGAAGATCGTCTCCATTTTAAAGCTGTCTGTCATTTACTGGATGTCAGCGGTGTGCCCTATACGATCGATAAAACCTTAGTGCGCGGATTGGATTATTATACCCGTACTACCTTTGAAATTACCTCGTCCTTGCTGGGCGCCCAGAACGCCATCTGCGGCGGCGGGCGTTACGACCACCTGATTGAAGACCTGGGCGGAAAACCGACCCCGGGCGTCGGCGTCGCTTCCGGCATAGAACGTCTTCTGCTCATCCTGGAACAGACCGGCGGTTTCCCGATTCCTGAGACAAATCTTATTTATATCATTACGCTGGGCGAGAGCGCCCGCGTCGCCGGCTTCAGGCTCGTTTGCGAACTGCGCCGTATCAAATTAAATGCCCAGATGGATTTCCTGCGTCGCTCGATCAAAGCCCAGTTACGGGACGCCGACCGCGAGCAGGCCAACTGGGTGGTAATTCTCGGTGATGAAGAGCTAGCCCGCAAGGCAGTCATTCTTAAAAATATGAAAGACGGCCGGCAGACTGAGCTAGCGCTCGATACTGCCGCCGAGCAGATCACTGCCATTCTGCAAAATCAATCCTGAATTGAATCAATTGTTCGTAAATAATTTCCGGCTAAAGGAATTAAAATGTCGTTTTTAAATCCGGGAATTCTCTGGTTATTGCCGCTTATCAGTATTCCTTTGCTGATCCATCTGCTCGGCCGACAACGCTTTCAGACTGTCGAATTCAGCACCCTACGTTTTCTGAAAAGCCTGCAATCCGACGTATTGCGGCGACTGAAAATCCGGCAGATAATTTTGCTAATTATTAGAACTCTTTTGATTCTCTGCCTGATTTTAATTTTTGCCCGGCCATATCGCAGTGATCAGGCGCCCGGTATTTTTGTCGCTAAAGGTTCGAACTTATATCTGATTATCGACAATTCGGCTTCGATGAACCTTAATCGACAGGGGCGTACTCAATTGGAAGCCGGCTTGGAATTGATAAGATCCGGCGCTAAAACCATCGACTTCCCAATTACATTACACCTGATCCATGCAACTCAATCCGCGACAATCGCCAGCCGCAGAACACTCTCCGGTCTGGTTGATCTGGAACAAGTCATTGCACGCATACCTTCAACTAATTACAGCAGTCAACTTCTTCCGGCTATCGCGCTGGCGGTGGAAGATATTAAAAAAAATCAAGATCCAAACGCAATAATCTGGCTCGTCAGCGATTTTCAACGCAGTAACTGGAGCGGAAGACCGCCGGATGAACAAAAAATCCGTGAGGCGATTCAAGAGAATAAGATCCGTTTGGTGCTTTTTCCGGTTCGCGGTGAAGCCGATAATTCAGCTCTCGGCGCAATCTATTTCACCGAACAGATTCAGGCTAAAGATAAACCGATTAACCTGCAGGTAACTGCAACCAACTGGCGACCGCGCGCTTACGAAAATTCGGTTGCGCTGTTCATCGGTGAAGAACGGGTAGGACAATCGCTGATTGATCTTCCCGCCTCAAAAAGCGCCCCGGCAACCTTCGAATTCGTTCCCCTGACTACCGGTATGCTAAACGGCTATCTGCAGATCAGTGACGATGATCTGCCCGCCGATAACCGGCGCTTCTTCGTCCTGAATATTCCGGCGACCCTGCGTATTCTGGTTATCGGGAGCAAAGCCAGCGACGGCAATTATATCATGAAAGCCTTGCAAGCCAATCCGGATCAGTCAATCTCCGCCCGGTTTATCACAACGGAATATTTAGGCAATGAAAAATTAACCAACTATGACGGTCTGATCTTCAGCGAAGTCGTCAGTTTAAGTAAAGTTAATAAGAATGCTTTAAACGACTATCTGCAGAGTGGCGGCGGGATATTACTATTTGTCAGCCGCGATTGTACTCCGGAGCAATTCAATTCTCTCTGGGCGGAAGGATTCGATTTTCCACGCTGGCACAGCACCCGTCGAACAGTCGATGGCACATATCTTGGCATTGGTCAGTTCAGTCCAGATCATCCGGTTTTCCGGGAACTTTGGCCGCAGAATATCATTCCGGCCGGCGCGGCGCGCTTCTTCAATATTCCGGGTTTGATCTGCGGTGCCAACCAAAAAATACTGATGTCTTTCGATGACGGCACCCCTTTAATTGTTGAAGTTCAACGCGATGCAGGTCGGGCGCTGATGGTGGCGACTGTGCCACAGGTTGATTGGACCGACCTGCCCTTTTCCGGTTTCTTCCCGGTTGTGCTACAGCGTCTGGCGTTTTATATTGCCGGCAGTGCCGATCAACCTTTGGAATATGCCTGCGGCGATACTATCTTAATTACCAGAATGCCGGGTGATAACAGCATACCGCAGGTGCAAACTCCTTCCGGTCGACGCTTTACCCCACAGATTTTGACCGACCAATTATCATTTGAGCAAACTGCCGAGATCGGGATTTATTCGCTCATTCAGGACGGCATTCCAAGTAAGTTGTTTGCCGTTAATTTACCACCCGGCGAGACGTCCGGTGATTTTTTTAATGAAGCCGATTACCACACCATGATCAAAGATAACCCCGCCAATCTGGCTGTGGCCAGCGATATCGCCGCAGGTGAAATCCGTCAACTGACGTTGACCCGGGAACTCAGTTCCATCTTGCTGATCATCGCTTTCTGTCTGGCGCTCGGCGAAACTTTTATTGGGCGTCTGAATCGCACCGAATCCAAAAAGCAATCACCAAAATGAGTACTCTGCGTCACAATCGCCAGTTTTTCACCACCGGGTCGTCCGTCGCTCCCGAAAAAACCATGCTGGTTGGCGTCGTCAATTCTAATCAACCACGCCACATTGCCAAAGAACATCTGGCCGAATTGGAATTATTGATCGGGACGCTCGGTTACCTGATTGCCGACCGGCAAATTCTCACCCAACGGACGATCGATCCGGCTTATTTTATCGGAAAAGGTCAGGCTACTGAAATCCACCGCCTTCTCAAGACTCAGGAAATCGGCGAGATCGTGTTCGACGATGATCTTACCCCAACCCAGATGCGGAATCTCCAGGAGCTTCTCGAAGTCGAGGTGCGCGATCGGACTGGCGTTATCCTGGAAATTTTTGCCAACCACGCCCGCACTAATGAAGCCCGAACTCAAATTGAATTAGCCACCCTTGAATACCTCCTGCCAAGATTGACCCATCGCTGGACTCACCTCGAACGGCAGATCGGCGGCATTGGCGTCCGCGCTGGTTCGGGTGAGACTCAGATCGAAACCGACCGACGACTGATCAAAACCCGCATCGCCAAACTCAAGCGCGAACTGGAGGCAATCGATCGTCATCATACCGTTCAGAGCAAACACCGGGCGGATTGTTTTAAAATCGCCCTGACCGGTTACACCAACGCCGGTAAATCGACTATTTTGAATCTTTTCACCGGCGCGGATGTGCTCGTTGAAGATAAAATGTTTGCCACCCTCGATACCACCGTACGCCAACTGCGTCTCGACGGTTATCAGAATATTTTACTGAGCGATACGGTTGGATTCATTCGGAAATTGCCCCATAATCTGATCGCCTCTTTCCGCAGTACTTTACGCGAAATCACCGATGCCGACCTGATTATCAAGGTCGCTGACCTAAGTTCACCGCATTGCCTGCAACAATTAGAGTCCGTTGAAGAAGTCCTGCAAGAACTCGGCGTTGCGACCCGACCAGCACTGATCGTGTTCAATAAAATCGACCAAATGGATGAACAAGCCTTTAAGATCGCCCAGAAAACCTTTCCCGAGGCGGTCTTTATCTCGGCTCTCAGGCAATTGAAAACTGCGGATTTAAAACAAGCCCTGGTGCGGGCGATTGCACGCCAAGGTCAGCGCCTGCAAATTCGGCTTCCTGTCGACGCTGTGAGCGACTGCGCCCTGATCCGCAACCATACGACCGTTTACCGGGAAATATATCAGGACAATATCCTGATCTTCGAATTGTTTTGCTATAAGAGCGTCTGGAATTGGCTGGCCCGGCAACTGAGTTCGGCGGCGGTTGTATCGGAATTAAAATCGTCTCAGATTGGTATCCAGACTTGACAATTTGCCCGCCGCTGTTTACTTTCTTTCAAATTGAAAGACAAGGCCAATAACAGACTGTATCACTCCTATTTCCGCAGTGTTAGGGATGTTTATTCAAGATTTATAAATTTGGACGGTCTGTTCGAATCGCTTGCCAACAACGCGCTGATAATTAGAAATGATTAGTCCAAAACCGCAAATGAGTTTCAGCCTTTTCGGAGCCAGCCGGATTGGAATCGCGCTGGCTTACCAATTGCATCGCATCGGATACAAGCCGGAATTCGTTTGGAATCGTCACCAGCCGCGCCTGAATCAGGCTATTCAATTCGTTCCATTTGCCAATCAGACGACCGAACTGGCGACTGCCTGTCGGCGTCTTCCAAACTTGATAATCATCGCGGTGGCTGACGACGCGATCGAAAGTGTCGCCACCCAGATAAGTCAATGCGCCGAGGATTTCAGTCGGGTAATGGCATTTCACACTTCAGGTTTTCTGAATTCTAAGGCGCTTGAAAAATTGGAACTCAAGGGCGCGGTTACCGGTTCTCTGCATCCGGTCGTCAGCGTCCCGGACGTTCCGTCAGGCATTCGATTGCTCGAAAGGTGCATCTACACCTGCGAGGGCGCTATTAAAAATTCGCTGATGAAACTGGTAACCGCGATCGGCGCAAAACCTTATGCTCTAAATCGCCGCCAAAAAGAAATCGTTCATCTTTCGGCTGTCTTCTTAAATAACTATATAGTCGCTCTGGTCAATGCCATAAAAAATCTGGGGGCTGACCATGCTATTTCTCCCGATCAAGTCCAAGCTATTCTGCGTCCGATTTCAGAGCAGGGCATATCTAGCGGATGGGAAAAAAGTATTGCGGAAGCTTTGACCGGTCCATTAATCAGAGGCGATTTTAAAACGATCGAAAAACATCTCGATTTGCTCAGCGACAATCGCGAATTAAAAGCGCTTTATCAGGGATTTATCGATCTGATATTGCGGATTATTGGTCAGCCGCCGCGTTGATCTTTTACTGAATATTACATCTTCCGGGAGGTTGAATGAAAAAATTAGGATTGATTCTGTTATGCGGCTGGGTACTGATCGCCGCCCAGGAAACGAAACTCTTCTGGGACGGCAACGACTGGCTGGCGATTGATCGCGTAACTGCTCAGTATCCGGAATACACTTTCCAGATCAAGAATGCCTACCTGAGCGGTCTGTTTGACAGCAAACTCTTTTATCAATTGCAAACTCGCGCGCTCAATAAAAAACTGGCCGATCAGGTCTTTAAAGATCGCCTTGAACCGGGAGAGAATCGGCGCCTGATCCAGGGGCTTGACGCTTTCTACCGTGATCCGGCGCGACGCTATTTACCACTGCCGAGCGCTCTTATCGCCACTATTATGATCCAAAACGAACTGCCCGCCGCCGCAACTGAGCGTTATATTAACGAAAGCAAAAAATGGATTAACGAATTAATGTATCGCCTGCCGGCGCGTTCGGGAGATTAATCCTTTTGAATCAACTCTCCACAGGCCGGGCAGATCAGGTAGACATTCTGTTCGCCAAAAAAGCGCAGAGTGGTAATCCTGAAACGCACCGTCCCGGACATGTGTGGACGCTGGGTAATAATCGCACTGCGGGACGCATTTTGATGGGGCTTTAGAGGAATATCACTGTTTAATACAATGGAGAGTTCCTGGGTTTCAGCAACGTTGCCGCTGTTGTCATAAATGTCCAGATAGCCGGTCACTTCGCTGACCGTTTTATTTGAAGTATTTTTAACCTGGACGCTGATTTGAAGCAGACCGTTGCCAAGGTCGGTAATAACAATATCGGATACTTCCATTGCCTGTTGAGCGAACGCAACTACACTAAATATCCAGACCATTAAAATTTTCTTCATGGATTGCATCGCTTACCTCATTTCTGTTCGAGGCAATATACATCAAATCCGCTTGGAAGTCAAGTACGGCGGTCACACGCATCTCTCATTGGACTCGATCGGGTCGTGGTCTTGTTTAGAAAAGTTTAGGATACTAATTTCACAACACTATGAAAATTTTCTATTTTTTTGTAGGTTACTGAATGGTTGACCAAGTAATTAAATTCCTGCAAAGCCGCAAATCTTTAAAACTTCCCGCATCGGCAATCCGGAAAGTCAATGACGCCCGCAAGGTCGTACTGGCGGCGGTTGAATCGGGTCAAACCGTTTACGGCATCAATACCGGTTTCGGCAAACTCAGTCAAATCAGAATTGCCCCGGAAGACCTGAAAACTTTGCAGATCAATCTCCTGCGCAGTCATGCCTGTGGCGTAGGCGAACCGATCGATCCGGAAATCGTGCGCACTATGCTATATCTGAAAATCCGCAATCTGGCGCAAGGTTTTTCAGGCTGTGACTTCTGTGTAATTGAAAAACTTACTGAATTTTTCAACCGGAATCTTCTGCCGGTTGTGCCCCGTCAGGGATCGGTGGGAGCCAGCGGCGATCTGGCGCCTCTGGCGCATCTCGCATTACCCTTGATCGGCGAAGGCGAGATTCTTTATCAGAACAAACAAATTCCAGCCGCAGAATTAATCAAACAGGGTTTATTCAAGCCGATTGAACTCGGTCCGAAAGATGGTCTGTCATTAATCAACGGCACGCAATATTCGACTGCTTTGCTTTTGACTGCCTATCGGCAAGCTTCCGACTTGATTCTGATGTCGGAATTAGCCGCGGCCATGAGTATCGAGGCGATTCTGGCTACCGACACGCCTTTCCGCCCGGAAATTCAGAACCTGCGGGGCGATTCCGGCCAACAGATAGTCGCGCTACACCTGCGTAATTTCCTCCGGGACAGTTCTGTTATTCAATCCCATCGCGGTTGCCAGAAAGTCCAGGACCCGTACAGTTTCCGTTGCCTGCCGCAGGTTCTCGGCGCCGTGCGCGATACCCTGGATTATGTTTATCATATCCTGAATTGCGAAATCAATACGGTTTCTGACAATCCGTTGGTTTTTACAAAATCCAATGCAATTCTGTCGGGCGGCAATTTCCACGCTGAACCGCTCGCTCTGGCGGCTGATTATTTGACAATTGCTCTGGCGGAAGCCGGTAATCTGGCTGAACGCCGTATTTCAGCTCTCATGGATCCGGTATTGAGTAGTCTGCCCGCATTTCTAAGTCCTCAAAGCGGGCTGAATTCCGGATTCATGATCGTGCATTGTACCGCGGCGGCGCTGGCGGCTGATAATCGTACATTATCGATGCCGGCTTCAGTGGAATCAATACCGACCTCCGCTAATCAGGAAGACCACGTTAGTATGGCGCCGAACGCCGGTCTAAAACTGCTCAGAGTAATCGAAAACCTGCAAAAAATCGTCTGGATCGAATTCCTGGCCGCGGCGCAGGGCATGGAAATGCGCCAACCATTAAAAGGCGGACGTGGCACACGGCTGGGACTGGCGAAAACGCGCGAATTAGCCGCTTTTTTGAAAACCGATCGCGTCCTGTATCCAGATCTGGCGCAATCCGCCCGGCTATTCGGCGATCGTAATTTTATCCGTAAAATATCAAATCTAGCTAATTCTAATAATTGAGGTCTCTATATGAATGCAAAAATTGCTCGTGAAGGTCTGACATTCGACGATGTACTTCTCATCCCGGCGGAGTCAGATATCCTGCCCAAACAGGCCAGTCTGGTCACGAATCTGACCAAAAGAATTCAACTAAACATACCGATCCTAAGCGCCGCAATGGATACCGTTACGGAAGGCAAAATGGCTATCGCGATTGCGCGGGAGGGCGGTCTTGGTATTCTCCATAAAAATATGAGTATTGAACAACAGGTAGCCGAAGTCGACAAGGTCAAGCGCAGTGAAAGCGGAATGATAGTCAAACCGATCACTTTAGCCTCCGATAATACCATTCGCGAAGCTCTCGCTCTGATGAATCGCTACTCAATCTCAGGCATTCCAATCGTGGATAACGGTCAGTTGAAAGGCATCCTGACTAACCGCGACATCCGCTTTGAGACCAATCTCGATCAACGCATCTCCGAACGGATGACCAAAGAAAACCTGGTGACCGCTCCGGAAGGTACGACTCTCGAAGAAGCCGAAGAAATTCTGCAACGCCATCGCATCGAGAAACTGCTGGTTGTCGATCAAGAAGGCCGACTGAAAGGATTGATCACAGTTAAAGACATACTGAAAAAGAAACGCTTCCCGAATGCCGCCAAGGATGAACTGGGACGTCTGCGGGTTGGAGCGGCGATTGGAGTCAGCTCTGATTATCTGCTCCGCGCCGAAAAATTAGCCGAAGAGCAGGTCGATGCGCTGGTGGTCGATACGGCGCATGGTCACTCGAAAAATGTCATCCGAACCGTCTGTGAGTTAAAACGCCGCTTTCCGCAAATCGATATAATCGCCGGCAACGTCGCCACTCGCGAGGCGACTATGGCCTTGATTGATGCCGGAGCCGATGCGGTCAAAGTCGGGATTGGCCCGGGCGCAATTTGCACTACCCGGGTTGTCGCGGGAGTTGGAATTCCTCAACTTTCTGCCATTCTGGATTGTGTTGAAGCCAGCGTCAAAACCGGTTTTCCCATTATCGCCGACGGAGGAATTCGCTATTCGGGCGATATCGCTAAAGCCTTAGCGGCCGGGGCTAGTGCGGTTATGCTGGGCTCACTACTCGCCGGGCTGGACGAAAGCCCCGGAGAAACCGTTCTCTACGAGGGGCGGGTTTATAAATCATACCGCGGAATGGGTTCGATTGCGGCCATGAGCCGCGGCAGTAGCGACCGTTATTTCCAAGAAGGCGAGGAGTCCAGTAAATTAGTCCCGGAAGGCATTGAAGGGATTGTACCGTATAAAGGCTCACTGGCAGATACGATCCACCAGCTGGTGGGCGGTCTGCGTTCGGCTATGGGATATTGCGGAGTGGCAAGGGTTAGTGATTTACAAAAGCGGGGACGCTTTATCCGGGTCACTCAGGCTTCCATCCAGGAGAGTCACCCGCACAATATAAAAATTAGTAAGGAAGCACCTAATTATCGCCTGGACACCTAAAGGTGCTGAAAAATCCTGAATTCAGGTCAGTTTGGAAATATGCTCATTAAGAGCCGATTTCTTGTGGGCGGCATTGTTTTTATGAATAATGCCCTTAGTGGCGACTTTGTCAATTGTCGAAACCGCATCTTTAAAAAGGGGTTCGGCCTCGGCTTTGGATTTAGCGCTCTTTACCTTCTTGATGGAGGTTTTCATCATTGAAATATAGTGCTGATTATTTTCAGCCGCTTTCTGAGCTTGGCGGGTCCGTTTTAAAACAGACTTATTCTTTTTCATTGAACTCCTTTCAGGATAAATATCATAAAGCGCGCAAATTTATTCATATCGAAGCAGATATTCAAACGAAAAAACCAGCGGGATAAGCGATGATTTTCCTAAAGATATTACTGATCCTGCTCGTTATTCTGATTTTATTACTGCTTTTAATATTAATTCCTAAAATCTGGCTGACGCTTATTCTCCGCCTGACCTCCGATACCAAGACCGGTCTGTTAAATATTCAGCTGGCCGGAAAAGTACTGGGCGGTCAGGTCACAATTGAGTGGCCGAAAATCAGCGCCCGAGTTAGTATCTGCGGATTGAATCTGACCGTCTGGCAAAGAGGGGCTGAACCTCCGATCGTAAAAAAACCAGCTAAGCCAAAGTCAGCCGAAAAACCTAAAGTCAGACCGGCCAAACACTCAACCGCCGAGTGGATCGGGTTCGGCAAGATTCTGCTTGAACGGTTTTTCAAAATTCCGAAAATTGAAAGATTTCACGCCAATCTCGTCGTGGGCTTGGGCAATCCTGCCGCTACCGGATTACTGATGGGAGCGTATTACACTTTAAGGCAAATACCGGCTGTTTTCCAATCCGTGCAGATCGCGCCGGATTTCATTAATAAAAAAATAACCGGTGAAATCGAATTCTGCGGATCAATTAGATTGATTAAAACAATCCCTTTACTTATTTTAACCCTGAGATTTTTATGGCACAAAAAATGATAAATAACGGAGGACTCAAATGCTGGAAGGTTTGGTAAATACCCTGTTAAGCCGGTTACGCGAAATCGTGGCGTCGGAAACTGTTATCGGTAAACCGATTGAAGCCGAAGGCGCTACAGTTATACCGGTTACAAAAATTTCGATCGGTTTCATGGCTGGCGGCAGTACTAATCCAGATGAAACCAAAAAGAAAATCGACGGCTCCGGCCTGGGCGGTGGCGCGATGATCGAACCGTTGGCGGTGATTACGATCCAAAAAGGCGAAGTGAAAATTCACCGCATCAAAGAAAAAGCGTCCGGAGTAGACAAAATCATGGAAATCGTCCCGGAGATCATTGAAAAATACATCAAACCCGCGCGTGAGAAGAAAGCGTCTAAAGAGAAGAACTGATTTAACTATCAATTAACAGTTCTCGAAAAGTTTTTCTTGTATTTTTGCTTTAGTGAACCTATTTTTCTGAAAATCATGAGAGTAGATTTATGGAAACTCAAGTATTAAAAAATATTCCATTATTTGCCGATCTTAAGGATGATATCATCCAGAAGATTTATAATCTCATGCAGAAGCGGATCTATAAAAAAGGCAACATAATCCTTATGGAGGAGGAATTCGGCGATACGTTGTTTATCCTCAATAAGGGAAGCGTCAAGATCACGCGTCTGAGCGACGACGGTCGCGAGGTAATTCTTTCCATCCTTGGCGAAGGTGATTTTTTCGGTGAAATGTCAATCTTCGACGGTGAAAACCGGTCAGCCAATGTCGTCGCACTGGAAGATACTGCCGTGCTGATTCTGAAACGAGGCGATTTTCTCGACTTGCTGGAAAAACACCCCCGGATTGCGATCGTTCTGCTCCAGGAAATGGCGATGCGTCTGCGCCGCAGTGACCAGCAGATCGAAGGGCTTTCGCTGAGTGACGCCGAAAACCGCATTGCGATGAGTCTTCTACGCTTAGCCGAAGACCTGGGGATCATTAAACAGGGACAGGTCGTGATCGAAAACCTGCCTTATCAGCAGGATATCGCCAATATGGCCGGCACTTCGCGCGAAACCGTCTCACGCATGCTGACCCTTCTGCAACGCAAAGGCTATGTCCAGAAACGTGGTCGCCGTCTAATCATTACCAATTACGACGAATTCGTCAAACAATTCAGCTAAAAGTCAATTTAAAACCAGCTAAAAAGGCGTGCCGGTCACGCCTTTTTTAATTTTCTGCATAAACCCGCCATATCAGAGATTCATAACAGAGCCCATCCATTTTAAAAAAGTAACTTTCTGATCTTTCAGGTCAAGCGATTAGCCATGACTTTCACGCGCGGGATGGTTATATTTACACTGTTTTCAGAATTATTTATAGTAATGAGTAAATTCCACACGAAATAGATGCCGAAAACAAAGCGAAGCCAATCAAACACCGAAAAAGAAATGGGTTTTCTCGACCATCTTGAGGAGTTGCGCTGGCGATTCATCAAGATTCTGATCGCTTTGGTGGTAGCATCTATTCTGGCTTTTTTAATTTCAGATCATGTGATTGATATTTTAATGCGGCCGGCGCGGCTGATTGGCTCGCAGATGTCTATCCAGGTATTAAAAGTCCAGGGATTGCTGATGCTGAAATTCACGGTGGCTTTCTTACTTGGCATCGTTTTATCCATCCCGGTGATCGCCTATCAGTTCTGGGTTTTCATCGCGCCCGGCCTTTTCCAGAATGAAAAACGCTGGGGGCCGTACCTGATCGCGAGTGTGACCGGTTTTTTTATTATCGGAGCCGTTTTTGCTTATTTTACGCTGATTCCGTTTGCCTTGAAATTCCTGATCGGAATCGGCGTGGCAGGCGTCGAGCGCAATATTTCTATTGAATACTACGCCAAATTCGTTTTGCAACTGATTATCGCTACCGGTCTGATTTTTCAGATGCCGGTACTCTCTTTTATGCTGACAAAAATCGGACTGATAACCCCGCGGTTTTTGCGCAAATCCTGGCGTTATGCCGTGGTTATAATAATGATAGTCGCGGCGATCATCACTCCGCCCGATCCGGTCAGTTTATTGATCATGACTGTTCCACTACTGTTTTTATACGAGGTCAGTATCTGGATATCGCGGCTCGCCAGCCGTTCAAAGTCGGACGAATCAACCGAAAAACCCGAACTAGCCGGATGAGAAGGATGAGCGATATTTGCTTGACTAAAGTATTTACTCCGGTTACCCATGACCTGGAACTCTTCCGACAAGAATTCGAGAGGGCTTTGACTTCCGATGTGGATTTGATCAATCAGATCGGAGCCTATATCCAATCGGTCGGCGGAAAACGTATCCGTCCGGCGCTGGTTCTGCTGAGCGCCCGGTCGTGCGGCGAACCGAATGATAATTCAATAATCGCCGCCAGTCTGGTCGAAATATTACACACCGCCACTCTAGTTCACGATGACATTGTCGACGATTCCGAAATTCGTCGCGGTCAGCCTTCGGTCAAAGCAATCTGGAAAAATAAGATCGCCGTGCTGGCCGGCGATTTTCTTTTCAGCCGGGCTTTAAGCAGTATGCTGAGACTGCGCGATTTCCGCACGCTTGGACTGCTGGCTGGGACTTCTGAGTCGCTAAGTTCCGGTGAATTGCTCCAGCTTGAAAAGAGCCTGAATAATGGCATGGACGAAGAAATATATTACAAAATGATCTGGGCTAAGACCGCCTCACTCTTCGCCACCGCCTGTCAGGTTGGAGCGCTGACAGTTACCGCTAATGAAGATCAGGTTCAGGCGTTGCACGAATATGGGCGCTGTCTCGGACTGGCATTTCAGATCAAAGACGATCTGCTGGATTGTACCGGCACTGCGGCGCGCATCGGCAAACCGGTTGCCCGGGACATCAAAGCCAACCTCATTACCCTGCCGTTGATCCATGCGCTAAAAAACCTGCCTTCAAAGACCAGTCATCGCATTCGCCGCCAATTGAGAAATAGTCCGTCTCGTCGCCAGATATCTGCTATCATGGAATTGATTTCCGGTAACGGCGGCATTACCTATGCCGAAAATAAGTGCGCGGAGTTGACCCGCCAGGCCATTGAAGCGTTGGACATTTTCCCGGATTCGCCCTATAAATCCGCGCTGATCGATATGGCCAATTACAATCATACGAGAACTAAGTGAAAATACCAACCAATCCTCATTCTATCCTTATAATCCGTCTTAGTTCGCTGGGCGATATTGTACTCCTGACTCCTCTCTTTCGGGCTTTACGCGAAAAATTTCCAGAAGCGCTGATCGACTTCGTTACAAAAAGCGAATTTACCGCACTGGTAGCATCCAATCCTTATCTATCGAATGTCTATGCTTATGACCGTCGCGCTAATCTAGAAGGCTGGCTAGAATTGTGTCGCCAGTTCAAGGCTCAGAAATACGATTTGCTGATCGATATGCACAATAATATCCGCAGTCATATTCTGTCCCGACATCTGCGAAAAGTCACTCTCCTACGCTATCGCAAACCACGTTTAAAACGTTTTTTGCTGTTTTATCTCTGGATTAATTTTTTCCCGCGCAACTTTCGGCTTTTATCGGAATATTTCAAAGTCGTGCAACCTATGGGAATCACTCGATCAGCTTCCGCCCGGCCAGAAATTTTTCTCAGCCCGGACGCCATTGTCAAAGCCCAAACCATTCTTTCCAAGCATGCCATCACGACGCCATTCGTTACTATTTTGCCGATCGCGACCTGGCCGAACAAGCTCTATCCAGTTGCAAAATGTATCAGCGTTGCCCGCCGAATCAACACCGAACTGAAAATGCCGGTGCTTTGGCTGGGAGGTCGGCAGGATGTGCATTTACAACAATTGGATTATCTGGTTCCGGGTATTAGTGTGCGGCTCGCCGG
>Ga0265297_10004451_pt1 | contig 22903 bp, 51 predicted proteins | sample Munlanlwell13791_FD_192502 | JGI IMG/M metagenome (GOLD analysis project Ga0265297, IMG submission 192502) | Leachate microbial communities from a municipal landfill in Southern Ontario, Canada - Leachate well 137-91 | ecosystem: Engineered > Solid waste > Landfill > Unclassified | place... | reverse complement strand
TATGCAGAGTATGAAAAGATAGTACAGCCAGCTTTAGCAGAGTATGAAAAGATAAAACAGTCAGCTTATGCAGAGGATGAAAAGATAGTACAGTCAGCTTTAGCAGAGTATGAAAAGATAGAACAGCCAGCTTGGGCGGAGTATGAAAAGATAGAACAGTCAGCTTATGCAGAGTATGAAAAGATAGCACAGCCAGCTTATGCAGAGTATGAAAAGATACAACAGCCAGCTTATGCAGAGTATGAAAAGATAAAACAGTCAGCTTGGGCAGAGTATGAAAAGATACAACAGTCAGCTTATGCAGAGTATGAAAAGATAAAACAGTCAGCTTGGGCAGAGTATGAAAAGATAAAACAGTCAGCTTGGGCAGAGTATTTAAAGATAAAACAGTCAGCTTGGGCAGAGTATTTAAAGATACAACAGTCAGCTTTAGCAGAGTATGAAAAGATAGAACAGCCAGCTTGGGCAGAGTATGAAAAGATAGAACAGTCAGCTTTTTCTAATATAGTTAAGCAAAAGAAGTATAGAGTAGATAACTGGAGATAAAAAGAGAGGATAAAATGAAATTAAGAGTTAAATTATTTGGCAAAAATATATTTCGTATGGGAGATGCTTATCAAAAAAAAGTTAACCCAAAAGATTATTATTGGATAACTGTTAGATGTAAAAATTGTAATATAGATACCGAGATAGCTATAAAAAAAGGTATTCGTTTAAATGATGTGATTACTGGAGTAAAGTGTAGTAATTGCGAATGTAGATTAGAAAAATAGGAGATTAAATGAATAATTTAATTTTTGGACTCATTAAAATAATTTTAGGAATGAAATTTGGTTATCTTATTTTAATTGGCATTGCAATTATTCTAGGATTCAGTATAATTAAGAACATATTTTCTGGTAGTTTTAATGTAGTTAAATTAGCAAGTGGATTTAATCCATTTACAGGGGCAATACAGGGAAAATTAATTTGGTTAGCAATTTGGTGTTTTATTTTTTTTACTGCTTATCAATTTATTATGCGTCCGACCACGAGTTATGATACTGATTATAAAAATCAGATACATAATAATGAAGATGTCCTTGTTGACCAGAGGGTAGGGGCTACTTGTATTCCGACGAAAATTTTGTGGGGATTAATTCAAATTGGTTGTAATTCAAATGCAATGGAAAAAAATGTTACAAATAATTGTAAAGATTGTGGAAATAATAAGGAGATTAAATGAGAATAATAAAATTACATATTGGGCTTTATCGTTATTTAAAAGAAGAATTGAAGAAAAAAAGAAATATAAAAGAATTAATAAAATTTTTTAAATTGCTTTTTCTTTCTTATATTAAGGAATTGTTTAGATTATATAAAAGTATGTTTTTAATTTTTGATGCAAATTATCGACAACAAAAAAATAAATTTATTAAACTTCAACAAGCAAAAAAAGAAATCGCTGGATTAATAAAATTATTAAGATATTCTAAATCCAAATTAAAAAAACAAGGATTATCTCGCCAGCGAATAAAGAGATTTTTTATTGATTTGGGTAGTTCAGATGATGATGCTTTACAAAAATTATGTGATGAATTAATTAAAGAAATTGGAGAATAAAATGCCCTACATAGAATCTAAAACAGACCGCAGGGAAAAATTGAGAAATGGCGAAACTGCATTAACAGCAGGAGAATTAAATTATCAGATATTTTATCATATAAAACATCAAAATTATACAAAAAATGAAATTATAGGGTTTGTTGAACAATTTTTAGGAGAAAACCCAAATTATCAAAAATATAACGATATGACTGGAGCTTTAATTAGATGTTATAAAGAAGTTCAAAGAAGATTAAATCAAGATATTAGATTTTTAATAGAGGTTATGGAATCTTATGACGAACAAATTGCAAAATATGAAGATAAAAAATGTCTTGAAAACGGAGATGTAGAATAATGAAAGCGGAAAGAATAAGTTTGATGATTGATAGTATTTGTAAAGAACAAGGTATCGATTATTGTTCTACCAATCCCCATTATGTTACATTAAAAGAAGATATTATAAAAATGTCTAAAATTTATTTACAATTAAAACAAACAATAGGTATTATAAAAGAAATAGAGGATAGGCGTCAATTAAACGGTTTAAAAGAAAAATTTGAAGAAATTATTAATCATTTAGACAGCATTGACCATGATTTGATACGTTTAGCTCGACAACTAAAGGAAAAAAATGTATATTAAATTAATTATAGTATTTATTTTGGGAATAATTGAAACTTGGCTTTATACTGGCTGGTGTTTAAAAGCAAATCAGGGTAAGGTATGGTCATCTTCTGTTTTAATGATAATTTATATGACAATGTATTTAACTATTATTTCTTGGGCTATAAAAGATGCAAATACCTTTACAATGATTGTAGTTTATGCTTTAAGTTGTGGTGTAGGAAATTTCTTGAGAATAACCCAGGAGCAAAATGAAAACCGTAAGAAATTATAATAAAATAATTACTGAATTAATCAATTTAAATATACCCTATAAAATTGAAATTATAGGTTATGTAACTTATGATAGAATATATCCTATGTTAGCTCTAAAATATATTTCTAAGATGGCAAATAAGACAGTTATTATCACATCAGGACAGCATGGGGATGAATATTTTGCAGTATCACTTCTTTTAAAGTGGTTAAAGCAACCTATAATGTTTCCAGATTTTAATTATTATATTTTTCCTATTTGTAATCCGTGGGGATATAGTTTTGACAGAAGAAATAATGGAAATCGGCAAGATACAAATAATGATTCAAACTTTGTTAAGGATTCAAAAGTGCCAGAATTGGCAATTTTATATAATGAATTCCCTCATAATGCTGATTTGATATTAGATGTTCATGGAGATACTGGAAAAAATGAAGTTTATATTTATGAACATAAATCGCAAAATTTACCATCCATTGCATCAAGCGCATTAAAAGAAAACGATAATTTATTACCATATTTAAAAACAAAAACAATTTATAAAATTCCTGTTGTTGATGGAGTAATTAAACCACCTCAAGAAGATATTGGTATTGAAGCTGTTTTAGAAAAATTAGGCATACAATATTCTTTAACTTTAGAATTACCAGGGAAATATGATGGACAAAAACGAGCCGAAGGCGGTATAGCAATTATTAATTCGATTTTAAAAAATTTCAAAGAAATCAAATAAAAAGGAGATTAAAATGAAAATAGTTAATAAAGTATTAATTTATGTATCGGTTGTTATATTATTTATTATCGTTATTTCTCAAATGTATTATGGCTTACAACAATATAATTCGAATCAAATAACAAGTCAGACAGTGTTACAATTTAAATTAAACAGTATTTATAAACAATTAGATATGTTGAATCAAAAAAATTTGACATTAGAAAAAAATCTTAACAATCTTCCAGACAAAATAGCAATGGATAAAGTTTTTTTGGAGAGAAAATTAAAATTTATCAGTATTGCAATAAAAAATAAAACGACTGGATGGTCTGGAACTGGAGTGAGTTTTAAATATAAAGGAAATTATTATGTTTTAAGTGCTGGACATATGATTAATAAAATTACCGATAAAATAATGCTTAATGAAAATGACCAAGATATTTGTGAGTTAGAAGTAGTAAAGTGGGGATTCGATAATTCACTTGATAATCCTGAAGATTTATTACTTTTAAGACCTAAAAATAAATCTATGAAACCAATGTTTTATGCTGAATTGGCTGAATACGCTCCTGAAGAAGGGAGTGAAATTTATATTGTTGGCAATCCGATGGATATTGAAGATGTAATTTCTGATGGAAGATTAATTCAATATGAAGAATATTATGTATATTATATCGACCATACTTATTTTGGTAATAGTGGTGGCGGAGTTTATAATAGACGGGGAGAATTAATAGGTATTGTATCTCATATAATACCTATACAACCCAAACAAGACGTACCTCCATATATGATAGCAGGAGCAGTTAATTTAATGTCTATAAGAGAATTTTTAGAGGGAGTCGAATAAAGATGAAAGATAATACGAAATTAAAATATACTACATATACTGCTGGTGCGATTGAGGCGGTAACTAACAAAGAGATGAAGTCTTGGAGACAAGAAATTAGAGAAAAATTAGATTCTCCAGACTTGGGAATTTACGACCCTGTCGAACAAGAATCTAATAAAGTAGGAAAAGAATCGGGTAAACAAGTTGAATATATAATCGGTTTAAAACAAGGTGGGCATTGGGATAAATTTAATGAAGAAATGGAAAAAATTTGGTGGGGAAATATAGATACTAAAAAATTAGACCGAATTAGATTATTAATTTATTTATACGAAAAAGCAAGATTAGAAGGGAATTATTTAACAGATTTCCGATATTGGGGGGATTACGAAGCAGTAGTTCGGTCGGATTTTATCATTACATATTTGCCGAAAAATACAAAAACAGTAGGAACGTTATTAGAAGTTCATATTTGTTATTTATTTGGTATACCTGTTTATTTAATTCTTCCAGACCATCCAAAAACAGAAGCAAATTCTACTTTAATAGATACAGTAATGAAAAGTGGTGGTGAAATTTTTTATTCTATAAATGAATGTACTAAATTTATCAAAGAGAAATATAAATTAAAAGAACCTAAAGAAGAACCTAAAATTGAAGAGGAGAAAAAATAATGAATATTCAATTTGATAATATGTTAAATCAATTTAGTAAAGAAAACGGGGTTTATTTATGTTGTAATTTTTGTGGAATTCCTTTATTTGGAATTCAGATTGATTATCGTTTTTTTAGTATAGCTATATTAGGATTTGGGATTTCAATAGAAAGTTAATAAATAAGGAGTGAATAATGGCAAATTTTAAAGAAGTTAAAGATTCAGGAAAAAGACAAGAATTTAAAACTGGAAGTGTACGAGATACTGCTGAAGGCAAAGGTATGCCTCATTTAATTGCAGGAGAGGCATTGGCTCAAGCGTTATATTATAAAGAATCTCCCAAATCTATTATAGAAGAAATTGAATGTTTGCTTTTGGATTATTCGAGAATTATCGAATATAGAAATGATTTATTTATTATTTATCAAGCAATTAATTTAACAATAAAATTAATTTCAGATGGAGAAGACCAAACTTATAATGCAGCAATGACGAGATTAGCAAAACATTACGAAAATGGCGCAAAAAAATATGAAAAAAATAATTGGAGAAAAGGACAGCCGATTAGTCGATATTACGATTCGGCTATGAGGCATCTGTGGAAAGTAAAAGATAATATGACTGATGAAGACCATCAAGCTGCATTATTGTGGAATCTAATAGCTCTTGTTCAAACAAAAATAGATATAGACAACGGATTATTATCAACAGAATTAAATGATTTTCCATTTATTGTTGAAGAAACATTTCCTTTAAAGGAGAAATAACTGTGGGTGAAAACAAGTATAAAAATGAAGCTAATCCATATAAAGTCGGAAAAGTAGAAAATAATGTTCCGATTGATTATAATTTTGAAAAAATGTTAAAAATTTTTATGAAGCAAGTACAGAAGGATGGAATTTTACGAGAAGTAAAAGAAAGACGTTATTATGTAAAGCCTAGCGATAAAAAAAGAGCTGAAAATAATAAGAGGAGAAGGAAATGGTTATCATAATATTTCTTATAATATGTATTTTAAGTGTAATAATTTATAGTTTGGCAGATATTTCGGAAAGATTAGAACAATTGGAGGATAAAAATGACAGATAAATTATTTATTGCTTGTGTTTTATTTTTTGTGATTGATTTGTGTTTTGTAGGTACTACTATGTTTTTTGTTGTCAAATTAGTAAGAAGAGTTTTGAATGAAGATTCTATCTTAGAAGAAATTAGAAAAATATTAGACAGATTACCTAAAAGAGATATAAGAAATTTTATTGAAAAAGGAAAAAGAGGATGACTAAGAAATTGAGGAAGATAAAATTGGTGGGGTATTGTCTTGGTGGAATTAAATGTTTTTCTTGGCAATGCAATTTTCCTGATGATACACATTTAAGCCACCCTACTATTTGGAAATACTTTCGTAGTAAAAATTTACCTGAATATGAGGGGAAAAATTATGTTAAAGTCGCCATTACCATAAAGGAGAAATAATGAGCAAGAAGAAGAAAAGTATTGTGGGGTGGATATGTAAAAAAGATAGTATTTATAATGTATTGGGGAGAGATAGAACTTTTATAGTAATTAACGATTATTTCTTTCCTTATCTTAAAAAAGGAGATTTATTAAATGATTTAGACGAATATGAAATTAAAGAAGGGGTTAAAAAAGTCCGCATAACCATTTCAGAAATATAGGATAAAGGAGTCCTAAATGCCCACAGACAAGATTAGAGAGATATTACTTAGTTTAATTAGTGGTGTAACAGAAGATGGTTTGGCGCATCTCACTTCTTTTGATAGTATGAAAAATAGAGTTGACCAAGCCCGCCAATCCCTCGTAGATTATTTTTTGGAGATAGTGGGAAAAGATAAGGATTTAGATAAAATAGTTAAAGAACACAAATCTCAAGGTGGAAGTAAGTTAGACATAATAAACGCATTATCAAGTCCGCAAGGTTACAATCAGCGTGGCGAAGAGATAAGAGAAAGGATTAAAAATGGATGAACTTCTGGAAAATTTTGGAGGGGAGAGATGAATTGTAATTGTTTACCAGCGAACCAAAGAAAATGTCCTCATTGCGGGGAAGAAGAATTAGCATACTATCGTGAATCATCCAGTGTTGATTTATACTATTGTAGGAAATGTTATAGACTGATTGAATGGAATGGTCAAAAGATTATAGTGATAAATGGAGAGGCATATCCTGATAGGGACAAGTCATCTTCCACCACGCAAAAGAGGTGATAAAAATAGGAGATTTCAAATGACGGTAGATGATGTATTGGTTAGGTTCGCTTGTAAGGTTAATGAAACAGGAGAAGTCCGTGATGATTATATAGTTCAAGCCAAATCCCAGTTCCTCTCCGCCCTCTTAACAAATGAAGGAGTGCCGAAGGATATTGATATGGGTTATACGGGAGATAACTTACACGATACTTTAAGAGACATTAGAAATGAATATGGAGAAGGTTTCAACCAATCCAATTCCCAATGGAGAAATTACTTAAAGAAAGAGTTAGGGGAATGAGAATTAAGATGCCTATTGGGTTTGCAAAAGGAAACTTACAAGAACCTGAAAAAATACACTTCAACTTGATAATAAAAGAAATGAAATTCCAATTATCAAGAATAACATCCATCCGAAAAAGTAAAGGTGCTCATTCCTATAACGATTTTTTAGGTGAGATGGGAATAATATTCAGTGAAAAAGTAAATACTTGGATAAAAGATTTATAACCCCACCAATAAAATTTTAGAGAGGAAGGAGCAAGATGAGAAATAATTATTTTGAAAATACAGAAGGATTAGAAAAACTTTTAGCAGATTATAAAGAAGTTTTTGAAATGGTAGATGATTTTGGTCAACAACAAATACTCCAGAAGATTATAAAGAAATTTTAGATAAGTTAACTGGTGCATTTATTACATTAGAACCACTCTATACACAAGCCGAAGCGAAAAAATTAAATGAAGAATTACAGGCTTATGTTTCAATGAAAAGAGATTTAGAATCTAAGGGAGAAAAGGTTGTAGCTGCATCTTTGGAAAAAGAATCTTCACTTGCAGTAGCAGATTTCAGAAGAATTCGAGCTATCCTCGAAGGATATGTAGAGGCTTGTGCTAAAGGAATTGGTACTTGTCAAACAGAATTGAAAAGACTTGAATTAGAGTATAAAAATAGAAACACTAAATTTAACGAATAATGAAAACTCGTAGGCATCATAATAATAAAGGTTATAGACAAGTAAAAACTCTAAGTCATTTAAAAAGATTAAGAAAATTAGCAAAGGAATTAAATATAAAATGTCTAAATTAGTTATTATTGATAATGGAAATATTATGCACAAAGCTATTTTCGCTTTTAGAAATAATAGCCAATGTCCTGCAACCTATACTTATTTAAGAATGATTATTGGATATTTGAAAAAAATAGGGGTAACATTAGATGACCGAATTGTTGTAGCGGATGATTTTGGTTCATGGCGTAAAGGTATCGACCCCCTATATAAACAACAGCGAAAGGCATTTCGGGAGAGTAAAGAATCCGCCGATTGGTGGTCAGAAATGTATAAAGAGTTTAATGAATTTTTTGAAAAATTAGATAATTGTTTACCCTTTAATAGAATAAAAATCTACAAAATGGAGAGTGATGACATAGCAAGTATGGCAGTTCGTTATTTAGAAGCAGATGAAAAAATATTAATAAGTTCTGATGAGGACTGGCAGATGTTATGTGTTTTACCTAATGTTAAGGTTTTTTCGCCATATACAAAAAAATATAAAATTATAAAAAATCCAGAAAAAATACTTCTTAAAAAGATTAAGGGAGATGTGTCAGATAATCTTTTAGAGGCTCCAAAGACAGAAGCAGAGTTCGAGAAGCGTCGTATGATAGTCGATTTAATTCATTTACCTGTGCATATTGAACAGATTATTAAACCTGTTATCGAAACACTTCCGATTAAAAACATAGCATTAAATAAAGTGCCCTTTCGCACATGCAGGGAAGCTATCAGGAGTTTGTATGGATTACAAGAATAAAAAATCGAGAATAAGATTTAAAAAATTATTTACTAAAGAATTTCTTATACAAGAATATTTAGTAAAAAAGAAATCTACATTGATTATCGCAAAAGAAAATAATACAACAAAAACAACTATTTTAAAATATTTAAAAAGATTTAGTATTAAAAGAAGAATTCCAAAAAGAGAAAATCATTATAGATATACAGACGGATGGTCATATAAAAAACATTATTGTATAGATTGCGGAAAAGAAATTAAAAGACATAATACAATTAGATGTAAATCTTGTGTCGCAAAAGAAAGATTTAAAAACCCATTAAACAATCCAGGATATATAGATGGTAGGACTAATAAAAAATATCATTGTATAAATTGTAACAAAGAAATATGTTATAAGACTATTCGAGAAGGAAATAGTAGATGTAAACAATGTGCTCAAAAAATTTTACAACCGATACTTCAAAATACATCAAAAATGAAGAAAAAACATAGAAAAATTATGTTAGAATTATATAAAAATCAAGAATGGAAAAATAATATTTTAAAAAAATCTTTTTTAGGAAGATTATTACGACCTAATAAACCAGAAAAATTATTACAAAAAATATTACCAAAATCATTTAAATATGTAGGAAATGGATATACTTGGATTGCTGGAAAAAATCCCGATTTTATAAATTATAAAGAGAAAAAAATTATAGAACTATTTGGAGATTATTGGCATAAAAGAACAGAAATGAAGCAAAGAATTAAACATTTTAAGAAATATGGTTATAAAACTATTATTATTTGGGAACATGAACTTAAAAATATAAATAAAGTTAAAAATAAAATTATAAGTTTTATAAAGTCGGAGGAATAATGGTTAATCGTCTATTTGAAATAGGAGAAGAAGTTCAATTACCACAGGCTGTACATAAAGAATTATTTGGTAAAATAATTGCTATTTTAATAGATAGAGATGGAGTACAGTATAGAGTAAGATATTTTTGGGAAAGCAAACCTCAAGATGTATATTTTTATGAGAATGAATTAAAATCTAAAAACAATGGATAATAAATTTATTATTACAATTGAAAGAATAAATGATAATAAACTTCGTGATAAAGTTAAATTCGAAATTCCCGACGATTCTGATTTAAATGATTGGGGTTATTTGTTTAGGGCAATTTTAGCTAATGTTAGTTTTGATGTTGACCAAATTAAAGAATTATTTAATGGAGGGCCTGATGATGAAAACTTTGAAGGTAATTAAAAAGATAGTTAAGACACCTTGTTATTGTTGTAATGAAGGCTTATATGGAAAAGCAAGACCACATAAGGGATGTCCTGCTTGTAAAGGAACAGGGAAATATCCAGAAACATATTATTATCACATTTATACAGGAAAAGACGGAAAAAAATATTGTATAGATGGTGATACAATTAAATAGGAGAAAAAATGAATAAAGCCACGATAGTTAGAAAGAGATTTACTCTTTATCTTAAAGTTACAGGAGAACCATTAGATAAACCTGTTTATTTCGAAATAGAATCTTATTCAGATAAGAATACAATAGGAAAAGAAATTTCATTAACAAAAGAATTTTTAATTAATTTATCAGGAAAAAAATACATAATTTTATAAACAAAAAACAAATAAGGAGGTAGAGAAATGACTGAAATAAAATTAAAAATTTTGGCAAAGAAAAGTGATAATAAGGCTTTTAAAGGTTCTGATGATTCATGGTATAATTTAAATGATAATGTTGTTCCTTATTTAGAAAAAATGAGTAAGGGTGATGAAGTTGTAGTAACCTACGAAAAGAAGGGTGTTTCTCGTTATGTATCAAAATTAGTATCTGCTTCTGCTGCAAAAGCCGAAGCTCCTGCGGAAGAAAAGAAAGAATCCTCTACTGGATTTGCATGTGAAGTTTGCGGAAAAGAATTAAAAGATGATAAGTTTAAGGTTTGTTATATATGTAATAAAAAAGGATTAAAGGCTAAACCAAAAGAAGATGCTCCAAAAAGTACATACAAACCTTATGACAATCCTGAAAAGACAGCTCAGATAATGAGAGGTAATGCTTTAAATGCAGCAGGAGCAGCAATTGCTGGAAATTTACCAGGAACAGACCCAGATACAATAGCTCAAGCTCTTATTATGATAGCGGAAAGAGCATTAGAATGGTTAAAAAACGAATAAAAAATGATTAAAAAATTATTGTGTTATTTATTTGGACATTGTAATTTTGTAGTAACAAGAATTGATAATGGACAATCTATTTATGGACATTATAAATGTCAGCGTTGTGGTAAAGAAGAAATGTATCAGTATGATTATGGATATTAAAATTAAATGAAAACTAAAATTTTATTATTAGAATATAAAAAACGCTGCGTAGATTGTCATAAATACATATCATTTAAAAATTTTTATGATTATCAACCTAGATGTATCGAATGTTTTAAAATTTGGTATAAACAAAATAAATCTGAAATTGAAAAAAGAATTAAATTACAAGAAGAATTAAAAAGAAAAAAGCCAAAAGAACGAGAAGAAAGAGATGATGAAATAGATGATTTAGTTACTATATTTAATAAAAATAAATCAAGAATAAATAAGAGACTGCAAGGGTTTTATAGATATTCCTTCGAATAATTTAAATTTAAAGGAGAATCAATGATTAATAATGACCAATTATTTCAGTATCTTGAAAAAAAGATACCACAATTTGTAAAGACAAGAAAAGCAAAAAGTGGTGAACTTTTGTTTACATGTCCTAATTTTGCTAATCATAAATTTAAATCTGCCCCATCTGCTACATTTTCTCCAAGTGGAAATATAGTATGTTTAATTTGTGGATGGAAGGGTTCTCTTTATGATGCGATTCGTGCTATAGAACCCGATTATAAAAATAAAACAGATGCCGAGATTACCGCTCATCTTATAGAAGAATTAGGATTAACTATGTATGCAGAATTAGATGCTTATCAGAAGTATGGATTTGCTCTTATTCCTCTTTTACAGAATTCTAAAGTTCCTTTTGAAAAAGGATGGACAGAATCTATTCATAAAGATAAAGTCCAGCATATTAAATGGTTAAATAACAATTTAAATATTGGAATTAGAACCGGAGAAGTAAGTGGAATTACTGTTATTGATGTTGATAATAAAGAATTAGCCAATACTAAAGCAGAAGACAAAACTGCTTTAGTTTCAAAATTAGAAGAAATAAATACATTAACTCAAAAAACAGCTAACGGTGGTTATCATTATGTATTTAAGTATGATAAAGAATTATCACAAACTACAAATATTGGTGGATTAAAAATCGATATTCGTAACGATGGTGGCCAGATTGTTGCTGCTCCTTCTAAAATAGATATTAAGAATTATTCTTGGAAGAATTTAGGAACAGAAATAAAAGTTATTCCTACTGAATTAAAAGAAAAATTATTAACCCTAATGAAATCTGCTCCAAAAGAATCAATTGCAGTACCAGAAAAAAATCTCGAACCACTTAAATTAAAAAATAATAATTTAGATGGATGTTGTAATGATACTTTTGTTTCTATTGGAGGAATGTTAGTTAAACAACTTTCTCCACAACAAACAGAATTTGTATTAAACATAATGAATAAACATCTTCTTGAAAGTCCTATGCCATCAAATATGATTAAAGCTATGATGGGGTCTTTGACAGATTATAAAGGAGATGACGAATCAACTTATGAAAAAACAATTTATGAATACATGAAACTTATGCAAACAGACGTAACACCAAGAGATATAATTGAGAATACAAAATTACCGAGAGCTATTGTTGATAAGTATCTTTCTCAATTTGTAAAAGAAGGTAAAGCAGTTAGATTAGGCAGAGGTCGGTATCAATATAAAGAAAAAATCGAATGGTCGGATGCTGCTCCAGAAACTTTGGCAGAATATAAATATAAAATACCTTTCTTTAATGATATTGCAGTTTTTCAGGATAAAGATGTTCTTCTTTTGGGGGCTAGAACTAATGACGGTAAAACTACCGTTGCATTAAATATGCTCGGAGAAATGATAAAACAAGGAGTAAAACCCTATTATATTTATTCAGAAGCTGGTTCAAGATTCCAAAAAACATCCCAAGCATTAGGAATTACAGGAAAATATTATCATACTTATCATGAAAATCCATTAGCAATAGAATTAGAGTATAATGCTTTTAGTATTATCGATTGGTTACATCTTGAACATAAAGAAACGACAGATACAACACTAAAACATCTTAATGATGAATTGAATAGAAAAGGTGGTATTCTTGTTATTTTTACACAATTAAAAACAACTTCTGAATGGTTCGCACCTAATCTTATCGACCATTACCCTACATTTGCAGCTAGATTAATTCAGGATAATAATGAAAAGACAGAATCTCATTTTGATATAAGTAAAATCAAGGAACCACGTGGCAACTTCGTTACCTTTATACTGCCATGTTCGTATAATCACGAAACAAGAATTTTTAAAGTTAAGGATTTAATATGATAAATATTTCAAAATTAAAACTAAAAAAATTATATATTATTCAAAAATTATCAACAACCCAAATAGCTAAAAAATTAAAAGTTAGTAGTTGTACAATAAATTCAAAATTAAGAAAATATAAAATTCCTATTAGAACAATTAGTCAAGCAATAAAAATATTATTTAAAAATCCAAAAAATCATCCAAGTTATATTGATGGTGGAACATTAAAAAAATACTATTGTAAAGACTGTGGTAAAAAAATTGAACGACATACTGGAATTAAAAAAGGAAGATGTCTTTCTTGTTCTCATTTAAAATTATGGAAAAATAAAACTTACAGAATAAAAAGAGAAAAAGCATTACATAAACATCATATAGATGGTAATAAAAATAATAATCAATGTAATAATTTAATTAAATTATCAAGTACCGAACATAGAAGGGTTCATAATAGTTTATTATTATTGGCTTATAAATTAGTTCAACAAGGTATTATTAAATTTAATAAGAAATTAAAAATTTATCAATTATGAAAAATCTTTGCGATACATGTAAATTTGCTAAATGGAATTTAGATTCTGTTGATAATGCCTATTGCGACCAAGATTGTATTTATAAAGTTTTGGGTGAAGGTAATTATGTTAAGGAATGTTCTTCTTATAAATCTAATAATGTTATAATGTGTGTAATTAATTTTATTAAAAATGTCTTTAATTAAAAGTATTACAAAACTTAATGAATTATATCATTCTTTTAGACGTTCTTATAATACTTTAAAGAAGATTGTACGAAATCATTCTACCATTAAGCAGAAAATAGTTTTATCAGAGCAAATTTTAGACCAGGCATATTTACTTATTAAAGAAAATCTCGAAACAAATGAGCAGCGTAGAGAGTTTAATAAAATTATTAAGGGAATAAAAAATGATAGAAATTAATAATGAATTAGCAGATTATTTATTAAAATTTGATGAGAAAATGCCGAATTACATTGGTTATTTTTGTGAGCAAGGAGCTGTAATCGGTGATGCTAAATTAGTTGTTGTATCTTTGGATAAAAAAATTTATTTAGCTCATATTGATGAATTTGAACAAAAAGGTATGTTGATAAGGATAAAAAAATGCAAGAAAAATCAAAAAAAGATAAGGGTACTCAATTAGAGAATTGGGTATTATCCCATTTTTCTGGAGATAGATTGGCTCGATTATCCAGAGGGTCGGGTAATGGCAATGACATCGGAGATGTAGTTACATCAGATTATTTTTTCGAGTGCAAGAACTGGAATAAAGATTGTGTAACTTTATCTATGAGAACCTGGAATCATCTGATTAATCAACTTCCGATAAATACGAATAAAACACCTATTTATGTATATCAAAATAAAAAAGGTAAAAAATTTATAATAATGGATGCAGAAGATTTTTTTAGGAGGATAAAATAATGTTTAAACATGTAAATGAAAATGATAGTCATTTGTATAATGTAATTAATTTAGATACAAATGAAAGAATTCTTGGTGTTCAATGGGCTAATGATGAAACAGGAGATTATGAAGTTTGTTTATTTAATGATGATGGAAGTGTAAAATTTTGTATTTGTAATGTATGTGGAGATTGTCATTTATTAATTGAAAAGAAAAAAGGCAATATTAAACTTATTAAAAAGGAGGAATAAAATGTCAGATTACCCACGTTTCGAAAAAGTAGATAATCATACCATTCGCATCATTAATGAAAAAGCCGATGAAGTTAAGTTAAGTAATCTTCTAGAAAATAAGAAACAAATAGAGGATAAAATTGCTCAATTACAGCAAGTATTAAAAAATGTTAATGAAATTCTTAATAATGCAGTAGAATTAGGAATTACTCCGGAAGAAAAAAAGGAAGAATAATGTTATTATTTACCTTCGACCCAAAAAAGAATAAAAAAGTTTTAGCAGGAGAATTTTATTATCCTTCTCTAACTTTTATTAAAGAAGTAAAATCTATACATTATATGATTAGAGAGAGGGGTTATGGAATTTCTGAAGATATTATTCAACAATTAGTTCCCTTAAATTGTCAAAAGATTACAATTTTAGCTCCTAAAAAAAAGATTTATGATTTTAATTTTGAAGAATTATTGAATCAACCAATAAAAAACTACGGGCATGGAGAACAAAGATTTATTAAAGTATAAAGGGAGTTAAATAATGTATTATTGTAATAATTGTGATATAGCACATGAAGAAAGAAACTGTCCTCTTTGTGAAGCTAAAGAAGAAATTAAATCATTAGAAAAATATATACAAGAATTAGAAAATGAAACTAATGAAAAAATTAACGAATTGGAGAGAATATAATGTTAAAATGTAAATTTTGTAATAAAGATAGTTATTCTTTAATTAATGATTATTGTCATAATTGTTATTATTCTTGGTTCGGATTTCCTTTGGGTATTAAAATTGGATTTATAATGATAGGTATTTTATGTTCGATACAATTAATTTTATTATCAATTGGATTATTAGGAGGTTTTTAATGACAAATAAAAGAGGTCGCCCACGAAAGAATAAAAATCTATATAAAAATCCTTTAGAAAAAACAGAAAAAGAATTAAAAGAATCTATTGATAAAGGAATTCTTCCAAATCCTTTAGTAGAACAAAACAATAACCAAATCTCTCAAGAAAGACGAGACCGTTTAAATGCTACATTAAGAGAGATTAATAAAATTCTTCCTAATTCGGTTAAGTATGCTAATACTATCGAAATTAAAGAGAGAATGTCTTTTGGTTACAAATGTCTTGACAAATTAACAGGTGGTGGAATTCTTTGTGGGAATTTTACGACTCTTTGGGGTTCAAAAGGCTGTGGTAAATCGACAATAGCTTATAAAATGATTGCTACAGCCCAAAAGAATGGTAAAATAGCAGCTTATTTGGATATTGAAAGGTCATATGACCCTGTTTGGGCTGCTAAATTCGGAGTTAATACAGAAGAATTGGTTTATATTGCTTGCGAAACAGCAGAACAAATATTAGATGTTATTTTAAAATTAACAAGAGAGAAAGTTGTTGACTTAATTGTTTTAGATTCGATTCAAGGACTTACTCCACATGGAGAAAATTATGTAGGTAAAGGAGAAAAAGAAAAATCAGTAGAAGATGATACGATGGCTCTTCTTGCTCGTAAACTTTCTCAGTTTTTTAGAATGGCAGCAGCTCCAGTATCAAATGCAAAGTGTGCAGTATTGTTAATAGGACAAGCAAGAATGGACTTGGGAAGTTTTATTAAAATGGAAACATTAAGTGGCGGTCATGCTCTTTTGCACAATAGTAGATTGATTTTAAGATGTAGAAGAGGCCAAAAAGCGGATGCCCCTTCAGAAAAAAGAGAAACAGATGAAGTAAATGAAAAAGGAAAAAAATTAAAAGAAACTATTCAATTAGGATTTGACCTTGTTGTACATGTAGAAAAAAGTCAGATACAAGGATGTACAGAAGGACAAGAAATACACGTACCTTTCTTTTATAAGGGGGGAATAAAAGAATAAAAAAAATGGGAATTTTTAAAATTTATTTTTATCCATTAAGAATTATAGGTTTTGGTATTCATGCAGATTATAAATTTTTAGAAATTAGTTTAATTTGGTATAATTTAATTATTGATTGGGCGGAAGAAGGAGTAGATTTTTTAGAATGAAAATTTTTATTTTAGAAGATAATTTAGAAAGAATTAAAAAGTTTGATGCTTTTTATAAAAATCATGAATTAATTTTTTCTGATAATATTGCTGATGCTTTATTAAAATTAAATCGAATAGAATTTGATATTCTTATGCTTGACCATGACCTTGATGAAAATAATTTAACATCTTATAACAATGGTTACGAATTATGTAAAAAGATGATAGAATTTAATTTACAAAAACAAGCGATAATCTACATTCATTCAATGAACCCATCTGGAGCTAATGCAATGCTAAATATTTTAAAAGATAATGGATATAGGGTAGATTGGTATCCTTATCATCTTTTAAAGTTGGAAGGGAGATAAAGTGTATAGAATTTTAGAAAAAATATCAAAAAAACAACTTTATAATTATTATATAATTAAAAAATTATCAATACGTCAAGTAGCTATTTTTTTAAAATGTTCAGGAAGTACTGTTATTAGAAATTTAAAAAAATATGGAATAAAAAGTCGTAGTATAAGTAAAGCAAGTAAAGGACATTTTAGAAATCAAGGCAAAAAACATCCAATGTGGAAGGGTGGAAAAATAATTACTGAAAAAGGATATGTATTGATTTATTCTCCAAATCATCCTTATAAAACCAAATCTAATTATGTTTTAGAACATCGTTTAGTAATGGAAAGACATTTGAGAAGATATTTGAAACCAAATGAAATTGTTCATCATATAAATGGAATTAAAAATGATAATAGAATTGAGAATTTATGTTTAACTATTCGTCAATCTCATGAACACGATACTTTAGTTAAAACATTACAAAAACGAATTAGATATTTAGAACAAAAATTAAGGAGATAATTATGGATAGAGATAAGATGTTTCAAAAAAGACGTAATTTAAAACAAAATCTAGGAAAATCAGATGAACAAATTTATCAAGAAATTGATAAGGATAATGCAAAAGAAGAATTATTGACTGCTTTTGTTGGATTAAATGAAGTAGAAAAACAAAAAGCATTGGGTCTTTATGACCAGTACATTTCGGAACATAGTTTCGAATCTTTAGCCGAAAAATCCACTCTTATAAATCTTGTTTATTTAGAAATTTTAAATGATAGAGTTAAATTATTTATTGAAAAAGAAGGTAATGAAAAACAGGGTGCTATACCATTGCGTATGACTGAACAATTAGTAGAAAATACTACGCAAATTATGGCTCTTAAAGAAAAACTCGGCATGATGAAGGATGCCGATTCCGAAAATGCTCTTGAGTTGATTAATGAACTAAAAGAAAAGGCCCTCGTCTATTACAATGAACACGCTGGCGAAACTTACATTAAATGTCCTGAATGTCAGAGTTTATTTAGACTTCTTATGAAAGTAGATGGCTTGGAATCGGCCAAAGCGACATTTTTTAGAGGTACAACTCTTTATAATCAGAAATTGATGGAACTTTATCATTATAAGAAAATAACTCTAGAAGAAGTAGCCGAAATACTTGGAGTTAATCATAAGTATGTTACTTTTATTTATGAAAACATCTATTTAAAGAAAGGTGAATAAATGTTAAAATTAAATCGTAATAAAATTTATGAAATTGGAAAAGAAAATACAGTTAAAATACAACAACTTGATAAACAAACTAATAAAATTATAGAAACATTTGAAGTCTATAAAAGTAATAGAAGGAGAAATAAATTATTTTTAAAAAGTTATACAGCTAAATTAAAATTAGTTTTTTCTAATATAAATTATGCTAAAAAGTATAATAAATTAATAAACGATAATCTAAAAGATGATAGCCAAAATTAAAGAAAACGATTTAAAAGTATTTCAAGTTTTATCTCATCCGATTTCTTGTGCGGAAGTGATGTTCCATGATTTTGATTCATTAGGAATATGGGATAAAGATAAATTTGGTCATATTCGTATGTATCAATACCCCATGATGAGTTATGATAGTTTATTTTTAGAAGATAAAAAATTATCTAAAGAAAAAAATTGGGAAATTAAGAATAATTTAGCCGAGAGTTATAATTTGGGGGGTCGACTAACTGGAAAATCAGCGATTTCAATTATCATAGATACAGCAGTAAATACATTTAACCAAGTTTATAAATGGGCTATAATAAGTAGTTACGATAAACTTCATATACAGGAAATTTTTGAAAAATTAATTAATGCTTTTGATAATCATAAAATTTTAAAAATATTAAATTGCCATTCATTAAGAAGTCCTACTTATAAATTAAATTTTGCAAATGGGCTTTTATTAGAATCGGTTAATCAAAACATTACAGGTAAAAATCCAGGTGGGCAATATTTTGGTAAACATTTTGACCGTCATTTAATTGAAGAGGCTTCTTATCTTACTAAAGATGTATCTGGTAAAATGTTAATGGCTCAAAGTGAAAAAGGATGTATTAATCGTTATTGTATTAAAGAAGGAACTCAAATATTAATGTCAGATTTTTCTACTAAGCAAATAGAAAATATTAAACGAGGAGATAAAATTATTGCATGGGATGATAAAACAAATATTTTAATTGAAACAGAAGTATTAAATTTATTTAACTCTGGAATTAGAGATGTTATTAAAATTACTGATAATCGAAACGAATTGTGGTTAACTCCAGAACATAAAATTAGATGTTTAAGTGAAGGTGATAAAGTTTATAAATGGAGAGAAGCCTATGGATGTATGAGATATAATTATTTTATGAAAAGTTTAAATTATATTGATAATGTAACTCAATATTTATACGGTGTCTTATTAGGTTTAATTGAAAGCGATGGTTCTCATTATCAAATAAAAGGAAAAGAAAATCCAAATGAAATTTTACATCAATTTATAATTCATCAAGCTGATGAAGTTAATTTTATTGAATGGTTATTGAATAAATTAGATTTATCTTATACTAAAACAAAAATAAAAAAACATGGTTGGAATAAAAAAATTCCCTATAGATTTAATATTAATAGAATCAATAATGACTTTATTTTAGAGTTATATGATAAATTAGAATGTTCTAAAAATAGAATGTACGGTTTTTTAATAGGATTTATTATTGGAGATGGATATTTAGGTAAAGATGGTTCAATGATGATTACTCAATCTAATAAAACTAATAAACATAAAGTTGATAAAATTGAACAAATTTTAAATAAATTAAATATTAAATATTGTAAAAATTATAGAGAATCTAATAAATCTATACAATTTTCAATTAACAAATATGAATTACCTTTTTTAGAAATGCCCTGTAAAAAAGGATTAAGATATAGAAATACAATACTTAATATTCGTAGACCTATTTTTAATAAAGAACAAATTAAATGCAAAGGTTATTTAGAAAATCAACAAGTTTATGATATAGAAACAAAATGTCATTCATTTATTGCCAACGGATTTATTGTTCATAATAGCGGAATGACTACATTTACAAAAACATCTCCAATGGGTGAAATTTTTTTCAATTTAGATAATAAGAAAAAGATTATTAACCTTCCTTCTTATGTTAATCCAACTTGGAATGAAAAAAAAGAAGCTGATGCTATAAAAGAATTTGGTGGTAAAGATAGTCCTGGTTATCAGGTTCAAATAGAAGGTAAAGTTATTGAAGGTGCAGAATCTGTTTTCGATATTCAAAGAATAAGACAGACTTATTTATTAGATAAAAAAGGAAATGGAATACTTATTAAATCATTTGAAGTTAATAAAGATACTTTTCATAGATTTAAAGAAATTATTGTAGTAGAAAAACCAAATAATGCAGATGCTATCGGAATTTATTTTGATGTTGGCGAGGGAGGTGCCCCTTCTGAATATATTATAATTTCGCAAACAAATAAAATTTATAAATACCTTTATAGAATTACTACATTTCAATTATCTCCAGATGAAGAGGAACAGTTTGCTAGATATTTAATAGAAATTTTAACCCCAAATATAATAGGAATAGATAATACAAGTGGTGTAGGTAAGGCTTTAGTAAGTCATTTAAGAAAAGATTTTCCAGATAATATTATTCCAGTATCATTCAATGAGAATATAGACATTGAGTATGAGAAAGATAAGAATGGTAATTTTGTTAAAGGAAAAGATGGAAGCTATGTTTTTAAACAAGCAAATGTAGTAGATTGGTCTATGCAATGTTTAAAGGATATTTTTTATAGCAAAAAAATACAAATGTATGAGGATGTGAAATTTGATACACAGATAAATAATGTGATTGTTGGTACTACAAAACAAGGTAAAAAACTTTATGGATATAAAACTGCAAATCATTTGTTTCAGGCATTTCAGGTGTTTGGAATTGTACATTTTTTGACAGAATTTAAAAATTTAAAGCCGATGCAAAAACGTCGCCCAGGTTTTGGGAGTTTTGGGAGTGTATAAATGAAATATAAAATTTGTTCTGTTTGTAGAACAAAATTTGAAGAATATAAAAATCAAAAGTTTTGTTCTAAAGAATGTTATAATTTAAGCATTAGGGAGAAAAAACAATTATATAATAGAAGTCATAAACAAGAAGCGAAGGAATGGCGTAAAGAACATAAAGAAGAACTTATAGAAAAGAAAAAAGAATGGTATTTAAAAAATAAAGATAAAATATTAAAACGAGCAAAAATTTATCGAGAAATACATAAAGAAGAAATATCAAAGAAAGCAAAAAAATATCAAAAAAGACATCATGATAATCTCTTAAAAAAAGCTAAAAAAAGAAGAATTATTAGACGTAAATTTGATATTAATTTTAGAATTTTATGTAATCTAAGAACACGCTTATGGTGGGCTTTAAAAAATAATTCAAAGTATTATAAAACAAAAGAATTAATTGGTTGTTCAATAGATTTTTTAAAGAAGCATTTAGAAAAACAATTTACAAAAGAAATGTCCTGGAACAACTATGGTTTGTGGGAAATAGACCATATTAGACCTTGTGCTTCTTTTGATTTAAGTAAAGAGAGTGAGCAGAAAAAGTGTTTTCATTACACTAATCTTCAGCCCTTATGGGCTAAAGAGAATAGACAAAAACAAGGAAAAATATAATGTTATCATTTGGAGTAACAAATGTTGCTAATATAAATCGTGAAATATATATATGGCATCGGATTGGTAAAACACTTTCATTATTTAAGGATAAAACTTTCTTTCCATATTTTTTCCAGATTGCTCCAAATGGTATTTTTAAAACAATTGATGGAAAAAAGGTGAATAAAATCGTATGTTCTAGACCGTCAGACTTATCTAGAAGAAGAGACGAAAATTCTTATGAAGCGGATATTATATTTACTAAGAGATATATAATAGATAAAATTACAAACTTTGCGAAAATAAATTTACATTTTTCATTTATAGATATAGAAGTTTTAACAAAAGAATTACCCAATTATCTTTATCCCGAACAACCTATAAGTTGTATTTCTACTTCTGATTCTTATACTGGAGAGATTAAGACTTTTTGGATAAAAGATTATCAACCAGAACAAACGGAAGATAATGAATCCGCAGAAAAGATATTATTAGATGAATTTGTTAATTGGATTAAGAATGAACAATTCGACCTTTTATTAGGATGGAATTTTATTGAATTTGACTGGCGTTATCTTTCTGCAAGATATAAGAAATTATTTGGATGCGAATTATCTGAAATGTTAAGTCCAATTGCTCAATCTAAGTATTTAGGAAATTCTAAAAAAGAATTAGAACCAAACTTAATTCCTGCTGGAATAAGTGTATGTGATTATATGGATTTTTATAAAAAGATTTATAGGACTGAACCTTCTTACGCTTTAGATGCTGTTTGTCAGAAAGAATTAGGAGAACAAAAGTATCAAAAGGTAGATTTTAGTAGATTATCAGAAGAAATTAAACAAAAAAATATTAATGATGTAAGAAGAATGATTGATTTAGATAAAAAGAAGAAAATCATCGAATATTATGATGAACTTAGACGTATGAGCATGTGTGATTGGGCTGATGTTACTTGGAATTCAAAAATGATAGATATGATTCTTCTTAGAGAAGCTAAAACAAAAGGAATTATTCTTCC
>Ga0265297_10004450_pt1 | contig 22906 bp, 14 predicted proteins | sample Munlanlwell13791_FD_192502 | JGI IMG/M metagenome (GOLD analysis project Ga0265297, IMG submission 192502) | Leachate microbial communities from a municipal landfill in Southern Ontario, Canada - Leachate well 137-91 | ecosystem: Engineered > Solid waste > Landfill > Unclassified | place... | reverse complement strand
GCGCGACAGGGCATCGCGCGGGTTGTTGGCGTGCACCGTGGTCAGCGAACCGTCATGGCCGGTGTTCATCGCCTGCAGCATGTCGAGCGCCTCCGGACCGCGGCACTCGCCGACGATGATGCGGTCGGGACGCATGCGCAAAGCGTTGATCACCAGGTCGCGGATGGCCACCCGCCCCTTGCCCTCGATGTTGGCCGGCCGCGCCTCCAGGCGCACCAGGTTGCGGTGGGTCAGCTTGAGCTCGGCCGAGTCCTCAATGGTGACCACCCGCTCCCCCTGCGGAATGAACTGGCTCAGCACGTTGAGCAGAGTCGTCTTGCCGGAGCCGGTGCCGCCGGAAACCAGCACGTTCATCCGCGCCCGCACCGCCTCTTCCAAAAACAGGGCGATTTCAGGGGTCATGCTGCCAAACCCGATCAAATCCTCGGTGGTCAGCTTGCGTGTGGAGAATTTCCGCACCGTCACCGACGAGCCGTCCAGCGCCAGCGGCGGAATAATGGCGTTGACGCGCGATCCGTCCGGCAACCGCGCATCGACCATCGGGCTGGCTTCGTCGACATGGCGCCCCAGCGGTTCGACAATGCGCTGGATGATGGTGGTCAGATGCCGGTTGTCGAAGAACCGCGCCCCGGTCTCCATCAGCCGCCCCTTGATTTCCACGAAAATGCGGTTGGGGCCGTTGATCATGATCTCGTCGACTTCCGCCACCCGCAACATGGGGGAGATCGGGCCGAAACCGATCAGCTCGTCGAGCAGCGCCTGGCGGAACAGGTCCATCGGAATGTCCCGCGGAATCTCATGGCGGAATTCGCGCAACACTTGGTCGAGGGCGAGCTGCAGTTTGGCGCGCATCTCCTCGTTTTCGAGCTGCTGGGTGGCGGCATCCGGGAGGTTGAGCCTGGACAGCACCGCCTCGTGAATGCGCTTCTTGATGCCCATCATGTCGTCGGTGTAGAGGATGGCCACCTCTTCGAACGCCCGCGCCGGGGGGGCAGCCGCCTTGGCCGGCTTTTCCGGGGGCCGGGCGGCCGGGACGGCCGCCTTGCCCGCCACCGTTGCCGCCGGCCGGGCCGCGGCCGGAGGGGCGGCCTGCCCCTCGTCGGTCACCAGCAATTCGTGGCCGCCGACCAGGATCCGGTCGCCCGCCTTGAGCGGCACCGGGACGGTCACCTTTTGGCCGTTGACCTGGCTGCCGAAAGTGCTGCCCAAGTCGGTCAGCGTCCAGCCGCCGTTTTCAAATCGCAACACCGCGTGCCGCCGCGACACTTGGGCGCCGGCCAGCACCACGGCGTTCTCCGGTGCCCGGCCGATGCCGATCTCGGCGCCGCCCGGCGCCAAGGGCAGCGGGCGCGGCGGCGTGCCGGGGGTGGAGGATGGAACGTGCAAAATCAGCATGAAGACCCTTCATCCAAACTGCGGAGTCCGCAAAGCAGCCGTGACCGGTTTAGAAGTAGAAGTAGTTGCGGCCCTTGTGTTCTTCCTTCATCCGCTCCTTAGTTGGTTTCGCGGCCTTGTCGATCACGCCCCGAGTCTCATCCGAGAGCGGCTTGGAGGTCTGGAACCCCGGCGCCAGCTGGGCGCTGAGCAGGATCAGGACTTCCTGCTTCTTGGTGTCGCTGCTCTTTTCCGAGAAGAACCACTGAACCACCGGGATGCTGCGCAGGAACGGCACGCCGGACGGCGTTGCCGTGCTTTCCACCAGGTCCTTCATGCCGCCCAAGATGATCGTATTTCCCAGCGGGCAGCTGACGTTGGTGGTGACCCGGTTCCGGCGCAGGTTGTAGTCGCCGTTGTCCATCAGTTCCGGAGCGCTCAGCTCCAGTTCCACTTCCAGGTCGGTGGTGGTGGCGTTTTCCAGGCCGCCCTTGACCCGGATGATCAGACCGTAGTCAATGTCCTCCATGGCGGCCGTGCCGGAGCCGCCGACCGCCACATTGCCGCCCCCGGTGGCGGTGGCATTGCCGCCGCCGATTTTGGCCTTGATGGTGCCGCCGCTGTGGAACATCCGCCATTGCGGGGCGTCGCCGCTCTTGAAGGTCAGATGCCCGGCGGAACGGAAGCGGGAAATGCCTTCCTTGGCCATGAAATTAAGCACGCCGGCCATGTTGCTGCGCACCGCGTAGTTGCCGCCCCAGCCGGAGCCGCCCTTGTTGATGCCGCCATAGAAACCGGCGGTGACCGTGTTGACCGCCAGCAGGCCGTTCTTGGCCAGGTTGACCCCGAGCTGTTCGTTCTGGGTGTCGGTGATCCCCACATACTGCACGTCCACTTCCACCATCACCGGCTCGACCCGCAGGTTGATCACCGCACCGACCCGGGTTTCACCCGCTTCGCGCTTGGCCGACTCGCCCGCCTTGCGGATCAGCAGCCAGTCCTGGGCGGCAATCACGTCCTGGACCCGGGCCACCTCGGCCGCGCTGAACACGGTGCCGTTGATGAACACCGTGCTGTTGGTGTACTTGAGGCTGACCGCGCCGGGCGCCGGGGGATCCTTCTCGCCCAGCACCTTCACCCCCGATTTTTCCAGCGCCGATTTCAGGCCGAGCATCACCTCCGGGGCCGGCCGGAAGGTGGTCAAATCCAAGTACTGCTTGGCGTCATAGCCCTTGAGCACCTTCTGCAAGGTCTCCCAATTGGGAATGCTGGAGATCTCCCCCTTCAGCACCACCCGGTCACGGTTGATCGACAGGTCAACCTCCGGCACCGCATCCAAATCCTTTTTCAGGGAGTTGAGGATTTCCTTGATGTTCTCAATCACGGTGATGGAGAACAACGCGGACTCGCCGTTGGGGCCGGTCACCTGCATGTCGGTGGCACCGGCCTTCAGCCCCATGATCCGCAGCTGCCGCTCGCCCATGGCTTCCGCCTTGACCAGGGATGGATCGGTCACCCGAAACCCTTGCACCACAAAGGGCAGGTCAATCACCTGGATGGCGCCCATGTTTACCGAAACTTTTTCGCCTTCCCCGGCCGCGCCGGAGGCCCAGCCGCCGAGCAGTAGAATCCCGGCGGTCAGCCAGCCGGCGAGCCGCTTGCCGAGTCCCGAGTTGCTGAGTGTCAATTTCATGGGATGTCTCCTATGCAAAAACAGGGTTACTTGGCTTTTTCACGCTGTCCCGGGATCTGGGGGATTTGCACCGCCTGCAGCCCTTCCAGCAGTTTTTCGAACGTGGTGCGGTCGACCATGCCGGCGTCGAGCCGGTTGATGGCCGCATCGTCATTGGGCCGCCGCAAGGCCAGGCTGAGATCCGCCTGCCGCTGGGCGGCGATCAGCACCTGGGCCTGGGCCGGCGGCAGGGCCAGAATGATGTCGCTGCCGCCCTCTTCCCGGCCGCTGCGCCCGGTGACGTCCAGGACGCGCACGCGGGGGAACAGCACCAGGGTCGCCTCCTTGGTCACATCCTGCTCCGGAGCCGACAGGTCGGCCGTCTTGACCTTGGCCTGGATCTTGAAGGTGCCGATGACCGCCACCTCGTCGCCCGGCTGGACAATGCCGGCAATGCCGCTGGCACGGGGCAACGGCAGCGCCACCGCCCACTCGCCCTCCCCGACGATGTTGGCCATGCTTCGCGACAAGCCGACATCCCCCAGCAGGATGTAATCGTTCTGACTGATTGGCCGCAAGGCCTTTTGGCCGACCACCATCTCCATCTTGGACCAAAAAATGGCCTGGGCCGGCAGCGCCGACACGGGGATGACCTTTTTCATGACCGCGCTTTCAGCCAGCACCTCGCCCTCGGGAATGTCGCGGGCCGCGGCGACCACGGTGACCGTTTTTTCGGACGCCTGTTTGCGCGCGGCCAGCAGGCGCCCCACCGCCAGCACGGCCGCCAGTCCGAGCAGCACCGCCAAAATCAGGGGAATGAAATTCTTCATGGTTGTTCCTGTCCTTTTTCGCCCTCGCCCACCTTGTCTCCATACGGGTCGGAAGCCGCACGGCTGACGCCGTTAATATACGCATCAAAATCAGCGGGCGCCAAAACCGGCGGTTGCACCACGTCCACCGCCAGTTCGCCCTCCTTCAGCGTGCCCACGGCAAAGCCGCTGCGGCCGGCCGTGGCCGGCCACAGCAACAACAGCAGGCGCTGGTCCCCCCTCGCCCACACCTCCAGCAAACGGTCGCCGACGGGGGTTCCCGCCCGGCCCAGGCCCAGCGACTGCCGCCGCCACCACCCGTGGGCACGCAACGACTTGTCAAAATCCCTTGCCGCCACCACCGGCGCCCCGGCCAATTCCCCGCAACAATTCCACTTGCCGCTGTCGCCCCCCTGCCGGGTCACCTCGGCCAGCGGCGGCATCGCCACCGACGGCCGGCCCTCCGATAGGGTTCCGGCAATGGCGGCGGCATTGCCGCCGACCATCGCCAACGTCAGCCCCCAGACCCACCGTTTGTAAAGACAGGTTTGCATGAACGGGTTCATTTACTCCAAGTGATGTATTGACGGTAGCGGGGCTGGTGGCGGTAGCCTTGCGGCGCCCCCGGATAAGACCACCCGCTGGCCGTGATGGTGTCCACATTTTCCGGCCACGGTTCATCCTGAACATAGGGCGCCCATGGCCGCTGTTCATCCGCCAGGGCGCGGGCGCTCCAGTTGCGCGGGAACCCCGACTTTGTCCCCGCATGGGTGCGGCTGACAAGCCGGTGATGGCCATCCTCCTCCACATCGCGCCCCAGCAGGGTCACGGTGCTCGCCGGCTGTTGCCCCCCGCCCCACGTCACCCCCGCCCGCAACCAGCCACGAACCCATTCCGGCATGCGGGGCTGCAGCACCACCGTGGCCCCCCGCCCTTCGCTCCACAGCCGCCCGGAACCGGCCATTTCCCGAATGCCGTTGATCGGCTGGTCGCCAACCTTGGCCTGCGGAAACAGCAGGTTTTGCAGGCGCGACTTGACCGTGCCCGCCGCCGGCTGCTCATGGCGGTTGCCCCGGTTCCAGGCCGCATAGCGGTCGGAGGCCACCAGCTTTTGCTTGCCCAGCACCAGCTCCCCCAGCCACATGGTGCCGCCCAGCAGCGCGACAAACAACGGGATGGCAATCACCAACTCCATCAGGACCGCCCCGCCCCGGTCGCCTCCCAGCGCCGCCAGGCGCCGGCGCAAATGATGGTACGTGCGTTGCATGCTGTCCGCCTTCAATGTACCGTCCAGCCTTCCAGGCCGCCGGTGCTCAAGTCGCCACCATTGCCGGCCCCGCGCGGCGCCGTCTGGCCGCTGACCCCCAGCTTTTGCCGCATTTTGCTGAGAAGGGGCGCCGCCTTGTCCCCTTGCAGCTTGCGGCCGCTGGTGCCGCTGGCCCCCGCCCGGTGCAACGGCACCAGTTCGGCATCCCAGTCACTGGTTTTCAGGTTCCACAGCTTGCGGACCGGAACGTCTTCATAGGTGATCTCATAATGCCCGGCGCCCGGCTCGTTGGGCGACTGGTAGCCGGCAATGGCCGCCGCCACCCCCCACATGTCCCGCGGCCCGTCCGGGCTGGGGTGGAAGAAGCGGAACATGCCCTCTTCCGCCAGCGAACCAAAGATGTAAAAGAAGGGATTGTTCAGCCGGCGCTTGACCCCCACCGCGAGGGTCCCGTCCCGCAGAAAAAAGGTTTCCTCCAAGACGTGCGGCTTGGCCCGGGCCATGGTAAACTGACTGTCCTGCACATCCTGCCCCCGAACCTTGCCGTCGCCCGAAATGCGGAAGAACGGCGCCGGCACGCAGGCCCCCTCGACAATCACCCACTTGGTGCTCCACCAATTCCACTCGGCAATCAGGGAACGGGCCCCTTGCCGGTACTTCCGCTGCAGTCCTTCGCCGCCATCGGAACGCACCATCCACACCCCCGTTCCCGCCCCGAAGGTGGAGTCGGGACCGTCATAGAAGTCGGCGTGGGCCAGAAACTGGGTTTCATCCTGCTCGTTGTTGCGCAGTTTGCGGAACCACTGCCGGGGCGGGGTGATTTCCAGGTGGTGCTCGATGTCGGCGCCGCCGGCATCCTTGTCATTGTCCGTTTCCGCGATGTTTTGGCGCACCGCACTGGCGACCATCTTCCGGATCCGGTTCTCGGTCTGGCTGATCAGGTCGTCTTCGGCAGCGTTCATGGCCTCAATATTGGCCTTGGCCTGGATGATGTGGGAACGCAGGGTGTTGTAGTTGGAGCCCCAGCTGCGGCTGCCCCCGGGCGCCGCCGCCATCATGCGGTGGCTGCGGATGCTGCTGATGCTCACCGTCTGGCTTTGGTTGAGCCGCACATATTTGTCCATCCCCATGGTGCCGTTGAAATAATAGGTTGGACGCCCAAAATTGCACATGCCGATCTGATTGTGGAGCATGGCCTTCCAGTCGTCGATATCCCACTGGTTGACCACCTTCTCCAGCCACTTGTCGACGATGTAATCCATGGTCATCTGGTCGAGCATCACGTAGGTCCAGGCCATGGCGCGGTTGATGGCGGCAATCCGGCTCAAATGGTCGGCCTGGACCATGGCGCCGGAATAGGCGGCGCTGTCGGCGGCGTTCTGCAGCTCGACCCGTTCCCGGATGATCTCGCCGACCGCATAGGCCGAAAAGGCCAGCAGGAACAGCATCATGAACACCACCACGGAAAGAGCCAGCACCACCCCGCCCTCATCCCGCCACAGGCGGCGGCACTGCGCATTGGCTTGGCGAAGCAGTTCCATCGTTCACCATCCCGCCGCCGGCAGCCCGGTCTTGGGCAGCGTCACATACGGTTTGCAGGCGACGGCCGTTTCACGGAAGATCAGGTGCGGATATTGCACGGTGTCCTGCTGGCGATGCTGGTTGCCGGTGGGATCCGCTTGGGTTTCCAGCCATTCCTGGCTCTCGCGCCAGGGACTGACCGCCCAGCCGATCACCGGCCCGGCGACCGGCATGATCAGGGCAAAGTCGAATTCCACTGTGGCCTTCACGTTCCACTGGCCCTCCGGCACCACCTGGGTGCGGGTCTTGCGCGCCACCGCGCCGGAGCCGTCGATCTTGCCCCAGCCGGGGATGCGTTTTTCCGGCTCGCCCTGGCCTTGGCCGATGACCAGCCAGGCCAGCACCTGCTGCGCCGCCTGCCGTCCCGCCGCCTCGTACTCGCCCTGGTGGCAGACCAGCGCCGAGCGGGCGGCGCACCAGGCCGCATAACACACCACCTGCCGCGCCACCCACAGGTGCGCGATTTGGGCGCATCCCAAGATCAGCAGGAACAACACCGGCAGGGCCAATACCGATTCCAGCATGACCGAACCGCCATCGTCCCGGCTCCGCCGTCGGATTGCCGTTTTCATCCGCCGTGTCTCCCCGTCATGCCCCGGCCTGTCATCAGAGCGGCCAGGTTGCCGCCAGCAGGCCGATGGCGATCGCCAGGCTGAACGGCACCCGAACCCGTTCGCTTTCCTTGTCCGGCAGGGTGATCCGGCCGGCCCGCCGGTCATAGCGGAAGTCGCAGGCACAACGCAGATAATGCTTCAGCCGCGCGCCATCCACCCGGCCGGCCGCCAACAGGGCCACGGCCACGCCGAGCCCGGCAAAGGCCGTGTAGACCAACAGCGGCAGGATTTGCTCCCACCCTGCCACCGCCCCGGCGGCGAACAGCATTTTGACGTCGCCGCCGCCGGCGCCCCGGGCCAAAAACGGCAACAGCAGGAACAGTCCGCCCACCACTGCCGCCGCGAAACCGCTCAGGAACGGCCCCAGCCCGCCCAAGGCCAGCCGCACCAGCAGGGCGGCCGCGGCGCCGCCCAGCGTCCAGGCATTGGGCAGGCGCCGCTCGCGCCAGTCTTGCCGGCATAGGATGACCGACCACACCAGCGCCGCCAGCCATATCCCGGCGAGGAGGCGGCCATCCACGCTCACTTGTGCAGGTCGTCGCTGTTTGCAGCCCCATCTTGGGTCCGCTGCTCCTGGGCTCCTTGGGCAGACGTCACCGCAGATTTGGCGCCGGAATGGTCGCCCGTCGCCCCTTTGGACGCCGCACCGAACATGTCCACAATGGTCCGGCCGAACATGGCCACCGCCACCACGCAGGCCGCCGCGATCAAAACGGCCAAAATGACGTATTCCATCATGATGGCACCGCGCTCTTCCCCCATCAACCGGCACAGGAAACGGCCGAAACGACTATTCTTGGCCCGGCTCAAACGCATGGTCTTTGCAGTCTTCATGTTGCTCTCCTTATGGGGTTTGGGTTATGGCGGATGCTCCGCCCGCTGCCTGTCGGGAACTCGCAATCCGGCTCAGGGGATGGGCAATGCGACGCCGCACATGATGCGCCGGAACGACTGCGCCATGGCGTTGCCGAAGACTCCAAAATCATTCCCCTCGATGGTGCCACCCGTGGTGAACGTACGCCCGGACGGGTTGAACAACAGGGTGCTGGCGCCGATGAGCGGCAACAAAATGAATACCGTGATGACGACGTACTCCATCAACACGTCGCCGCGCTCCCCCTTTTTTAGCTTGCGCCACCAGCCCATGGTGCATGCCTCTCCGGCTGATTGTTGCCAGCCCCCCACGCTCGTTCATTTTATCTGCCGTCACCGGCTATATAATGCCATCTCCCGCTTTTATCAAATTCCGCATTCCCCCCAAAAAAACGGCCGGCATTTTCCGGATTTTCAGTCCAGTCCGAACAGGAAAATCCAAAAGGGAATCCGGCCGCAGGCGATGCGCGCCTCGGCGGTGGTGCCGGGCGCCACGGAGAAGGAGCCGGGATTAAAACTGCAGTAGGCGACCCGGTAGCTGGTCACCCCTTCGGTCTGGATGACGTCGCGCAGAAATTCCACCTGGCCGGTGAACCAGGTGCGGATCAGGGTGTGGTATGGGGTGAGCAACGCCTCATAAGAGGCGCCGACGGCCACCTTGGCGGCGTCACGCTCTCGAATGCGCAGTTTGAGCACCTGGCGGCCGCCGCCGAACACCTCAAGCAACACGGTTTCCGGGCGGACCAGTTCCCCGATGACAAACTCATAACGCACCACCTGGCCGTCAACCGGGGCGCGGACTTCGCGCAGGCGGAGGGCGCCGGCCGCCTGGCGGACGTCATCACGCCGCACGTCGAGCTCGCGCCGGAGCACGTTGAGTTCGCGCTCGTAGACGCCCGGGTTCTTGCTGAGCAGCGACTGCAGTTCGGCGCGGGCCAGATCCTCCTTGAGTTGCTCGTCTTCCAAGGCACTGCCGGCGGCCAGCCCCTTGGCCAGCAGCTCGCGGGTGCGTTCCAGGCGGTTGGAGGCGTAGCTCAACCGCAGCCGTGCCAGCGAAATGCTCTCCGTCAGCACCCGTTTTTCTTCGGCAATTTCCAAGCTGCGCCGGGCGATCTCCGCCTCCGCCTTGTCCACCTGGTTGCGGGCCGCCTCCAGCCGGGCCTTTTCCTCGGTGGATTCCAGCTGCACCAGCAGGTCCCCCTTTTTGACCGTGTCGCCCGTCTTGACCAAAATGGCGGCCACCATGCCGGCCGCCGGGGGCCGCACCTCGGCATATTCCTGGGTGGTCACATAGCCGGAGGCCACCACCCGCCGGGGCACCTTGATGACAAAGCCGAGCCCGACGACCAGGCAGAGGATCACGCCGCCGCCGGCCAGCAGGTACAGCCGGCGCCAATTGCTTTCCCGGCGGGTCGGCGGCGGGTCTTCGCCGCGTGTGGTACGAAATTCACCCATCTTCAGCATGCTCCCATTGGCGGGGATGTCCCCGCGCCCCATCAGGTGGCGGCCTGGCGTTTGACGTGCAGATAGTCCTTGGCCACCAGGCGGACGCCGTCGTTTTCGTCATCGTACCGCTTGATGCAGTCATTGCATTCGGCGCAATTGCGTTCGTAGCAGTTGCGGTGGACGCGCGCCGGGTACATGCGGCGGAACGCCTCGTAGCAGTCGTCGCAGCAGAAGACATGGCGTTCCTGGCTGGCGCCAAAGGCGACCTGGGCCAGGTGAAACCCGTCCTTGTCCGGATCCGCCGGGTTGTTGCACCAGCTGCAGACCAGCTTGAGCCGTTCGATGAGCTGCTTGTAGCGCTGGTCGATCTCCTCGTCCGTCCAGACGTACTCAATCCAGCTCACCGCCTCCTTGGGCACCTTGGCGCGAATCACATCGTCGCGCATGATCAGGACATCGCCGCTGCGGATGACATAGCAGGTTTGCCCTTCGACCGGCGGGGTGCCGTCGCGCAGATGAACGCGCACCGACCCGCGGCGGGGCATTTCGTAGGCGTTGAAATCGCACGTCTCGCAGATGGTGGCAAACAGGTGCTGGCGCAGGTGGGCGCCGCAGACCGGACACCGCCCCATCTGAATCATGTGCAACTGCTTCAGGGAGTCCTCGGCGGCCTCCTGAACCTGTTTTTCGGCTTCCTTTTGAACCTTTTTCTCGCGCACGCCATAGTTGTCGTCGAGAACCCGGATGTCCCGTTCCAGCATGTCCCGCTGGTGTTCGGGCAGCACACTGTTCTCCAGACTGACCGCCTCCTGCGGTTCGTCATCCTCGTGCTTGTCGTTGCGCAGGCCCAGCATTTCCGATAGTTTGCTCATGGGTATTCTCCCGGCCGGCGGCCGCCGGCGGCACAGTAAAAAAACAGGTCAGGGCTCGGTTGGGGCAACGGTGACGGCCAGCGCGCCGTCCGCGGCCGCGTTCCGGTAACCGGTGGCGTAATGGAAACGGGCGGCCGCCAGCAGCAACTGACCGGCGACCCCGGTCTGGCGGCTGATGACATCGTTCAGGTCTTTTTGGGCATCCAGCACGTTGCGGCTGCGCCCTTCGCCAAGGCGGAAACGCTGTTCCTCCGCCTCCAGGGTGCGCCGGGCGGCGGTCACCCCTTCGCTCAAGACCCGCAACCGCTCCCGCGCCTGCTCATAGTCGCGCCGGGCGGTTTCCATCTCGGTCTTGACCGTCAGCTCAACCCCGCGCCCTTCCTCCTCCAGCTTGGCCAGGCGGGCCGCCACTTGGCGTACCCGCGAACGCTCGGCCTGATAGCCCAGCGGCCGGCTCCACGTCACGCCCACCAGGCCGCCGAAATTGTGATCAAAGGAATAGGCGCCGGCCCCCACCATGCCGTCCGGTTCCTCGCCCTGCCACCCGCCCTCCACGGTCAACGCCACATTGGACTTCAGCCCCTCCTGCTGCCGGCGGATCTCAATCCGGGCGGCCGTGGCCTGTTCCTGAAAGTCCCGCCACTTGCCGCGCGCCTCCAGCGCCTTGGCCAGCGGCGGCACGAACGGCAACGGCATGGCTTCGGCCCAGACCACCACCAGGGGCGTCCCGGCCACGGCCTCCTGCGCCGCCGCCCCCGCCGCCACCGGCGCCGCCAGGGTTTCGGCCAGCCGCAACTGCGCCGTTCCAACGGCCTGCAGGGCCGCCATTTCATCTTCGCGGCGCACCGCCACCTCGTACTGGGCCGGATACACCTGGTATTCCGGCACCGTCTTCAGCCGGACCATTTCCCGGGTGTCCTCCAACAGCTTGTTGGCCCGCCGCGACGCCGCCGTCGCCACCGCAAATTGCGCCTGGGCCTCGCACAGGACGACATACCGCTGCTCCACCTCCAGGCGGACCGTCTGGCAGGCGTCCAGCAGCCGCGCCTGCGCCGCCAGTGATTCGGCCCCGGCCCGCCGGTTGTCCAGCTTCCAGATGGCAAAGCCGCGGTCCCGGTTGAGCGGCACCCGCAGCCGGGTGGTCAACACGGTCTGCGCCATCCGGTCATGGTGGTCGTCGGAGAGGTTTTTCAGGTAGTTTTGCCCCGCCTCCACATCCAAGTAGGCGCCGGGCATCAGCGCCATCTCTGTTCCGGCGGTGTTCAGGAAGCCGTCCTGGCCATACCAGGCATCCCGCTGCCCCAGGGCGGAGGCCTTCAACTGCGGATCGAAAAAGCCCTTCAGTTCATCCTGGGCCGCCGCATAACGTTCCACCTCGTGCCGGGCCGCCAGGACCTGCGGATTCCGCTCCAGTGCCATCACCGTCAGCCGGCGCAGTTCAGCCTCGGCCTGCCGGAACGGCAGAGCCGTGTCGTTCGGGGAGGCGCCAACACACCAGCCGATCAGTCCGAGCATGGCGGACGGCCAGATGACGAAAACACATTTTTTCATCGAAACAATGGAAAAACGGCGCCTGGGCTGACCGAAAAATCATCCGGCCACGGAAACCATGCCCGTGCCAGAAATCATGATTTAATAATGAGCATAATATAGCACAAAAAACCGGCATAGAAGGGCAACCCGAGCAGCGGGACGCACCCGGCGAGAAAACACCTTCCCCCAAAGCTCCATCTGCCCGGAGCCTTGACGGCAACGGGAAGTGGGCGTTTGGGTCATGCTGGCGGCGGCCGGCAGGATTAAGCGCAGGACGGTTTGCTTTTTCCGTCCGCACGTTTTATTTTCCACAATTGGATGGGGAACGTTATACCGGTTAGGTGCCTGAATAAGGAAGCGCCGTTGGCCGGAGGGGATAGGTGTTTATGGGGATCGGGCACAACAGCCGGACGGCGTACTATGTGCGTCCGCTCCCCCGCCTATGGGGTGCCCAGAACTTGAGGTGGGCATTGCGCTCTGCCAGGAATGCTGGGGGGGGGCTCTGTCTGACGCCTCCCTCCAACATCCACGGCGACTCCCCCGTGCCACCCCATCATGCATCCAAGGGCCTTTTAGCGCCGTAGCGTCTTTTGCAACGTATGTCAAGGCTTCAAACATGAACAAGCCGCTCGCCATCATCGCCGCCCTGCTGGCTGTTGGGTCAACCGCGCTGGCGCTGGACACCTGGACCGTCGGCACTGTGGCGGTGACGGCGGACAAGATGCAGACGTGGACCCAGCCGTGGAACGGGGTCACGGTGACCGCCGCATCCGCAACCGGCTGGGCTGTCAATATTTCCGCCAATTATGAAGGCTGGGGATGGGAGGAAGGCGGCGCGTACTACACGTTCCAGGTCCCAAAGGGATGCACGGTGCGCATCGCGGGCGGGCGGGTCACGAGCAGCCTGCCGGGCGGCGGCGCGTATTGGGGGGACGTCATGATCTGGGGGGCGGCCGAGGCGCCGACCTCAGCCATTGCCGGCCGGGTTGCCGGCCCCGTGCCCGGGCACGGCGTCAACCAGATGCCGTACATGACTGACCAGCAGTGGGATCCGGCTTGGAGCTCCGCCAGCCTGACGACCGCGGACGCCTATGCCGCCGGGTTCCAGTTTTATGCCGGCGACGGTAACGCCCCCTTCGGCGACTACCTGGCCGCCATCATGAACTACGGCGCCAATATCCAGCACTTCAAAAACGGTGGCGTGGCCATTTCCGGCGGCGAGTATGCGAGCTGGAACCAGGACCGTTACGGCCAGCCACAGAACGCCGCGCTCACCACCGTCCTCTATCCCAATGCATCGGGGCGGGTGATGAAGGATCAGGTCGGGTCATTCAACGGCGTCGTCTTCCCGCCGGCCCAAGGGGTGGCCAGCAACGTGTATTACGTCACCGTGGCGGTGAAGGGGGGATATGAAGCCCAGGCCGGCGGTACGATCACGGTTGACGGCCTGGCCCTGGAGATTCGCCTCCTGGGCGACTTCAACGGCGATGGGCTGGTCGATGCGGTCGACCTCACCGAAATCAACGCCGCGCGCCACGCCGGCAGCAGCGACCTCAAGTACGATGTGAACGGCGACGCGGTCTTTGACCTGAATGACGTCGAGTGCATGCTCTATGACATCCTGCATTCCAAGTACGGCGACGCGGACCTGAACCACTCCGTCGATCTGAACGATTACGAACTGTTCTTGTCCGGCTATGATCAGCAGGGCAGTTCCCCGCCGATTGGCTGGGGCACCGGGGACTTCAATGGCGACGGGGTGGTGAATCTGGACGACTACGCTCTGTTCCTGGATGGCTTCACTTCCCGCCCCCCGGCCACTCCCGGCAGTTTCGGGCGGCCCGCCGGTTTTGCCCGGCAGCCGGTGCCCGCCGGTTCGCAAGCCGTGATCTCGTCGCCGTTCGAGCCGTTCGTCAACAACCTGAACGACCTGTTTTGGCAGCAGCTCACCGGGGCGGCCGGCGAAGCGGCGGCCGATACGGTGTCCAAGTGGGACCCCGTCACCCAGGCGTACGTCACGGCCTTCAAGGGCACCGGGGCGCCTGCGGCCAGGAACGGCGAGTGGTTCCTCGCCGGCGGCTGGACGCCGGCCAGCCTGACCGTCTCGCCGGGTGAGGTGATCCGCGTGGAGAACCGCCAGGCCGCCGCCACAACGCTCTACCTGGCCGGCCGGGTGGTGCTGGACCAGGACCGGGTCGTGCCGTTCCAGTCCGGCCTGAACCTTTTCGCTTATCCGTTCACCGCCAGCGTGAGCCTCAACAGCGTCTGTTTCCCCTTCTGCTTTGCCAAGGGCGCGGCCGACCAGGCCGGCACTCCCGACCTGGTCAGCACGGTCACTTCGGACGCCGCCTATTGGTTGAAGTCCCTGCCGGGCGCGGCCGATGACGGCAAGTGGCTGGCCGTCACCGACAACACGGTCACCAACGCCGCGCTCCAGGCCGGCCACGGCTACTGGTACAACCGCAGGGGGACGGAATCCTTCGCTTGGATGGTGGAACGCCCCTATGACGCCGGCCCGTTCGTTGCCGGGCGGCTGCCGGAGGTCGCCGCCATGACCGTGTCCAGTTCGGGTACGGCCATGACGCTCTCCATCGCCTGTGCCGGCGCGGCCGGCGAAATGCTCCAAGTCTTCGCCAAGGACGTGCCGGCCGGCACGGTTCCCGGCCTCGGCGGCGGCTGGACGCTGGTGGCCCGGGACCTTGCCACCACCAACGCCACGCGGCTGCCGCGCCCCCGGTGGTCCAGGATACCGCCGTCACATGGGCCGACGCCACCGCCGTGGTCATCGTCACTGGCGCCCCGCGCCATCACCTGGACTGACACCGCCGCCGCGGACGTCGCCCCCGGCGCCATGCGCCTCTATCTCGTCGCCCGCCAGGACGAGGACGCCGACGGCGACTGCCTGTCCGATGCCTGGGAAACGCTCAACGGCCTCAACCCCCTGGCCAATGATGCCGCCCTCGATCCTGACGGCGACGGCCTCAACAATCTCCTGGAATACCAGGCCGACACGGACCCGCAGGATGCCGACACCGACGGTGACGGCAGTTCCGACGGCGAGGAAATCTTCCTCTATCAGAGCGATCCGCTGACGGCCGAATGGGTCGCCGGGCCGGCCTTCGAGTTTCCCTCCGGCATCTACCTCTTCCCGGAACTGCCGCTGTCGGTCGCCACCCCCACCCCCGGCGCCACGGTCCGCTACACCCAGGACAGCGCCGCCCCCACGCTATCCTCTCCCGCGGTTTCCTCCACCACGACCGTCACCGGCATGACCACCGTGCTGGCCCGCGCCTTCAAGCCCGGCTTGGCCGCCAGCCCAACCGCCACCGCCCAATACTGGATCGGCGACACCATCCCCGACCTGGCCGGCTGGTGGAACTCCGCCTGGACCGCGGCTGACGGCACCCAGCCGGCAGCGCTCCGCGACGCTTTCATGGCCGCCGCACCCCCTGCCGCCACAGCCACCGCCGACCAGATCATCAACCAGGCCACCACCCTGGCGCAAGACCTGGCCACCCCCCAGTTCAACGGTTTTTCTTCCACGGACCGGGCGCCCATTGCGGCCCAGCTGCAGGATGTCCTGGCGCAGTTCCAGAACCTCCCGCCTCTTTCCGCCGCAGATGCCGCGGCCGCCGCGCAGGAAGTCCAGGCGCTGATGGACCAGAGCTTCGACGGCATTCCCTTTGCCCGGATCTATCCGCATTTGCTCGTGCTTGAGCTGGCCGACCGTTACCGCGGTGCCGGCAACCCCGCCGCCGCCTATCAGTTGTTGGATTTCGCCACCGGCCTGGACACCAACACGGAAATGCTCCTCTGCACCACCCTAGCCGGCATGATGCAGATCCAGATGATGTCGCTGAAGGACACTTCCACTTTGGGCGAACGCCTGGCCGTCCTGGATATGATCGACGCCCTGGTACCCCGCTTTTTCGCCCGCTACCCGGCCTCGGTTTCCTCCCATGCCGGCACCCTCCACACCATGGCCGCCAATGATGAACTGAAGCAGTTCCCCTGGCTGGAGCTTTACCAGACCCGCACCAATGAATGGTACAACAAGGCGCTGATCCACGCTCTGAGCGTCCTTTCCGACACCAGCGGCCCCAACCGCGAAAACCGCATCGTCAACATCCAGGCCTGGGCGGCACGCCTGCAAGGTTCGGGCACCACGCCCACCGTGCGCCTGCCGGGCCTGCTCGTCCGCCAGTATGAGGGTGTCTGGCTCCGGCGCCTGCCAAACTTCGCCTCCCTGTCTCCCCGGCATCTCGGCCGCGTGGGCCGGAACAACCTGGACTGGGACTGGGGTACGGGTGCCGTGCTCCAAGGCTCCCGGGACCACACCGCGCTGCTCTTCACCGGCGATTTCAACGTGCCCGTCGACGGTGCCTACACCTTCTGGCTGACCTCGGACGACGGCAGCCGCCTCTGGCTCGACGGCACCCAGATCATCGACAACGACGACAGCCACGGCGTCACGGAAGTCGCCGGCACCGCCACCCTGGCCGCCGGCCTCCATCCCTTCGGCCTCGCCTATTTCGAGTATAACAACACCGCCTCCCTGCGCCTCGAATGGGCCGGCCCCGGCTTCACCCGCCAACCCGTCCCGCTCTCGGCCTTCTCCGCCACCACCACCGACGAACTCGCCCTGCGCCAGGCCACCGACTCCGATGGCGACGGCCTCTCCGATGGCGACGAACGCCTCGCCGGCACCGACCCCCGCAAGGCCGATACCGACGGCGACGGCCTCTCCGACGGCGAGGAAGTCCATACCTGGCAGACCGATCCCCTCCAAGGCGACACCGATGGTGACGCCTTGAGCGACTACCTTGAAGCCAAGTTCTTTTTCTCCGATCCCACGCTGGCCGATGTCGATGACACCGCCGCCACCATTGAAATCTTGGACGGCAGCAACGGCATCATTGTTGCCGGCGAATGGGAGCGCGACGGCACCGTCATCACCGCCCGCACCCGCTGCGGCGCCCTCGATTACCTCGTCACTGTCCCGGCCGACGGCGTCTACGGTGTGGAAGTGACCGGCGCTCAGAACAATGGTTTCTCCGCCGAAACCAGCTTCACCCTCAACCTGACCGTGGACGGTTCCCCCTCTGGAACGGAAACCCTGGTCGCCACCCCCGTTGGCGCCACGGGCACGGCCTGCTTCTGCGCCCTGCCCAAGCTGGCACCCGGCGACCACGTCCTGCGCCTGACCTGGCGCAATATCGTCAATGGCAGCAGCCTGGAGATCCATTCCGTGCGCCTGCTCGCCTTTGGCGGCCCCGACACCGACAACAACGGCCTCCCCGACTGGGTGGACCATCGCCTCAACATCCTCAGCGACGTCACCGTTCCCGCCACCTCCCCGACCTCGCCCGTCTGCATTGAGGGCGGCAACGGCCAGAACCTCGATCTGATCGCCATCGGCGGCTTCTACACGCCCCCCGGTGACACCCCCGTCGCCCCGGTCGCCAAACCGGGCGTGGCCGGCGCCTGGTACGCCGACGTCCCCCTCGACCCCGCCGCCCCGACCAACCTCGTCTTCTCCTTCCAGAACGGCGCCAAGGTCGTGCAGCGGACCGCCACCTGGACGGAAACCAACGTCGCCGAGGGCGGCGAACTCCGCATCCGCCGCGGCGACGCCCTCCTGCTCTCAGCCTGTCCCGAGGGCTGGACCGGCGGCACCGCCGCCATCACGGTCGAAAGCACGACCTATGACACCACGGTCGATCTCCCGGTGGTCCACCAGTTCAATACCGCCGGCGAGGTCACTGTCACCGCCGTTTGTACCCCTGATGGCGAAGGCGATCCCGTGGCAAGCACCTTCACCGTCACCGTGGTGGGAACCGCCTTCGGCTCCGCCCCCATCTGCCTGGTCGGTTCCGCCCGCCCCTGGATCAATCCCGGGCTCACCGACGATGTCGTGCTGACCCATGACGCCTTCCTCGTGGTCGCCGAGGAAACCGTCACCCCGCCGGCCACCGGCCGCAACTTCACTGTCATCCTCACCGCCAACCAGACCGCCCGCATCCTCGCCCGCCTCGACAGCGACACCGGCCCGGTCCTCGACAGTACCCACGCCACGCCGCTGACTTACCGCAGCAACAGCGAGCTGGGGTATTACCGGACCTTGGAAACCTATGCTGACGGCACCATCTTGGCTGAGGGCCGGATCGTCCTCAGCGTGGTGCCACCGGGCCTCGTCATCCAGTTCCACATCTTCGTCCCCGGCGTCTATTTCGAAGACGGCACCATCGACAAGACCCTCACCGCCGCCGACTTCGACGAAAACGGCGAATGCCGCTACCGCATGCTCCGCGCCCCCTGGGTCGGCACCGGCAACTGCCACACCACCGCCATTATACAGTTATGATCAACAAGATGAATATGAACAACCTGAAAACAAAGAACATTATTATGAAATCTATCGGTGGTTACATGTGTGAAAATAATCCAATTATTCGCTGTTTTCAGGCAGTTTTTATGATTTTGATTACGGGCTTGTTATTGCCTGTTTGGAGTGCAATTGCAGACGATCCCATTCTTACTATTTCTCCCCCGCTTGAAATCGCGATTAATAGCAACAACGATCAACCGCATGACGAAGAAGAAGCCCCTGATTGCGATCCCAATGACTGTTGCAAATGCGAAGATCCTGAGGCTTGTTCTTCAGCCTCCACGACTCCAGCCATCAACAAATGCGTTGAGGTTCGCATTGTTTTTGGCCGAATGCTGCATACTCCCGGTTTTAACGCTCAACAACTTTTTATCAAGCGTGATCGGCCAACCCCCACCTTGTTCACCCCTCAAGGCCTGGGGTATACTCCTACGCTTTCGGATGCATATATAACCTCCATAACAACGGATGGACTACCCACGGGGATCGCCCGTCAAGTCACAATTACTTCTTCTATTCAAAAAAAGTGGATTTATCAGTTTCCCACCAATCATGCTGTTGGTTTGCCTCGTGCTAGCCATGTTGCCAGCGACAGTCGTCTTTATATGCTGGACGGCAACGGCGTTCCTGTGGCTGACAATCCCGTCTACTATGACGAAATATCAAAAGATGGCAGTCGTGTCCGCTATTCCGCTGCCACACAGAAGCCGGTGTTTCAGGTTCTGCCGTCGGGGCGTCAAGTCACTCTGGCTGACCTCGGCTTGGAAGTGATTCGTGACAACGATCAATTTTTGCGTCAAATTTGGTCGATCACGGATGGCTTGGCCGACATCGTGGTCACCGACACCCAGAAATACGAAATTCGCCTGTACAATCCAGAAAACATTGGCAGCAAGGGAACAGATGGTTTATATGCGGTTTCCGGTACGCCGCGCACGACTTGGGTCATCGAAAATCCAACCGGTGTCTACGAACAGCAAGATACCATTCGGATGACCGAAAATGTTGGCGGTACTTCTTATGTTTACGATTATGTCTATACGACTGCAGCCGACGATTGGACGTTGACGGAAGGCGGGGGGCTGCGCAAAACATCAAGATCGCGCAATTCAACTGCATTGGGCAAAGTGTCAGGAAAAAATATTCTGGATGGAAATAACAATATAATTTATTCTGAAAAGGAATTGAAAATAAAATATCCATGGGGATACTCTTTACATTCAAAAGTTGTCGACCCAGACGGCGTGGCCATGACCACGTCCTATACCTATTATGGAGGCGGTAACCTCTTTAGCCTTTTAGGAATCGACAAAAATGCTTATGATCAGTTTTATTCTCAGATCATATCAAATGGAAAAATTGTTGGCTATAAAGAAAGTTCTTATGAAAACACCCGTGATTCAGAGGCTCGTTATGGTCACGTGGCATCAGAGGAACGTCCGGACGGTTCCTGGGTGACTTACGACTATGATGACCAAGGGCGCAAAAGCCTTGAGATCACCCCCTGGAAGGATTCGGCTTTTGGTTCTACATCCCTTCAGGCCAAAGCGGCAACCTATGATTATACCCCCGTGGACACCGCCGACACCCTGGAACTGAACGACCAGCGCCCACGCATCGTCACGGAAAACATCTTGGGCGTGGCCACAAAGAAGATGTTCTACGTTTACAAGACGGTTAACGGCGAGCGCATTGAGATTGAGGAGCGCGCCGCCACTCCCACCGCCGCCTATGGCGCCACCGGCAACCTGCGCACCACCAAAACCTACTATGCAGCTACCGCTGAAGCAGCCGTGGCCTACCGCCTCAAGAGCGTGCTCCGCCCGGACGGCACCCTTGACAGCTACAACTATGAATTGGGCAATTACACGGTCAATGCCGATCCCGCCCTTAATGCGTTCACCCCCGCCACCGGCGGCGGCGCCCTGCGCACCACTGTCGTCCACGGCACCAGCACCAGCCCCGACGGCATCGCCCTCAAGTCGACCAAGGAAGTCACCGTCGAGGACGAGCGCAACAACATCGTCCTGAACGAGACCTATGTGTACACCGGCAGCGGCTACGAGCGCATCATCTGGATCGCCGCCACCTGGAGCTGTTGCAACAAGCAGTCCGAAACCCTGGTCGACGGCACGGAATACACCTACGCCTATGACCTGCTCAAGCGCGTGACCGCTAAGACCAAGGTTGTCGCCAACGGCCAGGCCGCCGTGGTCACCAGCTACACCTATGATGCCAAGAATCATGTCCTGAGCGAAACCCTCACCGGCGGCTCGCTCAGCTTGGGAACCACCAAGGAATACGACCGCGCCGGCCGCATCACCCGGCAGGTTGATCCCGCTGGGTTGGCCACCACTATCGCCTATACGAACGACGGCCGCACCGAGACCGTCACCCTGCCGGGCGGCGCCACTCGGATCAGCGCACGCTATCTTGACGGGACGACAAAAAGTATCACGGGAACCGGCGTGATCGCCAGTTTTTCCGACAAGGGCGTCAATACGGACGGCACAGTTTGGGAGGCGAGCTATACCGCCTCCGCCAATTCCCCCCGTTATCGAAAAAACACCGTAAATGCTCTCGATCAACTGGTCAAGATCGAAAAACCCGCCTTCAATAGTGGCATGAGCTTCCGGCTCATGCTGTACAACACCGCCGACCAACTCATCAAGACCGAGCAACGCGACGGCAACAACCAACTCCTCCTCGCCCCAACCCTCAACGAGTACGACGTTCTCGGTAACTCCGTCCGCACCGGCTTGGATGTCAATGGCAACGACGTCCTCAATCCAGCCTCTAATGACCGTATCCAAGAAACCGAAATCGCTTTCGAGAAGGACAGCTGCAACGCTTGGTGGCGCGTCATTACCTCCCGTACCTATGCCACGACCAACAGTGCCAGTTCAACCGTCACAAGTATCCAAAAACAACGCCTGACCGGGCTCGGGTCAGCCCTGCCCGGCAATTATCAGCAGTTGGCGCAGGCGTCCGAACCGGTCAATTCTTTGCTGCTCGGCCTCGGCAATCCCGTGCTCACCAACGAGACCCAGACCACGAATGCCACCGGCAACGTCACCTACCAACAGACCTATACCGACCGCGCCACCAAGACCGTTTTGACCGGCATATTGTCCCCCGGTTCCGACCTCCCTACAGGAACTGCCACGCGCAACGGTCTTACTATTCTGGATGTCGGCATCGCCGCCGTCACCACCCAGTACCAGTACGACTCCCTTGGCCGGCGCACGGGCGTCACCGATCCGCGTACCGGCACCGCCGTTACCCACTACAATGCTTTGGGCCAAATCGATTACACTGAGAACGCCGCCGGCAACCGTACCACCTACGCTTACGATACCGCAACCGGCCGGCGTACCGCGGTCACTGATCCTCTCAATCACACCGTGTACACCGCTTATGATCTCCAGGGCAATAAAGTCGGCGAATGGGGAGCCACTTATCCGGTGTTCTATGAGTACGATGCCTACGGCCATAAGACCGGTCTTTATACCCTACGCAACCCTAATATCTCCATTGCCAGTTATGCTGACTTTGTAACCAACCAAAGCACTTTAGATAAGACAACGTGGGTCTATGATGCCGCTTCCGGCCTGTTGGCCCAGAAACTTTATGCTGATAATCGAGGACCGGCCTACACTTACGACGACTTGGGCCGCCTTACTTCTCGTACTTGGGCACGCACCTTCATCCCGGAAGGGGAAACCACCCCCCAGCCGTTGGTCAACGAATACAACTATGATGCCGCCACCGGGGAACTGACGGACATCGACTATGGCGACGACACCCCGGATGTGGCCTTTACCTACACCCGTACAGGAAAAAAGGCCACTGTCACCGATGCGGTAGGTACTCGTACCTTCACTTACACCGCCGCCCAACAGGACGCTACGGAGCATATTGAAGGGGACCTCTATGACAAGTTGGTTTCTCGCCAGTACGACACCTACGGACGCGCGGCCGGATTCCAGATCGGCACCACCACAGATCCCGATGCTGATTATGCTGTGAGTTATGGGTATGACACCCATGGGCGGTTCAACTCACTAATATCGCCCGATTTTCCCATGCCGTCCACCGTTAATTATACATACTTGACAAATTCTAATCTCACTAGCCAGATTAGCTTTCCAAATGGCGCGACAGCGACTACAACTTATGAAACGAATCGCGACTTGATAACTGCTGTTGAAAATAAGTTAGGAACGACAGAGATCTCGAAATATGCTTATACGAATGACGCTGCCGATCGCCGAACCGACGTGGTTATGACCGGTACCACGTTTAGCGGCAGCACGTTCAACAAGTACGGTTACAACAGCCGTTCTGAAGTCACCGTGGGTAACAAGTATCAAGGAACAGATATCAACGACACGAGCAATCCAGTGTTTGCCTATGACTTCGGTTACGCTTACGACCCTATAGTACCTTACCAGTGAAATCTGTTGCAAGATGCGCA
>Ga0265297_10004449_pt1 | contig 22907 bp, 29 predicted proteins | sample Munlanlwell13791_FD_192502 | JGI IMG/M metagenome (GOLD analysis project Ga0265297, IMG submission 192502) | Leachate microbial communities from a municipal landfill in Southern Ontario, Canada - Leachate well 137-91 | ecosystem: Engineered > Solid waste > Landfill > Unclassified | place... | reverse complement strand
ATATAGTATAGTAATCAATATATCACATGTTATTAGTAGTACTTTTACAACCTGCATGGATAGGACAGTACAGAGGGTAGTGTATAGTAGTGTAACATATACGTATAGTATAGTAAAGAGAATGAATAAAGATGCAAAAAGGGGGGTAAGGGGTTGTGAAAGTGACCGACGTACTCACAAACGTTTCCAGAACCATTTTCTACAGTTACATAACATTGATACACAGTACAGTATAACAAACATAACAAAACACACTCTTTATACGTGTATTTGTCACATAATCTATATTATGTTAAATAGTATTTCACGTGGTTACTGGACTACAGCGTATTTTATACAGTCTTTATATAGATGTATTGATATAACTCATGTGTATAATAGCATGACAAGAGGGCAGAGAATAGCATGCAATCAAGTGATAGCGAGTGTTTCAGGTCAATCCTATTCGACGGATTTGAAAAGTAAAAGGGGGGGTGAACGTGACCTCTCATTACGACAAAATTTTTTTCCAAAAAACCTTTTCTGGGGATCTTTTTCCATCCCTATATATACACATAGATATTTCTCTTTTATTACTTATGCACATAAATATTTTTCTATCCGTACATATATACGTATGTTTATTTCTTCTATATATACTATACGGACTATTTTTTATTCTTTACCGAACAGCATTTTCCATTTTCTTTATTTAACCCTACTCCTTTTTCTATATACTTATATACACATCGGCCCAAAAAAATTTTATAAAAAATTATTTGAGAAAACCAATTTTATAGATGATTTAATAAAAACACTTGGTTCTTTCATTTTTCAATTAAGAGAAGATATTAAAATATATTATTCACAACCATACTTTATGAAAAGAAAAATAGGAGAATATGGATATTGCTAAATTATTATATACAATTTCTTTTGATATTCTCAAAATAGAGTATATAGGATGGTGTATTGAACATAGTTTTAATATGTCTCCGGATAATACTACAGAATATCAAGATAATTTTGAGTTTTGGCTTTTTAATATTAAAAATAAAATGAATTGAGATGAAATGGGAATATACAGTTACAAATTGGATAATATTTTTGAATTATTATACAAATTCGACCATAAACTTTAAAGTTGAAAAACTTGAAACTGTTGGTACACTAAGTCAAAAGCAATTTTAAAATCAAAATAGCTTCTTTGAAGACATAAAAAATGGGGCGGGAAATTACAATAAGCAAAAAGATTAATCCAAGAAAGGAAAACAAAACTTTCCGTTCTGAGGATCGGGACGCTATTATTAAAATGGCCCTGGAAAATCCTGTCCAGTCATTGCGCAAATTAAATGATGCTTCACTATATAATTTCCTTCGTTGTTTCTGGAATGAAGTTTCTCAAAAACCATTCCAGGGGAATTGGCACATTCCGTATTTATGCAGTCAATTGGAGCAAATTGCTTACCAAGTTAGTAAAAGATTACCAAAGGAACATGATTTGATTATCAATGAGCCTCCCGGCATGACAAAAACTTTGGTATGTAGTATAGCATTTCCGGTTTGGTGTTGGACCAAATGGTCGTGGATGAGATTTATTACAGCTTCATATTCTGCTGCATTATCTTTGGAAGCTGCCGAGTATAGTCGTGATTTAATCCGAAGTGATAAGTTTAAATTGATTTATCCTGACGTAGAGATTAAGGAGGACAAAGATCAAAAAAGTAATTATAAGGTAGTTACTAAAGAATTTATTAAAGCGGGGCAAGCACCGAGGATCAAAGTTGGTGGTAATAGGTTTTCAACTTCCGTAGGGGGTACTTTGGCAGGGTTCCACGGGGATATTTTAATAATAGATGATCCACTTAATCCATACGAAGCCGTATCAGAAAAAGAATTGGCAAATGCTAATAGGTGGATTGATGAAACACTTCCCACACGTACTACGGATAAAGAAGCATCTACAAAGATTATTGTGATGCAAAGATTACATCAGGATGATCCAAGTGGGCATTTGCTAGATAAAAAGAAAGAAAATTTAAAACATATTAGTTTGCCCGGAGAGATTAGAACATTTCGGGAACAATTACAACCTGAAAATGAAGAGTACAAAGGAAAATTATTAAAAGATTATTATGTAGATGATTTGTTGGACCCTGTTCGTTTATCTTGGAAAGCATTAAAGGATCTGGAAACAGATTTGGGCCAATATGGTTTTTCTGGTCAAATAGGACAAAATCCTGTTCCTCCAGGTGGAGGCATGTTCCATGTTGACCATTTCCAGATAATCGATTCTTTGCCATTAGGTGTTCGTCAGGTACAAGTTCTCCGGTATTGGGATAAAGCAGGTTCCCAAGGCAAGGGTTGTTATACTGCGGGCGTTAAAATGGCAAAATTATCTGATAACAGGTTTTTGGTTTTGGATGTTAAAAGAGGGCAATGGAGTACCGATTTACGTGAAAGAATAATAAGAGAGACTGCGGAGGCGGATGGGTATAATGTATTTGTGTGGATTGAGCAAGAGCCAGGCAGTAGTGGCAAAGAAAGTTCAGAAGGGACTATAAGAAATTTGGCAGGATTTGCTATTTATGCAGAAAGGCCGACAGGGGATAAAGAAACACGAGCTATTCCATATTCTGTACAGGTAAATAATGGAAATGTGTTTTTACAACGGGGTGTATGGAATGATGCTTTTATAAAAGAATATCGGTTTTTCCCGTATGGGAAATACAAGGATCAAATTGATGCTGGGAGTGGGGCTTTTAATCACTTAGTAGCTAAAAGAATTGCAAGGAGGATAACATAATGACAGGAGTAATAAAAATTTTTGATGGAAAGTGTGGAATTATTCTTAACGATAATGGGGTGGATGAGTATAGATTCAGCATAAGTGGATTAGTGGATGTAATAGATATTGGAGATGATGTGAAATTTGAAGTAAATGAGGAAGGATTTGCAGTAAATATTATTTACCAAATGGAATTGTAAATAGTAAAAGTGTTCTTACACTAAGTCAAAAGCAATTTTGATTTTAAAACAGCTTTTTAAAATAGTTTAAAAATTGAAAATATGAGTATGACATTAGAAGATACAATAGATTTTATGATTGGTGATGGATTAAGTTATGAAACTTGTCAGAATAAAATTAAATCAAGTTGGGCAGAAGATTCCAAAGAAATTGGATTAACAATTTTAAAAAGAAAAAAGGAAGCTGGTTTATTTAATCGACAACCGAATGTGAATAGAATAAGTAAGGGTGGATTATTAATTAATAAATAAATTTAAATTAAAATGGAAATACAAGTGAATACTGGAGTAGTAAAGTTTTTTAATGAAAATAAAGGGTATGGTTTTATTACTGATGATGCTTCTTTGAATGAGTATTTTGTTCATATTTCAAAATTGAAAATACGGATTAAAAAAGACGATAAAGTTTCTTTTGAAATAGAACAAGGAAAAAAAGGAATGCAAGCAATTAATGTAAAACTTTTAAATTAAAAAGAAATAATAAATAGTAGAACATTAGGAGAAATTGGTTTTGACTGGTGCTTATAAAATATTTGTGTATGCATTAAATAAAAGATAGTGATGCAAAGAAAACGAAAAATGATCCAAGTGGATACGGAATTATTAGGCACATTAATAGGTCGTGCTACTTTTTCTTCCCGTTTGGGTTTACAACAGTTTGATGGAAATCGTGATTTATATGAGGCATTAGGTTATCCGCGAACTATTTTGTATGATGATTATTTAGCACAGTATACCAGACAGGATATTGCAAAGGCTGTTATTGACCGTCCTGTTAAAGCAACTTGGCAAGGGACATTAGGTGTCTACGAAATGAAAGAAAAGGATGAGACAGAGTTTGAAAAATCATGGATAGATTTAAGTGAAAAATTAGGATTAAAAACGAGATTTAGTCGTGTAGATCGTTTAGCTGGGCTTGGCACTTATGGAGTTTTGTTATTGGGTTTAGATGACGTTAAAATTAGAGAAAATTTTGAGAATCCTGTTCAGAAAGGAAGAAAATATAAATTGGAGTATGTAAAACCGTTTGGTTCAAAAAATGCGATAATTACAACATGGGAAACAAATCCTAAAGATCCCCGGTATGGTATGCCTTTAATTTATTCTGTTATGGTAACTGAAGCATCAACAGCAAGTTCATTTTCGGTAAGAGTGCATCATTCCAGACTTATACACATTGTAGACGATCCATTGGAATCAGAAATTGAAGGTGCTCCAAGATTGGAAGTTGTATACAACCGTTTGATGGATTTGGAAAAGATTGTGGGTGGTGATGCGGAAATGTATTGGAGAGGGGCACGTCCTGGGTATTCTGGTAAAGTTGATGAAAATTTTCAGATGACTCCGGAAATGAAGGTGGATTTATTAAATCAGGTTAATGAATATGAGCATAATTTACGCCGAATATTAATTAATGAGGGGATTGATTATAAAGCATTAGAACAACAAATAGCAGACCCAATTCCCCATATTAATGCGCAGATTCAAATGATTTCAGCAATTACAAATATTCCCAAAAGAATACTAACCGGAAGTGAGCGTGGAGAGTTAGCTAGTACACAGGATCAGGATGAATGGTCCACGTATGTAAAAATAAGACGTGATGAACATGCAGAACCACATATTGTTCGTCCTTTTGTAAATAGGTGTATTGAATTAGGCGTATTGCCTCAACCTAAAAGTGGAAAATATCGGTTAGGTTGGTCAGATCTTTTTTCAATGAGTGAGAAAGCAAGGGTTGAAATAGGACGAAATAGAGCTTCTGCACTTAAAGATTATTTATCAAATCCGGGAACTGAATTGGTTGTTCCACATAAAGCATTTAGGGAATTTTTTCTTGGTTTGGATGAAGATCAAGTAGATCAGATGGAAGTTCAGGTAGAATCTGAATTTACTGAGGAAGAAAGAGAAACAGCACAACATAAGAGTTTGGAAGAACCGGAATTACCAGATCAATCACAACAGCAAGCATTGGTTAAACCTGTAAAGATTAAAATTAAGAAACCCGTAAATAATATAAAAGTATCAGTAATATGATTGAAACAAAAACATATAGTTTAATTACAACACAAGCAACCAGGGAAGGTTATGATCCTACGCACACGCTTGTATTACGCAATATGTTTGCTCGTGATATGCGGAGTCGTTTCAATGAATTAATAAATATTATTCGACGTACTGTAATTGATGAGGATTGTTTTGGTTTGGATAAATATAAAGCTGTTACAATAATGAATGATCCACAGTTTGTGACGCATCAAATGCAAACTTCAGGACAGGGTGCTTTTGCTTTTTCCAGAAGTGATGTAAAACTAACACAATTTATGAAATGGTTAGAGGAACAGGTAAATAAGGGAGTAATAGATGTTCTGGATTTACAACAGGTTGGTTCAAGTATTAATGGTGCTTGGACAAATATGTATGTTTTTGATAGTTATAAAAGGGGTATCATTCGGGCACGTTCTGAACTCCGAAAGGCTGGGTATAACGTTCCCTCTATAGATGATACGGGAGGTATCGGCGTGTCAATGAATACCCCCTTTCATTTAGAAAGGTTAGGTTTATTGTATACACGAGTATATTCTGAATTAAAAGGAATAACTGTAGAAATGGATAATAAAATTAGTAGGATTCTTGCACAAGGATTAGCTGACGGGGACAATCCAATTTTACTTGCAAGAAAGATAACTTCTGTGATTGGTGATGATTTATCATTAGTTGATTCATTGGGTAGATTTATTCCTGCAAGAAGACGGGCAGAAACACTTGCAAGAACTGAAGTAATCCGAGCACACCATTTAGGAAATGTACAGGAAATGCGGAATTGGGGTGTGGAAGGGGTTATGGTTGAAGCAGAATTTGTTACTGCGGGGGATAAACAAGTATGTTCTCGTTGTTTTGCATTAGCTAAAGGAGGTCCTTATACATTAGATCAAATTGAAAAAATGATTCCAGCACATCCAAAATGTCGATGTTGTGCTATTCCAATAAATGTAAAATATATAATGAACAAAAATTAGTAATAAATATAAAATTAAATATATTATGACAAAACAAATTTTGGAAGTCGATATTATTAAAGAACGAATGTCCGGTGCAGGGGTGGTCGTTAAGAATTTAGTATCTGGGGATATTGTTTCTGTGACTACAGAAATTGCCTTGAATCGACAATTAACGATTATTACAGGAAAAACTTTAACGACAAATGATATTTTTATAATTGCCAGTAATCCAATAGAAGGGTGCGGAGCTCAAATAGTTTTAATTGGTGATGGTAGTCATTCACCTGTTTTGACGGCGTGTGATTACCAAGTAGGTACTTATGATAGTACTGCGGCAATAGCAAATTTATTGACATTTGAGTATATCAATGGAAAGGTGTGGGTTTCTATATTAAATGGGGTGGCTGTATGAGTATTGTAAGAAATTGGATGATGCAAGGTGGTGCTATAACTGATTTAAATGTTGTTGTAGAAGGACATTCATTCATGATTCCTAATTCTTCTATGGAATATTTATTCCCCGCATTATATGTACCTAATATTGTGCATAATATTTCCGTAAGTGGTTGTGGTATTGATGCTGTTATATCAAGGGCAGCTACGATTGACAGTTATTTAGTTGAAGAAACAACATCTAAAAAGAATGTATTGGTATTATGGATAGGAGTTAATGATATTATAAATACTGTTGGGCAAGGTACTACATTATACAATTCTTTAAAATCTTATGTACAAGCAAGAGTTAACACAGGATGGAAAGTATTTACTTTTACAATGACACCTTCAAATGCAGGAAGATCGGCTATTTTTGAATCAGAAAGAAATATTTTTAATAATTTATGTAGGAATGATTTGTCTTTAGTTAATAATTTATTTTTGTTGGATACTGATACAATTGCAGAATTACAATATCCAGTAAATTCAACTTTTTTTGGTGATAATTTACACCCAACTATATATGGGGCTTATTTATCGCATACACTATTAGTTAGCAAATTACGACAAAAATACGGTTATAAAATTATTGTTCAACCTGGTGATCCAGTAACATTTACTTTAACAACTTCTGGTAATGGTACTGGTGTATCTATGATTAATTTAACAACTTCACAGACTACTGTAGCAACATTAAGTGGTAGTGCAAGATTTTATTCAGATTCAGAAGGAACATTAAATGAATCAAATACTTGGAATATAACTACGGGAAAATCTGATATTATTTATGTTCGATGCTCTTCTGGAACAGCTAATTTAACATTAAGCAATAATTCATTAATACAATGGGGAAATAGTTTGACTATAGGTTGGACATCTGGTACAAATGCAGCGATATTAGGGGGTATTTTTAATAAAACAACCACTCCTTATATGATTGCAAATTACATAAGTGGCAATAATACAATTGCAATGAATATTACTGGTTATGATTCCCATTTAACATGCATTCGGTTATTTGGTAATGGGTATGCCTATGGGGATATTACTACACTGCTTAAATTATCAGATTTAAGATCATACGGAGTAAATACAGACATTTATGGGGATTTAACAGGATTGCCATTAACGTATGTATTCTTGCAATACAATAAAGGAGTTTTAGGGACATTAACCGGAGATATTACAAATATCGGCAACTATGCCAATTCTTGGTTAATGGTTTCTGGAGCAAATACTTTATACGGATCAGTAGCTGGATTAGTAAATGTGATCCATTTAGTTATAACAGGTAGTAATACACTTACTGGGGATATTGCTGCATTGACTAAATTATATAGGTGTGGTGTTACAGGAAATAGTACATTGTCATATAGTAATGTAACAAATATTCCTAATTTAAGTGATTTATATGTTAACTCACTTGTGACGTTAACAAGTGAAAATGTAAATCAATTATTAGCTGATTTTTGGTTGAATAAAGATTCTACTGGAAAAATATGGGCAACTCGTAGTATTAATATTGCTGGTTCTGCATCTTCAGGATCACCAACTGGTCAAGGTATAATTGATAAAGCAGCTTTACAAGCATATAGATCACCTACTCCTCCTGGCACTGCGGCATTATGGACAGTAACAACAAGATAATTTAATTAAAACTTATTTATGAATTTAGAAGATATAAAAACCGGTGATGATTTATTCAGAAAGGACAAAAGTTTTTTAAGTAAAAATATTTGTTCTGTAATGAAGAAATGGGGAAAAAAGAAAGGATATAAAACTGATTTGCTTTTTTCCCATGCTGCAAGATTTATATGGATAGCTGGGGAACTTTATGTTTATGGCTCAATCGATAGTGGATATAAACCTTGGTTATTCAAAAATCATTACGATTGGGAAAAAGATGATTTTGTTATTATGCGAAGAAAAAAAGAGTTATCATCTACTGAAATCAATCAAATCATAAATTACTGTCAGCACTTGGTTACAATCTCAAGACTCTATCAATTTGCAAATTTTATTCGGTGGATAATTTTGGTTTACTTAGGAATTAATACTTTCAATAAACAAAATGACCATGTTCTTTACTGTTATCAATCAACAAGATTATGTAGAAAGAATCTAAATCCTGAAAATTATGAAAAAGATACAAATATTGTAGATATATTCCAATTATTATACGATCCAAATTATAAAATTATTTATAAATCTAAAACTTAAAATTATGAAAAATTATTATGCAAAATCACCAGAACCAGTTATTCATCCTTGGATAAATTATACCCCAGATCCTGTAGTTGAACCAGGAAAAGTTTAAAATAATAAAAATTACTCGATCTAATATTTTGATCAAAACAGTTTTTTAATTTAATAAATATATTATGAAACGAAATCCACCAGTAGAGGAGCCACCTTTACCAATACCTAAAATAAAAGAAAGGATTGAATTATGAATAATTTAATTTTAACTCGTTGGATAATTTTTATGTTAATTGTTGTTGGGTGTTATATGGCGTATATTATAAAAGGGGATAAGCCATTTATTTATGAGTATTTTTGGCGAACTGTGCATTATATTATTATTTGGATGATTCCTTTTGGGACGGCAATAATCCTTCTTCCAATGCGATTTAATGTGTTAACAACTATGGCAATATGGACATTAATTATATTTTTTGGGAGTCTTCTTATTTTTAATACTGCTTTATCTAATCTTGATATTATTAAATTTAAAGAAAAGATAAATTCAAGAACATTTAGTTTATTTTTTGTTTTATTAGAAGGAGCAATGTTAACAATTGTAGCAATTATTGAATTATGTGCAAAATGGTTTAAATAAGGTAAGATATGAAAGGCTGGGATGGTAATTGGGTATATCATACAATTTTGTTTATTTTAATTGTTATTTGTTTGCTATTGATATCTAAAAAAGCAGATAAAACGTATGTTGATAATCAAAATTCATTTATACTTAAAAAGATAACCCCGAAGGTAGATACTTTAATAAGGGAAGTTAGAAAGACTAATACTTATTTAGAAATACTTTCAAAATGATGACACAGGAACAAATTGATTGTTTTAAAAGAGAAGTACGTGAAGAAATTTGCACGGAGGTTAATTCTAATTTTTCTTGGATGAAATGGGTACTTGGTTTAATTCTGACTTTACTTTTAGGTTTTGAAGCAAATAATATATATAATAGTCGGGAAATAGCTGTTATTAAACAAGAATATATGACTAAGGCATTGTTTCAAGAGGAAAATGATAAGTTAAAACTTGAAATTACTAAAAAGTTTTCTTTGCCTGTTCAATTAGTTATGGCGCAAATGAAACAAATACAAGCTAAATTAATTGATAAAAATCAGAGGGATTTTGAAAAGGCTAAAGATGATGAATATAGGATTACACAAGAAATGATTAGACTTAATTACGATATGACAACCAGGGGAGGAAAATAAAATGCCATTTACTATAGGTGATGTAAAAAAACACAAGAAAGGACTTACTTCAAAACAAGAAGAACAATGGGTTGCTATTGCAAATTCTATTTTAAGTCGATGTATTTCCAAAGGTGGTACAGATGCAACATGCGCCTCTTCTGCAATACGTCAGGCAAACGGTGTGGTGGGTAATAGTATAATCGTTCAAACAATATCAAATGAAAATTACACAATCCGACACACAACACATCAAGGAAAACCTTTTATTATTGTTCCTGTTATTATGATGGTTGAAGGGGTGCATAGAGGATCGCATGGGCCACTTTTGCATACAATAGAGGATTTAGGAAGATTTCCAGGATCTTGGGATGGTATTCCAATTGTGATTGATCATCCACAAGATGAAGAAGGAAATTATGTTTCTGCAAATTCTCCTAAAATTATTGACACGAGGACAGTTGGTAGAACATACAATACGTCTGTTGATGGAACACGTTTGCGATCTGAAGCATGGTTAAGTGAGGATGCTTTGAGGCAAATTTCACCAGATGTTTTAGCATCATTGGAACGAAATGAAATGATTGAAATTTCTGTTGGTGTATTTACAGAAGACGAACGTTTAGATACTAATGGGGATTGGAATGGGGAAGAATACAATGCTATTGCCAGAAATCACAGACCGGATCATTTGGCTCTCTTGCCCGGTGGGACAGGTGCTTGTTCTGTGGAGGATGGTTGTGGCATTCGTGCAAATAAAAAGAAAGGAGGTAGTAAAAGTATGGATAATAATGCAGTAGTAACTGGAATGGAAAAGAAACGGAATGACTTAGGAATGAGTGTTTCTGAATTTTACGCCGTACCAAGAGATCCACCGAGTGAAAGCAAACTTCCTATATTTGATGCAGCACATGTTAGAAATGCTTTAGCAAGATTCAATCAAACACAAGGATTGAGTGCAGAAGAAAAAGCCACAGCGAGAAGAAAGATTCTTTCTAAGGCGAGGGAATTAAATATAGATGCTTCGAGTTTGGCCGATAATATGCGAGATGAAGAATTTCAAGCATTCCGGTCTGCAAAAGATGTAGGTTTGTATGCAGATGATTTGGTGGATTATGCAGATGTTGGATTAATGGAACGTTTGGATGCCCTTCGAGGTAAAATAGATGCCATGGACACACAATATTCTATTCATTTCTTACGGGAGGTGTTTGATTCTTATGTTGTATACGAATCTAAATTACGTGTAGGAGGAGTTAAATTGTACAAACAGAATTACCAGATCGATGATGACGGGGTTGTCAATTTTACTGGGGATCCAATTGAAGTGCGTAAAAAAGTAGAGTATGTGAGTACCAATAGTGGGGGTATGCACAGAAAAAATAGTAATTTAAATATAACAAACAAGGAGGTTACAAACATGACAGATCAAGCAAAACCCTGTGGTCAATGTATGGAAAAGATTGTTGCAATTATTAATAGCAATAAAACACCATATACTGAGGAACACAGACCTTTTTTATTGACTCAATCGGAAGAATTTTTAAATTCAATTATGCCGAAAGACGAACCAGCAGTAAATACTGGAAAAAAGGAAGAAGTACAGACGCTTTCAGCAGAAGATCAAGCTGCTTTAGAATTTGGCAAAAAAATGTTGAAGGAAAAACGTCAGAAATTAATTAAAGGGATTCAGGACAATGTTGAAAAAGACACTTGGACTGATGTGGAATTAAATGATATGAGTGAAACAATGCTTGAAAAAGTATATAGTTCAGTTAAAGTAAAAGAAGAAACAACTTCTATGGATTGGTCTTTAAATGGTAATTCTATTTTGAACAATTCAAAAGAGGATGAAGACTTGCTTCTTTTACCTACTGGGTTTGCTGTTAATAAAGAAGAGAAAGGAGGTAAATAATGGCAAAAACATATAATACCATAATGGTTAAGAATTTTTCTGATATTTTTGAAGAGTATAAGGCTGCTGCTGCAATTACTCCGGGAATGCTCGTTGAAGAAAGTGGAACTGCTGGAACTATTAAAAAACACGCTTCCGCAGCAACTTTTGCTATGCCGATGTTTGCTATTGAGGATGAAAAACAGGGTAAAGGAATTGATGATGCGTATGCCACTGACGATAAAGTTCAGGTTTGGATTCCCGGTCGTGGGGATCAGGTTTATGCTTTATTGGAAGATAACAGCCAAGCCATCACCATAGGAACACAATTAGTGTCTGCTGGCAATGGTAAATTGCGTAAATCTTTAGATACTATAAATTCTTACGAATCAGTAGATGCTGGTATGGATTTGTCGTTTAAATCTATTGTTGGTGTTGCTCTTGAAGCTTTGGATATTTCTGCGGCTGAAGGTTCTGAATCTTCTGCTACAGGAACGTTGTATCCACGTATTTTGATTCGTGTTGTTTAATTTAAAAAAAGAAAGGAGGAAAATAATGATAGGTCAAGTAAACATGGATATGTTAGCTAATGGGCAACAGGCTTTAAATAATATTTTAGGTACAAATGGAGGCCTCGATCCGGGATTAGCTCGTCCATATTTTGCAAAGAACAAACAAGGAGTTTGGGGGAAATACATGACAGTTTGTGTGGGTACAGATGTTAATGGTATTGCTATTCATAAGTCAGTTCCAATTACAACTAATGCAACTCTTCGTAGGGATGAATGGAAACAATTGGATGAGGCTATAATTGATGTTTCTCGTGAACGTCTCGGTGGAGTGCAAGATTTAATTGATAATGGTCTTGTATGGAATCTTCAAAATGCTATGGGTACTACAATTTTGGAACATCATACTGTATCTGATGCATTAGAGGCACAAATAACAATGGATGGTGTTAATCGTGGAAGGAATGATAAACCAGATTTTCATTACCATTATACACCAGTACCTATTATTTCTGTGGATTACGAAATAGATGCAAGAACTTTAGCATCATCTCGTAGTTTGGGGAATTCCATAGAAGTTATAGATGCACAGGATGCTGCAAGGAGAGTTGATGAGAAATTGGAAAGTTTGCTGTTTACAAATACTTCTTATTCATTTGGTGAAAAGGGGAGTGATAGTAGAAATAGTATTTATTCTTATTTGAGTTTTCCAGATCGCAATAAAGTAACTTTAAGTATTCCTTGGGATCATTCAGCAATAACTGCTGCTGGTATTTTACAGGATGTTCAGGATATGAAAGCAGCTTTAGTTGCTGCCCATCAATACGGCCCATATATGCTCTATATCCCAACTGCTTATGAAAGAATATTGGATGATGATTACACGACAACTGTGAATGGAACAACGTTGACTATTGCAGAACGTATTTTGAAGTTAAAAAACATTAAAGGAATTAAGGTTATCGATACTTTAACTACTGATAACGTTCTTATGGTGCAGATGAAAACGAATACTGTTCGCCTTGTTCGTGGAATGGGTTTGACAAATATTCAGTGGGGAGTTGAGGGGAATATGTTAACTAAATATAAAGTTATGACTATTCAGGTTCCTCAAATTCGTTCTGATTACAATGGCAAATGTGGCATAGCTCATTTAGCATAATTCCGATCACTAATCAAGTGATTTATTTTTTAATTTAATAAATTTAAAGTAATGGAAAGAGCAACAAAAAAAGTAGAGAAAAAAGAAACGGTTAAAAAGGTAGAAAAAGAAAAAATAGTTCCTGTTCTTGATGAAGATAAATTAAAAGAAGTGATTGAAAAATCAACAGAGAAAGAAACTGTTGTTTCAAAACCTGTAAAAGTTGTTGAAGTGATTACGGAAACAGGGGTAGAAAGAGAAATTTTATTAAAAAACACTGGTGGATCATTTCACATGGGTCGTAGAAGGATTATAAAACCTGGTGAAAAATTTAAAGCCAGATGGTCTGATATACCTGTAAGTTTTCGTGACACTATTTATCCACTCGAAGATGTTCCGATAAAGGTTAGTGCGGCACCTATTTTAGGTAAAAAAGCAGAATTTGATTTAGTTTCGAGAGGGGATGGTTTTGATGTTATTAATAATGAATCAGGTAAAAAGATAAATGGCATTCCAATTTCAGAAGAAAGCGCAAAAAAATTGATTGAAGATTTAAGTAGATGATTTGGCAAGTTCCAAAAATGTGGGATCAAGAGGATGTTTGGATTTTAGGGGGAGGACCAAGTTTACCTAAACAATTTGATATACCCGATCGTGTGATTAAATCGGTTGTATACAATGAATCCCCACCGAGTGTGTATTCTCCATATATGTCTTTTCTTCATGATAAACATGTTATTGGGGTAAATGTTGCATATTTAATAGGGGATTGGATTGATATTGTATTTTTTGGTGATAGTAGTTTTTTTTTAAGCCAACAAAAAAAATTATCTGAATTTGTAGGAATAAAAGTAACGTGTCATCCCAGTATTGAGGGTCATAATTGGATTAAATATTTATCAAAAGATAGTAAAAAACCAAGAGGTATATCCCCAAACCCAAAAATGGTTTCTTGGAATGGGAATAGTGGTGCTGCGGCAATAAGCATTGCTGCAAATGCTGGGGCAAAACGAATATTTTTACTTGGTTTTGATATGGAATTAAATTCCGAAAATAGACAACATTGGCACGATTTATATCATAGATTTAGTACAATATCCGTAAAAAATAATAAAGGGTTGCCTTTTGAGCGACATTTGCGAGGATTTATTGATATTTACAAAGATGCTAAACATAGGGGAATTCAGATTATTAATGTTTGTCCTAATTCAGCAATTAAGGAGTTCCCTAAAATTAATTTAAAGGATGTATTATGAATGTAGTAAAAGTGTGTGGTGGATTAGGAAATCAATTGTTTCAGTATGCTTTTGGTCGGGCACAGATGGAAAATGGATTAGATGTTGGTTTTAATATTAATTGGTACGGTCGTAGTAAGAATACAAATCGTCCGTATATTTTGGATAAATTTAATATAAAAGTGAAAACGAGCGATTTTCTTCCACAGAAAAATATATTGGAGAAATACGTTAAGTATAATCCAAATATGACGAATGTAACATCATTCAATTTTCATGGATATTGGCAAGATCCAAGATATTTTAAACATATCCTGCCTATTTTAAAAGAGGAATTTAAATTGAAAAAAGAATTTTACACAAAGGAATTTTTAGAATGGAAAGAAATCATTTTAAATGAATCAGCATCTATTTCAATCCATGTTAGAAGGGGTGATTTTAAAGACAAAATAAATATACTAACAAAAGATTATTATCGTTGGGCTATTTACAATACAATTGAGAGTTCTTCTAATATATTCGTTTTTAGTGATGATATTGATTGGTGCATTAAAAATTTTATAGATGATACGGGATGGGAATGTCAATTTATTCATTTAAACGAATATTTAGATTTTGAATTAATGCGACTTTGTAAACATAACATAATAGCAAACAGCACTTTTAGTTGGTGGGCAGCAATGCTGAATGATAATCCAAATAAGATTGTGGTTGCTCCAAAAGAATGGAGATTAACCGAGGAACAACAAAACGAAATGTGTTTAGAATTTTTACATCCTGAAGGGTGGTTAATATTATAAACGTATGCTATTTACAAATTTTACAAAATATTTGAAGGAAAGAAGAGGGGTTATTCATGTGGGGGCACATGAAGGGCAGGAAAGAAATTGGTATATTCAACAGGGGTTTAATAAAGTGATTTGGTTTGAACCGAATAAAGAAGTATTTGATAGATTACAGAAAAGAATAGAAATTGTATCGGGACATATTGCATATAATTTGGGTGTTCATGATACTTTAGAAAAAACAATTTTACATATTTCAAATAATGATGGGCAGAGTTCTTCTATTTTAAACTTAGGCACACACACATTTCATCATCCAAATATTAAATATGTTCTGGATCAGGAAATCAAAATGATTCGTTTGGATGATTTTTTTAAAATAGGTAAACATAATGTAACAGATTTCAATTTTCTTAATATAGACGTTCAGGGAGTAGAATTGAATGTTATCAAAAGTTTTGGTTCATTAATTACTAAAATGGATTATATTTATACAGAAGTAAATGAGGAACATTTATACAAAAATTGTTGTTTAATTCATGAAGTAGATGAATATCTTAAAGATTTCGGGTTTCGTCGTGAGTGTACACACATGACTCCAAAAAGGTGGGGTGATGCTTTTTATTTAAAAATTAAATAGTATGGAATTGTTTTATTCATTAGTTAAGAAATCGTATGATTTCAATCAGGAATTGTATAATCAAAGTCCAAAGTGGAAAGTGTTGCGTGTTCTTTTTGATAAAAATTATGTTTTTGCGGAAAACAAGGAATATAAAGTAATACCTAAAAAGATTCATCAGATTTGGTTGGGCAGTACAATACCGGATAAATTTAAAAAATTAACGGAAACGTGGCAGAAATGTAATCCTGATTGGGAATATAAATTGTGGACAGATGATAATGTTAATGATGTTAATATTTCTAATAGAAAATTATTTGATTCAATAAAGAATATGGGACAGAAATCTGACTTTTTGCGTTATCATATCTTAAATCAATTTGGTGGGGTATATGCGGATACCGATTTCGAATGTTTAAAATCATTTGATCCATTGTTGTATTTAGATTTTTTTGTGGGTGTGGGTTATCCTTCTGATGTTGAATTGTACATTGGATTAATAGGAAGTGTTCCGGGACATCCCATATTACAACAAATTGTTCATTCGTTACAACATTGGAATAATTTAGATGAAAACAAGTGGCAAAATGTATTTAATACAACAGGCACTTACTTTTTTACCCGGAATTTTTTTGCAATTGTTCGGGGATTTAAAAAAGGAATTGTTGCATTTCCTACGGATTTCTTTTATCCATTTCCAAATAATGTAAGAAAAAATGGGGATGCTTATAAATATATACAACCAAATTCGTATGCTCTACATCATTGGGCTGTAAGTTGGTCAAAAACTAAAAAGAAATAAAATGGATTGGATTCAGGGGCAAAAATTTTGGGAAATTGCAGATATGGTTTTTACGCCGAAAGAGGTAGCAAGTGATGATTATTATAAATTGCCAAACACATTTAATGCACATAAATTAAATAACAACTCAATTATTTATACACATACGATGTATGTTAAGCAATTATTTGATATTTTAAAACTGTTTACAAATGGTCATATTATTGTTATTTCACACAATAGCGATGTAAATATTGATGAATCTTTTCGAGTTCCTTCTTGTGTTAAAAAATGGTTTACAACAAATGTTGATGTTGTGAATTTAAAAATAGAGTCAATACCAATTGGTTTAGAAAATGACAGATGGTTTCCAACGTTATGTAAAAAAGACCAAATGGAATGTGTGTTTGAACAACAAAAAAATTATAAAAATATAGTTTATATTAATTTTGATATTAAAACGAATAAAAATAAAAGACAAACTGCGTATGCGTTTTTTAATAGTAAACCTTGGGTAACTGCAACAGAATGTGATCGTAAAAATGGAATAGAATTTAATAAATATATTTGTAATGTGTATCAACATAAATTTGTTGTTTGTCCCGAAGGTAATGGAATTGATACGCATCGGGTATGGGAAACTTTGTATATGTGTAGTATTCCTATTCTATTAAAAAATACTAATTATTTATTTTATAAAAATTTACCTATTTGTTTTGTTAATAATTGGGAGGAAGTTACAGAAGAATTTCTTCAAAATCAATTTGAGTTTATTTTAAATAGAAAAACTATAAATATGCAAATGTTAACTTTTGAGTACTGGAAAAATAAAATTTTAAATGAGAGAAATTAAATTGTTATCAATTGTGATACCTTACTATAATAGGAGGCAATTACTTTTAAATACATTAAAGTCAATTAATCGTTATAAAAGTAATTATTCTATTGAAGTAATTATTGTAGATGATGGAAGCAGTAAAGAACACCAAATTTATGATATTGATAAATTATTTCCAGATTTGCCGATTAAATTATTTGTGTTATCATGCAAAGATAAAAAGTGGAGAGGTCCATGTATTGCTTATAATATAGGATTTAGTAAAGTTAGTGGGGATACAATACTAATTAATAGTTCAGAATGTTATCATAATGGGGATATTTTAAATTACATTTTTACTAATATGGAAGAAAAATCGTACATTAGTTTTTCTACATATATGGGGAGTCCTGAGTTAACAAAAAAGATTGAAGAAGGAATGGATTGGTTTTCTACGAAAGAGGTAGGCAATGCTTATTGGGGATCTCATTCTTCAAATTATACACTCATTCCATATTGTGCTGCAATTAATACGGAAGATATGGAAATACTTTCTGGGTATGATGAGCAATTTGAAATAGGTATAGGATATGATGATTACGAATTTGTTGATCGGGTTAAAAATCTTGGATTAGAATTGCATTTGATAGATTCCCTTTTTGCATTCATCAATGGCACAAACCAGTATTATACACAAATAAACGAAATTTACAATTACTTACTGCATTACGTATAAGTTTTCCAAATAGAATAAAAGTAAAAACGAATAAAATTTATGTAAAATGAAAGTTTTAACACTGATGGGCACACGCCCTGAAATTATTCGATTAAGTCGAATAATAACAAAATTGGATTCTGTTTGTACACAAATAACGATTTATACGAATCAAAATTTTGATCCAAATCTCAGCACAATTTTTTTAAAAGATTTAGGAATAAGAACACCAGATTATATGTTTCCAAAAACAAATGGTTTGGGGGATTTTATAGGAAATGCTTTTCTTCATTTTGACAAAATAATAGATGAAGAAAAACCAGATAAGGTTTTGGTTTTAGGGGATACAAATTCAGGATTACTTGCAATATTGGCTGCTAAAAAGGGGATTCCTGTTTATCACATGGAAGCTGGAAATAGATGTTACGATGGAGAGGTGCCGGAAGAAACAAATAGAAAAGTTATTGATTCTTGTTCATTATACAATTTACCATACACAGAAAATAGTAAACAGAATCTTATTAATGAAAGATTTCATAAGAATTTTGTTTTTAAAATAGGCAATCCAATTTGGGAAGTGCTGTGTTATTATCAAAAACAAATTGATGATAGTGATATTTTGATGCGATTAGGGATTATGCCGTATACTTGGGATAGGGGTATTGCAAATCCGTACGCTCTTTTATCGTATCATCGAACAGAAAATGTTGATAATAGAGAAAAATCAAAACAGGTTGTTGAAGCAATAAATGAAATTGCAGAGGATCTTCCGGTTATTTATTCATTTCATCCGAGAACTAAGGACCAATTTGCAAAACATGGAATAAAGTTTTCTGATAAAGTTATATTAACCGATCCGATTGGGTTTTTTGATTTTGTTTATTTAGAGAAACATGCAAAAGTAATTTTAACGGATTCCGGCACAGTTCCAGAGGAAACTTCTCTATTTGGTAAACCATGTATTGTTTTAAGAAATACGACAGAGCGTCAGGAGTTAATGGAATGTGGTTCGTTAATTTTGGCAGGAACTAAAAAAGAAGATATTTTACGAGCATATCATTCTATAGGAGAAATAAAACAATCTTGGTCAATAGATAATGATTATTTTAAACTGAATGTTTCAGATACAGTTATTCGTTTATTAATGGGGCAGTAATTATGGATATAGTAGGAGTAGGATCGCATCAACAAGTGCTTTTAGAAGCAATTAAAATAAGTGGGAATAAACCAATTTTAGAATTGGGTGCTGGTGATTTTTCTACTCAGTTAATTCATAGTGTAGCCGAAGGAAGAAAAATAATTACAGTAGATCATAATCAAAAATGGTTAGATAGATATGCGTTTTTAAAATCAAAAGATCATTCATTTTTACAAGTTGATGTTGAATCAACATTAAATTTTTATAAAGAAGATAATACAAATTGGGGTGTTGTATTTGTTGATAGTATTACTTGGGAAGTTCGGATGTTGGCAATAAATAAATATAAGGATACATCAGATTATCTTGTTATACATGATACTGGATATTCTGCAAAAACAGGTAAATTTGGTAAAGAAATAAAACTAATGACGGATAAAGATCCTGGATTAAGGGACTTTAGCAGTTATTTTAAATATTGGCGGGAATATCTTCCAATAAATTGGACAGTTAATGATCCCCCAACGGTTCTTGGCAGTAATTTTTTTAATTTAGATAGTGTGATTATAAAAATGATGATAGAAATAAATAGTAGCGAATGAAAATATCGATTGTGATGGCATATTATAATCGAAGAGTATTATTGATTGAAACTCTTAAATCAATTGCAAGAACAGCACATAATGATTATGAAATTATTGTTATTGATGATGCCAGTAATATGGAAGAAAGAATAAATGATTTAGATATTGATTTTCCATTTTTAAAAGTTTTTCGAGTAAAAAAAGAGGAAAAATGGTATTTTAATTCGGGAATTCCAAATAATATGGGAATTGCTAAAGCAGATGGTGATATTATTTTACTACAGAATCCCGAATGTATTCATATTCATGATATTTTATCTTATGTTGCAAAAAATGTAACTGAAAATAATTATGTTTCAATTTCTACGTATGGGATTGGATTTGGTTGGTATAACCATTCTATTTTTAAACCTGTTTATTATCCATTTTGTGCTGCAATGACAAAAGAAAATATGAAGAAATTGGGTGGTTTTGATGAACGATACGCTATGGGTGTTGGGTATGATGATAATGATTTAGTTGATAGGATTACCCGATTGGGATTACAAAAAATAATTGCGGATGATGTTTTGGTAATCCATCAACAACATCCAAAAGTATATAATTTGGGAAATCCAGAACATAAGGCATTATATGATAAAAATGCAAAATTGCATCAGGAAACAAGAAAAGAGAAAACAATTAAAGTAATAAATAGTTATGAATGATCAAAGAACTGTAGTGTTAGTTTTGCGTAGTGGTGGGGATTTTGCTTTTAGAGATGTTGAGTTAATTGTACGACACATTCAGGGAAAGTGGAAATCAAAAATCAAACCACGAATTATTTGTTTATGGGATAAGGTCACAGAAAAATATGAATTAAATGGGTTTGATGCCATCCCATTAACTAATAATTATCCTGGGACTTGGTCAAGAATGGCTTTATATAGTCCAGAAATGGAACAATACCGTCCGTTTCTTTATGTTGATTTGGATACTGCGGTTATTCAATCATTAGAGAATATTTTTGATTTAATTAAAGATCCTACCCAATTTGTTGTACTTGAAGATTTTTGGCAGGGAAAAAATAGGTTGGCCACACCACTTGTTTGGTTTCCTGCAAATTGCGAAAAGATAAAAAAAGTATGGGCAGCTTGGAATAAAAATCCAAATTATTCATCGTTTCGTATGGATAATTTTTTACGTAAAGTTATCCAGGCAGATGAATATTGGCAGAATTTAACAAGGACTATTTATGATTTTAAACCGAAAGATCAGAAATTATTGATGACTGTTCCATCAGATGCAAATTTGATCTGTTTTCATGGGAAACCCCGTATTTTTAGAATTGTTGAAGGATCATTGAGTATTGACTGGGTTAAGGAATATGCAACACAGGAATTTTCAGAACCAATAAAAAAGAAAGTAACTGTGATTATTCCTTACAAAGAAAATAGAGGATGGTTGCAGGACGCTATTAATAGTGTTCCAGATGATGTACAATTAATTCTTTCCCAAGGTGAGGGTAATTGGCCACAAAATTTTAATAAAGTCTTAAATCAAGTGGAAGGGGACTTTATTAAGTTTTTACATGAAGATGATATGCTCACTCCAAATTGCATTAAAGATTCTTTGGAGACTTTTGAAAAAACAGGAGCAGATTTTATTCATGGGGATGTGTATGAACTGGAACAGAGTTCAGGAAAGACAAAATTGTGGAAATCACCCGAACCAAATCCAACATTAAATAGTTTATTAAAAAATAATAAGATACACAGTGCATCATTAATGTATAGGAAGGAAGTGTTTCAGAAATTGAATGGATTTAATGAAGATAATAAAATGTATTCTTTTGAGGAATTTGAATTTAATCTTCGTTGTCTTATGAATGGCTTTAAAATAGGATATTGTGATAAACCATTAGCATACTATCGTAGACATCCAAAGCAGATAATACGTACAGTAGATACCAAGATGAGAAAAAAATATAGACAAGAATTAGTAAATAGTTATTTATGATACAAGATATTTTTAATTCTCCTATTTTTATTACTGGGGCACAACGTTCGGGAGCTTCTATTATTGCAAGAATAATTGCATCTTGTGGGGTTTATACTGGCAGAACTTCGGAAATGATGGAAAACGATTCTATTAGTAGTTTTGTTAATCAATATTATGGAAATATTAATGTAAATAAAAAAGGACATTACCCATTACCAAACACAAAAGAGATTCTTATTCCAATAAATTGGAAAAATAAAATTCAAAAACGAATTGAATTAGAAATAGTGAAGATAAAAGATGAACAATTTTGGATGTATAAAAGCAATCGACTTTGTCAATTATGGCCAGTTTGGAATTACGCTTTTCCGAATGCAAAGTGGATAATTGTTCGTAGACGTACTGGGGATATTGTTCATAGTTGTTTAAAAACGGCGTACATGGATACTTTTGAAGATAAGAAAATTCAACAACTACTTGGTGTGGATAGTACTACAAAAGGTTGGGCGTGGTGGGTGCATGAACACGAGAAGTTATTTGTTGAAATGATTGAAACTGGATTAAATTGTAAAGTTATTTGGCCAGAACGAATGGTTGATGGTGATTATAGTCAAATAGTTGAAATGTTAAAATGGTTGGGATTAGAATGGAATGATAGTATTATTCCTACTACAAAAAAATTATTGTGGAATAGTCCTCAAATGAAAGAAAGGAGCAAATAATATGGCAGCACGAGTAACGGCAACTGAAGTAAAAGAAATAATGGATAATTGCACTAAAACGGATGCGGTTATTAATGCATTTATAACTTCCGGAACGTTAATTATCG
>Ga0265297_10004448_pt1 | contig 22923 bp, 19 predicted proteins | sample Munlanlwell13791_FD_192502 | JGI IMG/M metagenome (GOLD analysis project Ga0265297, IMG submission 192502) | Leachate microbial communities from a municipal landfill in Southern Ontario, Canada - Leachate well 137-91 | ecosystem: Engineered > Solid waste > Landfill > Unclassified | place... | reverse complement strand
AGAAGAAATTGGCGATCAGTGGGATGGGCAGGTCGTTATACTGCGACGTCATGTCGTCGAACAGCAGATCATCCGCTCCGACGAATCTCGTAATCGCCATTTCGCCGGTATCCGCGTAGATGGCGATCTTGGCGTAGACGTCCTGATTGGAACCCGGGCCGGACTGCATTTTCATCAGACCCAGATAAGCGTCGCGGTCGTCGCACCTCCTCGCCTCCTCAAACCAGAAGGTCACGCCGGATTCCGATTGCGGACCGAAAAAGTTCTTGAGCGCATAGACAAGCTTGAGCGGCTCGATCTTCGGCTGCGGAGCCTGTACGACGGGCTCGGATTCCGGCGCGACCGCCGCTTCCTTCGATGACAGACATCCGACGCCGACGAAAGTCAGGACGGAAACCAGAAGCAGCAGCTTGAACATCGTCGTGCGCCGCGCGATACCGGTTGTCTTATCACACATATGTTTTGCGTCATCGATTTTAATGGATGTCTTATTCAGTATACCAAAAATCGTACGGCGGGGCGACGAACATCACCGAGCCGCAGGATAACGGCCCAAAATTAAAAGAGGCTAGCGCACAACGACAATCAACAGCTTATATAAACGTAAAAACCGGGCTTTAGCTCGGTTCGTACACGGTAGCTACGCCACCGCGACGAGATGCCCTAGACACCACACTCATAGAGTTTTGGGCCGTGATACGACAATAGTCAGCCTTGTGGCATGTACCTTTCGGCGGGTGTAAGATTCTCGCAATTATGAAGAATCCTCCGCGAACCAAACGCTGGAAACTCATTTTCTTCGGAATCCAGACATTCTTGATCGGGATACTGTGGCTCGGTGTATTTAGTGCCCTCGCTAAAATACAATTCCCTGTCGCACTCATGTTGGTCGTAACCCTTCTTGTTTGCCAAATCCTGTTCGTCACCATAGTCATCGCGCTCTACAAGCCTTGGCGGGACGTCTGGCCGCTCGTTCTCTTTACGCCGTTCACCCCGTGGATGATCTACTGGGAGGAGCTTTCCATCCTGTCGTTCCTGCGGAAGTCACGGGCCCGCCAGAACGTCCCGTCCGAGGCCGTCGTCTTCCTTGCCTATCCCGACTGGACCACCTGGGAAGCATGGGTGAAGCCCCATTACACGATTGACGAGCTCCGCGCGCTCGAGGAGCACCTGACGGCCAAAGGACAGCAGCACTCCTACTACACCATAGCGTCCCTCGACGACGTGAAAATGATCATGGCCGATGGGTCGGTGAAGGAAGTCTATTTCCTCGGCCACGGGTCGACGGTCTGCTTCGCGCTCAGCAACGAGACGCTTGTGCGGTACAAGGACTTCGACGCTGAACGGCACGGCAAGGAGTACGTCCACCAGATCCACTGCGGGCGGAAGCAGGGACGAAGCCTCATCGACCGCGTCGTGCCGAAAGAGAACCGCGCCAAGTGCTTCTTCTACCGCAAGGAAATAGACCAAAAATTCATCACAGCAGAGTTTAATCGGCGCACCAAGAAGGTCGCCGCCGATCTGTCGCATGCCCAATGACCAATAATATCGGTGCCTGGCACTCTAGAGACATTATGGCATTCAAACCCAGAGAGACGACGTGGCTAAGCAATTACTCAAAGGAGCACGTCCTTTACGAAATCGATCTGCTTCGACGGACGGCGTCCGTCACACTTCCACTGAACGACTTTGAGCGCCAAGTGCACATCGAATCATTCGCGCTCCATCTCCGTACCGTCATCTGTTTTCTCTATGGGACCAGATCAACATCCCGAAAACTGGTGAAACCGAGAATAAAAGTCCACGACGACGATGTCATAGCTGAAGAATTTGTCGACGGCTGGGGTGGCATTCTGGCGACAGTCAGACCAGAAGACGCCACCGTACAGGACCTGAAGAACAGGGCGGATAAGGAGCTGGCTCATTTAACGGAACTTCGAAAGAACCCGTTAAATCCGACTAAACCCTGGAACTCCGCAAGCGCCATCGCCGCACTTGTACCAATCCTCCGGCAGTTCCATGACGCGGCCCTAAAGAGTGGTCAGAAAAGGATGCATCCCGACGCCCTCGCGGCAATCAAGGCGCTTCTTGATTTGTGTGATTCGATAGAAGGTGCGGCGCAGCCACCTGGTTGGACAGGTGAGACGGGACCGGCCGCACCGATATAGAACCGGACCCTGTCCCGGCTGTGATAAAAAGAGCCGGGCGGCAAATATCAGTCGGCTCTTTTTACGTTACTATCAGTACTATCGGTGCCTGGCACTTTGGGGACACGCGCCTCAATCACCGAAATTACATCCGCCGCGTCCTCACGAACGGAACGAAAGAGGAGAAGCGCGAGATCCTCTCCTGTGTTAGGAACGCCCTTACAGTCAGCCAGCGACTTGTCAGACCAGATCTACACTACTAGCTCAAAAAGCCGGTCAAATGCAAATAAGTCTGACGATTTCTCTTATTTCTTTACTTTCGTTGCTGGCATCATTTGCCAGATAAGTGCCGAGGCTTGAGTTGCAGAAAGTGATTGTCTCAGTCAGGCCTTTGGTAATTCCAAGGTAATGCTCCAGGTCACCATTTTTTAAAATGTAAACTCTGTTCGCGTAGTCTCCATCGATTTTCGCCTCCCAATCGGTATTTCTAGCCTTGAACGCTGCGACCAGATCTGGGGTCTTGAGGTTCGCCCCTTTTTCACTCGGATAGAAGCGCTCGATGGCAAAGTCTAAGTCGGCTACGCAATAAACGTTGAGGCCGAAGCTCTCGAAGAGGTTGCTCCACTCATCGTAGCCGCCCTTCCCTCCCATGTATAAGACGGCAATTTCCTGATCTAGATCTGGATATTTTTCCTGGATGATTGACTTGAAAAAATATCTATCGGTATCGCCCTCTACCAATAAAACCTTCTTCGCGAAAAACGCGTATGTCGAACGCGTGTTGTCCAGTATCTTAATAAGGATTCTTTGGTCTGCCGTCAGTCGGGGAGATTTAATTTCGGTGTAACCGTCCTTATGGAGGGAGAAGCGCCTTACCTGATTGATGGTTGAGGAATTGATCAAGGCTTCTGAGTGGGTAACCAGAATGTACTGGCAACTCTGCTCTTTGTTCAGCTCCCGGATAACCTGAAGGTATTCATTTTGAAATTGGTAATGTAAGTGGATCTCGGGTTCGTCAATGATTACGAGCCCGCCCTTGAGCTCTCCTCTGCCATACGCCTCGAAGACGAGATGGGTTATCGCCTTTTGGCCGGCGCTGAGGCTGTTAATATCTACGAGTGTCTTGTTCCTCCTCAGGTCAAAAAACTCGAAACTGTACTGCCATGTGCGTAAGTCAATTAGCTTGATTTTGCACTCAAGATTCACGATCTTTAGCTTCTTATTTATTGCTAAAAGAAACGGGAGTTTATTTGCCTGTTCCTCGCACTCTTCCTGGCTCAGCTTTTCGGTAATAAGACTAAAATGTTTTTCTGCGACCCGCAGCCTAACAAGGCCGAAGATTATCGGCTCGGATTTATCGCTGGTGTTCAAGCTTCTTGTAAAATCGAGATTCCTGATCTTCTGCATCTGCTGCGTCGGGTGCTGGTCCTTTAAGGATATTGACCTCTCGAAGGCGTGATAGTTCCTGTAGCTGCTGATGAGGCTAAAAGATTCGTATAGCGGATCGATAGGCTTTTTCGGATTCTCTAGATTGTAGATCTCGATTGCCTCCTTATAAAAGTTGTAGTCGGTGAGGTATTCAAAACCGAAGTCGTTTGAACAACCCTGGAATGCAATAGAAAAATTTTTACTGTCGTTGTTAAGTGTCACGTCGATCACGTATGTCTCTTGGCTCGTGGAGAGGCCGGTTGCGCCGCGCGCCGTGTACGGGCTGATTGTACTATTAAGATCACTGATGCAGGACTTGAGGTGACTGAGGTTCTTCTGATCGATGTCATCTAGCTTGATCTCGATGCGGATTATTTGCGCCTTGCCCTCCGTATCCCAATTAGGATCTAACCTGAAGCCGTTAAACGACAGGTTACTCACCGCCTGCAAAATCTGTTTTTTCTCATCCGACGTTATGGTGTTCCTACGGGAGTAAAGCTCCTGGTTTATGTCGTACTGCCTGTAAAAAACTCTCTTAAAAAGGAAATTGATGACTTCGAGCGCAGTTGATTTACCCGAACCATTTTCGCCAATGATGATGTTAAGTCCCTCGTCAAAGACGATTTTTTCGGCATCGGCAATATCTTCATAGAACTTGAAACTTAACACGTTCGATATCTGGAGTGATTTTATTTTCATGGCGTTGAGATAAGGCCAAACATGGTTTAAAATTTCAGAGCAGCCGATAGCGGAAACCCGTCCGTGCTGAATTGTACGACTATTCTAAAAACGAAACCACCAGATCTCGCTGGTGGTCTCTTCCTTCCTGCCAAGGGTTTCCGGTCCATGCGAACCACGTCCTACGTGGTCCCCTGATATCATTATCGGTGCCTGGCACTTCAGGGATACAAACAAAATCCGTCCCGGCCAAAAAGCCGCCGGGTAGGGCGGCTAGGCCGTAAATCCTGTGGTCTACTGTACGGCCACCCGGAACTTCTCGACGGCCGCGATGAACCGGTCCGTTTTCTTGGCTCCAACCAGAGCCGACAAACCGGCCCTCGAATAACTGTGGGCCAAATCTCCTTTGGCCGCGAACCCCTTATCGACGGCCGCCAGATCGGCCACCAGAACGCCGACCGTCGATTCGGATATGCCCTTAGCCAAAATCGATGGCAGGTAGACGTTGATAGTCCCCTTGGCCGTCACCTCGCCGAACGGAATGACGCCGTAGCGCGACGGCAGACGTATCTTGAACGAAGCCCGGGTACTGCCGCGGCCGAGTTCGGCGTCTTTGCGGAAGAAAGCCCAGAGAAATTCAAACACCTTGAACTCCTCCGGGAGCAGCTTAGCCCTAGCGTCGGCCAACATCGTTTCGACAGTCCAAGTCGTCTCGGTCCGGCCGCCCGACTGCTTCTTTGTTTCCGCTCCGAACAATTTCGGAATAACGATTATCCTTTCATCGAGCCGGTAGTACTCCAGCTCAACGGCGTAGAAGTCAAAACGGCTGTTCTGGTTGAGGAATACGATCAGGTCCTTGAGCGGCTCGTGGAGCTTGTCCATGGGTACGACGAACTTGAAGCTCCCGTCGTTCAGATTCCGCGACAAGCCTTCGAGCAGGGCGTCCGTCCCGGCCTCGTCTAGGCTGAAAAACTCGGTCAGCTTATCGTGGAGTCCAACACCGAACTTATCCCGGACGGACTCTTCGAGGAGCGCCGTGAACTCGGTAAAATTCGAGCCGTGGCGCCAGAGCGACGCGCCGTAGTCGAGGGCCTGGGCGACGACGCTCCTCTTGTCCGGGTTCTTATACAGCTTGGTCTCGATGATGTAGATCTCGCCGTCCTTGTCGGTACCCAGGGCATCGATGGGGCCGGCGTCTGTCGGGAACTCACGGGCCAGGACGAGAAGCTTGACGTCTTCCTTGGCCTCGTAGAGCGGGATGGTCTCGGGGTTGTCGTTAATCAACTCCTGCAGCCCGTCCTCGTCGGCAAAGTCGGATGGGTCGATCCGACGCGGCTTCTTACCGCGTTCGATGTCGATGATGGACATATTTCTACGGTAGGTTTCGGGGGCGGCGGAATACACAAAGCCCGCCGCCAGCGATGGCCTTTCGGCCACCTACACCCCTTTCGAGATATAACCTACCACAGGCGACGATATCAGCATATCGGTACCAGGTACTATGGGTACACCTTAAGATGGTGTTCCGATCGGGCAAAATCAGACACCGCGTCTTGTGTCCTGGCCGCCGTCAGGCGACGACAAATGACCATGCATTGAAATGAGTGTATACTTACAATGTCCATTAATTACGCTTAAGTTCCGTACGCACTATGGAGGCGTCTTATTCCCCAAGCACAAAACCCCTCTACCGAGGTACCCAGATCGTCTGGTATATCCTCGGCATCATCGAAGCGCTTTTGGCGTTCCGGTTCGTCCTGAAGTTACTGGGCGCTAACCCCGAAGCCGGCTTCACCGCTTTTATCTACGGTGCGACCTATATTTTCGCCGCCCCATTCCTTCGTGTCTTCCGCATGACGCAGGTCGCGGGCAGCATCTTCGAATGGACGACGCTGCTGGCGATGTTCGTGTACTGGGCGCTGGCCTTCGGCATCATAAAATTGCTGTTGATGGGAAAGTCGGTTTCGACACCGGAGGCCGCCGAAAAATTGGACGAGCAGGAGAGGAAATAAACACACTGTATATGGGAATCCTTCTTTGGATACTGTTCGGCGCACTGGTCGGCGGGGTGGCGTCCTGGGTGATGGGTTCCAGCAAGGGCGGGTTGCTGGGGGATATCGTCATCGGCATCGTGGGAGCCGTCATCGGCGGATTCATCATGAGCTTTTTCGGGAAAAGCGGAGTGGGCAGTTTCAACCTCTACAGTTTTCTCGTGGCCCTTTTGGGCGCATGCTTGCTGATAGTCATCGTGAGGGCGTTGCGTCGGTAGCTCACCGGGGTTGCGATTCCGCCCCGCACGCGAGTCGAACAAAAATGAAGCTTCGTAAAGTCCTCGCGTCCGCTCGGACCACGGGGCACGTAAAAACGCCAGACTAGCTGGCGTTTTTACGTGGCTCCGAGGTGCATCGTTCGCTGGTCCTGTCGTTCGCGAACGACAGGACGAACGACGTACCGGGGCTGGGATTCCCGCTCCCCCGCGATTGTTAAAAGGGGCTACGTGCAATTACTCATCCGCATTGGAGTGATACCCGAGCAAATCGGAAAAAGGAAGCCCTAAACCACTCCCGCGTACCACTCACTCCGCTCGGGTACACGGTCGGGTATAGGGCACTCACCACTCCCCCTCCCAAAACAAAAACCACCCGCTAACTTCAGACGCAGGTTCACAACAGGCACAATGGCCTGCCATGAACCCGAGCCCGGAGGGCGAGTGGTTCGTGGCTCCGAGGCTGGGATTCGAACCCAGAACCAATGGATTACAGGTATGGCTCCTGGACTATGTCATCAACCGGCTCGTGCCGGTTGCCGGGCGCTTCGAGCCCGTCAGACGGGCCCTACTCCTATAAAAGGATAGTCTCTACACCTTCAATCATCTGGGCATCTGGCAGGGACAAGCCCTGCCGCTACGCTTTTGATGAAAGCTTGGCTCGACGTTGGCTGGATGCGTTCGTCGAATTCACCCGGTTTTTCCGCTTGCCGTTGCCGACAAGGGCTGCCTATATCATTTTCCCTAGCTGATCGTCGTGATTGTTGACAACCAGGCCATTGTTGACAGTCCACTGCTCTACCGTTGAGCTACCTCGGAATGTGTGTGGAAAGAACGGCCAGTCGGAACCGGCGCGTCCAATAATATCAAAAGGTACAAATTTTGCAAGAGCTAAAATGCACCGCATCGTTTCCCTCAAACCGTTGACGGGTAGCGATATCTGTGCTAAATCTTCTCTCTTGGAAGAGAGGTCCTTTATGACACTGACGGCCATCGCAGTCGTGGGGCCGAACGGTTCAGGAAAAACGTCATTGGCTGCCAAACTGGCACGGGCGACGGACGGCGCTATCGTGAATGCGGATAAGACGTACGTATTTCGGGGCTTCCCTATCGGTACCGGCCTGGCCGATACCTTGAAGGAGCCCGGCGTCGAGCGACACCTGTACGAGCTGCTTGAACCCGACGAACCGCTGTTCTCGACCGATACGTATGTCGGGATGGTCCGCGAAGTCTGCGCCGACCTGTCGCGACGCGGGCGCACTCCGATCATCGAAGGCGGATCGACTACATTCGTCCCTGCGCTTCTGGATTCGAACGCCGAGACACCGTTCATCAGGAGAATCGTGGGTCTGATGCCGCCGCACGAGAGCGTCTTCCGTCGTCTCGCGCGGAAACGCGTCGACATCGCCTTGCAAGAAGGGCTCATCGAGGAAACGCGGCGCGGCCTCGAACGATACCGTGACACGCTGCTGATGCGGACCTGCCGCGCCATCACGCCGATCATCCGTCACCTCGACGGTGCCATCGGTCTCGATGCGGCGAAGCAGGAAATGGTCGACGGCTGCATCGAATACGCTCGCCTGCAAATGGCCGCATTCGCACGTTTTCCGGAAATCGAGTGGATTCCCTGCGGCCGCGCGGACATCGGGCATGTACTCTCTCGCTGAACGGACCGCCGATATCCCCCGCAATCAAAAGACCGTCCTCTCGGGCGGCCTTTTCTTCTCCCCTCCTCTCCTCCTCCTCTTCCCTGCCCCCCCCGATTGACACCCCCTCACCGACCTGCTTAGATTGACGACTGGACCTTTGGAGGTAGAGATGAACAAGTTCGCGCTGATGGTGCTGTGCGTGACGCTCACCGCGGCTTCCGTGGGCTGCGCCCCGGAGCCTGGCGAGGAGGTGGAGGAGCTCGCCTGTCTCCAAGTCGGCGCAGCCGAGACCTGCGTCTGGCCGTCCATCGCCGAGATCGACGCCGAGAACCAGCGCTTCGTCTTCCCCTACGGCTGGATGGCCGTCTACGCCACGGCGGAGACCCGCGAGGAATCGTACGAGCTCGAAGACGAGAAGTCTGTTGAGCTCGAGGAGTACTTTCCGGACGGCCCGGACGAATACCTAGGCTGGGGCTTGAGAGGCCAGACCTGGACCTACGACCTCTACCGGATGCACGAGACGGACGGCGACATGTTCGTGCTGACCGGGGTGGGGTTCTACGAGAATGAGGACGGGACCGCGACCCGTTACGCCCTGATCTGGAGCTACTGGTACGGCACCGACCGTAGCGAGCTCACGGACCTGTTCAGCCAGTTCGTGGCCGCGACCGAAATCGTAGACTGGAACTGATTCCAGATCAGCCCTGCGCACGAACTTCTCCGAAGCTGTCGGATATACCCGACGGCTTTTTTCATACGAACACCGGACCAGCAAACAAGCGTTTTATCCCCAGTTTGACGCGAAAAGTGCCACGCAGTTTTGCACCAAAACTGCGTGGCACTATTTCGCTAAAACTGGGGATAAAACGCGCTCCACCTTCCCCGCTCAGTCAAAAGACCGCCCTCTCGGGCGGCCTCTTTTCATACCTCGTTGAGTTCCGGTCATCAGGTGGGATGAGATGCGCCCGCTTGGAGCGGACCGCGCCGCGAGGCGTACATGGTAGTACGTCGAGCAAGCGGTCCGCGAAAGCGGGTGCAGGTCGCCCACCCTGATGACCGCCCTAGTAATCTCTGAGCTTGATGATATCCGGATGCTCTTTGATGCGGTCGAGCGCCTTCGCTTCAATCTGCCTGATGCGCTCGCGGGTCACGTCGAACTCCTGGCCGACCTCCTCGAGCGTGTGGCTCACGCCGTCGATCAAGCCGAAGCGCATCTCCAATATCTTCTGTTCCCTGGGCGACAACTCCTTGATGATGTCGCGAACGTAATCCTTCAAAAGCTGCAGCGCGGCGGCGCGGTTCGGCGCGACGTTCTTCACGTCCTCGACAAAGTCCACGAGCGTCGAATCCTCATCGTCCTCGCCGACCGAAGTCTCCAGCGACACCGTGTCCTGCGAAATCTTGATAATGTGCCGCACCTTGTCCACGTCCTCGCCCATCTCCGCGGCGATCTCCTCCGGCAGCGGTTCGCGCCCGAGGTCCTGGATGAGCTGGCGCTCGATCTGCTGGAACCGGTTGATGGTCTCGACCATGTGCACCGGGATGCGGATGGTGCGCGACTGGTCCGCGAGCGCCCGCGTGATCGCCTGCCTGATCCACCAGGTCGCGTACGTCGAGAACTTGTAGCCCTTGCGGTACTCGAACTTCTTCACCGCGCGGAACAGTCCGATGTTGCCCTCCTGGATGAGGTCTAAGAGCGACAGCTGCTTGCCGACGAACTTCTTGGCGATAGACACGACGAGACGCAAGTTCGCCTCGATGAGCCGCTTCTCGGCCTCGCGGTCGTTGCGCTCTTTGCGCTTGGCGAGCGCGACCTCCTCCTCGGCGTTCAACAGCGGAATCTTGCCGATCTCGCGCAGATACATCTGGATGGAATCGGCCGAGATGTCCGTCAGATCGAACCGCTTCTTCTCCTTGCTCATTCGGATCTGGTCCAGGAGCTGTTCGCGGTCCTCCTTACGCCCGATGATACCTTCCTTCATCTCGATGACGCCGATGCCGATGCCGTCGAGTCTGTTCAGGAACTCTTCGTACAACGGCACGTGCTCCTCAAGATTGGCGAACACCTGCAGGACCTCCGGCTCGGTGATGAATCCGCGCTGCTGTCCTTTCCTGATGAGGTTGTCCACCTGTTCCGATGTCGGCGGCGCCGTCTTGTCCCGCTTCTCCCGGAATCCTCGCGGCGCCGGCTTCCCCGCTTTCTTCACGGCCTTCTTCGGCGCAACCTTCTTCTTCCCCTCGACCCTGCTCGGGGTCTTCGACGGGGCCGCTTTCTTGACGATCTTCTTCGGCGCAACCTTCTTCTTCGGAGCCGCTTTCTTCACTGCCTTCTTCACGACCTTCTTCACGGCCTTGCTCGATTTCTTCGCCATACCCTAAAAGATTGTGCGCCCCTTTTGCCTGGGACACGAAAGGCAGCCGTTCGGGACGGCTATCCCATGGTTTCGTTCAGACTCGTCTGTATTTCCCGGATTTTATCCATGTCGCCGTCCTTTTCTGCGGCGGCCATGGCCCGGGCTAATCCACGTTTGCGGCGGCTCGTTTGGAGCATTGCGATTTCTCCGATGAGTCTGCCCATCTCTGCCATGCGCTGTTTCAGGTCCAGCTCCCCGAACTCCTTTTCGGCAAGGAGCTCCAGGACCGCCGACCGGCGCGCATCTTCATGATTTCCGCGCGCTTCAAGCCAGGCATGGAACGTCTGGGCGATATCACCGCCGTGCTGTGAGCTATTATAGAAATCCCTGAAATTACTGTAAAGCCCCGCATATTCGGGATGCAGCGCGGCGAGGTCCGCCGCTTCGATCGCTTGCCGCGCCTGTTCGGGCCAGGAAAACGCCATTCCTAGCACAAATTCGGTCACCATCGCCTCCTTATCCTTCTGCATTTTCTGCTCCTTTTGCCCCTTTTCCGCCTGCCGTCCTTCAGGCCCTCCAACCCTCAAACCCTGCACTTTCTCGAATAACAACGATTCCGGCGTGCTGAACAGGCGCGCCGCCTTCGCCACCCAGTGCGACCGCTCGACTGGATCGGGGATCTTGGCGATTTCGCGCAGCAGCTCGTCCGCCGACCGCCTCTTGGACTCCCCATCGCTGAAATCGGTCCGCTCGGAAGCCTTCTCCATGTACCAGCCCATGTACGGCACGGCGTCCTCGATCGCTTTCTTCCACAGCGCGACATCCTTGCGGATGCAATCGTCCGGATCCTTGCCAGACCCTGCTGGCAAACGCAGGACGCGCACCGAAAATCCGGCCGCGACGGCAGAATCGATCCCGCGCCGCGCGGCGTTCTCGCCGGCCAGGTCGCCATCGAACGACAACACGACGCGGTCCGTGAACCGCTTGAGTATCGCCAGATGCTCGTCGGTGAGAGCGGTCCCCGAACTCGCGATGACGTTCCGGACGTCGGCCTGGTGCGACGAAATCACGTCCACGTTACCCTCGACGATGACCGCGCAATTCTCCCGACGGATATCCTGTTTGGCGAGATTGATGCCGTAGAGCGCGCGACTCTTGTTGTAGACCTCCGTCTGCGGCGTGTTGACGTACTTGGGACCGTCCGGATCCTTCCCGTCCGGACCGGGCATGATGCGGCCGGTGAACCCGACCACCTCGCCTTGCACGTCGCAGATGGGGAACATCAGCCGGCCGCGGAACCGGTCGTACTGTCCGGTGCCGCGCTCGCTCTTCACCGTGAGGCCGGCCTTAAACAGTTCCAGATCGGTGAAACCGCGCTCTTTCATGAACGTCGAGGTCGCGTCCCACGAATCGGGCGAGAAGCCGAGCATGAAGCGCTCTACCGTCTCGTCGGTGAGCGCGCGGCGCCTGACGTAAGCGCGAGCCGCTTCAGCCTTCGGCGAATCCAGCAATATCTTGTGGTAGAGCTTCGCGGCGAGCCGGTTAATCTCCAGGAGCCTGCGCCGCTCCGACTTCTGCCCGTCATCGGCGCGCCGCTCGAGCTTGACCCCGGCCTTCTCCGCCAGATGCCGCAGGGCGTCCGGGAACTCGAGCCCCTCCATCCGCATGACGAAACCGAAGATGTCGCCGCCATCGCCGCAGCCGAAACAGTGCCAGATCTGCTTGTCCGGCGACACGAAAAACGATGGCGTCTTCTCCTGGTGGAACGGACACGGCGCCTTGAAACTAGTGCCGGCCTTACGAAGCGGCATGTAGTCGCTGATCAGCGCGACGATGTCGAGCCGATTGCGGATCTCTTCGATTACGGCGTCTCCAGACATCCCTTTAACGTATTACTTGAACAGTTCGATGAGTTGATCGACGCTGAACCTGGACGACAGGACGTTCGGCGCCAAATCGCCGCCGCAGATCAGCATCAGCTTCGAGTGATGGAAATACCAGCCGGCGTCAGGCTCGCGCCTGGTGAGCTCCTCATAGATCGGCGTCAGGTCGACGCCGGAACCGACATTGGCGCGGATGGAATGATAGTTGTGCGCCACGTTCACCGTGACGACGAGATTGAAGCCGTGCCGGTAGGCGAAGACGTCGGCGTCGTGCGCAGAGGTCTCCATGGCGACGCCGCGCCCGAAATCCGAGTCGAACTCGATCCGCTTCGCCCAATCGCGTTCGAGACGGAGGATGTTGAGCTGCGTGTGCAAGAGCGCGTCGAGCATAGCGAACCCGATCGATGCGACGGCGTGCGAGTCCTTGCCTGCGCGGTCGTATTCGCCCCGGAGCACGGACGGGATGCAGAAGTCGCGGTACTCCATGAGCGCCAGCTTACCGGTGTCTTCAAGCAGGACCCAGTCCACGATGTGCTGAAGCGCCGTGACCACGTCCGCCTCCAGGCTGTCGTGCTCTTTGACGTACGCGAGGACGAGCGAGGCGGCGCAGTCATTAATATCGCCCTTGTGCTCGTCGAACTGCCCGCGGCCGACGCCAACATAAGTCTTGTCGGGATCAGACTTGTCCGCATCTCCGCCACCCGGTCCGGCGGCGACGAAATCGATGGCCGCGCTCTGGTAATCGGGCAGGAAGCGCCTCAATAGCCACATCGCGCAGACGTCATCCAGATGCGGCCGGTGATGGGTGAGAATCGTTTTCATAGCCTACATACACGAAATCGACCCGGGGCATCGGGCCTCTCTTATGTCCTAAATTAAGCATAAATACGGGATTCCGTGAAGTGGGAGGCATTCGCCTCCCCCGGCGGATGCCGGGCGCACTCGACTTAAGGCGGAATTGATAGGGTATTGCGGACATCCGTCCGCTTCGCCTCTTGCTTAGAGCGATAGCCAGATCTACAATACTTCACGCCGCTACCACTGCGGAGGGATCGCATAGCGGTCTAGTGGGAGGCATTCGCCTCCCCCGGCGGATGCCGGGCGCCCGCTGTCGTATGTATTACGTATATATCCTCTTGAGTAAGAACGACGGAAATTTTTACGTCGGATACGCCGAGGACCTGAAGCGCAGGCTGGCGGAACATTCTAATGGGTCTGTCAGATCAACGAAGAGGCGAAGGCCTCTCATTTTATTATGTTACGAGGCCTATACGACAAAGCGGGATGCTTTACGCAGGGAGCTGTATTTGAAATCCAGCGATGGACGGAAGGAGTTGCGCATCCGACTTGAGACGGAGTTGGTCGGGCGTCGCGGGCATCCGCCCGCCTCATCCCTTGCCTAGACCCGCCTCCCGTTCTACAATGCTTCAGCCGCTACCACTGCGGAGGGATCGCATAGCGGTCTAGTGCGCCCGCTTGGAAAGCGGGTAGGGTGCAAGCCCTCGGGAGTTCGAATCTCCCTCCCTCCGCCACCGAAAAAGTCCGCGTTAAAGCGGACTTTTTCGTTCTTCAACTCTCTCTGCCCCACCCTCAACTCCCGACGATGTCCAGCATCGCTTCGGACATCATCCCGTCGGTCATGTGTTCGATGGGCGCCCAATCGTCCGTGAAAATCTCGCCGTCCGTGTCGTAAGCGACGCGCCGCGCCGCGCGATACGCGGCCGCGACATCAGCATAGTCTTCGGGCAGTTTGTCCGCGGCCGCGACGAAATCGGGTTCATGGTCGCCGGCGACGACCAGCCAGTTCCACGAAGCTCCGACCTTGACGATATACACGTTCGGGAAGACCGACGCGACGGTGTTGGCCAGCGTCGTGAGCAGTCGCGAATCGGCGCGCGGCGCGTTGATGTTCATGGCTGCGAATCCGCCGTCCGACAGTCGGCTCCTGACCCGCTCGAAGAATTCCCGCGTCACCATATGCGACGGGATGTAAAGCTGCGTGCTGTAGGCGTCGATGACGATGGTGTCGTATTCGTCTCCGCCGGCGGCCAGGAACTCGCGTCCGTCCCGCTTCACCACGCTCACCGGAATCTCGTCGAGTGCGAAATACCGCCGCGCCGCGTCGACTACGGCACCATCTATCTCCACGCCGACGATGTCGGTGGCCGTACCTGCCGGCAGGGCGGAGACGTACTGCCGAACGAGAGTGCCGCCAGCCAGACCGAGCACCGCCGCCTTGGTATGCGGTTCTTCGCCGCCCAGGAACGGTACGGCCGCGAAATGGTCATAGTAGAACCGCGTCCGACCGCCGTCCGCGCGCCAGACCGACTGCACCCCTGAAGCCTCGTTGAACGTAAGATAGCGCACGCCGTCCTGCTCTTTCACCCTGATGAACTGATAGGGCGATTCGTGCTCATAGACCACGCCCTCGGGCTTCTGGTGTCCCTGTACGACGACGAGCGAGATCGCTAGCGCGACGATGCACGCCGCGACCGGCCGCAGGACGCCTTTCATGAACAGCAGGCCGAGCGCCGCCAGAAGCACGGAAATGCCGACCATCGTCGCCCTGACGCCGAACTCCGGCACGAGGACGAGCGTCGGCGTCACGGTGCCGATGACGCTGCCGATCGTCGAGATAGTGAAGTACCGGCCGGAGACCGCTCCGACATCCTTTCCGCCGTCCGTCCATCTCGCCAAGACGAACGGTCCGGCCATCGCGAGCAGGAATACAGGCAGGGAAAACACCAGAAATGAGGCCAGGAATGACCCGATGAACAGCACCGCTACCGCGCCGCCGAAATCGGCGATGAGCCCGGGCACGGATACGGAAATGCCGCCGGTCGCCCACATGCCGGCCATAAGCAGCGCCGCCGCGCCGCACAACAGGAGCCCGAGCGCCTGCATGTCGGGGAAGCGGGACGTCATCCGCCCGCCGAACCAGTAGCCCAGCGACATCGACAACAGCACAGTGACGATGAGTGCCGTCCAGACGAAAAGCGAGGCGCCGAAATGCGGCGCCAGCACGCGCGACGCCGTGATCTCTATCGCCATCACCGCCGCGCCGACAGTGAAAGCGGTGGCGGCGAGTGAAGCGGTACGAAGGTTGTCTTTGAGACGACCAATCATATGATTGTGAGTCAGTGAGCTGGACCACCCGGCATGCGCCGGCCTAGCGGAGACCACTCGCTACGCTCGTTAGCGGGACCGCTCCCTGCGGTCGCTAGCGGGGACCGTCCGGCATTCGCCGGACTAGCGGGGGAAGATTCTCTTTTCCCGCTTTCCCCGCTCTCCCCGCTTTCAACAATAGCCACACTCCTCCCGCAATCAATACCATTGCCCCGTATTGCGCCGGAGTCAAATACAGGTATCTGGCGTCCGAGTGCGGCAAATCCCAGGCGCGCAGGAAATCGAGGATGAATCTGACGCCGCCGTACGACAGCATCAACAGCGGCAGATATCGCCACCGGTCGCCGCCGATCTCCCAGCCGTGGCGCCGCAGGATCAGGAACGCGCCGAAAATCGCGAAACCCAGCAAAGAAAGCAGCAACCCATGATCGAGCCTAGCGCCGCCGGAGAAATCGACAGCCAGAGGGAAAGATGTCAGCACGCCGGGATGATCATGGATGAGGAAACAGCCGATGCGCCCGATACCGTACCCCAGCGGAAAGACGAACGCGCCGATTTCGGCGTAACGCCGCAACGGCGTCTTCCGGCGTTTCGCGAACAGCCACACTCCGATCGCCGCGCCGAGATATCCGCCGAAGCTGGACATGCCGCCCTCCCAGAAGCGGATCGCTTGGAGCGGATCCTCCAATGTTTCCGCCAATCCGTACGCCAATACATAAAACATGCGTCCGAAAACGAGCGCACTGACGATGACGTAGATGGCGAGATCGGACAGGATATCCGGGTCCAGTCCGCGCCGCCGCGCGATCCGCCGCCCAACAAACACCGCCGAGAGCAGTCCGGCGGCGACCGCGAGCCCCCATATGTACACCTTCAGAGGCCCGACCTGTATGGACGTGAGTTCTAGATACGGGATCATGGCCTGCGTCTTATGAGCACGAACAGCCAGACGACCACGACCAGCGCCACGGCAAGTCCTATCTCGCCGACCGAGAAACCGAGGACGTTCACGCGCTGGTCCAACCGCAGTACCGCCGCGGAAGCGATGAGCAACGCCGCCGCAAGGAGCGCCAAGACGCGGACGTCGTTCTGACGGTCGAATTCCTCCTTCAAGTCGCGCAGTTCCTGCAGATTCAATTTGACTCCGACCTCGCCTCGTTCAAGACGCTCAAACAACGCCTGCGTCTGCTCGGGCAGATGCCGCATGAAGTACAGGCTGTCGAACGCGGATGTCTTCAGGTTCGCCACGACCTGTTTGGGGCTTAGCTCCTCCCGCACGACCTCCGTCAGCATCGGCCGCATCTCCGTCTCGATGTCTATATCCGGATAAAGCTGTAACCCGTTGTTCTCGACCGTGACGAACGCTTTGGCCAGCAGGATGAGATCAGAGGGGAAGACGATACCGTGATTTGCCCCGGCCATCAGCACCTGATAAAGCGCGCTGGACATGCTCTTCTTCGCGATCGGCCTGTACATCACGCCTTCAAGTATGGTGCGCGCCTCGCTGTGGAACGACGCGATGTCGGCGTCGTCTTCCTTGTTCGCCAGATCGAGGACATGCTTGATGTAAGAGTCGAGGTCGCGTTCAAGATAGCTGACGAAGCAGCCGATGAGCTCGAACCGGTGCTTGTCCGATATCCGCCCGATCATCCCGAAGTCGTACAGACCGAGACGCAAAGGCTTCCCCGCTTCCCCGCTTCCCCGCTTCCCCGCTTCCGCCGGCAGTACGGTCATGTTGCCGGGATGCGGATCGGCATGGAAAATCCCGTCGACAAGGAACTGGCGCACGCCGCAACGCAAGCCGATGCGCGCCAACTCGCGCTTATCGACGCCCGCGGCATCCAGCGCCTTCGTGTCGTCGACGCGCAGCCCCTGCACCAGATCGGTGACCAACACCGCCGGCCCGACATAATCCCAGTACACTTTCGGTATGACCACCTGCGGCATATCGGCGAAACTACCGCGGAACATGTCGATGTGCGCGCCCTCGATCTCGAAGTCCAGCTCGCGCATCGTCCAGTCGGCGAATTCACGCACTATTCTTGTCGGCCTGAAACGCCTGCTGAAACGGCCGTACTTCTCCATCAGCTGCGCGAGATAGGCCAGGATGTGGATGTCATTGACGATGATCTCATTGATGCGCGGTCTCCTGACCTTGACCGCCACCGGCGTCCCGTCCCGCAACCTGGCGGCATGGACCTGTGCCAGCGAGGCGGCGGCGAGCGGCTTTTCTTCGAACGACGCAAAAATGTTCTCGATGGACATCCCCAGTTCGCCCTCGACGATCTTCTCGGCGACTCCAGGCATGAGCAGCGGCCCACGATCCTGCAGCTTGGCGAGCTCATCGATATATTCCTGCGGCAGGAGGTCCGGCCGGACGCTCAAAAGCTGGCCGAGTTTCATGAACGTCGGACCCAGCCGCTCAAGCACCCGCCGCAGACGGACTTCCGGCGGTACGTCGCGCATCCGTAACCCGATCGCGCGTACGCCAGTGCGCGCCCCCTTTTTCAAGAACTGTCTCACCCTGCTGCCGAACGGCACGAGATATCGCAGATGCATCTCGTCAACGAGGAAAGAGAATCCCTCGTCGGACAGGATAGTCACGACCGTTCGGAACCGGCGGATATCGCCGATGGTCTGCTTGAATTTCGGTATGGGCGCAGCCATCATATCGCTCCGATGAGTTGCAGCGCTTTCCTGAACGACCGGACGGCCTTGCGGGCTATGCCCCGATCAAGTCTGTAGCTGGCTTCATGGACCAATTGGTTCCTGACCTTGTGGGCCCACCACACCTCGCGCAGTTTCGGATATTTGTAAGCGGCGAACTTCAACCGTTCACCCAGCGTCGTCCCCGGCATCGCCCGCTCTTTGAGGGCGTGGTCGAGCAGCTTATCGGCCTCGATCACGGCCAGCTTCGGACTCAATTCGCCCGGCGCGTCGAGAAGGGACTCGATCTCCTTCCAGCGAAGGCGCATCGCGTTCCTATCCCCCACTTCATACTGCCGCGACGCCGCAAAACGTCGGATATTGACGTAGATAAGCCAAAACAGGGCTGCCAGGACCACCATGAACAGCATCACTCCTATCCCCTTCGCCAACGCGACGATGTCGAAAGTCACCGTCATCTTCAGTCGATGTCAGCTATCCACAATACCCTCACTGGCTGGTCGTAGCGGGACCAGATGATGGAAAGTTCGCCGCCTTTCCGCGCGCCGTGCAGCTTCTTGCCGAGGGCGACCGCCAGGTGCGGCTTGGTAGTATAGACCACGAAACCGTTCGGGGTCGACTTGACGCGCAGGATGCGGTCGCAACGATCCTTCTTGGCCTGCACCTCGCCAGCGTTCTTCACCAGATTCAGCAGCTCCGCCTTCTCCTCTTTGTCGAACCGGCCGACCGCCGTGACCTGCCCGCCGAAATCGATGATAGCGCCGCCTTCGCGCATGTATTTCGGTCCGCGCTCGTGCAGATCGAGCTCCTTGGCGTACATGTTCTCGCGCCGTGCATGCATCTGGAACGTGCCGGAAATCTCGGCCCTGTCCTTACTGTCACTCATCCTCACGTTCTTATTGGTCGAGGATCCGCGCTTCAGCATCCGCCTGCCCGATTTGCTGGAATGATTAGCCATATTGTTGTCGCATTGAAATCGATACGATCGAACTAACACTCTGTCTTATTGTCGGGATGTCGCGCCCTTCGCCGGCACGAACTCACCGAACCCGCCGCTCGCCTGCTCGAACGCATAGGCGGCCTCGAGCACCGTCTTGTCTCCGAAATGGCGTCCGATCAGCTGCAGCCCGACCGGCATCCCTTGTGAGAAGCCGCACGGCACGCTGATCGCGGGCAACCCCGCGACATTCACGGAGACGGTGAAGACGTCCTGCAGATACATGGAAAGCGGATCATCAAGCATCTCGCCGAGCTTCCAGGCGACCGTCGGCGAGGTCGGCGACAGGATGCAGTCGACGCTGGTGAACGCACGGATGAAGTCATCGGCGATCAGGCGCCGTACCTTGAGGGCGCGCAGGTAATAGGCATCGTAATATCCGGCCGACAGGGCGTACGTCCCGAGCATGATGCGCCTGCGGGCTTCCTTGCCGAACCCTTGCCCTCGCGACTTCCTATATGTCTCCTCAAGCGTGGCCGCCGGAACGCGCGCGCCGTATCTCATGCCGTCGAACCTGGCCAAGTTCGAACTCGCCTCGCAGGGCATTAATATATAGTAGACGGCTAGCGCGAAATCCGAGTGCGGCAGGCTTATTTCCCTGATTTCCGCGCCCAGCTCTTCGAAACGCCGAATGGCCGATTGTACGGCTTTCTCGACCCCCTCCTCCATGCCGGAAATGAAGTACTCCTTCGGGATGCCGATTTTCAGCCCGTCCAACCGGTCTTTATACGTTTCCGGCAGCGCCCAGTCGGTCTGCAGATCGACGCTGGTCGAGTCGTTCGGATCACGCCCTTCAATGACCGCGAGCAGATCGGCGGCGTCGCGGACGCTCCTGGCGAACGGACCTATCTGATCGAGACTGGACGCCAAGGCGATCAACCCGTACCTCGAGACGCGGCCGTAGGTCGGCTTGAATCCGACCGTGCCGCACAGCGCGGCCGGCTGGCGGATCGATCCACCGGTATCCGAACCCAGCGCCAGCGGTGCGGAACCCTCCGCGACCGCGACCGCCGAGCCGCCCGAAGAGCCACCAGGGACGCGCTCCGTATCCCACGGATTCCGCGTCGGTCCATGGCACGATGTCTCCGTCGAGGAACCCATCGCGTACTCGTCCATGTTGGTGTGGCCGAGCACCGGCATCCCGGCCTGTCTCATCCTGGCCACCACCGTGGCGTCATACGACGCGACGTAATCCTTCAATATCGCCGAACCTGCCGTTGCGCGCCTGCCGGCGACCAGCATGTTGTCCTTGACCGCGACCGGCACTCCATCGAGACGCGAGACAGGCCCGCCCTTAGATCGGCGGCTGTCGGACTCGTCGGCCGCCGCCAGCGCCCCATCCTCGTCTACGACCACGAACGCGTGAGTGTCGCCCGAATGGCTCTTGGCCGTCTTCAGATACGCTTCGGTGATCTCGCGCGAACTGAAATCGCCCTTCTTCAGGCCTGCTGCGATCTCCGCGGCTGTCAATGCTTTCGTGTCCATAGCATCAGGAGAAAACCGCCTTGACCTTAAGCATATCGCTCTCGCTTTCCGGGAACGCGTCCACGACCGCGTCGCGCGTCTCTTTGCCGCAAGCCGCGACCGTATCTTCGCGCAGCACGTTCAGCATCGGAACGCTGTGGCTCATCGGATCAGCGCCGCCGATATCGGCCTTCGCCAGCTTGCCGACGTAATCGAGGATCGACGAAATCTGCTCGCGGAACGATTCTTTCTCGTCTTCCGCGAGTTCCAGCTTGGCCAGACCGGCGATCTTTTCTACCTCTTCAGGCTTGAGGGACATAGGTATGGTCTGGGGGTCCGGGGGTCATGATGACTCCCCGACTCCCTGACTTCGATTTACTGCTTCAGGATAGCCAAAAAGTCGCGCTCATTCAATACGGTCACACCCAGCTTCTTGGCCTTTTCGAACTTGCTCCCCGGATTCTCGCCGACCACGAGGTAATCGGTGTTGCCGGACACGGAATCAGCCACCTTGCCGCCCTTGGCCCGGATGCGGTCTTGAGCCTCGGCGCGCGACAGCGATTCAAGCGTCCCGGTCACCACGAACGTCTTTCCGGACAGCGGTCCGGCGGCTTTGCGTCCTTTAACCGGCCGTACGTCCACATGTTTGAGCATACGGTCCAGGAGTCCGGCGTTCTTGGGTTCGCGGAAGAACGATACGACGCTCTCCGCCACGACTGGGCCTACGCCCTCGACCGCAGCGATCGCCTCCTCGGAGGCGTTGCGCAACCCCTCGATATCCTTGAACTCGTACGCCAAGTCATCGGCAGTCTGCGTGCCGACGTGACGGATGCCGAGAGCGTAGATGAACTTGCCGAGCGGCACTTCGCGGCTCGATCCGATCGACTCGATGACGTTCCGCGCCGAAACCTCACCGAATCCCTCAAGCCCGACCAAATCGTCCTCGTCCAGTTCGTAAAGATCGGCCGCATCGCGGATCAGCCCCTCTTCCATGAATTGTTCGACGATCTTCGGCCCGACGCCGTCCATGTTGACGCCGCCCTTGGAGATGAAATGGCCGATTCCGCGCAGCGATCGCGCGAAACAGTCCCGATTGGTGCAATAATGCGCCACCCCGTCCGGCTCCCGCCTGACCTCCGAACCGCAGAACGGGCATTTCCTGGGCATGTGGAACTTGCGCTCGTCTCCGGAGCGCGCCTCCTTGATAACCTTCACGACCTTGGGGATGATGTCGCCCGCCTTCTCGATGACCACCGTGTCGCCGATCCTGACATCAAGCCGGTCGATCTCGTCCATGTTGTGCAGGGTCGCGTGAGTCACCGTCGTCCCGGCGACCCGGACCGGACGCATGACCGCGACCGGCGTCAGCGCTCCGGTGCGTCCGACCTGCACGCGGATCTCCTCCACGACGGTCGTCGCCTGCTCGGCCGGGAACTTGTAAGCGGCCGCGCCGCGCGGCGCCTTGCCGACGACGCCGAGCCTCTCGAACAGCGCGTCATCATTGACCACGACGACCACGCCATCGATCCAGTACGGCAACGACTCGCGCTGTTTTTGGATATCGCGATAGAAAGAATCGATCTCCTCCATGGACGATGCGATCCTGCTCAAAGGATTGACCTTGACCCCCAACAACTTCATCAGGCCGTGCGCCTGCTCATGCGTCCGCAGGCCGAAATCGCCCAGCAAAGCGTAACCGTAGAAATCGAGGCTCCGCTGCCTGGCTATCGTCGGATCGAGCTGACGGATGCTGCCCGCCGCGGCGTTACGGGGATTGGCGAACGGCGGCTGTCCGACTTGTTGCTGCATGGCGTTGAGCCGGTCGAAAACACCTTTCGGCATGAAGACCTCGCCGCGCACTTCGATCCGGCCCGCCAGGTTTTCCATTGCCCGGAGGAACCTGGTCGCATCCATTCTGTCGCCATGTTTCTTCAGGAACGCATCGATATCGGCGCGTTCGGGATGGCGAAGCCGGAGCGGGATCGCCTCGACGGTCTTCAGGTTGTTCAGCACGTCCTCACCCACCTCGCCATCGCCCCTGGTCGCGCCGACTGCGAGCGCGCCGTCCTCATAGACGAGCGATACCGCCAGGCCGTCCATCTTCAGTTCGACATAGAACTCATCGGGAGACGTGCCGGCGAACTTGCTGATGCGCGAATTCCAGTCCGCGATCTCTTCCGACGAGAATACGTCCTCCATCGACAGCATCCGCGCCGCGTGCCTGACCTTGTTGAACCGGTCGAGCGGCTTCCCTTCCACGCGCT